>Ga0102589_1001663_pt1 | contig 28884 bp, 30 predicted proteins | sample AraplaMF_Col_mLB_FD_76858 | JGI IMG/M metagenome (GOLD analysis project Ga0102589, IMG submission 76858) | Arabidopsis root microbial communities from the University of North Carolina, USA - plate scrape MF_Col_mLB | ecosystem: Host-associated > Plants > Roots > Endosphere | place: USA...
CAGCGCTTGATGCGCTGGAGACCGCCGAATCCGACCTCGACAGCGTGCGTCAACAGTTGCACGAAGCTGCCGGCGTTCTGGAGCGTACGGTCATCCGTTCGCCAGTGACTGGTACCGTTGTACGCTCCTACTACCACACCGCCGGCGGCGTCATCACCACCGGAAAACCGATCATGGAAATCCTGCCGGCCCATGTGCCGCTGATCCTGGAGGCGCAGGTATTGCGTACCTCCATCGATCAGCTTCACGAAGGGCAGACGGCAGCAATCCGCCTGACCGCCCTCAACAGGCGCACCACGCCGGTTCTGGAAGGCAAGGTCTTCTATGTTTCGGCCGACTCCATTGAGGAAAATGCCGGCATGTCCGTGAAGGACGTGTACATCGTGCGCGTACAGATTCCGGACTCGGAAATTGCCCGCGTTCACAACTTCCATCCGGTTCCCGGCATGCCGGCGGAGGTACTGCTCCAGACCTCGGAGCGCACCTTCTTCGAATATCTGAGCAAGCCGATCGCCGACAGCATGTCACGCGCGTTCAAGGAGCGTTAAGCGCAGAAATGGCCGAAGCGTTCAACGAAATGATCTGATATAGTTCGTGTATTACCAGCGTTTAGCCGAAGGAGTTCAGCATGCCGGCTATGTACGATGTCTTATTGAATGTTGGCCGGTTAAACTATGTCTGGACGAATACAGAAAGCCTGCTGATCTATATTATCGCCCACCTTCTCAAGGTGGAGAAGGAGGCGGCGATCGTGGTCTTCCTGACGCTTAATACGACACGCGCGCGCATAGATCTCGTCGAGCGTCTCGCGAAGCTTCCTTCGACGCCGGCTGCGGACCGCAGAGCCGTTCTTTCAGCCATGTCGCGCCTGAAGAAGGAATCGAAGATGCGCAACAAATACAATCACTGCATCTATTCCTTCGACGAGAAGGGTGAAATCTCCAGCACGCAACTCATGCGCCTGGTCGAGGACGACAAGGAAATCCGCTACGGAAAGATCGAACAGATGGATGACCGGGAATTGGAGCTTCTGGAAAAATCGATTGGCGAGATCGTCAATATCAGCAAGGCACTCTGGGCTTTCATCCATGCAAGTCCACGGATTGTCGCGCTCTAGTATTGTCGGCCGAGAACGGCTGCTTTGGGCTAATCCGATTTCGTCTCAGGGAATCACCCGGACGGTGACTGGAATTTCCCGAATTAGGTATGGAGTATTGGGAGGGGGGCATGCGCATAGATGTCATTGATACCGTCGCCGGTTTTGACGCCGTTCGCGACAACTGGGATCAGGTCTATCGAGACGATCCGGACGCCCAACATTTCCTTTCCTGGTCATGGCTCAGAGATTTTCTTGGGCACCGCGGCCGGTGGTTCGTCCTGGCGCTGCGCGAGCGGAAGCCGGATGCTCCCTACGTCGCCTTTTTGCCACTGAGGTTGCTCACGAAACTCGATGAGCAGAGCGGGCTTTTCTACGACGAAATCGTCATGGGCGGGAATTATTCGGCCGATTATGCAGGCCTCATCGTCATGCCGGGCTACGAGCAAAAAGCCATCGCCGGCTTCGCCGCTTACCTCAAACAGCAGAACTGGACGCATCTCAGGCTGGAGCATTTCAGCGGGCCGCCGGAACGACGGGAGAAGATGATCCTGGCGCTGCAGGGGCCGCTCGTCATGTTTCGCGACAACGCGCCCACCAGCCATGACAATATCGACAATACGATCTGCCCGGTCGTCTCGCTGCCTGCAAGTTGGGATGACTATCTGGAGCAGAAGATGAGCAGCCAGACACGCCAGAAGCTGCGCCGCGTCCTGCGCAAGCTCGATGGCGATGAGGGCTACCGGATGACCATGGCGACGCCCGAGACTATTGACCGGGACCTCACCATTCTCTTCGATTTCTGGCGCACGCGATGGACGGAGCGCAAAGGGCCGGAGCGGACGGAGCGGCTCATCAATTCCACGCATGAAATGCTGATGGACTGCTTCAAGAGCGGCACGCTCGACGTCCCGGTCTTCTGGTTCCGCGAACAGCCGCTCGGCGCTCTCGCCAACATCGTAGACCGGCCCAAAAAGACGATCCTCTTCTATATCACCGGCCGCGACGAGAACTGGAAGATGCCGTCTCCAGGCTTCGTACTGCATGGATATTGCATCCGCCGGGCGATCGAGGACGGCTTCAAATTCTATGATTTCCTGCGTGGGAACGAACCCTACAAATATGTCTTCGGCGCTGACGAGCGGCGGATCAGCTATACGCTTTTCCGGACACGCGACGGGCGCAATCTGGGCGGCGTGCTGCATCCGCGCAGCGTCAAGTATGTCTATGAGCGGGCGCTCGAAATGTATCGAAACGGCGAAAAGGCAAAAGCGGAAACGGTCTTCATGCAGGTCCTGCAATCCTCGCCGGGCCATGTCGGCGCCGAATTCGGCCTTGCCAACCTGCTCTTCGACGGGGGAAAGCTGACCGAAGCCCTTACCGCCTATCAGACATTGCTGGAACGCACCGCCGAGCCGCTGCCGATTGCACTTCGCCTTGGAGATACACAACTGGCGCTGAAACTCTATGAGAATGCAGTCGTGACCTTCCGTCGCATCGGCGCGCAGGCGCCCCATGTGGTGCAGGCCCGTTACAAGGAGGGTATTGCCCTCATCGCGGCACGCCGCCTTGCCGAAGCCGAGACAGTTCTGAGCGCGATCCAGGATATCCACACTGACGATCCGGCCGCCATTCCCTATACCCAGCTTGCTCGCATGGCGCTCGAGCGTCTACGCCTGCATAATGCAGCTCCGGCAGCCGATGAACAGATCCCCGAAGGCATGATGGGATTGCCTCCAAAGCGCGGCGGCGAGAAGCGCCGCCCACGCATGCACTAAAGAGTGTCGCAATCTTTCAGATTCGCCGGCCACGCTTTAGGCTCTTGTTTTTGCATGTCGTTACCGCAAAACCGCTGCGCACTTTCGCGCGACAGGCTTCAGGCATGACAGAACTCAGGCACCGGTTTCAGTCTGATGCCTGATATCGTCGGCTAACGGATGCAAGGTATCGGCCGGCAGGGTACCGACGAGGCTATAGCCCATGCCGCCGGACGCCCAGCTCCAACCCTTGATATTGCCCTGCGCATGCGGTGCCATGGGTTTGTTCTGATCGGCGACCATCGGGCGCGTCAGCATGACAAGACGTGTGCCGCGGTCATCGTCATACATCAGCATCAGTCCAGCGCCATGTGATGTCGAAATCATTCGGCCGCCCATCAGGCGATAGCCCGACTTGGAAAGATCCGGCAGCACCGGTTTGCGGCCCATGCGCTCGGTCGCCCAGTCGACGAGTTCGGCCGTATTGTCGGCGCGAAGCTCGACGGGTCTTGTCCTGTCGGGCGCATAGGTCGCGAAGCTGTCTACTGCCTCATCGGCCAGCGCCACCATGCCCTCACTCGATTGCCTGTATATGCCATGCAGCATCCAGCCGCCCGAACCGCCGGCGGCGAGAAGAACGACGGCCGCGGCGGCCATGCGCCAGAGGGATGGCCGGCTTTGCTTACGCATCTCCACCAGGTGGCTCAGATTCAGGCGGCTTGGAACCGGTTCTTCCGCCACGGGGTTGAGCACGGCCCTTAAATCGAGCCGCTGTCTGCCGTAGCTGTCGATTCGCGCGGCGATTTCGGGATGGGTTTCGAGATAGACAGAAACCTCAGCTTCACGCGTCTCGTCGAGTGCACCATCCACAAAACCGTGAAGATCATCCTCGGTGATCGGTTTTACGCTCATTTCACTCTCCGAAGATGGGCGGCTGGCCCCTGTGCCGTCTGCCCCGGATTCTCCAATATCTGCCGCAGCCGCTCGCGCGCCCGCGACAGGCGCGACATGACGGTGCCGATCGGTATCGCCAGGACTGCCGCTGCCTGCGAATAGGACAGATCCTCAACCGATACCAGCAGCAGGACGCTGCGCTGCTCTTCCGGAAGCTGCTCCAGCGCCTGAATTATATCGCGACGCATCAGATTATCTTCCTGTGTCGGCTGCCTGGCAAAGGCACTTTCGTCCAGCTTTTCAAAGGGCAGATGTTCGCCACGGCGCGACATCTGTTTCAACCGGTTGACAGCCAGATTATGAAGGATCGCGAAGACCCAGGTGCGTGGATCGTCGTTTCGGCGATGGTGCCAATGGGCGATAACCCGCTCCAGACAATCCTGGACGAGATCGTCGGCCGCCGTCGCATCTTTCAGCAATCCGCGGGCATAGCGGCGGAGCGCCGGTATCATCGGTTCGACAAGCTGCAGAATGTCACTCATGAGAGGCTTACCTTCAGGAGCTTTCGCCCGCTACCCTATCACAGGCGGCGGGCGGAAGGGATTTACTTCGCTTCGATCTGGACGACTTCACCGGGTCCCTTTTCGCCCGCTGCGGCGACAACGAGATAGCGGCGCTCGGCCTTCCCGTTGCTCTGGACGATCTGCCGGATGGGACCGACGGCGTTGACGATCGCCGAACCGGCCGGATTCGTCATGAACGAAGCCAATGGCTGAAGATCGCCCGAACCATCAGCCCGCGTGGAGAGCGCAAGAATGTAAGACTTCTTGGGCTCCAGCCCCGTCACCGATGCCTGGAGCACCTGCGACAGGCCCTGATCGAAAAGAGAGATACTGGTCGGTGCAACGCCATCCTGCTTTGCCTTGGGCGCGCGCAGGACAAGATGCGCCGCCTGGCCGGCAACGCCGAGCGGTTGGAGGTTCTGCATGCCGTCGCCCTCGGGGACTGCGTTGGGGACATAGTTGACGGCCTGCGGCGCCTGGCCGATTGGTATCGTGGCGATCACCTTGTTCGTCAGTGTGTCGATCGCTGCGAGCGCATCGGCGTTTTCGAGACCCACATAGACGCGCGTGCCATCGCCGGACGGCCAGACGCCGTGTGGAAGATTGCCGACTGATATCGTTGCGACCTGTTCGAAATTGTCCGTGCGGTACACCTTCACCTGGTTGAGGCCACCAACGGTGATATAGGCAAAGTCGCCATTGGCGTTGTGCACGATGTTGACGTGATTGGTGATCGGCCCGGTATCGATCGTCTTGATGAGATCAAAGGGTGCCTCAGCGTCGAAGACCTGCGTCTTGCCGATATCCTTCAGAGTGAACCAGACCTGCTTGCCATCAGGCGTCGCCGCAATGTTGGGGCAGAAGGGGCTTTCCTGCTTGATATGACCGACGATCTGGTGATCGGCGACTGAAACGACAACGGTCTCGGGGTTGAACGAGGAACAGATGTAGCCGTATCTGCCATCCGGCGAGAAAATCTGCATGCCCGGGCCGGCCGGCACCTTGATCTGCAGCTTCTCTTCGTAGGTATGCGCATCAATGACGGAGATATAATCCTCGCCGCGAACCGTAACCCAGACTTCGTTGCCATCGGGTGTAAAGAATGCTTCATGCGGCGAGCGGCCCACATAGGTGGTATGCTTTACGGCATTGGTTGCTGTGTCGATGAAAGTCACCGAATTCGAGCCGATCGAAACGACAGCCAGTGTTTTGTGATCAGGCGAAAAGCCCATGCCGTGAACCAGGACCTGCCCCCGATAGAGCGGGCTCAGATTGCCGGGCTGCGGATCCCCGAGACGGATGACGCCGAGCAGTTTATTGGTGGATGGATCGGTGACCGACACCGTGTTGGAGAATTGTTCGGCCGCATAGACGCGATCCTTGCTGCTGATGGGGATATCCGGATCGGAGGCGGCACCCGGCGCCTGGCCGGCAGAGCTTGTTAAAGGCGCCAGCATGGCGCCGGCAAACAGGCTGAGGGCGAGAAGGCTAGATTTCATGACGGGGTCCTTTCAGTTGCCCATTTTCATGTTCGGATCCATGGCCGGCGTCATCGGCATGCCGGCGCCGGAAGAGACGGAGCTCTGCGGGAAAACTTGTGTTGGCGCCGGCTCCGAAGGTGGAAGCGGATCGCCAAGAGCCAGCCGCATCGCGGCGATTTCCTGCTGCTGATCGACGATGATTTCCTGGGCAATGCGCTTGAGCTGCTCATTGCTGCCATAACGCAGATAGGCCTGCGCCATATCGATCGCGCCCTGATGGTGAGGGATCATCATCTCGACGAAATCCCTGTTGACGTCACCTGTCGGCCTGACCACCATGTCAGTCATCATCTTCGCCATGGCGGCATTGTTTTCTGCCAGGAACGGCGTCTCGTCGGTCACCGCGGTGGTGGTGTGTAGATGCGATGCCGGATCGTCGGCAAACGCGGAAGCGGACAGGATCATGAAGATCGATGCCGCCAGCGGAAGGAAGCTCTTTCGAGGAAAGACGTTCATGCGGGCTCCTTGTTGTGCAGAGCGGTTTCACGAACGTAGACAACGGAGCTGCCGACTTATTCCGTCTGGCTGCAGTTTTTCCGAGGACAGGCGAGCTTTGACTTTATGACTGGCCGACGTCGTCAGGGTTACGGTCCTTTTGCGGCGCTGCAGGCGACAAAAAAGCCCGCTGGTTTTGAACCATGCGGGCTTCATTTATTGGTTTCGTTTTTAAGGGGCTTGGCGATACCTACGGAGAGATTTGGTTGCGTGTCCATCAAGACGCGCGTGTCATCGCTTCAGTGAGGCCGTCGAAAGTCGCACCGCACCTGTTCTCCAGCGAGAACAGGTTGGATCGTCGGGCGGATTTTGTGAATCCGCCCGACGCTCTAGATGCAAGCTCTCGCAAAACAGGAGAAAGGGAAGATTGGTTGCGGGGGCCTGAGTGTACGGAGACTTGTAAAATTGGTCGAATTGGTGGGTGTCTGAGGCGTAAGCATATTTATCGAACCGAGACCTGTGAATGCGAGTCCATGAGATTTTCGAAGATGAGGATGATCTGGTTGTTGTCGGCGCCCTGGCTGGCCAATCCAACCCGCATGGCTTCAACAGATGCGCCGGGCATGGCATTGAGAAATGACTCGACGCCACGCATGAAATCGAGATTGTCGTAGATCTTCTCCGACGTGGCGTCATCCGGGAAGCCATCGAAAAAGTTCAGCTTGCCAAGCCTCGTGTCCACACTCTCCGGCGTGACGATCGAATCCGGAATCGGTGTCGTCATTTTCATATTCGGTGCCGTCTCGGCAGAAGCGGCGCTCAAGCCCGTCAGCACAACCGCGGTGGTGGCGTAAATCAGTTTGGTCGCGCGTATCATTGCTCTTTCCTCGTTGACTGCCTCGCCGGTACCAGCATCACAGAGTCGAGATTATTACTGCGCCACGACCCCTGGCGGCTGCCAGGTGCCTTCACCCGCTGGCAACACCGAAGGCGGCGTTGTCTTCGGCCAGTAGAGGCGCATCACCAAGTAGATCGGCCCTTTTGGAGCAGGCAGCCAGTTAGCTTCCTTGTCGGCGCCCGGCGACTTGTTTTGGATGTGGAGCGTCAGTGACCCATCCGCGTTGGTCTTCATGGTGGGTAGCATGGGCGAGTTGATCAGATAGCGGTTAATAGGGTTTTCGATCAGGAGTTGGGACTTGCCGTCATACATGGTCAGCGACCAGAAAGCGTTCACAGGCGGCTGCTGACCGGACGGGAACGTCAGCGTGTAGTTGTGCTTGCTGCCGTCGAGCGTCTGGCCGTCGCCGTCGACGCGCGTGAACGGATAGGTCGCTTCCTCCGGGTCGTTACCATAAATGCCGGCCTGAGCGGCGACGGCACGCTTCATCCAGTCGCCATTGTAGTGGGCGCTATCGCCTGGAAGACCGCTCACCCGCCAGCCATTGATCGTCTTGCCGACATTAGCTACGGCCTCGTCGACCTTCCGCTGGCCTTCCTTCATGCCGAGGCCAAGCTCCAGCTTGTGCTTCAGTGGCAGGTCCCTGAAGTTAAGGGTCTTGCCTGGACCGACGCCGATGCGTGCCAGCTTGGCGCGTATCTCCTTCTCATTATCCTGCACCGGCGCGAATTGCAGCGCGAAGTCGAGATAATCGAAGAAGTTGGTCTTCACGAGTTCCTTGTCGATCTTCGGGAAGTCGATGGTTGGAGCGGCCGGCGGCGGCGTCTGTTTCAGATAGGCCGAGAGCATCTGCACCTTGTAGCCAGCCTGCACCTTCTTGACATTGTCGAGATCATCCGGGCCGAAAAGCTGGGTACGATAGCCCGCGAGGGAAAACTGTGTGCTTGAACGAAACACCTGCTTGATGCCCGCCGGGGTGTCGCCCTTCCAGTCGGGTCCTACCACCATGTAGTCGCCGGCTTCGCTCCCTGTGGCACGAGTGCCGATATAGCCATAATTATAGGTATTGCCATCGCACAGCATGACCGAATAATAGCGCTTCGGGTCGATCGCCGGCACCGAGAGCACTACCGGCTCCGCCCGCAAATCCAGCCAGACAAAGGAATAGGGCGTGTCGCTGTTTGGCGTGACAATTGCCGTATCCTTGTAGGTGAAGACGTTGGGCTCATTCTTGATTTGGTTGAACGGTGCCTTGAACTGCCCCGAATTCCGGTCGACAGCGTATTCGTACATGATGGCATAGTTCATCACGAGTGGCAGACCGTAGATCAAGCCTTCCTCGGCAATATCCTTTGCTTCTATCAGGCTTGGCCAATCGGCGCTGCTTTTTGCGTTCGCCAGAGTGGGTTTCACGGTCGTGGCGACGAGTGCGGCCATCGCAGCAGAGCGAAGCAGGGCACGTTTCGTAAGCATCAACAACTTCCTTTCGGTTCATCGCGGCTAGCGCCTGTAAGTTGTGGGAGAAGTTAAAGCGACTGCAGTGGCTGAACGAAACCCGCCTGGTAAAGGCACCCGGTGCCGTTCATCGTTTCGAGGCCCTTCGGCGGCTGTTTGATCACTGCCGGTTCTTTCACCTTCGGATTTCTGAACGCCGTTTGCGCGGAAGCTTGACCGCCGCCTGTCGCGGACGCCGAAATAGCTGGAACGAGTAACGAGACTGATCTTTTCAGCGTTGTCACGATGTGCCCCATTGTTGCGAGCGGCTCCCCGTCTTCGAACCGCTTAGGGAACAAGGCTGCTCTCGATGATCGGAAAAGCGCAAGTATGTTACCGTAATATACCAGTATCGAGGCACTGCAGCGCCGGCGACCTTGGGGAGAAGCCCTGAGGTTTCGTGAACGGCAATCAACTCATGCAATGGGTCAAATTCCGATTGCATGAAATCTTCGATAGAAACTCTGCCTTCCCCGACATCAAGGCGAACGCCAGCGGGATTGATTGCGATATCGGCAATCCGGCACAGGTCAGCAAGACTGAGCGCCCAGATCTCCTCTGGAGGCTGCGCGGCGGCGGCAACTTTGGTGTAGTCACCACCCCGTGAACGCTGTCTATACCGATCCCACGGCGCGTGGGATCCTTGCTCACTCATCCGCCGACAGTTTCAGCGACGCCACGCCAATCGCAACATTGACGCCCTCTTCACCTTCCAGCGACAGCGGCTGAAGTGAAACGCTGTCGCTGCTTCCGCCGACCAGTACCTTTGCACCGCCGCCGAGACCGAGACTGGCATCTGCCTCTACACCTCGGTAGGTACCCTGTAGACCGGTGAGCGGCTGACCGTTGATGCTTGAAACCAGCCAGACCATCCGCCCCGCCTTGACGTCGCCAATGGCAAGACCGAACTCGTCGATCGAGCCCTTGTAGGTCTGTGCCGGGCCGGGGAGCGACGGCGACGGCGTGAACGTGCATGAGACAGTCTGCCTGGATTCGATGATCATCCCAACGCCTGCGGATATGTCACAGTCGAGCTTTCCGACCTCGAGCTGTCCCGTGCTCGCGGAGAGTGGAATGAGAAACGCAGTGCATCCCAGGCAAGCCATCCAGTATTTAGACATTGTCGTTCCTTTCTTTTTGAACCTTGGAAGTCCATGAGAGTGAATGCCTACACGCGCGAGCAGAGGCGGCGCGGCGAAGACGAGAACCGCCTCATGGCGCCTCCTCCTCCACTCGCTCGCGCCTCGCCTGCAGTCTGTCGAACTTGCCGAAGTCGGTCATGATGCTGACCAGGACGCTTCCCGTCCAACCGAAGGTGAACAAACCGGACATTGCAATGATCGGGCCAAGGAGACGCCACCGATCTGGAAGGCTCACGTTGCCCTCCCCCAGCGTCGTATAGCTCTCCAGTACGTAGTAGTAGCTGTCACGCATCGAGGGGATGATATCCCTCACATAGAGGGGAACCGCCCAGATCAGAGTTTCGGCGAAATGCAGGAGCGCCAGCGCGGCGATCGTCACCGACAGCATCAAGTTCAGCCGCCAGTGCGGCGTTACGCTGGTGACGCGCGCCCATGATTTGCTGAACTGAAGGCTGATGCTCCGGATACCCACGCCGTGCACGAAGATGACGACGATCAAAATCAGAGTGCCAACGAAGATTTCGAATACCGGGTTCGGGTTCGCTAGATGGTCCAATCGCTACTTCCTCAGTCTCGTCACCTCAGGTGGAAGGCTCCTTGCAAACCTCCCACCGGACCGAAACCAGCACGGGCATGTTGCTTTGCCCTGGTGCTAGTAGCAGGGAGGATAGGGGTAATATCCGCATGCCGGATGCGGGTAGTAGTAAGGACGTTCGGAAGCGACGGCCGCTCCTATCGCCGCCCCTGCGACGACGCCTGCACCGTAGTATGCGCCGGGATGAGCATACCATCCGCCACGCCAGACCGCTGCACGACCAACACCCCCAACCGCGACACCACCGTAGGGGCCACGCGCTGCGAACCAGTCAATGAACAGCGCCGCGGGACCATCGGCACCGGCGAGATCACCTTCGAGGACGGCGACGTCGAAGGTGAGGTTTCCACCCTCGAGTTTCGGCGTCTTCAGGACGACCACGGCGTCGGCCACCGAATCCCCCTTAACGCTCAACACCGATATGGTCGCATTGGGAGGGTCCTTGGCAAAACTGTCGGGTCCCTCATCCCACTGCTTGATGAACTCGGAGGTCAGGACATGACCCGCAGATCGCACCGGGCGGTCGGCGAACACGATCGATGTTGCAGAGATGGCGCTCATGGTGAGCTTACCATTCTCGAGCTTTGCACCTCCAGAATTGAGAACGGCGAGCGACGGAACCATCTTTGACTTGGTCGCGCCGATAGTCTTCTGTGCGGGTGCTGAAATCGCGTCCTGTGCAAGCGCTGGAGACGTGATTAGCAGACCAGCAGCCACTGCGATGAAGCATGTGCCAGAAATTCTAAGCATCAGTTCTACTCCTCTTTCTAGCTGAGGGACGCTATTTCAGAAGTCCCAGATTGATGAGTTGTACCCGCCTGTTGTCAGCCGATTCAGGGTGGCCGGGATCGATCGGCCATTCTTCTCCGGCGCCGACCGAAAACAGGCGATCAGGCGACACCGCGAAGGTGGTCGACAGCGCCTCGTTGATGGCGTCGGCGCGTTTCTGGCTGAGTTCGAGATTGTGCTTGGCGGTTCCGGTCGCGCTCGAGTGCCCGACGATGAGGAACTTGTAACGGAACAGGTCCGGATGGTGTAGCGCGTCCGCGATCAGCCCGACGGTGCGGTAGGATTTCGGCTCGATGGCTGTCGAGTTGTTTTCGAAATCGATCTCGACGATCAACTGCGAAAGTTCTGACAGCTTGCCCCAATTGGGCAGCGCCGCGACGCCTTTGCCGACGTTGGCGTTTGCTTCTTCCACGAGCAGAGCGACATCGACGGCGGGTGCCGCCGACTTCACCTGTCCGAGCGTGCTCATGATCTGACTGTTGTCGAGCTGCTGGGCGGAAACGACGCACGGAGCCAGAAGCAGGCCGAGTGCCATCGAGATACGAAGTGCTTGAACGATCATCGTGTTTCCCCTGTCTGGGCCATGGATCAACGCCATCCGGCGTCGGTGATTGCCTGGTTGCATTCCCTGTTGTCGACGCGTTTCGTCTCGACGAGGCAAGATAGAATGTTGCCGTCACCTTTCACGCTGTTGCAGTACTGCGAAATGTCGTGCTGGCAGACCTTGAAGACCGACGCCTGCGCCTCTTGGCGCTGAGCGATCGACGTCATGACGCTGCCAAGGGTCGAGGTGCAGCTCGGCGAGACCTTTGAAGCGTTTTTCTCGAGGCAGGCCTGGATGCGTCCGTTTCCGAGGTTCTGGCCATTGCAGAATTTCTTGATGTCGGACCCGCATTCCTTGGCAAGGGTCGTTACCGCATCTGCGTAGCTGATCGTGTCGGCTCGACCGACGGCAGTTAGAGTGAGGAAGCAGGCGAGCGCCGTTCCTGCGGAGATGCCAACTCTCTTTGTCATCATTGTTCCTTTCTTCGGGCGATTGATCTGAAGTGGTCATTTCGTTGATGCGCAGTGAAGGCTATCGTCGTGGTGGTCCAAATGGCACGATGGCTGCTCTGTCGAGAGCCTGCTCGATCTCGATCCGCATGCTGTCGATGAGCTCCTGATACTCGGCGATGCGCTCGCCCCGCTCGGGAGCAGAGGATCCTTCCCATTGCAGCTTCTCGTCATGCGCAGTCAGAAAGTCGTCGCAGAGGTCGCGGAATCCCTCGTTGCGGGCGGCGAGCTCCTCGACCACCTTGGCGCGCTCCTTGAAGCAGCCCCTTACGAATCCAACACCGTTCTTCATCCGGTCTATCCATTCGCGTACGTCGCCTCTCAGCAGACAAGTTCACAACATGATGATCCAGATTTCTCGCTTGGCACCGTATCTTACAGTAACAAACGGTCTCGATGCCGGGCCGCCTGTCAACGCAGCCCCCATCCCAGAAGCAGCATCCCGCTCGCCGCCGTCCAACTGCCGACCACCCGCATCGCAATGCGCGTCCAGTCCCACTTCGCTTTCAGCACGGCGGCCGAGACTAAGGCGATCAATACGAAGACAAGGCCGGCCGACCCAGTGAGTGCCGGGAGACCGTCGCGAGCGGCCGAGTACGCCGACCCGAAACTGCAACCTTCGAACGCGCCGAGCAGCAGGGCCAGCGATCCCGTTCCCCATGCCGGCATTCGAATGTCGGCAGCCGCCAGGCCACCCAGGATAAGCAACGGCAGACTTTCGAAGGCCGGATTGAGGGCGAGCGGGCCTAACAGCATTCCCCCAAGGCCGAATGCGACCCATGCAACCGGCAGAATCAGAACCGAAGCGCGGGCATGGGTCATCCCTCGAAATCCTGCAAATATAGCAAGCGCGACGATGGGCAGGATGGCTTCCGGCGACATTGCGAAATGAGCGACCCCGTCGTAGATCGGCCCCAGCCCGGTGTTGACGAGATGAGCGCCGGCCTCAACTGGCATTGCTACGATCCCGATAGACGCCCATGCGGCGTGAATGCGACTTTTCCTGCGAGCCCCAACCTTTGTCATGCCAGTGCATTCCACAGGAAGACCGCTCCGACCGCGCCGATCGCGCCGCCTGCCGCCCTGACGGTGATTTTTCCCCAAGGCCACTGGTAGAGCAGTCCGATGACAATCCCGACGGCGTGCAACAGTCCGGTCGCGATCACGAAGCCGAGGCTGAAGAACAGGGCGTTTTCTCCGAGTGGCAGTTCGGCACCGTGCGCGTAACCGTGGAAGATCGCGAACACCCCGACCAGGATCGCTGCCGCGAACAGCGGCGGCCGGGTTTCGGTCAGGACGGCCGCCCCCAGCAGGACGCCCGACAGTGCGATGCCAATTTCAATGTCGGGCACGTGCATCCCAAGAAGGCCCAGGAAGCCACCGAATGCCATGACGAGGGGAAACGTGATCGGCAGCATCCAAATGGCTGGCTTTCCCAGTTGTGCCCCCCATAAGCCGACCGCGATCATCGCCACTACGTGATCAAGCCCGGTTATCGGATGGAGGAACCCGGCGGCGAAACCCGACGCGCCGCCCGTCCCGACATGGGCTTCGGCGGCGCCCGCAGAGAGCAGGAGTGCAGTAGTGAAAAGTCCCATGCCGCGAAGTGCTGAGCGTCTCATGCGGTTCCCCCCAACATTGCTGCGATGCGATCAATCGTCCAATAGGCGCCCAATATCCCGACTACGTAGGCGGGCATCAGTTCCAGGCCGCGCGGCAACCTGATCTCAATCGATTTCAGGGTCGTAATGAGCAGGAGAATGAGCCCGACGAAGGCCAACTGGCCCGCCTCGACGCCCAGATTGAACATCAGCAGCGCAAACGGGATGTCGCCCTGCGGCAGGCCGAGCGCCGTCAGTCCGCTTGCAAATCCGAAGCCGTGCAGCAGCCCGAATGCGAAGGAGACGATCCATGGGTGGCGAATCGTAAAGCTCGTCTGCCCACGCCATACCCGGACGATCTCCGGACCTAGAAACAGGATGGACAGCGCAATCATCGCATTGAGCGGCAACGCCGGAATTTCGACCTTACCCAGCGTCGCTACCGCGAGGGTGATGGAATGGGCGACCGTGAAGGCGGTGATCGTCTTCACCAGCATCCATCGGGAGCGGACGATGAAGAGCAGACCGAAGACGAACAGCAGATGATCGACACCGAGAAGAATGTGCTGAAAGCCGCTCACGAAGTAGACTCTTGCCGCGGCAAGTGGACTGCGCGTGGCGGCGAAGTCGATCCAGGGCTGGGACGGATGGATCATTGTCGTCTCGACGGTGCCGTCCAGCAGATGAACGCGGACCAGCACATCTGTGATCGTGGCCTGCAGACCGACGAATTCTACACGCTTACCTGCAAGACCAGCGCCATCTGTCTCCACCACCCGCGTCTGGACAAGTGAATCCGGAAGGTCGCGCTGGGCCGGCTCCGTCACGTTGCGCACGCTCTCGGGAAACCGCAGAACGATCGGGAGCTGCATGCCTGACAGCATGGGCGTGCGCCAAACGACCTTGTAACGGTTTGCCGCCATCTCATCGATCTGAAGATAGGCGGGCCGTATCTCGTGGGCGACGGCGCCCGAAACGAACGCGACGGCTGCCACGACGGCACCAAGCAGCAAACGCCAAAGCGACATGGGTAACATCAACCGGGCGTTCATTGTGCTGACAACTCAATCTGGGCACTAGCACCCGTGGGAGCTTCCAGGCCCCGGAGGTCATCCGTGGTTACTGTCGGCAGGCTCACGATGTAGCGTGAACGCATCTCTCTGAGGGCGTTGCTCTTCACCTCAGCGTAGCGCTCATCGAGCCATGCCGATTTGACGGCAGGCGCGACTTCCTCGAAAGCAGGAACTCGTCCGGGTTCGATGGAATCGACCCATATGAGATGCCAGCCGTAGCCTGACTGTACAGGTCCTTGCCACGATCCCGGTTTCAGGGTGAAGAGCGCCTTGGCAAAGTCCGGTCCGAACTCCTTGGCCATCTGATCGGGCGTGGCGTCGCCGTAGTAGTTCCGGAACATGAACGTGTCGGCGACCGACGCGAGCTCCGGCGAGTCCGCAGGTTTGCCGGAGACGGAAGGGATGGCGGCTGCGGCAGCCTCGCGAGCGGCCTCGCCATGCTTGTCGAATGAGAAGTAGAGATGACGAAAGCTCAGGTGTGGCGAAAGCGCGAAGCGATCTGATCGTTTCGCGTACCACTCCTTGAGCTGAGCGTTATTTGGCTCGTCCAGCGTCGCCAGGTCGGCGGCCAGGAAGTCCATTTTCTGGGCCAGCCTGCGCTTGATGATCTCGTCGTCGCGATCAAGGCCGAGGGAGACAGCCTCGCGAAACAAAATCTCTTCGGTTACCTTCTGGTCCATGAGGCTTCGCATCTCGTCCGGCGTCGGTGCAGGCCGGCCCTGCGCCAGCCAGGTCACCGCAAGCTGACGGACGTCGTCCTTTGTCAGAGTAACTTTCTGCTGATCGACGACTTCCTCCGGCGCGGGGGTGAACAAGCGGTAGCCACCGAAGACAACCACGCCGGCAACGACGAAGTGCAGGAGCGGTTCGCTCAGAAGCCGCTGCCACTTCTTTTTCGGGGCGTCGGACAGAACCTTCATAACACACCTATTGTCGTTGATCGGCAGAAGGACCCAAAGCTGCCTGAGCTGTGGTCAGCGGACTGCGTTTGAGATAGCTGAGAATGGCAAACTGCTCGGCGGGATCACGGACCGCCTTCGCCCGGATGATGGCGACATAGTCCGCGGTCGCATCCCACGCCTCCCAGTCGGCCAGTTCCATGGCGACGAACCCAGCCATCGGGTTGCGCGCCTTGATGAAGTACCGATAGGCCTCGATCACCCGTTGGCGGGGGATAATTCCATCGGCTCCGCCATGGACGCTCAGGGCGAGAAGAGCCGCCTGGATTTCCGGCAAGGTCCGCTGGCGATCGGCGAAGAAGGTCGTCTCCAGCCAGTCAACGCGGCTTGCACCACGCAATTCCAGATCGGCCGCCAGCAAAGCCGAAAGGTTGGTCGCGTCCCGTGTCTTCAACGCCGTGTCGATTTGCTGTTCAAGCGCGACGGCTGTATCGGGACCGCCTGCGATACCCAGCAGCAACGTGTAGGCCGGACGTCGAGAAGCCAACGTCGGATCGTTGGTCCAGGTCACGAGTTTGGCAACATCGAGCTGTGGCTTGAGCAGCCGGGTCACGCCGTAAGGCGCTCGCGACAGCTCGCCATACGCGATCTCGGCCACCAAAGGTTCAGAGCTTTGGAGTTGCGGCGCGACGACCACAATCCGTTCGCGCCATTCGGCGTCCGTCAGATACGAGGATGTGAGGGTCAGTTGCGGCCAAATTCTCTTCGGCGTCGCTGCGCTTTGCTTCGTCCGCGCGAGCTGTCGCAGCCACCCGGCAAAGTCGATGGGCATTGCACCCAAACTTGTCCATTTCTCGGAAACCGTGTCGTGGAGGAGAAGCAAGGGCTTCTTCTCGAGTTTCGCCGCCTCTCCGTCCGCGACAGTCAGGCCGTCGACTGACATGACCGCCTCAGTCACTGGGGTGGACAGTCCGGGCTGCACGAGGACATCGCCGACCGTGCCCTCCCCCTTGACGATTTCCATGACACGGAACCGTCCTTGCTCATCCACGGGAGCGGCTAGCACCGCCTGATCTGCGGCGTCGAGCTTCTGGCCGGGCGTGACTACCAGTCCTGAGAAACAGATGGCGCATGCCTGCGCGTTCCCAGCGAAGGTCAGGATCACACTGCCGATGCTCAAAAGCAGCCAGACGGATGCTTTCGTTACCATGGGACTCTCCGTTACCTCCAGAAGACCGTCCAACCGCGGCCGACTTCGGTCGGCGCGCGGTCAATGAAGCTCCCGACTCAGAACGGTGCTTTCTGCTGGGACAAAGGGTCGAGCATCCGCGGCGTCGGCACGACTTCGTAGTTCGCGAAGCCGAACTCGTTGCTGCGGGCGGCGTAGTATTTGTCGCCCAGCTTGTAGACGGTTGCCTCATACGGAGCGTTGTTGAGGGTGGTGACGATGGCCCCGTCCTTGATCGCGTAGGCAGTACCCTGCCCCGTCAGGCCTCCATGCAACACGTCCCCGATCTCGCTGGGCTTCGGGATCGAACCGTTGACATTCCCGACGAGGCGCTGGCCGGATGTGGTCCAGGCGATGTTGAAGACTTCACCTGTGACTTTGTTACGGACCCAGCTCGACTTGCCGACGACGAGGTCGGTGAGGGCTTTTGTATCAAGCGCCGTCGCACCTTGCTGCTTCAGGTCCGCAACGGTCGTGCCCTTGTCGGCAGCAGCCCGCAGCTCCTGGGTCGGCGTATACCAGATCGGCGAGCTCCACGCGCGTTCCTGCACCGTGGCCGCGACGTTGTCGGGCGGCGCGATACCGAGTTCCTTTGCCTGGATCGTCGTCCAACGTGGCGTCGGGATTTCGAGCGTGCGCAGATAGTAGAACGCATCGAGGCTAGGATCGAATTCCGGATCGGTCCAGGTGCCCTTCAATTCCACCGAGCCGATGCTATTAGTATAGCTGGCGTCGGAGATGTTGACGGTGCTGCCGATCGGTGGAACGATGCCGGTGAATTCATCGGGCGTGCGGTTACCAGCCCACGCGACGTCGTAGACCTTCTCGAAGCTCTGGCCATGCTTCGACCAGCCCTTGACGATCTGAATGCGGTCGAGATTGCCCGAAGTCGGGTCCTTCACGGCCCAGACGGCAAAGGACGGCGCTTTGGCTTCACCAAGTGGAGGCAGGTCGCCGCCCATCGGCACCCCGCCCGCATACGCGGTCTTCACCCAGTCTGGCTTGGCAACATCGGTTGTATTGCCCCCCCCGAAGAACCGGACCTTAATGTGGGGTCCACTGGTGGCAAAGGTTTCCTTGCGTTGCATGGCATCAAAGAGCGAAGCGCGGGTGTTTTCTTCGGCCCATATCCCGGTGAGACCTGCCGGGTTTTCGAGCCTGACATCGAGACCTGCAAAAACGTAGCCCGACATGCGTTGCTTGATATCGCCGTCATTGCGCGCATGGCCGCCGTAGAAATTGTCCTGGCGATAAGGCACGCCGGTATTGTGCGAGTCCGATCCGCCGACAAATCCAGTCTTGTAGGGGTTGAATCCCTTCGCCTCCGCCATCGCGAGGCCATCCTTGAGCGCCTGTCTGATGTAGCTGCCGGAGACGGTCGGGAAACGGCCGGCGGGATCGCCGAGCAGATAGGTGAGGATTTCAAAGTTGGCGAACTCATCGTTGGGAGATAAAGTCGGGTGTGTCTCGGACGCTCCCTTGATTTGCTTGATCTCGCTCAGCCGCTCGTTGCGGTCACGCGATGCCGCCCAGGCAGCATCAATGGGACGGCCCTTTTCGTCAACGTCAGTTGGAAACATGTGGCCGTCGGAGAGATTGGCATTGTGGGAGATCGCCAGAAGGTCGTTACCTGCCTTGCGCTGGCCATCCATCCAGTTCCATAGGTCGGTTGGATCGCTTGAATCGATCGAACTGTAAGGCACTTCAGGAACCTTGGCGCAATCGCGAAAGAAGACATTGCGGTGCATATTGCGGTTGTTCGGCGTCGAGGTCCACTCGTAGGAACAGAAGGCCGTGAACTTGCCGGGCTCGTTGGCCTGATCGGCCATGTCGATGTTCTGCTTCCAGACGGATCCGGCGACCTGCGGCGATATCAGTTCCTTGATCGGGTCCTTGTCGATGATCGTGCCGCCCAGCCAGAGATAGATGCGCGTGATATCCGCCGGGTCTTTGACGATCAGCTTCTGTGCGATCGGAAGCTTGCTGATGGCTGAACCTGGCGTGTTGGCAAGCGCAACGGTTCCCACGTATTCGGAATGGTCAGTGACACCCATCCAGTCGAGCGGCGTGTCGATCTTGATGTCGTATCCGAGTGGATGCTTGATTGTTTCGCCCTTGGCATACCGATATGCATCGGCGGGAGTGCTCTTCGTATTGCCAAAGATATAAGCGTCAAACGACCACCCCGTGTGGACATGCGTTTCGCCAAAGTATGCTTGCCTTTCCTGTGCCGATGCCGAGGCGGCGAAGGCGAGAATGGTGGAGCTGAAGAGGATTGCTCTCATGGGTGTCCTGCGCATTGACCGTATCCCTGTGGCTCGTTGAATGTCGGCAGCGAACAGAGGCTTCGCCCTCGGTCGGGATCGTCTTCGAAAGCTCAGGAAGCGCAAGTATGTTACAGTATCTTACGGTCAGGCTCCCCCTGATGGCATAGTATCGCGACGCAAGAGAAGTCCGCCTGCCACTAAACTATTCTCTTGTGGACGACGGCCAGGTTCTGCGCTAGGTTGTATTCGCAAACGGTGATATGCGTTGCATTAGCGACGACCCTCAAAGAGTGGGTGAGGTGCAGGCCGTGCAGAACAAGTTGCCATTGGGGGGCGAGGATGCGCCGTCTCTGTCACGGCCTGAGCCGGCTCCGGATGATATTCGCACTCAACTCGACCGCATCATCGCCAGTTCCGAATTCCCCCGTGTCGGTCGCAGTGCCGCATTCCTGACCTACGTGACGGAAGAAGCGCTTGCTGGCCGTGCAGAGCGCATCAAAGGCTACACGATTGCCGTCGAAGTCTTCAAACGTAGCGAAGGTTTCAAACAGGACGATCCGGTCGTTCGGATAGAGGCCGGGCGTCTCAGGCGTTTGCTGGAACGCTATTACCTGGTAGCGGGGCAGCGTGATCCCATAAGGATCGACATTCCGAAAGGTGGATACGCGCCTTCCTTCGTCTGGAATGACGAGGTGGGTGACGCCGTTGCGCACGATGTCGATACACCCGTACCTCGACGGTCGAGCTTCGGGCTGCAGCACCTGATGCCGTTCGGTTTCGGAATTGGCGTAATGCTCGGCGCCGGTGTTGTCGCGATCGGCCTGTTGGCTCACCTGCTTCCAGGCCAATCGAAAGCACTGCCGTTTCAGGGAGGCCCGACGCTCGTCGTCGCTCCGTTTGCCGATCTTGGCGACGGGGCACAATCGGAACTCTACTCGGTGGGCCTGACCGAGGAGTTGCTGACAGCCCTTCCTCGATTCAAGGAGGTGCAGGTGTTCGGGCGGGAGACGTCCAGATCGCTGTCGCCGGGCGTGCCTGCCTCGCAGGTGCGAGGGGAGCTTGGTGCGCGGTTTCTGCTTGCAGGTGGCGTGCGTATTTCAGGCAATCGCGTTCGGGTGACAGCACGCCTGGTCGAGACCGAGACCGACAAGATTCTCTGGTCCGCTACCTACGACGACGACACTCACATCCGCGACTTGTTCAGCATTCAGTCCGACGTCGCGAACAAGGTTGCGACCGCCGTTGCCCAGCCATATGGAATCATGGCCCAGGCGGATGCCGTCAATCCGCCCGCCGACGATGTTGGATTGTACACCTGCACGCTGGGCTTCTACGCCTATCGTGCGCAGTTGACGTTAGACCAGCATGCGAACGTACGGAATTGTCTCGAGCATGCCGTCGAGCGATATCCGTCCTTCTCAACCGGATGGGCGATGCTCTCGATCATCTATCTCGACGAGGAACGGTTTCGATTCAACGCAAGGTCCGGCACGCCGACGGCGGTCGAGCGCAGCCTTGGCGCCGCTCGGCGCGCAGTTCAGCTGGACGCGGGCAACACCCGTGCGCTCCAGGCTCTGATGACCGCGCTGTTCTTCAACCAGCAGGTCGCCGAGGCGTTGAAGGTCGGCGAACAGGCGTTGGAGACCAATCCAAACGATACTGAACTTCTGGGCGAGTTCGGCACGCGTGTGGCCCAGAGCGGGCAGTGGGAGCGCGGGGCAGCTCTACTGGATCGCGCGATCGTGCTCAATCCGGCTGCCGGGGGCTACTATCACGGAATGCGCGGCTTCGCAGCGTACATGCTTCATGACAAAAGAACTGCGCTCATGGAGATCAGTCAGGCGGACCTGCAGAAGTTCCCGCTGTATCATGCGGTTGCCGCGGTCATCTACGTGGACGCGGACATGATGGACGACGCGCGGCGCGAGGCTAGGCGGTTCAACGAAATGCGTCCTGATTTCATTCCAAACATCGTCGCCGAGCTGAAATCGCGCAACTTCCAGCCTGCGGATCGGGCGAGAATGATCGCAGACATCAGGAGGGCCGGGCTGCCTGCGGTGGATGAAGTCGAGGCATCGATGGTATTTCCGTCAAAGGGGCTCCCGGTTTCCGTGCCCTAGGCGCCGATCCGATCGCCGTCGCAGCACAGAACATACCAGAAGTTACGGGCGCTCCGTGCCTTTGGGAGATAGTCTTCTTGCGCGGAGCGGTGTTGTTTGGCTTCAGATGTGTTGGGGTTCAATTGAGGGTGATCGGTGGGCAGCATTGGTGGTGGGGTGGCGTCGGCTCCGAGGAGTTGGTTTCGGTGGTTCGCTGTGGGTGTCGTGGTCGTGCTCCTTCAAGGATGTGGCGGCCATCCGAAGAATGTACTCACGCCGGTTGCCGACATGTCTCCGCAGTCGCCGAAAGTGGACATGCTGATCGCTACGACCCGCACCCGTTCGGCTGTGCCAGGTGAAATGTTCAATGGCGAACGCGCGCGAACCCCCGCCTTCGCCGACATGACGATATCCATTCCACCGAGCAAGGTGCGCAAGGAAGGACAGGTGGCCTGGCCGAAGAGATTGCCGTCCAACCCGGCTACCGACTTCGCCACCGTCAAGGCCGACGACCTCGATGTCGGCGAAGCCAAGAAATGGCTGAGCGCAAGCGTCAGGAAGACTCCGGACGGCAGTGTGCTCGTCTTCATTCATGGCTTCAACAATCGGTTCGAGGATGCGGTCTACCGCTTCGCGCAAATCGTCCACGATTCCGGCGTCCATAGCGCGCCTGTCCTGGTGACGTGGCCCTCGCGCGGCAGCCTGCTTGCCTACGGCTACGACCGTGAGAGCACAAACTACACCCGCAACGCGCTGGAGACGCTCTTCCAATATCTCGCAAAAGATCCCGAGGTGAAGGAGGTGTCCATCCTTGCGCACTCGATGGGGAACTGGCTGGCACTTGAATCATTGCGCCAAATGGCGATCCGCAACGGGCGTCTGCCCGAGAAGTTCAAGAACGTGATGCTCGCGGCACCCGACGTCGACGTCGATGTCTTCAGCCAGCAGATCGTCGACATGGGCAAGCAGCACCCGCAGTTCACACTCTTCGTATCGCGTGACGACAAAGCACTGGCATTTTCGCGCCGGGTCTGGGGCGACGTCTCTAGGCTTGGTGCCATCGACCCGGAGAAGGCGCCCTACAAGAAGGAATTGGAAGACAACAAGATCATGGTTATCGATCTGACCAAGATCAAATCCGGCGACAGCATGAACCACGGCAAGTTCGCGGAGTCGCCGCAGATCGTCCAGCTCATCGGCCAGCGCATCTCCGAGGGGCAGACGTTGACCGACAGCCACGTCGGACTTGGCGACCAGATCTTGGTGGCGACCACCGGTGCTGCGACCGCGGCGGGCAACGTGGCGGGGCTTGTGCTGGCTGCACCCGTTGCTGTGGTTGATCAGGACACGCGCGACAATTACGCAGCCCATGTGGGGAGCCTGGCGGGTGCAGACAGCACACGGTCGGCCGCCTCCCGGAATTGCGATCGAACCCGCCCGACACCGAACTGCAAACAATGATAACGCGGATAGACGATACGGTAACATACATGGTCATGGCGAGCATTTTACAGGATGTTTACGATTGGGATGAAGACGGCGATTCGGGGCAATTCCGTCTCAAGAAAATGAGGGGATACATGCGAGTTTTATGGTTGCAGGCCGCTGCCTTGTGCGTCGGGCTAGGTGTGGCGTCTTCGGCGTATACGGCCGACATCGCGCCGGGGATTCCGGAGGCCAAGGTAGTCCAGAGCGAAAGCGGCTGGACGTATACGGCCGCCCCCTACTTCTGGGCCGCGGGGCTCTCTGGAGACATGGCGCAATTTGGTTTGCCGGAAGTTCACATCGACGCCGACTTTGGCGACATCTTGGATAACCTCGACTTTGCCTTCATGGCGGCCGGCGAAGCCCGGTACGAGCGCTTCAGCATCTTTGCCGACATCATGTACACCAAGCTCGGAGCAGACGCGAACACGAGAAGGGGCATTCTGGCCGACAGTGTCGACGTAACCTCGAAGACCTTCGCCGGATTGCTCGGGGCCGGATATTCAGTACTCGAGAACCAGTCAGGACATCTCGACATCGTCGGCGGCGTCCGCGTCTGGTCGGTCGACACGACCATTAGCTTCAACGGGGGGCTGTTCGGTGGGCGTGAAGCGGACGACGGTGCGACCTGGGTCGACGCCCTCGCCGGTGTCCGGGGAAATTACTTTTTCACGCCTGAAGTCTACGTGACCGGCTGGGGCCTTGTCGGCGGCGGCGGCGCTGATGTCGACTGGGATGTCTCTCTTGCCCTCGGCTACAAGTTCACCGACACGATCTCGGCAGTCGCCGGCTACCGCGCAGTCGGTGTGAACTACGATAATGACGGGTTTGTCTTCGACGTCGTCGAGCAAGGACCGATCATCGGCGTTGCGTTTCACTTCTAGGCCGCCGATTTCTTGAGCAGGATTGTGGTTCAATGGAGACGACATTGATGAATAGAGCAGCGTGCGCAGCGACGCTGATATCTCTTGGAATCTGTCCTGGCTTGGCGAACGCTCAGTCGAACGAAGACCTGGCGAAGAAGCTCTCCAATCCGATCGCCTCTCTGATCAGCGTTCCGTTCCAGTTCAACTACGATCATGGTTACGGCCCGGACGATGGCGACAAGGCGACGCTCAACATCCAGCCCGTCATTCCGTTCGCAATCAACGAGGACTGGAACGTCATCTCGCGCACCATCCTTCCGGTCACGTGGCAGAACGATATCGCCGGGCCATCGGGAACGCAGTTCGGTCTGGGTGATATCACCCAGAGCTTCTTCTTTTCGCCTTCGAAACCGACTGAAAGCGGCATCATCTGGGGCGCAGGTCCCGTTTTCCTCATTCCTACGGCGACGGACGAGCTCCTCGGGACCGGCAAATGGGGCGCGGGACCGACGGCGGTCGTCCTCAAGCAGGGGGGACCATGGACGTTCGGGATGCTCGGGAACCACATCTGGTCGTTCGCGGGGCAGAGCGATCGGCCGGACGTGAGTTCGACGTTTCTGCAGCCGTTCATCTCCTACACCACGAAAGACGCCTGGACGTTCTCGCTGAACACGGAATCCACCTATAACTGGGAGGCGCACGACTGGTCCGTACCGATCAACCTCACCGTCGCCAAGCTGATCACCATCGACAAACAGCCGATCAGTCTGACGGCTGGCATTCGCTACTGGGCGGATGCGCCGGACAACGGCCCTAATGGCCTGGGCGTCCGGGTGGCTCTGACCTTCCTATTCCCGAAGTAAGTCATGCTGTCGCAAAGGCGGTCAATGGAGATCACCGATGAACTTTCTCAAACCAGTTGACCTTGCCCCGTTGAAATAATCCATTTTGAAGTAAGCTCTGGCCCATTGAGAGGACCAGGGAATGAAGCGCAATCGTTTCACAGACGAACAGATTATCGGCATTCTGAAGGAGCACGAGGCTGGCACGCCGGTCTCGGAGCTTTGCCGCAAGCACGGCGTCAGTGATGCCAGCATCTACAAGTGGAAGGCCAAGTTCGGCGGCATGGACGTATCCGAAGCCAAGCGGCTGAAGACGCTGGAAGAGGAGAACACGAAGTTGAAGCGGCTTCTGGCGGATGCGATGCTCGACAATGCCGCTTTAAAAGACCTTTTGGGAAAGAATGTATGGTCCGCCTCGTCCGTGCAAGGGTACGCGACATCGTAAATGACGATTCCAGTTGCATAAATGTATCCGGCCTCTCGCGAGTGGACTGCGGTTGCAGCCAAGCCATGATGAGATCCGCACACGCCGTTCCCAATAAATGGTTCAGGCACGAAGCCCGCTTTTTTGCACAGGGCTTACGGCATGTTGATCCACTGTTTCGTCATCACTATTCCCGAGCCTTGCAATCGAGCCTGGATACTCAGGGGAAGGCAGGGTCTCTGCGTTCGTAGAGTGCTCCAGGCTTGGTCAGGACGACCCAGACAATCCGGGCCATTTTGGCGGCAAGTGCGACGACGGCTTTGTTTGGGTGCATCCGGGCTTGAAGGCCATCCAGCCAGTTCCCCAGTCGATCCCGTGTTCTGTCGAGATGCCGAAAGCATGATCGTGCGCCATGCACGAGAAGTTTGCGAACATAGCGGTTTCCCCGCTTGCTGATGCCGAGAAGCTTCTGCTTTCCTCCGGTCGAGTATTCCCGTGGCACAAGACCAAGCCACGCTGCCAGATCGCGAGCTTTCTGGAATTGTCGGCCGTTGCCAACGGCAGCGAGGAGTGCAGTTGCCCCCAACGCTCCGATCCCAGGGATCGTCATGAGCCGTCGAGCCACATCCTCGCGGCTGGCGATCGCCTCGATCTCGCGTGTGATGTCACCAATGCGCCGTTCCAATTGGCGCAGGTCGGCAAACAGGTCTGCGAGCAGCTTCCGCATTGCCGACGAGAGATCGTTGGATTGATCTTCGAGAGCTTGCGGCAAGTCGAGCTTGAAGAGGCCCGCGCCTTGGCGCAGTGCTATCCCGTATTCGAGACAGAAAGCTCGCATCTGATTGATCAGACGTGTTCTTGTTCCGATCATCTGATCTCGGACCCTGTGCAAAGCCTGAAGATCGGCTTGTTCCTCGCTCTTGAGTGCAGCAAATCGCATCGTTGGCCGCGTGACCGCCTCAGCGATCGCCTCCGCATCGATGATGTCGCTCTTGTTCGACTTTACGTAGGGCTTCACGAACTGCGCGGGGATCAGACGCACCTTATGTCCAAGCGCCTGGATCTTCCTGGCGATCCATTGAGAGCCAGCGCACGATTCCATCCCCACGACCGCCGGTGCTGCGCGCTCAAAGAACTGCAGCAGTGTGTCGCGTCGGAAACGAACCTTCTGGACTGGGACGCCATCGCTTCCGAGGCCGACGACGTGGAATATGTTCTTGCCGATATCAATTCCGTAGACAGCCGCAGGGCGCGGCACATTGCGTTTTGGCATTGCAACCTCCTTCGGTTTGACAGCCTCATGATGCGGCAGGAGGACGAGGCGGACCATCCCATTAGTGGTGACGCCCGCAGCAAGGCGGAACGCTGTCGCGCATCTGATGAGCCAACATGGGATGAGCGAACGGCGGGCGTGTAAAGCCAGCGGCTTTTGCCGGATGACGGTCCGTTATGAGACGAGGCGCGACGATGATCATGATCTTCGCGAGCGCATGAAAACGTTGGCACATGAACGCCGTCGCTTCGGCTATCGACGCATTCATGTGCTGCTCAGGCGTGAGGGTCACCTTGTGAACCATAAGCGGCTCTTCCGGCTCTATCGGGAAGAGAAGCTGACAGTGCGCAAACGTGGTGGCCGCAAGCGAGCGATCGGCACACGCGCACCGATGCTGATCCCGCTTGCCGCCAATGATCGCTGGTCACTGGACTTCGTGTCGGATCAACTCACCGATGGACGCCGGTTCCGGATTTTGACGGTCGTCGACGATTGCACCAGGCAATGCCTGGCACTCGTCGCCGATACATCGCTTTCCGGTCTGCGCGTTGCCCGCGAGCTTGACCGGATCATCGAGGAGCGCGGCAAACCGAAAATGATCGTCAGTGACAACGGCAGCGAGTTCACCAGCAACGCGATCCTGCAATGGACCGACAAGACTAAGGTGGATTGGCACTACATTGCGCCTGGCAAACCCATTCAGAATGCTTTCATCGAAAGCTTCAATGGACGGCTGCGAGACGAGTTCTTGAATGAAACCCTCTTCTCGTCACTGACCCACGCTCGCTCAGCGCTTTCAAACTGGCGCGGCGATTACAACGATCACCGACCGCACTCCGGCCTCGGCTGGATGACACCTGCCGAGTTCGCTCAGACCATCAACCCGCGACGTGATGCGGTGCTGCGCAGCCGAAATGGCTCCGCACTGCAACCCGCCGCTACCGCCCCAAACACAGCAACCCAAAACCGCTGGAGCGAACTTCAAACTGGATAAAACTTGGGGGCAAGGTCATGGGCTATGATTTTGAGCCGGAGACGCTCTGGAATGCCATTCAAAAACCTGGGAAGAAGCTTAGTCTATGATTGCGGATAGCGTTCTTTCGTTCCCGGATCTGGTGGCACTTGCTTATATGAGGGGGGCCAACACTGAACTGTCGTCAGGATGGCATTTGTTGCACTCCGTCGGTTATTGCAGCATCCACGGTCTGAGCCCGATTGCGCGACGCGGGGATGGCGGCTGACGCTTCGGATCGGTGAGCTGCAAAGGGCATGCTTGCCTCCAAGGTAGGGTGTTTGTGGTTAGCAACCTCACCCTGCCACAGTGCTCGTCGCTATCCACCCCATTCATAGGATCTACAAAATTCCGGATAATTCTCTCAAATGATGTAGATCACTTGTTCTCCATTCCTGTCTTTGAAGTGGGATGACAGATGGATCTGCGTCACAGATCGACTTTACGCCCTTCCTCTTCCGGTCTCGACAGATCAAGTTCGGACCCGACAAGCGGCGAACGGCGCAATGCAGACAAGGTCGTGTCCGATGGTTCGCCAGACACCGGCGCTTTGACTATCATCTCGCCGGATGCGGGAGGGCTGATCGTCTGCCGGTACCGGCCAATGAAAGCCTTGGTGGCAGGCGAACTTTCGCCCTTGCGGTAGGCGATCGCCACGTCCGACGTCACCGTCACGCTCTGAAGCGGCCGGTAGTGGATATCCGGCAGTTCCACGCGGCTCATCGATTGCGGCACGAGAGCGATGCCGGTGCCGATGCCGACAAGGGCGGCGATTTCGGTGAAGTCGTGTGCGATGGCCTTGACGGAGGGTTCGAAGCCCGCCTCCCGGCAGGCCTGCAGCGTGTTGCGGTGAAAGCCGACTTCTGGCGGTTGGCGTGGCGTGATGAAGGTATTGTCGGCCAGTCGGGCGAGCGTATCGATGGCGCGCTCTGAGAATTCATGATCCGCCGAAACTATCGCAACCAGCGGCTCGCGCAGCACGACCTGCACGGAAACGCCAGGCGGTATCGGCGCCGGCGCGCGGATATAGCCGAAATCGAGCAGACCGTCGGCAATGCGCTGCAGCTGCTGGCGCAGCTCCATTTCCTGCAGTTCGACTTCGACATGGGGATAGTGGCGCTGGAAGTCCCTGATCGAGCCGACGACCGCGCCGGAATAGGCGGCGGACGCGACATAGCCGATCGAGATGCGCCCGCTTTCGCCGCGCCCGGCGCGGTGGATGGCGGCGACCGTCGCCTCAGTCTGGGCCAGGACTTTCCGGGCCTCTTGAAACAGGGTCTCGCCCGAATGCGTGAGCTGCACGCCGCGCCGGCTCCGATCGAGCAGCGGCGTGCCGACAATCTTTTCGAGGCTCCTGATCTGCTGGCTGAGACCCGGCTGGGCGATGCCGAGCCTGACAGCCGCACGTTCGAAATTCCGCTCTTCGACCAGGGTCACGAAATATCGCAGGTGCCTGAGTTCGAAGCCGGGGTCGGTCAGCGCCATCACGCTCTCCTAGAAGAATTCAGATCTATGACGTTTCGCCGGTTTCATAATCCATGCTTATGAAAAATTCGAG
>Ga0102589_1001664_pt1 | contig 28874 bp, 26 predicted proteins | sample AraplaMF_Col_mLB_FD_76858 | JGI IMG/M metagenome (GOLD analysis project Ga0102589, IMG submission 76858) | Arabidopsis root microbial communities from the University of North Carolina, USA - plate scrape MF_Col_mLB | ecosystem: Host-associated > Plants > Roots > Endosphere | place: USA...
GCTGCTTTTAAAGCCTTAATTAAGGGTCAAGGCGTTGAAGCAAGTGGACAGTACAAAGATATTTTTGAAGACAGTACCTTTACTGCTGTAGTATTAGGCGGAGATGCAAAAGAGCATAACAAGGTTGTTACAAAAGATTTTGATGAAATCCGAAATGTCATTAAGGATAATGCAGAATTAAGTTCTAAAAATCCGGCATATCCAATTTCATATACTAGCTCTTTCTTAAAAGATAATTCAACTGCTGCTGTTCATAACAATACAGATTATATCGAGACTAAAACTACAGAATATTCTAGTGCGAAAATGACGCTTGATCATACTGGTGGATATGTTGCTCAATTTGATGTATCTTGGGATGAAGTCTCATATGATCAAAATGGAAAAGAAGTATTAACTCATAAAACTTGGGATGGAAACGGTAGAGACAGAACTGCCCATTTCAATACAGTGATCCCACTTCCAGCGAATGCGAAAAATGTAAAAGTTATGGCGAAAGAATGTACAGGTCTTGCATGGGAATGGTGGAGAACAATTATTAATGAACAAAATGTTCCATTAACAAATGAAATAAAAGTTTCAATTGGAGGAACAACATTATACCCAAATGCTAATATTAGTCACTAATTAAAAGTGAAGCGCCCTGTTTACAGGGCGCTTTTTTACTTAGTCGTAAGTATATCGGTATAAACAACATAACGTTGTAAATCCACATTTTCGGGACGCTACCCCTATTAAATTAGTATTAGACTAAAGTAGTGAACCACTCTTGTAGGAGGTGAATTATATTGAAGAATTTTATATTAGACTCTCTAGGCCCTTTTTTGTATCAATTAGTCTTCGAACCAATTATTTGTATTTCATTTGGATTAATAGGTTTTTATATTTTTAAAAAGGTATGGATCGCACCTGTAATAACAATGCTTTTTCAAATATCTATGTCATTTTATTTTATGGAAGTGGGAATTTCTTCGTGGTCCCTTATTTTCCCTTTCATTTCTTTTTTTATCGCTCTCTCTATCCACAAAACAAAGATATAGTTTATTTGGATTTGAGTCAATATTTTGGACACAAAAAGGTAAATCTAAACTATTTTTTATCAAAATAAGGTACTAAGAAGCTATATAGAAAAATAGAAACCAAGCAAAATGATAATACTACCTACTAAAAAAAGAAAGATATGAAACTAACTTTAATTAATTCCATAAAAAATATTAAAGTAACGTAGAGTAATGTCTATTAAATTTCAAAGCATAATCATAATATTTTAAAGTTAGTATAGCCATAAAAAAACAGTAAATTTGAGCTTTTGCAGAAAATAAATAAGTTGACGAGCCTTTCCTTTTTTACCATAATATTGTAGAGAGGAGGTGGGAGCATGGAAGCATATTTTCGAGCAGCTTCATTAGAACCGTTTGTCCCATACTCGAAACAACACGTTATTGTACTTCTTCTTATTGGTTTAGGAATTTATTTTCTATATCAATATCAGGATTTACTTCGCCAAGAGCAATGGAATATAATGGTTCGCTACACAATTGCTTTTTTGTTTATAGGCAGTGAAATTGGATTGGACATATGGCAGGTGAAGGCAGGGCTTTTTAAACTCAGTACATCATTGCCATTTGAGTTATGTACGGTTAGCTTATTTTTGGCATCCATTATGATTATAACGAAAAGTTATAAGCTATATGAAATTGTCTTTTTTACAGGAATTCTTGGGGCATCACAAGCCATTTTAACTCCAAACTTACAGTATGCATTTCCGCATTTTCGCTTCATAGAATATTTCATCGCACATGCATTACTCGTTTTGTCACCGCTCTTTATGACATGGGTGGAAGGGTATAGACCAACTTTTCAATCGATTAAACGTACGATGTTATTTTTAAATGCATTGCTACCAATTATTTTATTTGTAAACGGTAAAACAGGCGGGAACTATATGTTTTTAGCACATAAGCCAGAAACAGCTTCCTTACTTGATATGCTAGGTCCTTATCCTTACTATATTATTTCATTAGAAATTGTTGCGTTTATTGCATGCCTACTCTTGTATATACCGTTTAATAGAAATAGAAGAAGTATGAACAAAAAAATATTAAGAAACATTTGAGTGAGAGACCACACCCCGCTATAAATTTAGCGGTGGTGTGGTTTTGTTATTCTATTTACTCTAAAGATTTTTGAATCGTTTTCTCTTGAAATACCATTCTATGGTCAATATACAATTTCTCTCCTCTAGACGGAAAATAAAATCAATTGTAAGATAATTGTGTATTTTATAAATGGTAATTTGATAAAGTATTCTGCTAGGTATGGGGGGAATAGACATGCAACTGGTTTTTCAAATTACATATCATCGTATGTACGACCACTATCGTCCGAAGCTACTTCAAGCAATTCATTGTTTACATACTGAAGAATTGTGGAAGCAGGAGATGAATTCAATCGGTGGAATTGTTCTACACATTTGTGAGCATATAAAAAGAAATACAGTTCGGTACTCGAATTCAAATATTAAGTTTGAAGAAGGGATTGAAGAGTACTTTCCTCATTTAGACATATCATCAACTGCGTTATGTTCCATTATTGAAGAGACCTTTACGAATTGGAAAAGAGAGTTTGCGAAAGCTGTAAATAGTAAACAAAATGTAGAAATAGATATACATAGTCTCTTTCATCTTGTTGAACATACTGGCTATCATTTAGGACAAATTGTGGACCGCGTGAAACGAATAAAGAACACAAAATTTGATTTTTGTCAAAATGGACTAAATGAAAGAAATTTGAAAGCGATGATTGAAAATAATAGCGATTTGCTAGATTCATAAGTATTTCTTATTTATATGCTAAAGTTTTGACTAATTTTACCGAAATGAAAGATATTGTAAGATTGATTTAAGTATGAAATGAAAGGAAGCGATACCAATGCTTACATTTCGTCGTGTCGATATCGAAAAGGATAAACAAACAATCATTCGATTTTTCACAGATACAGATGAGGAACTTGAGTTTCATGAGGGTGAATATATAAAGTATGCAAAGCAAAAACAATTGAATTTTCCAGAAGGATTTGTTCTCCTAGAACGTGATCAACAGGCAGTCGGAGAATTAGTGCTTCGGTATGATACGTATGAAGGAAGAGAGATTGGGTATGTCAGTTTTGTATATGTAATTCCTGAGGGGCGCGGGAAGGGATATAGTAACGAGCTGTTTCAATATGCTGAGGAGCAGTTTAAAAAACGGAATGTGACGGAATATCATCTTCGCGTTGCACAGTCCAATTTGCGCGCGATTAAGTTCTATGAAAAACAAGGATTTGAAAGATTGGGAGAAGAGCAGAATTCTTACAATCATCGCTGCTGGAGAATGGGGAAGAAGATGTAGATAGAAAATGGGGCGGTGATTGTGCTGAAATATAAACATCCTAATAAAATTCATATCATAGGTTCTGTCGGAAGCGGGAAAACAACTTTAGCAAGAACATTATCCTCGAAGTTACAGATTCCATATTATGAGCTCGACAATGTCGTTTGGAAAAGGTCTGAAAATGGAGACATAAGAAATACGCCTGAAGAAAGAGATAGGCAGCTGAATGATATTGTCAGTTCTAATACATGGATTGTTGAAGGGGCTCATCATACATGGGTATCTCAAAGTTTTCAACATGCAGATATCATCATTTTTTTAGATGTAGCTCTTTCAAAAAGGGTATATAGAATAACGAAGAGATACATTTTACAACTGCTTCGGCTAGAAAAGGCAAACTATAAGCCGAGTTTTAACATGTATTTGAAGATGTTTAAGTGGACGAGAGATTTTGAAAGAAAGAATAAAGCGGAGATTTTGTATATGTTAGAGGAGCGTGGCGATAAGGTTGTTGTTGTGAGGGATAATAGGGAAGTTGATATAAGTTAAAAAAAGAGGTTTAAAACAAAGAGAGTGAGCAAGTACAGGTCATGTATTTAAGTTAACATTCTAAAATGATAATAAGGATAAAACAAAGAAGTAAAAAAGAGCTAGCGTCATGGTAACCCTTTTTTACTTCTTTTGGTTACGCCGCTATACCTTCGTTCTCATTATTTTAACATATTTCCAAAAGAATTCCCCTTCCTCAAGGAACGAGAAGGATAGAAGTGCACCCCAATTGTTAGACACAGTCTAACAATTGGGGTGCACTTCTAAGGTAGATAAGGAGGGGTTATTCACAGTGAAATTGCTTTTTTAAAAAGCTCCCTAAATTTCTCCCTATCTTCTGATGTAAATGGTTTTGGCCCCTTTGTACGCTTGCCACTTTTTCGAGCCATTGCACTTAAATAACGTGTTTGTAATAATTGGTCAATGTTTTCATTTGTATAGCTATACCCATTGTGGTGAAGAACCGTACACCCTTTTGCTAAACCTAGCGAAGCAAGACCATAATCTTGCGTAACGATTATATCTCCTTTTTCTGCTAACTTCATAATCCGATAATCCGCAGCATCTGCTCCAGAATCAACATAAATCTTTTCCACCCCTGATGGTTGTTCCGCATTAGAAAAATGAGAAAAGCTAGTAACAAGGATAACAGGAATTTTAGCATTCGTACCTTCAGAGATAATAATATCTTTTACCGGACAAGCATCTGCATCAACATAAATTTTCATCTTTATCACTCCCATAAATAAGTTCGAGTTGATAATAAAGGCAGATTTAGCTTTTGTCAAACGAAGATGCTTTACTTAAAATCATTAAAAAAACAGTTATTCTATTAAAGGGCGCTTTAAGTGAGAAAGGATAACAAAAATTATCAAACTTTATTCCAAGGCTACAACTTCCTAATCGAGGGACAATTCCGTAAGCTATCTCTTAATTCAGATGGGCTGTTCCTTTAAAGATGAAAGGAAAATAAAATATTTTAAATAGGCGTCTTGACCTGTGGGAACACCATAGTATATATTCCAATTATGTGGGATAAAATGTAAAATTGTTCTATTGGCTTTATTTATTTTCTAATAAACTCAGTGGGGGGATATTGGTTGGAAAAAATAGTAAAGCGATATATTGTTTGGACATACGTAATATTTTATTGTTTTCTTCTACTAATTGGGATAACAATGAACGTTTTAAAAGCCCAAATACTAACTAACATATTGATAATTATATCAGCGTGGACTTCTACATTTGTTTTCATAGTTATGTTTCGTAAAATCAATCCAAAAGGTAATCTAAGGGAATATATAAAAAGTCAATTCAGGGAAAAAATAAAAATTTCAACGATATTATGGATTTTTCTACTTCAATTTTCTATTTTCCTAGGAAGTCTTTTATTTACAAGTATTGACCAGAACATACCAATAAAAGCTCAATTAGCTACTTCTTGGAGTACACTACTAGTGGCATTTGGTAATCATTTCATTCGAGGACCATTAGGAGAAGAACTGGGCTGGAGAGGGTATGTATTAAATGAATTGCAAAAAAAATTCAGCCCATTAAAATCAGCAATTATAGTTGGCGTGGTGTGGGGATTTTGGCATGCGCCGCTATGGTTTATATCTTCAGGATATACAGGAATACAATTGGTTCAATATATTATTTGTTTTTTAGTTTCTATTGTTTCTGTATCTATAATTATGACGGTATTTTATAACCTGAATCATAATCTAGTTATAACAATGATGATTCATCAATTTTTTAATTATTTTATGGCGATCCAAATTGGAGATAAACTACATACTTTTGTCATTACTACTATATTATATTTTATAGTTGCGGTAGCTCTAGTTTTGGTGAAATATAGAAAAACCTTTAATAAGTCGTAACGGAGAACCATTATTTTTTCCAATATATGAAAGTGGATTTATAATGACTTAATCAAAGGAATTGAATATGGAGCAAAATAAAAGGTCAATTTCAAAAATTTATAGAGAAGCATTATAACAACAGAGAAGAGGAACAAATTTACGAATTTTTCCAGAGAAGAAATATGCAAGTAAAGTAGTTCGATGAAAGCAAATATTCGCTTTCAATCAGATTGTACAAATAATAAAAAAGAACCCTAAGATTTTAATCTTAGAGTTCTAACTTTAAAGGGTCTATAAATCTATTTTGTCGCTTTTCTTCCTACTAATACCCAGTACAGAGATAAACTGAATAGAGTAACTAGTACAAGAATGAATAGAATATTACTAAACATAGAAGCGTCCACATTGTTTATAATTCCAAGGAAATTTTTCTTTATTGCGGAATTGTCCATCATTGCTGCTGTGTAAGCAATTCCGATTGACATCGCAACATTTAGTGTTAAATTATAAAATCCGATTGCTGTTCCTGTTTTTTCTTTATCGATTGTACAAATGCAAGAGTCAAGTAATGGTGCATACATGAATGCAAATGAACTAGAGAAAAGAACCATTGATATTACGAATACAACAACAGAAGTTTTAATAAAGAATCCGCCTAATAGTAAGCTGAGCATAATGCTGCACATAGCAAGTGTAATACATTGTTTGCTTCCCATAACCTTCGCAACTTTTCCAGAAAGAGCTCCGACGATAGTCGCTGCTATATAGCCTGGAATCAATAATAGTGAAATTGTATCTAGCTGTAAACCATAGATCTTTTCAAGTAAGAATGGGAATAGGAAAATATATGCTAACTGCACAGAGTAAATGATAAACGCAACGCCAAGCAATGAGATAAACTGCTTATTTTGGAAGAATGAGATTCCGATAAAAGCTTTTGAGTTCTTACTAATATAAGTAAGGAACAAGGCAATTGCAACAATAAACAAGATTAGGTAAAGCCAATTGAAATCTGTAATATATAGTAGTAGGGACGCTGAAATGGCTCCAACTAGAAATAATCCTAATATATCTACATGACTGTTTTCCGTTTCTTCCTTAGGAAGATATTTCAAAATAAAAGGAAGAGTGAAAAGTGTTACTAAAGAAATTAAAAATAAAGTTGTCCAATGGAAATATGTTGAAACATAACCTCCAGTTAATGCACCGATAAGCTGTGAAAGAGCAAAACTACTTGTACTTAATCCTAAAAATTTCTTTTGTTCATCTGCAGGTAAATGCTTTGTGACAAAGATTACATATAACGTTTCAGCTGATGCTAAACCGGCAGTTTGAATAATTCGTGAGATAACAACTAGTAAAAACGAATGCTGAAAAATATATCCCATGACTGAACCAACGCAGATTAAAAGAATACCAGCGGTAAAAAGTTTTCTAAAACTAATAGAATCCGCTAAAGCTGCGTAAACGACTGCTCCAATTCCGATTACAAGACCAGCTAATGTTGCTTGCCAGCTAACTGTTGTCGCTGAAATGTTAAAATCCTTTGCCATATCAACAGAAATAATCTTAAACGAGTTGTCAATTATTAAACATAGTAGAAATAACAGTAAAGTAACAGGTACTGCTTTCTTAGCACTATATTCTTGAGTTTTCTTCATGCTTGAATTTGCACTTATTGTAGACATAGTGATATTTCTCTCCTTTTGTAATTCAGGAAATGGTCTTCCTGAGTCATGATTGTTTAACTATCAATTGATCAGATGGCTTTCGTAATTTTTACGCCATTTGTTTCCTATGAGGGATTTCCTTGTGCACAGTTGTATCCACTTTTGTGTCTTCCTTTTTATGATGTTTAAAGGAAGCGTTTGCATGTATGACTGAAATAATCATGCGTGATAACTATTTAAACTATCGTATAGTTGTCTAAAGACTTGTATACATATAAAGAGTGGAAAGGATACCATACTTCTTGTGATGTTTACAAAAAAGTATAGGCATGAATAACGAAAAACATCTTATAGTTGATTCCGCTTTCATGATTATGCAAAATAACTCTTTGTGATATACGTTATTGTATAGTTGTCTAAAAACTTGTATACATCTTAACAATGAAAAGGATACCATACCTTTTTGTTGCTCACAAGTCATCTTTTCTTTTGGAATTTGTCTGTTTTGTTACAAAAAGAGAAAGGTTGTATATTTGAAGAGTTTGTAATAATTGAAGTAAAAAAGAGTTAGCATGACGCTAGCTCTTTTTGTACTTCTTTGTTTTATCCTTTAGATAACATTGGATTAATAAATGGGGAAACTGGGATATTATTACTTGAGAGCGTTAATTGTAATCGTGGCAGTCTGCGCGATCAGTTCATTATCATAGGTAGCATCCTTTGTATCACGACTGGACAGAATTGCAATGATAATGGGTTTTCTATTCGGTGGCCAAACGATTGCAATATCATTTCGTGTTCCGTAGCTTCCGGCTCCTGATTTATCAGCGACTTCCCAGTCTTTTGGTACGCCAGCGCGGATGAGTTTGTCTCCTGTAGCGTTTCCGTGCATCCAATCCGTAAGAATTTTACGTTTGTCAGCTGGGAGTGCATTTCCAGCTGTGAAAGCCTTAAGATCGGTAGCAAGTGCTTTAGCTGTACTTGTATCACGGATGTCACCAGGAATAGCTTCATTTAAATCTGTCTCAAAGCGATCTGCCTGGGTAACTCTATCACCAATCTGTTTGAGCGCTGTTTCAAATCCTTCAGGCCCGCCTAGTTCCTTAAATAAAAGGTTCCCTGCGGTATTATCACTGTAACGAACGGCAGCTTCTGCAATCTCTCCAAGTGTCATACCAGTATCTACATATTTCTCTGTAATGGGTGAATATTCAACTAAATCATCTTTTGTATAAATGATAACTTCGTTTAATTTGTCAATTGGATTTTGCATTAGCAATGCTCCTGCAGCTAATGCCTTATATGTTGATGCGAAAGCAAAGCGTTCATTTTGTTTATAAGAAACTGTTCGATTTGTACCAGTATCAATTGCATAGATACCTAGTCGAGCATCGAACTTTTTCTCAAGTTGAGCGTACTTTTGATGAGTCGCATGATTTATATGCTTTGTTTTTTCTTTTGCTTCCACTTGCAATGGTTCACCTGTAAAGAGTTTTACACTTGCAAGACTTAAACTTAGTATACCAACACACATCCCTATTTTTAGCAACCTTGTACTTTTCAAAATGATCATTCCTTTCAGACTTTTAATACTTAAAACAAATGTTAAATTAGATACAATGTACACAATTCGAATAACAGTTTTTTACCATTACATGTAAATCCCCCCATTTCTTGATTAGACTCTTATGTACGAATTGAAAAAACAACCGTATTTAAGGCGTTTCAAAAGATTACAGATGTATCAATACTACAAATGTAGTTCTTTACTACATTTGTAGTACAGCCACATCTGTAGTATAGTATTACATATGTAATTGGATTGAGTCAACTTTTTATTTTCCCCCATCAAGCTACTATAAATATGCTATATACCTGTTTAAAAAATTTTAAAATCCAAGAGAGTTGGTGTTGAAGGACATGTTTTTAACGCATTTTATAATTGGTTTATTGGTGTCTTCATTTTCCATTACTGTTATTCTACTTATAAGAAAATGGTTTGGCAGACAACTGACAGAAAAATGGCATTATCATTTATGGATGTTTCTTTTTATCGCTTTAGCACTTCCATTCATACCTACTCATTTATATAATTTTAGTTTTCTCTTTAGCGATGGGGATACATATCAGACTAATGTGCTCAGTACTGATATGGGGATAAATGGAACTAATATGATACAGGGATTAAACCTAATACAAGACTTTTCTGTATCTGTCAATCGGCCAGATCTATCCTTACTTAATGTGGGAGTAATGGGAGTATGGATGTCAGGGGTGCTATTATTTACTTTTACCACGGTTCGTGGATGGATAAAACTTAGAAGGATAAAGAATTATTCTTCTATGTTTTCTAATCAAGAAGTTCTCGTGCTTTTCGAAGAATGCAAGAAAAGACTACAGATTAAAAAATCAATAAAAATTGTTATTTCCAAAAGAGTCCAATCTCCAATGATATTCGGACTTTTTCAAACATATATCGTCTTACCTTCTCAGCATGAAAACTGGCTCAGCTTAAAACATTACGAGTACATCTTTCTTCATGAACTGAATCACTATAAAAACAAGGATCTGCTGACAAATTACGTGATATTGTTCTATCAAATCATTTATTGGTTTAATCCCCTTGTCTGGCTTGCTTTTAGAGAAATGAGATTAGATCGGGAAATCGTATGTGATACATCTGTTTTACATTTGCTAGATGATAATTCATTTAGTGAGTATGGACATACAATCATTAATTTTGTGGATCTTTCAAAACGATCAAGTAAGCTACCATTAGTAACACAAATAAACGGTTCGAAGAGTCAAATCAAAAAACGAATTGAACAAATTGCTACCTATAAGCCTGGCGCAAAGAAATCAATAAGAAAAAGCGTCTTTATTTATGTATTGGCTAGTATTATTTTGACAGTCCAATTACCTGTCATTTCCGTATTTGCGACGGAGAACGACCGATACTATTTTAATAATGACGGAACAGTTTATGAGGATTTACAACAATTCTTTAAAGGGTATGAAGGAAGTTTTGTTTTATATGATCAGAGTGCAAAACAATATCGCATTTATAATGAAGAGAAAAGTACGTTGCGGGTATCACCTGATTCCACATACAAAATCTATAGTGCCTTATTTGCACTAGAATCAAATGTGATATCATCAGAAGAATCCACTATTCCATGGAATGGGATAGTGCAATCCTATGACGCTTGGAATATGGATCAAGATGTCTCATCTGCTTTAAAAAAATCTGTAAACTGGTATTTCCAAGAACTAGATCGTAGAACAGGGTTTGAAACAATCCAAGCCAATCTACAAGATATACACTATGGAAACTCAGATGTATCTGGGGGATTAGGTGAATTTTGGCACGAATCCTCATTAAAAATTTCCCCAGTTGAGCAAGTGCAACTGTTGCAGGCTTTTTATAACAATCAATTAGGATATAAGGAAACTCATATCCAAGATTTAAAGGAAGCACTGCTCTTAGAAAAGAATGAAGAGGCTCGCCTATCAGGAAAAACAGGTACAGGAACAGTGAATGGAAAAAACATCAATGGTTGGTTTATCGGATATGTTGAGACGAAGAACAATACTTATTTCTTCGCTACCAATATACAAAATGAAGATGATGCATCTGGAAGCAAGGCTGTAGAAATTACTTTATCAATTTTAAAAGATTTAGGAATCTATTAAAGAAAATGGAGGAGATAAATATGGAGAAAAATATTCCTAGTATATCAGAATCAGAGTGGGAAATCATGAACGTGCTTTGGGATGAAGCTCCTCAAACAGCAAATGACATCATACTCTCCTTACAGGAGCGTACTGATTGGAAGCCGACAACTATACGTACTCTTCTCGATCGGTTGGTTCAAAAAGATGTAGTAGGTGTCAATAAAGATCTAAGAGTTTACACCTTTTACCCGCTTTATATACAGGAAGAGTGCCAGCGTGCCGAAGCCGAATCATTTATTAAGCGTATCTATGGAGGTACTTTAAAATCCATGCTTGCCCAATTTATTCAGGAAGATACCCTATCTGATGATGATATTAACGAACTACGCCTTATTTTAGATAAGAAACCTAAAAAGCAATAATATAAAAAAAGCGATTTGGAATTTTTCCAAATCGCTTTTTTCGGTCGAACTCTAAATAGCGGAGACATATTACTTATATAATTTTATCAATCTTTTTTGTAAAGCAATGCTAAGCTTTCATTCTCATGTTTCATGTAAGTATTGATTTACGTGAAAAATAAGAACCAACATAAAATAATCATATAACTACCTTAATTAGATATGATGTGTTTTATTCTATAGACGATTTGTTGGCTGACAACTTATCCAACAACATTTTACATATGTCGGACAATCCAGATGGCTTAATGCCATCCCTTGTCCGAAACCAATTCAGCCCCCACCTACTCACTGGTTTGGCTCTACCGGGCGCGGTACCTCATAACTCGCTGTCCCTGTAGCGTAAGACCAACGCTTTCCGTCCTTTAATCCACCTGCTATGACACTTGGAATTTTTTTATTAGTTACCACCTGATCCATTACGTACTTGACTTCTTCTCGATGTTTACTTTTCTTTCCCTTGTCCGTGAGTTCCTTTTTTGATTTTGCTGCAAATTCTGAGGCTAGAATATTGTTGATATGTTTTTCTGCTCCTAGTACATTGATATTTATCGAGATGACATGTTGACCATCTTTCGTTCCTCCTGCAAAGTTAGTAAATCCGGGAATACCACCGCCATGCCCCCATACTTCGGTACCGTCCGGCAATTTTGTTGTGTGTATGCCAAGACCATACTTTCCTAACGGAGAATCAACTGTACTAGTCATCATTTCCTTCTGCATCTCCGGTGTCAACAACTTTCCACCTAATAAGGCACGGAAAAACGTCGTCAAGTCTTCTCCTGTCGAAATCATTTCACCGCCAGCGTTAGCAAACGATAGGTTAAGCACAGTAATGTCTACTAATTTATCTCCCGTATTCAAGTAGCCACGAGCATTTTTTTCGGAATATCCATCGAGCTTCCAGGAAGGAACGTTTCTTTAAGTGCGAGTGGCTCAATAATTCGTTTCTTAATTTGTTCGGCATATGTCTTCCCAGTAACCTTCTGGATAATAAGCCCTACAATAACCGTATTTGTACTCGAGTATGCCCACCCCGTTACTGGCTTTAGCTCCAAAGCACGAGCAATTAACTGTTCCGGTGTATAATTTTCACTTGGATTTCCAAGTAATTTCGTCTTAAGCTCTGAAGTCAAGAAATCTGGAATTCCGCTTGTATGATTTAATAATTGACGAATTGTAATTTTGTTTCCATCATAGCCTTTACCCTTTATGAGCCCCGGCAACCATTTCTCTATCGTATCATCGAGACTTAGCTTCTTCTCTCCAGCAAGTTGTAATGCAACTGTAGCAACAAATGTCTTCGTTGTACTTCCAATCCTGAAAGTAGAATCAGCGCCCACTTTATGATTTCTTTCGATGTTTGCTTCACCAGAAGCATATGAACAGCCTGCGTCTCCTTTTTTCACGGTAACAATAACCCCTGGAATATTTTCAGTATTAGCAGCTTTATCAATAGCCTGTTGGATTGACTTCTTTTTATACACCGCGTGCACATTTCCATAAGTAGGTAATACTAGTGTCCCAGCCAGTATAGTCACTGTTAAGGTTAGTGCAGTTCCTTTTTTCATGATGAATGATTTCATAACACATCTCTCCTATTATTTTGAAATTTTATGTTACCTCACTCCCTTACCTCTCTCATCGTCGGTGTCGAATCACTGCGATCGTCAGTGCCAGATTCACAGTTTGAGAGAATTGACTCACTTGTCGGCATTGCCCAGCACAGTCTAGATGATATCCGAAAGTACCTTCACCAGCTCTCTCATAATTCATTAAACCATTCGTTAAGTGAATCGCTGAGACAATTAACAAAAGAGTTTATGAGATCGACAGGTACAACGGTTATATTCCGTGTAATTGGCAATGAGGCTCTCTCAACGCAAAAAATAAACTTTTGCCTATATGGCTGCCTTCAAGAGTCGCTAACAAACGCGGTTCGACATGGCAAGGCAAGTGCGATATCCGTTCAACTGCATTTCGATAAGCAACAACTCCGGTTACAAATTGAAGATAACGGCATCGGGATGGAAGAAATCCAATTCGGATTTGGGCTCAATGGAATGAAAGAACGGCTTGAACTATATCACGGCACATTGTCGGTTCACTCTGGGGCTAAGCAAGGAACATTCGTTATATGTAATATTCCATTGCAAACAGAGCTTGTACATAACACAATCCGCCTGTTGATCGTTGATGATCAGGCGCCTATTACCGACAGTTTGGAGCAAGTTTTAGATCAGCATGTTGATTTTACCGTCGTTGGTAAGGCGAAGGACGGGCGCGAAGCATTAGAGCATTGTGAGCATTCGCATCCTGATATCGTGCTAATGGATATTCGCATGCCGGGAATGGGCGGACTTGAAGCTTTACTTGAGATGAAACAGCGATGGCCTGATATGAAGATTGTGCTCATGACAACGTTTGAGGATTTCTTGCAGGCAGCAACTGCATTGGAGCATGGAGCGGAAGGCTACATGCTGAAGTCAATTCATCCACGTGAAATGAAAGAAGCCTTGAAACTTATTTATAACGGAGGAACTTGGATTGATCAATCGGTCGCTACGCGAGTTTTCGGAGAGATGAAACGTCAGCGCGAGCAGCTAGAGAAGATCGGCTCAAGTAAGGAAAATTCCCCATACGGACTTACGAAACGTGAGATGGAAATTCTGACACATCTGTCGAACGGGCTTCGCTACAAGTCAATTGCCACTAAATTGTTTTTATCGGAGGGAACTATACGCAATTACTGCTCGAACCTTTACTCGAAGCTCGGCGTCAACAATCGCGAAGAAGCAATTAAAATGGCGCGAACAGAGAATATCTTGTAGACGCTGTAGAACTTTCCGATAGTACTCACGATATAAATCATTCCGATACATTTATATCTGCTAATCCAAACAATGAATCAAGTAATAGAAACTGGAACAGTGCCTTGAAAAAGCTTTTATTCATAAAAGAACAAGGAAATAGACGCCTTAAGTTGATGGATGTGGGGTATCGCCATATGTCCATCAACTTAAGAAATTAATTATTCCCCTAAATAAAAAAATGAACTAAATTTTCATGGACAACTATGAAGAGATAAAACTTTCGTTTGGGTACCGCCAAATTACTATCAATCTAAGATGAATTTATACCAATAATTCATAGAAAACGTTATTCTTTTTGTAGGAATATACAGAAAGGATAACGCCTTTTTTGCTTTATGGGTAGTGTAAAACCTTAGCTTGATAGCGATGTGGTGCTATCCCTAATAGAACACTCCATCTAATTATCAATAATGTGTATATAAAAATCTTCATATACGCTCCTTTTAGACATAGTGTTTATCACATAATATATTCTAAATTATAGTTTCAATTCTTTTCATTATTCGCATATCCTAATTATATACAAATAGGGAGAGATGATTTATCTCTCCCTAATATCCATTTGCTATATTAAGTTAGCGAGTAACTCCACCACCAAGTTGTTGTTCAGCTAATGCTACTAGACGTTTTGTGATTTCTCCACCAACAGATCCATTTGAACGAGCTGTTGCGTCTGCGCCAAGTTGTACGCCGAATTCTTGTGCGATTTCATATTTCATTTGATCAAGAGCTTGTTCAGCACCATTTACTAATAATTGATTACGGCTTCCACTGTTATTGTTTGACATGTTATATCACCTCCTTCACTCTTTAATATGTAAAAAAGCATTCGAAAATATATAGTCCTTTTTTTGGTATTAGTTTTTATTGTTTTAATACATAATTCATGCTCATATTTCACAAAATAGTATTGTGTAGGAGAGCGAAAAAACTTCTTGCCATATGGATATCATGTAATGAGTAAACCTCCTGAACACGATGAAACGGGTTGTGCTTTATGAAAGTGCAACCCGTTTTTATTGAAAATTACTATTCCTACATGAAAGTTAAAAGATAGGAGAATCATTTATGAAACATATTGTTGCCTTATTAATTAAATATACCGCTATTAGTGCCGTATTATTGATGATATTAGGTATATTTCAAGACGTTTCAATTCCTAGAATATTACTGATTTCATTACTAATTACAGGGACAGCCTACTTAATAGGAGATTTATTTGTTCTACCTAGGTATGGGAACATGATTGCTACAATTGCTGATTTTGGATTGAGTTTTTTAGGGATTTGGGTATTAACTTATTTCTTAACAGATATAGATTTAACTCCTAATATTGGTTTTTCTTCATTTTGGTCTGCTTTGCTTATTAGTGCCGTAGAAATATTCTTTCACATTTATATGAAAAAAGTTGTATTACATGAAGGTAAAGATTCAAGGGAATCAACTAATATGCATCACGATAGATATGCTATGGAGATCTCACATGAATATTTAAACCGCTCTGAAATAGAAAAAGTAAGATTCATTCAAAAGGAAAATGATACAAAAAATAAAATGAAATAAAAAAAGTGGCTTTCAGCCACTTTTTTATTAAGCTTGATCAGTATTTTTAACATGTAATGGCGGAGGAACTACCCAGCCTTTTTTCTTACTTAGACGTAGTAAAGTTGCACCAGCTTGTGCTTTTTTCATATGGAATTGTCCAAAAAGCATTCCTACATCTTCTCGAAGACATTTTCCCATTACTTGACTACAAGTTACTAATCCTGCCGCTAAACCTGTAGAAACTGCTGCTGCAATTTCAGCATCATTGATGCGTGCTCCAGGAGGAATATCTTCAATAGATGCAACTGGTCTTTCTGGAGGTGCTGGTGGTAAAGCTACACCGTTTACTTTTAGAAGTGTTTTTAGCTCTTCTATTTCAGAGGTCATATCATTTTCAATTAGGTTTTCTAAGAATTTCTTTAATTCTTCATCACCTGTATGGTTAATGAATACTTGATGACCTGCAACTGCTCCTTGTGCTGCGAGAAGATAACTCCAAATATCAAAAACTTCTCCATAATGTAAAGGCTCGTTTTGAGGATTTCCACTTAATACACCCATTTTAAGATGCCTCCCTTTTGTAAATATCATAGTTAATATGCTTTTCAGTATTGAAAATAAATTTTTAAGTATATTTGTTCCTGTAAAAGACTTTTTAATATTCATGGGAAACACCTTCCCCATAAGATATGTGTTTGTAATCTAGAAAAGAGTCTTTCAAATAAAATACTCAAAGATTATTATTTAAAATTCTCAATAATCTTCGAGTACAAATGCATTCATTATGAGAGTTTATTTATAAATTAAATACAGACAACATGAAAAGATGTGTTTGTTAACTACTGTAATCTGCTATGTTTCCAATAATCAACAATACTACTTGCCCTAATCTTTTCTATTTTGGGGTGAAGTTAACGAGTAAATCCGCCACCAAGTTGTTGTTCAGCCATTGCTACTAAACGTTTAGTGATTTCACCACCAACAGAACCGTTTGCACGAGCTGTTGTGTCAGCACCAAGTTGTACACCAAATTCTTGCGCAATTTCATATTTCATTTGATCAAGTGCACTTTCAGCACCTTGAACTAATAATTCGTTGCGATTTCCACTCTTATTGTTTGCCATATGTATCACCTCCTATGTTTTTAATATGCTAAGAAACATAAAAAAATATATATTCCATTTTATGGTATTTAATTGTTTTGGAATTTGAGTATAAGTTTTTCTTTCCTTCTTAAAATATGATTGAGAGAAACAAGAAGAGGAACTATCTTCATAACAAGGTTTGTTTGGAACGATTATGTTATCCTCCTAATCCTCTTCTTTTCTCTACTTGAATTCATATGTAAAAAGAACGGTATGTAAGGGGGAGTTTATACAAAAGGTGTTCATGAAATAAATGAGTGAATTTCTAAATATGTAAGTACAGAAGTTACATCTAATCAAACTCGTGAAGTATTACATCAACATTTACAGGATGCAATTGATGCACATAAGCAAGTAAGTCAATATATGATTGATAAAGGATATTATCATCCAACTAATGTACAAGAACAACTGCAAGTAGATTTAATGACTATACAAACAGCTTTAAACGTAGCATAAAATCAACAACATCCTCTTTAAGAACTAAAAAATATACGGAATTCTATCTGATTCATAAGGACATACCCTGCTTTCTACAGGAAGCAGGGTATGTCCTTTATTAACTATCTTTTTTTAAATACAGCATTAGAATATAAAAAAGATACAGGAATAAATTACCTTAATTCGGGGCATTTTACAATTGTTGCTTATCTTAAAAAGGAGAGGTATTTTCTCTGTATTATTACAAAGAAGAATTGATTAATATTATTAAACCAGACAAACCAGATCCCGCCGCTGCGAAGGTCTTACAAGAAATACTTGGCGGCCATTTTGGTGAAATGCGTACGATGATGCAATATTTCTTTCAAAGTTCAAATTTTAGAGGAAAAGCGAAGCAATATCGTGATTTACTTCGAGGGGTTTTTCTTGAGGAAATTAGTCATGTAGAGCTCGTTCAGAATACAATTAATCAATTATTAAATGGATCTGGTGAGCCTACGCCAGGTAATGCTGGTATGGGATAAAGCACCGCTTGATGAGGCGGTTAAACATGCAAATCCTCACCATTTTATTGTAGGTGCTCAAAGCTCATTGCCAGTAGATGCAGCCGGTAACCCATGGAACGGATCGTGGGTATACAGCCATGGAAATCTAATTAGTGATTTAATGGATAACCTAGTTCTTGAATCAACTGGGGTACTTCAAAAGACAAGGATTTATGAAATGAGCTCAAATCAAACTTTTCGTGAAACACTTGCCTTTTTAATTGTGCGTGATAATGCACATCAAAATGCATTTGCGAAAGCATTAGAAACTTTAGGCGTTGAATGGGGAAAACTCTTCCCTGTACCAAACTACGATATCAATAAATATCCTGAGTGTAGAAAATACGTAGAAATGGGATTTCATAATGCTCAATTTAATTTCAGGTTGGATGACACAAGAATCGGAGAGATCTTCCAAGGTGAATCACCAAGTAGAAACAAAGAAATGTTAAGTGTAACGGAGCCACCAAAAGGTTTTCCTGTACCAGAACTTCCTGAAATGCCAAATGAGCATAGTCCGGGATTAAAAGATATGGAGCTTTGAGATTATTATGACCAACCATTTATAAATGGTTGGTCATAAATCTAAATTAGACAATCTCTATATGGATTCAAATAAGCTTGGATCTTTTCAAAAAGGAGGATATTCATTTTGAGTAAAGTAGAAAATACACTATCCATTTTTGCTTTAGGTGGGGTTAATGAAATAGGAAAAAATATGTATGCCATACAATATTCAAACGATATTGTGATTATTGACTGCGGTTCTAAGTTTCCAGATGAAAGTTTATTAGGAATAGATTTGATAATACCTGATATTACATATTTGCAAGAAAATAAGGATAAAATTCGAGGTTTAGTCGTTACACATGGACACGAAGACCACATTGGAGGTATTCCGTATCTATTAAAACAATTGAATGTCCCAATTTATGCAACGAAATTAACCCTAGGATTAATCGAAATCAAATTAAAAGAACATAAACTTCAAAATCTAACACAGTTATTTATTATTGATTCTGAGTCATTAATTGATTTTGGACAGATAAATCTAACATTTTTCAAAACCAATCATAGTATTCCTGATTGTCTTGGAATCGCTTTTCATACCCCAGAAGGTACAGTAGTTCATACAGGCGACTTCAAATTTGATTTAACCCCTATTAATAATCAATATCCCGATATTCATAAAATGGCTAAAATCGGATGTAATGGTGTTTTAGCTCTACTCTCGGAAAGCACGAATGCTGAACGTCCTGGATTTACTCCTTCAGAACAATCAGTAGGTGAACGAATTGAAGAAGCGTTTACCAAGGCACGTAGAAAAGTTATTATCTCTACCTTTGCATCCAACGTGAATCGTGTACAACAAATAGTAGATGCCGCTTTAAAAACAGATAGAAAGCTTGCTTTACTGGGGAGAAGCATGGTAAATGTAGTTTCTGTTGCCTTAGAACAAGGTTACTTAGATATTCCTGATGGGATGTTAATTGAAGCAAATGAAATCAATCGAATGGATCCAAAAAGAGTAGCTATTCTTTGTACTGGTAGTCAAGGTGAACCTATGGCAGCCCTAGCTCGTTTAGCCAGTGGAAACTATCGACAGGTAGATATCCTACCTGATGATACTGTCATATTATCTGCAACTCCTATACCAGGAAATGAACGTAATGTTTCAAGAATTATAGATAATTTATTTCGCTTGGGGGCTAATGTCATTTATGGAGTAGGAAGTTCAACAGGAATGCATGTTTCTGGGCATGCCTATCAAGAAGAATTAAAATTAATGCTTACTTTAATGAAGCCTAAATATTTTATTCCTATTCATGGCGAATTTAGAATGTTACATCATCATAGTCTATTAGCAGAGTCCGTAGGTGTTAAGAAAGAGAACATCTATATCATTAGCAATGGTGAAGTTGTCGATATTAAGAATCAGATTGCTCATCAAACCAGAAGAATACCTGCGGGTAATATATATGTAGATGGATTAGGAATTGGTGATGTAGGAAATGTTATATTACGTGACCGTAAGCAACTTTCTGAGGATGGTATGCTTGTAATAGTTATTACTCTTAGTAAAACAGAGGAGAACATAATTTCTGGTCCAGACATCATTTCTCGTGGATTTATATATGTTCGCGATTCAGAAGATTTCTTAGAGAAAATCAATAAACTAACTGTTGGAACTATTAATGATTTAAAAAAGGCTAATATTAGCCAATGGAATGCTTTAAAAAGAGAGTTAAAGGAAACACTAGGCCAATTTATATATTCACATACAAAAAGAAAACCAATGATTCTTCCCATCATAATTGAAGTTTAAAATGATGATTTTCTGTATCGATTAAGTAAGGGGATCACAGATTTTGCGATACTTTCATCCCATGCCTAAAGGTGGATTAAAGTCATGCAGGGGCTTTTCTGTATCGCAAAATCTTTTAGTCCAACGTCAGTTCTACAAGCGGATTCAGTTTTAGGCATTTGTTGTACTTTTGTTCCAATAAGGATACATACAAAATATTTACCATTCGGTTACATCGAATCGTTGCATGCCAAATACGCCCTTTTACTTCACGACTTTGGGCAAAGCGGAGCAAGACAAGTTTAAGTAATTTCATTTTGTTGTCTATAATAGCAATATTTGCGTTCTTTTTCTTGGTTGTGTAGGATTAAACTTTATTCTTTTTAGACTTGAATCGTGGAATAGCATCTGCAAGTTTTTTCAATATTAATTGAAGAGCAATACTATCGACTTCTTTTAAGTAAATTATATCCGGTTGCTTCTTTAATTGAGCTAGCCTGGTAGGACATGTATTACTGATTTAAACTATATATATATATTTAAAATGAATTCAGTATTTATTTTTCAAAGTAAAAAGATAAGATCTTGGAATTTGATCTTATCTTTAGCATAAAGAATAATTAAAAAGGATGAATGAGAAAGGACGGATTTTTAAGGTTTTAGAATAACTTTTATACAATTATCCTCACGATTATTAAAAATTTGATAACCATAACTCGCCTCTCCAAGAGGGAGTTTGTGGGTAATAATCTCCTTTGGATCAAATTCATTTTTTGTTATTTTTTCAAACAATTCGGGCATAAAATGAATGACGGGGGCTTGTCCCATTCTAAGGTTAATATTCCTAACCCAAAATGCACCTAGTGGAAATGCATTATAGTTGCCACCATAAACACCTGTCAATTGGACCGTTCCATATTTTCGTACGGCTTTTGTAGCAATTTGTATAGGACCGAGAGTTCCCCCTTGTAATTTTAACTTTTGTTCAAGAAACTCCAAAGGAGATTTCTTTCCATCCATGCCTACACAATCGATGACGACATCCGCCCCACCTTGCGTAATTTCTTTTAGATGTTCTCCCATATCCGGGTATTTTGTAAACTCAAATACCTCAACATTGTTAATTTTTTTTGCAAAATTCATTCGATAATCCAAATAATCAACTGCAATTACACGCTTGGCACCTTTCATCCAAGCAAATTTTTGTGTCATTAATCCAACAGGTCCACACCCAAGCACGATAACAGTATCGCCTGATTTTACACCTGCATTTATTACACTCCAATAGGCCGTCGGTAAAACATCAGATAAAAAAAGTAATGATTCATCCTCAAGCTCGCATGATTCTGGTATAACAAAGGGAGTGAAATTACCAAAAGGAACTTTTAAATACTCAGCTTGACCGCCTGGATGGTTACCGAATTTCTCTGTATAACCAAAGTATCCCCCGGAATCATAATGAGGATTTGAGTTGTCACATTGACTTTCCATTTCATGTTGGCAATAAAAACAATGCCCGCAAGCAACATTAAAAGGGATGACAACACGATCTCCTTTTTTTACTTTAGTGACATCAGGACCCACCTCTTCAACAATCCCCATTGGTTCATGACCGATAATGTATCCTGGGGGTAAAGGCATATTACCTTGGTATAAATGTAAATCGGATCCGCAAATAGCAGTTGAAGTAATTTTTACAAGAATATCATCCTTTTTTTCTAATCTTGCATCATCAACTTGTTTAACCTGTACTTGATTTGGCCCTTGATAGGTTACAGCTTTCATATTCACATACCTCCCTTTTTAACATTTTCTCAAAACATCTTTTGCATTTATTTATAATATAGAAGTCATTCTTTTAGTTATTAAAGATAGACCTGAATTGAATCAGAGAAATCCATAACCTTGTTATGAGAAGTTTTCATATTACCTTCTTTTCCCTATGTCTTCTAGCTATATTTTAAGAAGAAAATCAATATGTATAAAACATTTTTATTATAAATTAAGTAAGAAATTTAGGCTTTTTATGTTTCATATAAAGAGTATTGTTAAATATATTTTCCGTAATCAGGAATAGCTAATTTATCAAAATTCTCTACTAAACGACGCAATTCATTTCTTAATTCTTCACCAAACATAGGTAAACCGTGCCCTGTCACTACAAATTTAGGATTTAACTTCTCAAGTATTTTTACAGACTCCCAGGCGTTCTTCCAATCGGTAGTAAGATATCTTGGTGGACCATTTAATTCTTTTTGTTGAATCAATACTTTATACAATGAATCTTGTCTTACGGTAACAAAAGCATCTCCAGCGATTAAAAAATCGTCCGTATTTCGAAATAGAGAGATATGTCCAGGAGTATGCCCTGGAGTATATATCCAGCTCCATCCAGGCATATGGGGTACACTACCATCCGGAGGCAACTCATGTATATAGTTACCTAAATTTATGCCCTTATTCGGAAACAAAGGAGAAATTTTCGCTACAAATCCACCTTCCACAGATCCATCTGGATCTGGATAGTCTTTTTCACCATTTAAATAGGGGATTTCTAACTTGTGTGCATAAACTGGAACATCCCATTTTTTTACTAATTCAATTACAGAACCAACATGATCAAAATGACCATGAGTTAATATAATTGCTTTTGGTTTACTATGTTTTCCAAATTTTTCTTCTGCAAAATCTATGATGAGATTCATCGATTTTGGCATTCCCGTATCAATTAGAACCCATTCGTTTGGCTCTGTAGAATCACCAACAAAGCATACATTAACAATTTTTATACATAAACAATAGATATTGGATGCAACTTTGATGCTCTCTCCATTGCCAAGAGAAGTTAAAGGTAAAATTGTTTCATCTAAATTACTTCTCAATTCTTGATTCAATTTTTCATCCATAAGAGCAAACTCCTTTTTCCATTATGCTCTTTAGTATGTAGAATTACTGAAATAATATTACCTTCAATCTCAACATCATCCTTTCTCTGTATTTCTACAAAAAGAATAACGTTTTTTTCGTTATAAGAATACAGATTTATCTTAGCTTGATGTACCCCCTAAATGAAAAAAATTTTCCCCAGTTAGTCAGTTTGAGAAATCAGCTCATTCTTTCGTTTTGGGAGATCTTCTTTACTTTAAATTGGGTATGAACAAGCTGTATATTTGGCTCTTATTTCTATCTGGATTTCTGGTGTTTTTAATGCTGGATATTAATCATTGCAATAAGCTGTAGGAGATTTTTATATATTCACTTATTTTTGCAACCTTTTTATTCTCTCATTCGACTATATTAGTAAAGGGAGGAAGAAATAAAAATGGACATAGCCTATCTAGTAAAACAAGCAAAAAGAGGAAATGATCAAGCATTTGAACAACTTATTACTTTTGTTCGCCAAAAATTATATCGAACAGCTTATTCGTATGTAAGAAATGAACAAGATGCATTGGATATATACCAAGAAACAATTTATGAAGCATATCTTTCATTGAGAAAATTAAAAAAACCGGAGAAATTTCAAAGTTGGATTACCAAAATTCTTGTTTTTAAATCCATTGATTTTGTAAGAAAATCCTCTAGACAATTCGTTGCAAATGATGAAATATTCGCCAATTTATGTACAGAAGAGAGCATGAATAAATTAGAACAATCATTGGATTTAACTGAGGCATTTAATTTCTTAGATCCTACTTACAAAACTATTATTTTATTAAGGTATTATCACGATTTATCTATTAAAGAAATTGCTGAGGTTCTTAATTCTCCAGAAGGAACGGTAAAATCTCAATTACATCGAGCAAAGCAGTCCTTACGCCCCATTTTAAAGGAGGGATATAGTTATGAATAAAGAAGAATTTAATCACCATATCAATGATATTCCTATACCAGAAGATCGGTTAATTCAAAGAGAAAAAACAGCCATGCTTCAAGCTAAGAAAAATCAATACCGTAGAAAAAAAACAATCAAGTATTCTAGTCTTGTTGCTTGTGGAATATGTGTTTCGCTTTTAGGTTTTGGATTCATTTCTCCTGCTATGGCAAAGACATTATCGAGTGTTCCAGTTATAGGCCCCATTTATGCACAATTTAATGATATTGCTTCTGATAAAATTGAAAAGGACGAGCTTGCTGCATCAATTGAGAGACAAGATAACCATAGTGGTTTAACGATGAATGTAAAAGAAGCTGTTTACGATGGTGGACGTTTAGTTGTTACGGTGCAATACAAAGGAGAAAATATTGCTTCCAATAGCAATGAAGAGAAAGCTGGATTTAGTTATGTAACCATTAATGGGAAAGAAGAAGTCAGACCTGCAATTGGTTCTACTTCACAGAAGTCAACAGGACGAAACACTGTTATTGAGCAGCATGAATTCACTCTGGCTAATTACGGTGAATTTGGTGATAAAATTGATGTTGCTGTCCATGGGAAAGATTTATTTGGAAAAACAGGAACATGGAACGTAGCATTTCCTCTTGCAAAAGTTGAAGGTGAGATTCGTAAATTCACTCCTAATATAAAAACATTAACGAAAGATAATCTGTATGCATTAACAGTAGACCAAGTGACGTTTTCTTCACTTTCAACGAGGATTGATTTGACCTTTGATTACCCAAAAGAAATGAAAATTAACGACAGTTGGCCAGCGTTTGATTATACTGTGACTGATGATAAAGGAAAAATCTACGAAGGAGGCAGCTTGCAAGTTGGTAGCACGGGACTTTACGGACACCATATTGTTTTAGCTCTTCCACCAATGGATAATCCTCCAAAATCCTTAACAATTGAACCTACGTATCTTAGTGGTCCAAATGATACATTAAAAAATGGAGGTGCTGAAGATTTAAAAATGACCGTTTTGCTACAATAATTGAAGGATTTTGCTAGGTTTCTATGTCTATTGACTGCCAATAAGTGAAGTTATGTGAACACGAAAGTCCCCCAGTTAAACAATCTGGAGGATTTTTAATAGTCTTCTAAATACATTGAATCCCGATAATAAAGATTATGTGAACTAACGAAAAGTAAGTAAATACTTCCATATGTTTGTAATGGATTTTTGTACAAAGACAGGAAAATGCCCTCTATCAATTAATCAAAAATAGATGGGTGCTATAGACTTCATGAATTCTTTTTTTAACCGTTGTTCTTCTGATACAGTATTTTGTTACAACTAATTCAACTGATAAGACATTTCATATTTACAAAGTGAGGATCTTCATTTGACCAAAGATCCTCTTTATACTGAACATTAATTTATATATACTGTCTCTAGCCCCTTCAATAAACAGGTATTTATAAGGTTAAGCCACCATCGACAACAACAATTGAGCCAGTCATGTAACTAGCTTTTTCTGATGCTAAATAAGCGACCATTTCCGCAAGTTCTTCCGGAGCAGCATAACGGCCCATTCTCATATTTGGTATCTCTTCTGGGACATAACCAGATTTTTTAAACTGATCAGCAACACTAGCTGTTAAAGGTGTCTGTACACCCCCTGGGCAAAGTGCATTAATCCGTATTCCTTTTTTGGTATATTCTAATGCAGCACCCTTTGTTAAACCTATAACCGCATGCTTACTTGCAGAGTATACAGCTACGCTATGTTCTGCACGAATTCCTGCAGTAGAAGCAGTATTTATAATGGAGCCGGATCCTTGCTCATCCATAACTTTCAATACATATTTCATTCCAAGGAATATCCCCTTCACATTGACGGACATAATACGATCAAATTCTGATTCTTCAACCGTGGTGAAAGGAGCGAATTGTTGAATAATACCCGCATTGTTAAAAAATATATCAATACGTCCATACTCTTCAATAGCTGTATTTACATAGTTTTGTACATCCACACTCTTCGATACATCTGCTTGAATGAAAATTCCTTCTCCACCTTGTTGTTTAACCAGATTTAAAGTTTCTTCCCCTGTTTTTTTATTGAAATCAACCAAAACTACTTTTGCACCATTATTTGCCAATTTAATACTGCTAGCCCGTCCAATTCCACTTCCTGCTCCAGTAATAACAGCAACTTTATTTGTTAATTCCATGTTTCATTCCTCCTTATATTAATTGGCCATGTAAGCTACTAACGTAATTAATAGACATATCTTAGGGTACGGTCAAAGTTCATTTTAAATCCAAACATAGTATGTCCCTTATGACTTGAAATGCGACATAATAAAAAAGAGAGTTAAATATATCTTCTTTCATTCTCACAAACATTCAACATTTGATTGGTCGTTTCAAGGACAAAATTTCTTCCTTAATAGAGGATACTTGCTGTTCTTTTGAGATTTTAACTAACAAAAAGATACTACTTTTAGACTTTATAACGTTAACTATAAGAAATAATAATTATAAAAAAAAGACTACAATATTAAAAATTTTTATGTCCTATGTTTTTAAGACTTTATATCACGTTTCCCAAATTATATGAACTAAAGATCCTCTTTCATTGCCGAAAACATTGCTTATGTTGACTAGTGGTTTCTCCCTTGTTTTTGGGTGTTGTATAAAGTTAAAAAAGTTGTTTAATTCTCTGCTTAGAAATATAGTAACCATCTATCTTATAACAGATAGATGGTTATTAAAATTGTTTTAAAAACTAACAGATTCTTTCATTCTACAATTATTAGGGTTAATAAAGTTGTTTAAATTTCAGATGGCAAATAATAAATTATTGCCCACAAATAAAACTTAAGATCTTGTATCTATATATGGGATACCGCCACACACCCATCAACTTAAGAATTTTATATCACCCCCAAAACAAAAAATTTACCATTTTACAGTTATTTATGAGAATTCGGCTCACTTTTTTTGGGATCAATTAATTTCTTAAGTTGATGGCGATAGGGCGAGACCCCTAATTTAAATAAGAAATTGGAATTAATTGAATAATTCCCTTTATTATCAGGAAATAAATGACAAAGCTTTTAAAATAAAAGAATATCAATTTTGAAATTCTTCAATTCTATCCAACCATTCATTTACTAGATTGTTAAAAAGTTGTGGTTGCTCTATTTGTAAATTATGACCAGCCGTATCCAATACGGCAAATGTTCCTCTCGGATATTTATGTAAAATGTTAAGTGCATCTTTATATCCAACAGAAGAGTCTTGTCTTCCTAAAAGAAATACACTTGGTTTATCAAAATTAGACTGATCGACTTTAAATGAAAACTCATATTTATTCCTTACTCTATTTAAAAACTTTTCATCTGCAATTTTACAACCTTCAACAATTTCATTTTTGTAACGCAACCAATTATACTCATCAAGTACAACTTGATTGCTTTTGAAATGTTCTAATTCCTCTTTCGATAAACTTTCAATAAATTTATCATCTGCTTTCAAGATTCTATGTTTCTCAACTGCTCTATTTTCGTTCAGAGGAATAATAACAGGACATATAAATGCCGCTCCGAGTATTCGCTCTTTTTGTTTTTCGATAAGTCCTCTAGCTATATAGCCGCCGTAAGATTCGCCAGCAATTATGTATTCTTGATCAGGGAGAACTGCTTGAATAAAATCTAAAACAGCATTCAACATTTCATCAGAGCAACTTATTTCGTCATAGTTTTTTGTTACTCCCATTCCAGGTAGATCAATATAAATACGTCGCCATCCCTCTCTCTTAGTAAATATAGGTTCCATACAACCACTCATTAATCGATGATCAGGTGTATAGCCATGTATCATTAAAATTGGTTTTCCTTTCCCAATATCTTCATAGTAAATGTCGGCTTGCCCAACCTTGCAATATGGCATATTGAATCCTTCTTTCTTGAAATTTTCAAATATTGGAGCGTTTATTGCCTCCAAATTTAAATATACAAAAAGATAATTGAAGATTCCAGTTATTTGGAACGGAATCCTTATTCCACAAAATTGCCCTTTAATAAATTAAACTGGTTAACGGGAGCTCACCCCATCGTTAGCAAGCTAACAAAATGAAATTCCCTTAAAATGAAAAAAATATGCCATCCTTTCCTATGATTCTACTGTACCTTTGAAATAAAGTTTGATTGTTTTGATCTGTTTTTATTTATGAACTATTAAAGCTTGCCTTCATTAAAATAAAATATTAGACTGAAAAATGCGAATAGAAATGAAATTACTTAATAAAAACTATTATTATCTATTTTTAAGCTTTCTATTTAATTATATTAAATTGAAGTGGTGAAATTAATATGAGTCAATGGATAATTAATGATGAAAGAAAAAAGAATAGTATCGGTTGCTTCTTAACATTCTTATTGAGTATAGGCATTGTTATTGCATCAATTATATACGCTGTTTATTGGGTGTTTTTTGAAGAAGTTGAGACACCCCTTTTAAAGGGTGCATCACCAAACCAATTAAATCAATTAGACATTAGAGGGATTGCACACGGGCATATTTTGGGTGATACA
>Ga0102589_1001665_pt1 | contig 28868 bp, 33 predicted proteins | sample AraplaMF_Col_mLB_FD_76858 | JGI IMG/M metagenome (GOLD analysis project Ga0102589, IMG submission 76858) | Arabidopsis root microbial communities from the University of North Carolina, USA - plate scrape MF_Col_mLB | ecosystem: Host-associated > Plants > Roots > Endosphere | place: USA...
TTTGTTCTACAAATAATATAGAAGAAATACCGCTCTCATCCCCTTTTACTTCAATCCATCCAAGTTCGCTTTTATAATATGCTTGATACATAAAAAATACGTCACCTCTCCTTATATTTATTATTAAACCTTTCATTATAAAACATCGAAATCACAGTCATTCTCTAAACATAGACTCATCATATCATTTCTTAAAGCATTTTGTTATGGAAAAAGGGAGCTAGGTGCTACAATAAAATAACACTTATATAAGTTAAGAAATTATCATTGAAATATGCTCATTTAACAAAATTAAGGAGGATTCTTATTTTGAACAATCAATTATTTTCACCATATACAATAAAAGATGTTACACTAAAAAATCGAATTGTGATGTCACCGATGTGTATGTACTCCTCTGAAAACAAAGACGGAAAAATAACGAATTTTCATCTCGTCCACTATGCATCACGTGCGGCTGGTCAAGTAGGGCTTGTCATGCTAGAAGCTACAGCCGTAACATCAGAAGGCCGCATTTCCCACAAAGATTTAGGCATTTGGGACAATGAACATATAAACGGTTTACGTCAAGTCGTCGATATGATTCGTGAACACGGAGCGAAGGCAGCTATTCAAATTGCCCATGCCGGTAGAAAAGCTGTCCTTGATTCAGATCCTATTGCGCCATCACCTATTCCTTTTGATTCCACTATGAAAACTCCAATACAAATGAGCAAAAAACAAATTAACGAAACAATTTCAGCCTTTCGTAACGGAGCAGAACGTGCTAAACAAGCTGGATTTGATATTATTGAATTGCACGGTGCACACGGTTATTTAATTAACGAATTTTTATCTCCGCTCACAAATCATCGTACAGATGAATATGGTGGATCTTGTGAAAATCGCTATCGTTTTTTACGCGAAATTATTAATGCGGTAAACGAAGTATGGAGCGGTCCATTATTTGTTCGTATTTCCGCTCATGATTATCATTCCGAAGGTTTAACTGTAGAAGATTATGTAACGTTTGTACAGTGGATGAAAGAACAAGGTGTTAGTCTCATTGATTGTAGTTCAGGAGCTGTTGTACCAGCACATATCGATGTGTACCCTGGTTATCAAGTTCCGTATGCAAAACATATAAGAGAACACGTTTCAATTGCTACAGGAGCTGTTGGCCTTATTACAAGCGGCGTACAAGCAGAAGAAATTTTGGCACAAGGAGCTGCTGACTTAATTTTTATCGGCCGTGAACTATTACGGAACCCATACTTTCCAAGAACAGCAGCGAATGAGCTAGGTTTTGAATTAGCTGAACCGTTTCAATATAGCCGTGCTCCAGGAAAACTAAAACATACTTCTAAATAAAGAAACTGCCCGAAATAATAATTTTGGGCAGTTTCTTTATTGTATACAAGCTATATTTTCTATAAGAAAAACATTTCTAGTAAAAACCACTTTTATTTCATTTTAGCAATTTCCGAAGATTCATGTATATGAACCCCAGCCTCTTCTCGCAGCGCTGTTACATACATTCCTTTCGCTACTTGCTCTGCTGAAATCGGCTTATATTTTGAAAAAGAACCCTTAAATAAAAACGGTATAATTCCCGAAATTTTTTCTCCCATTCTTTCTCCAAAACGAAACTCGTCTCGTTCTCCAAGTAAAAGGGAGGGTCTAAAAATATGAATGCCTCCTATGACTAGTTTTTTTATATCTTCCTCCATCTGTCCTTTTACTTGTGAATAGAAAAATAGCGACTTCGGATTTGCCCCTAACGAAGAAATAACAAGAAAATTTTGTACCCCTTGTACTTCCGCTACACGAGCTGCTCGTAATGTATAATCATAATCAACCTTTTTAAAACTTTCTTTCGTCCTTGCTTTTTTCATCGTCGTACCAAGACAATGAAACACATCATCTACAGCAAAAAACTCTTTATATTGTTCCAAAATCGAAAAATCTACCTGTTTTTGTTGAAGCTTTTCATGTTCCCAGTCTAGTGATTTTCTCACAAAAATTGTCACTGAATCATAATAATCTGAATCAAGCAATAACTGTGTCACTTCTTGTCCAACTAGGCCACTAGCTCCAAGTACTAAGGCTGTTCTTGTTTTCATCCTCTTCCATACCTCTTTATCTTCTAATCTTTTTCTCTATCATAAGCAAAGCATACTATTGTATGCAAGCGCTTTGTTTATTCTTTTTCTTCTTTTGGCATCTCAGTAATTTTACTTGGATCCCCTAAATTACGAATAAGTCCTTTTAAAAAGAATAGTACACATGATAATGGAAAAATGACAGCCAATATTAATAAAACCGCTTCACTTATATATCCCATTCGCTCATCTCCTTCTCTGCACCCTCTATCACACTATATGAAGCGACTAGCAGGATATATGCAAAAACAAAAAAAATAAACCAGAGCATTGTGACAAATTTATAACAAATTATAAATCGTAATCATTATTATTTATTGCAACATCGTCAAAGATATATTATACTAAACCAGGAGCATAAAGCGTAATTATTACGTTTTACAAAAAGGAAGTTATTCTTTCTTTTTATTATGGAGAAAATATATTTTAGAAAGTAAAGAAACGAGGCAAACAAAATGAAGAAAAGATCAATTATATTTTCATTCGTTCTAATGTTTACCCTTATATTTGCCGGATGTTCAAACAAAGATAATACAGCAAATAAAAAAAATGGTAAACTTTCCGTCTATACAACTATTTTCCCTTTAGCTGATTTTGCAAAAAAAATCGGTGGTGATTATGTAGAAGTAACATCTATGTATCCACCAGGTGCTGATTCTCATACGTATGAGCCAAGCCAAAAGCAGACTGTACAAGTTGCCAAAGCTGATTTATTCGTGTACAACGGAGCTGGATTAGAACCATTTGCTGAAAAAATGGAAAAAACATTAAAAAATGAAAATGTTAAAGTTGTGAATGCATCAAAAGATATTCAACTACAAGCTTCAACTGAAGACGAACACGAGGAAGGTCATAAAGAAGAACATCATCATGATAAAGATCCTCACGTTTGGCTAGATCCAACACTTGCAATGAAACAAGCTGAGGCAATTAAAAATGCACTTGTTGAACTACAACCAGAGCACAAAGCAGAATTTGAGAAAAACTTTGCTGCATTGCAAACAAAATTCACAAGTTTAGATAATCAATTTAAAGAAGTTACTGATCATGCAAAAACGAAAGAAATATTAGTTTCTCATGCAGCATACGGATATTGGGAACAACGTTACGGTTTAAAACAAATTCCAATTGCAGGTATTTCTGCTTCTGATGAACCATCCCAAAAGGCACTTGCTTCTATTACAACAACAGCAAAAGAGCATGGATTAAAATATATTTTATTTGAAACATTCTCTACACCAAAAGTAGCAGAAGTTATTCAAAAAGAAACTGGAACGAAAATTTTACGTTTAAATCATCTTGCAACAATCTCCGATAAGGATGCGAAAAAGAATAAAGATTACTTTACACTAATGGAAGAGAACATTAACACTTTAAAAGAAGCAACAAATTAATATAACGATTCATTTCTGACCGCTGAAAAATGTTTCTGCGGTCTTTTCTTATGCCACCTCTTTCCAGATTGCTTTGACTTACAAAAATCGTATAGTAAAATTATCCATAGTAGTTTGTAATTATAAGAAAGTGAGATGGAACTATGAATCTTCACATTTGTGAAGTAACAGCAACGAATTGGCGTTCAGTAGCTGCCTTAGACGTAACAGCGGAGCAACGACAATTTATTGAAAGTAATGCATTTTCTTTAGCCGAATCGTTATATGAAAGAAATGCAACATCACTAGCTTTGTATGATAGCGATACACTTGTTGGATACGCAATGTATGGATGGTATTCCGAAAAAAATGAAAGTATATGGTTAGACCGATTTATGATTGATCACAACTTTCAAGGAAACGGCTACGCGAAACGATTTCTCCGTTTATTAATTTCATATTTACAACAAAAATATCAATGCAAAAAGATTTATTTAAGTCTTCATCCTAACAACAAATTAGCTATGAAACTATATGAATCGTTTAGCTTTCATTTAACTGGTGATATTGACGATGAAGGTCCTGTTGTTGGCGTTGTGATGGAGTTACTTTTAGATAAAGTAAAATTTACATAAGGTAATATAAAATAAGCCTGCAAATGCAGGCTTATTTTATACATTCTTGAAAATGTTGTTGAAACCATTCTTTATTTAAATTTTTACCAATGAAAACAATCTCACTGACCCGCTTTTCCCCTTCTTGCCACTCTCTGTCATATGTAGCCGCAAATAATGTATGTACACCTTGAAACACAACGCGGCGATCTACTCCTTCAATAGATAATATACCTTTATAACGATATAAATACTCTCCTAATTCTTGTACAACAGCTGACATCCATTCATTTATTTTTTGTAGATCAAGAGGACGTTCTTCTCTTAGTACAAAGGACTTTACCCCTTCTAAATGATGCTGTTCTTTATGCGGATAAATTTCTAACTTTTCACGTGTTTTAAATGTTTGGATATCTAATAATGAAGGGATATCTACTTCACAATTTGTTGTTGGAATTAATTTTGCTGTTGGATTAATCCCTTGTAATTCAATAAGTAAATTCTCCATTTCTTCCCGCTCAACTAAATCTAATTTATTTACTAATACCATATCAGCAAAAGCAATTTGTTCCTTTGCTTCTAACCCTTTTTCAAAGTGTTTCTGTATATGATAGCTATCTACTACGGTAACTACACCATTAATTTGGTATGCCGACTGAATAATAGGGTCTAAAAAGAATGTTTGAATAATAGGGCCTGGATTTGCGAGTCCAGTTGTTTCAATCACTAAACCTTCAAAATCCATTTTCCCTTCCGCCTTTACTTCTAGTAAATGCTTTAATGCGACAAGCAAATCTTCACGTACTGTACAACATAAACAGCCGTTTGTCATTTCCATTATTTCTTCTTCTACATTCATAATCAATTGATTATCGATACCAATTTGCCCAATTTCATTTACAATAACCGCAAGCTTCTTACCATGTTCTTCAGATAAAATACGATTTAATAACGTTGTTTTCCCTGATCCGAGAAACCCGGTTAATATTGTTACTGGAATCACGATTCTACATCTCCTTGTAATGTGTCTAATTACATAATTATATCATAGGTTGTCTTTTGATTTTCGAATATACATATATCAAAGTTAAAAAAACAATATAATAACCGCTTTCTTTTTAGAGGGCGAGAGTATGTGGTCATGCATAGGAGCGGTCAGGGTCTTTTCCTGCCACATACCAGGTTTTAAAACAAAGGGAGCAAGCGAGTAGCCCATGTTGTATTCTGTATAGCAACGACTTATATGTTGGAAAATTAAAATAGATTTATAGAGAACATATTAGTTGTAGGCATGTCTTCACAAATATATAATAATAGTAAATAAGAAAACCTTTTCATACCGAATCAGTTCATACACATCAACAAGGGGGACCTACATAAATGGAACGAATTCAAATGGCCCAAAACCTAGAGTTTTCTCGAATTATTCAAGGATTTTGGCGTTTAGCAGAATGGAACATGACAGATCAGGAATTACTCTCTTTCATTGAATCATGCATGGAGATGGGCATTACAACGTTTGACCATGCTGATATTTACGGAGATTATACATGTGAAACTTTATTTGGAAAAGCACTTCAATTAAAACCGAGTTTACGTGACAACATGCAAATCGTTACAAAATGCGGAATCGCTCTTCAATCACCTAAATTTCCAGATCGCTATGTCGGTCACTATAATACAACTACTGATCATATTATAAAAAGCGCTGAACAGTCACTACAAAACCTAAATACTGACTATATCGATGTATTGCTCATCCATCGCCCCGATCCATTTATGAATCCAGTAGAAGTTGCAGAAGCTCTTTCTCGTTTAAAGCAAGAAGGAAAAGTACGACACTTTGGTGTCTCAAACTTTCTGCCTTCCCAATTCAATATGTTAAGTTCGTATTTAGATTTTCCGCTCATTACAAATCAAATCGAAGCATCTGTTATGCAACTTGAGCATTTCGAAAAAGGTACGATTGAACTGTGCCAAGAAAAGCGAATTTCTCCGATGATATGGTCTCCTCTTGTTGGCGGTGAAATTTTCAAAGGAGAAAGTGAGCGTACACTTCGCTTACGTCACACACTAGAGAAAATTGCTGCTGATTTTGACATTGCTGGCATTGATTCGATTATGTATGCGTGGCTACTTGCTCATCCAGCTAATATGTTACCGATTGTTGGCTCTGGTAAGCTAGAACGTGTCAAAACAGCTGCTGAAGCAACCAAACTCACATTGGACCATCAGCAATGGTTTACCATCTTTGAAAGCTCAAACGGTCATCCTGTTCCGTAAGTACACAAAAAGGACATGAGATTCATTCTCATGTCCTTTTCACATCTGTAATTGATTAATTTCTGCTGCACTTCGAATTCCTGATTCAATTGCCCCTTGTATCCAGCCATGATACAACGTAGTATGATCACCTGCGAAATATATTCTCCCTTCTGGTTTCACAATGTGAGGCTGCAATTCTGATTCTTGCGTTGCCTGAAAGATTGCAAACCCTCCTAACGCGTATGGATCTAACGTCCAGCTCTTCGATATACCAGAAATAAATTCATCATACACTTGATTCCCAAGTATAGTACCTAAATTTTGCAAAGTATGATAAATACGATCACTTTCAGATAAACCATCCCACAATAGTGCATCATACGACCATGTATAACTCCCCAGTACCATACTAGGGCCTTTTGTACCAATTCCATAGCTTGGATAATATGCATAACGAATAGGCAAATCCGTAATAATACGGCCACCACGTTGACCTTGTTCTTCCCAAAAACGACTTTTAAATTGGATTCCAATTTTCGTCGCAGCCATGTAATGTAGTTCTCGAATCGCTTTCCGCTTTTCATGAGAAACCGAATCAAACGGTTCTATTTCAACAAATCTCATTGTTGTAAACGGAATTGTGACAATGACAATATCTCCTGTAATACTGCTATATTCAAACGTTTTTTCATTACGACAATATGCGGTAACTCCTTTTTCGTGCTGCACTAATTTCATTAATTTTTGCTGAAAGATAATATCAGCTTGCAATTGTGGTAAAAAAGACTTTGGCAACGCGTCATTGCCGCCTTCAATTTCATAAAACCCTGTAGATTGCAGTAAAATGTAAATAAAGCGCAATGTTTCTACAAAAGACCTTTCTAAAAATCCTTCTAAATCAAGAAGTACCCCTATCATTTCTACAGCAGCTGGTGAAAAAGCTAACTTATATTGATGAGGATAATCCTTCAAGAACTCTGCTGTAGAATACCGACCGAAATCTTTCTCTACAATACTCCAATTTTTTTCCGGGTCCCTTTTAATAAAATCAAGAATGGGTTGTATTGCTAACATCAACAACTCTTCTGATGACTTTCCTTCTTCATTCACTGCAACTGGATAACGCAAAATACTCGGATTTTTCTCATATTGTTTCAATGTAATTTTGCGACCATTTGCGTATATAATATCCCTTTCATTTCGATTAATAAATGGATTTAACTTCAAACCAAACTTCTTATTATAAGCAAGTGTTAATTCATGTGTATAAGGAATCCGCATAGCTCCAACATCTAGATATAAACCTGTTTCTGGCATTCTCATCGTATAAATGCGCCCACCAATGCGATTATTTGCTTCTAATATTTTCACACGATGACCAGCATCCTTTAATAAGGATCCTGCCACTAATCCAGCCATGCCCGCTCCAATAATAATAACATTTTTCGGTACTGTCGTTTTTGGTAAGCCATTATCAATGATAGATACCATCTTTGTTGTAAGATGGGATTGCATATTCAATCGCATCAGCCCCACCCCTACTTATAAGTACAAATTCATAGTTCAATGAATTGTATTCAAGAGAAGGATGTATCATGCTTTTGTTTTCTGAATTTTCACGAAATCTTCAAAGAGATATGCACTTATTTCTGTTTTTTATCCGTATAATAAAAATGAAGGTAGAAAATGTAAGGAAAGGGATGGTAACATGAAACGCTCTTACACCTATCATGAGATTAAGAAACAATTAGAAAACCAGAAATCTCAACTATGTAAACGATTAAGAGATGTGAAATTAACAGAAAGCGAACGCAATGAAATTATAAGAATGGTTGATAATTACGATTACATTCTTACCTTAGTTGAAATGAATCATTTTGAAAGAGGAATCGCTCACTAAAACAGGTATATAAATTTTTAAGACATAAAGTAAAAATTCCATCAGTCGGTTTTTTCTTTCCTCCACTGATGGAAACCTTGTCGATGCCGGCACATATTAGCAGATGTCCCCCGCCTCCTTTGTTTCTCTCTGCATCTTGCGGGGACCTTACTGCGAGTTAAAACGAGTATATATGTTTGAATAAAGCATTCAAAAAAGAAAAAGGCCTCACCTTTAATGAAGCCTACTATATAAATCCATATTAATTTTTCGACATATAAATCACTGCTATGCAGAATACAGCATGACCGCTACTTGCTCCCTCACTTTGTTTTAGCAGGAAAAGGCACTGACCGCATCTATGCACGGCCAGCTGCTCTCGTCCTCCCTTAAAAAGAACGAGGTTTTTATGTCGTTTTTTAATTTGTATTTATATAGTTATTACTATTATCCTTTTTTAACTCCTGAATTAATTTAAGCGTGTCATTATACAAACTTAATTGATATCTATAGGGCTCTAATTCTGGTGAGATATTAACTTGGACAGAAATCGAAGAAAGGTCCAGTAAGTCTAGAGTATATTTAAAGTTTTGATGATTCTCTGAACTTTTGTTAAGTTGCTTTTCTATGTATCTCCCCAGCATTTGCAATTGAACAGTCCATAGTTGTTGATCAGCTTTTGAAATGATATTTGTTTTGGACCAGTCATTGAATGTGTTTTGTATGCCAGAAATATAGGTATACCCTGTCTTTAGCTGTGAAAGGAGTTGTTCGTTTTGTTTTAAAATTTGTTTTTTATTTTTAGTAAATGGATTTAATTTCAAACTTTTTTCTGCTAGCTTAAAATCTTTTTGAACATCATGTAGTTCCTGGAGTAGAGTTGCTGTACTCTCTCTTAATTGTTGTCCTGTAACAGGATCGCAGTTAATAGTTACCCAAAGGGCCGTCTTTTCAAACAACTGTACAAGATGCAATCCAAATTGATTTAACGTCGAACGAGCTTCTTTCACATAATTAGGTGGAAAAATTACCATATGTACGATAATGGCGATAAGCGCACCTATGATCGTATCTCTAATTCGATCTGACACATAATAATTCGTTTTATGTACAAAGACAAACACTAGTAAAATGGTTAAAGCTACTTGATGTATGATGGTTTTATGAACCCTAAATATAACTGGAAGCAACATACCGCCTAACAGTAAAAATCCAATCGTCCATCCATTTACTTCTAACTGACTAATAATAGAAACGGAAACAGTAATTCCAAAAATCGTGCCGATAATTCTGTAAACAGCATACGCGGCAGAATGCTGGACAGTTTCTTGCATGGAAAGAATAACAGTTAATGGTGCCAAATAAGGGTGTTTTGATCCTAACATTTTTGCTAATTCCCATGACACACCAGAAGCTAAAGCTATTTTTGTTATGAGCATTAACCCTTTTAGTAGTCCTTTATTTTGTTTATCCGTTTTTTTCATAAAAACTCCCTTGTACAAAAAATAATCTTACATACATTTTTAATCTGCTACAGTTATTTCACCCCTATATTTACCATAGATATCATGATTACCTCTGCACTGCTCTATACTTTTTATGCCCTCATTATCGTATAGCTTTATCTTTTCCAACAGTTGCTCTTCCAATAACATTAATTATCTAAAAATGATATACATACAAGTGTATCGAATACAGTAACTTTTCTTTATGAATTCTAATGCATTTCTCATTGTTATTCTCCATTCTAAAACAGACAATTTATGCATATCGTTATAAAAACATTCTCTTTTTGGAGTGTTAATTAGAAAAAGGACAAAACGGTGTTTAACAAAAATGGTGACACCTCTTTTTTCATCAAAATTCCCATTCCGTTTAATAGAGGAGGGATACATTTATGCACAACATTAACTTTCTATGCGAACAATTTGCTACAATTCTGAAAGGGAAAAGTAAAATCAATCAAAATTCTTGTTCAGTATCTTTCCATCGCAATTTTAAGGTGCTTGTTCAAGGAAAACCGAGTATGTCTGTAATACCTGTCGGCGTAGGCTTTGAATCTTTGGATCAAAGTGGTAATGCGTTGAATTTAGCTGAAATTGCTGTTTTGCAAGAAGAAATCCCCTCATTTATGCGATCAATCACTCAACAAGGAATTATTGTTAGCGCCTTGCATAATCATTGGTTATATATGAATCCATTAATCATGTATATTCATGTTCAATCAGTAGAACCGCCATTACTTTTCGCAAAAAAATTGGCAAATTCTTTTTCAGTTCTTAGTAGCTACCCTATCGCTGATGAATGAAGTAAATACCTTAATATATTTTTAATAATTTGATATATAATAATGCTCAAACAGAAAAAGAGAAATGCCCTATAAAAAAAGGTATTTCTCTTTTATATTTATTTTCATATCGCCAGGCTTACTCATTCATTACTTTGCTTACTTTAATGTCCTTATTTTTTAACAGCTGAAACATTGCATAATATAAAATCGCACTCAAAAACGCAAGTACCGCAATGATATAGAATGTATATTGATAACCTATCCAGACTGTTAAAGGAATCGCAATCGGCGCAATTGTTCGGCCAATAGACCACCGAAGTGTTGCTGCTGCAAAATATTGTCCTCGCATATGTTCAGGTGCTAATTTAGAAACGAAACTATTTTGAATTCCAACAACTAATAGCTCTCCAAACGTGAAAATGAGCATCGCAATAACGAGGCCCCAGACTGATATAGTGTGAGGAAATATAATCATTGCGATTCCATATGCAAAAGAAGATAAAACAAAGATAGTCCTCTCAGAAAAGTAATTTGCTAGCCTTGTTACATATACAGTAAATAGTGCAACCAAAAATCCATTTTCCGCAATAATCCAACTAAATAATTTCTCTCCATTTATCATTAGATTAAAAAATTCTTGCGTAGGAACATTTTCTTTTATGTATACAGCTAACAATAAATCCATCTGTGTAAATGTTTGAGCAACAAGAATACCTGCAACGATGAACAACAGAAAGACACCATCTTGAAAAATAATTCGATAATTCTTTATCTGTTCATTCACAACAGTAAGCCATCCGCCTTGCTTTTCCACTTTTATTTTATTCTCTGGTAACGTTTCTTTTATAAACTTAAGTAATACAAATGCTAATATAAAATTAATAATAACGCTTGCCATTAACAACTCAAAACGATAAGAAAAAAAGAAAAACGCTCCTAAAATCGGTCCCAATACAACATTAATATTTATCATTGTATAAAAAACCGCAAATACTTTACTTTGCTGTTCTTCAGGTACTAGATCTGCAACCATCGCTGCACTCGCTGGATAATATAAAGAACCCATAATACCAATAAGAGAAAAAGCTACAAATGTTAAGAGAGGCGATTGCAACCACGGTGAATTTGCAAAAGCAAATAGTACAAAGGCAATACTTTGTACAAATGTAGCAATCACCATCATACGTTTACGGCCGTACGTATCCGCTAAATAACCGCCTATTAAATTAGCAAAAACAGATAATACTTGCGATAATACAAGTAATATTCCAGCAGTAGTTTTCCCTAGTTCTTCCGCAAAATATATTGCCATAAACGGAAGAAGCATCCAAAAGAAAAGTCCGAAGAGCCATTCCCCTACTAAACGAATCTTTAAATTTAAATCCCAATCTTTTAAAACCATGAAGTTTCCTCTTCTCTACACCTTCCGCATGATGTTTATAATAAAGAAACAGCAATACATCATTGTTATTTCTTTATCGTACAGTAGTTGTACTTACTTTATCAGGTTTACTTGTCACTAAATAATGTTTCTCTGATACATATAAATTTCGTTTTAATCCTCTTTTTAAGTATGGACCTAACTTGATTGAACAAATAAGGCGATTTTCATTTCCTTCAACGATTGGAAAAACTTCTTTTTCCGTTACATATTGATCTACAGCACGTTGTACATCATCAATTTCTTTAACAAGCGTAAGGTTAGCGTTTGTATCCTCAAAGACTTCTAGAGTCTCCTTTGTAATAATAAATGTATTCGTAGGAAAAGCAGGTAAATAAGGTTTTAATAAGTCATAATTAACCGTGTAGTCATCATTTACTAACACTGTATATACAACATTAGCATTTGCTTCAAGAAATTTTGCCATAGCAAGTTCTAATTCATCTTTCGTAATCTCTCTTTCTTCCTTACCTTTTTTAAAAAAGCGAAACATCTTCTCCGCCCCCCTTTTCTTCATTATACCATAAATTGCTAGATAAATATGAATTATGGAAAAACACATCTAAAATCTACCGATAAGCCCTTCTACTTGGCTCATATTTTAAAAAATTATGTGAAATTCTCACTTTATCGTATGTTTGTCCTCACTCATTCATATGTATGAAATAAAGTAAAGTTTTCAATAGGTAGTGAAACTTCTTTTATCTCAAAATTCAAGAAAAACGAAAAAAGAAAAGCAAGAAATAACTGATTAAAGTTTCACTTTATCTTATTTTCAAAATCTAAGTAACAAATAAATCAGCTCATAGCATAAGAAAGAGGGATCACATGGATAATCAGCAATGGAAAATAGCTAAAAAAATTGCTGCTACTTATATAGGAACTGTCGTTGGAGCTGGATTTGCGACCGGAAGAGAAATTGTTGAGTTTTTTACAATACATGGCACATATGGAACAATTGGCATTTTAGTAAGCGGCATTTTCTTTATTTGGTTAGGTACAAAAATGATGCTGCTTTCTTCACAAATTAAAGCGTTTTCCGCACAAGAATTTAACAAATATTTATTTGGTGATGTCTTTGGGAACGTTGTAAATATTTTATTACTCCTTGTATTATTTGGAGTAACAAGCGTTATGCTCTCCGGAGCTGGAGCGGTTTTTGAAGAGCAGCTTCGCCTCCCAAGACAACTTGGCATCTTTATAACGATACTCGCTTGCATTATAATTGGCAGCCGTGGATTACAAGGGGTATTCGAAGTCAATTCACTCGTCGTACCAATTATGATGATCTTTATCGTGGGACTATCTATTACAACACTCTTTCATGATGTATCCTCTATGTTCAACATGACACCTTCTGAAAATTGGAATATGAAATGGGTTACAAGTCCAATTACATATGTTGCACTAAACCTCTCCCTCGCTCAAAGTGTACTTGTACCATTAGCAAGTGAAGTAAAAGACCAGAAGGCCATTAAATGGGGTGGTATGTTAGGCGGGGCTGGCCTTTGCTTAATTTTATTATGTAGTCATTTCGCCATTTTAACTGTCGAACAATTTTATCAATATAATATCCCGCTGGCAGAAGTTGTCCGTCGCTTCAATGCTACTTTTCATTTCTTTTTTGTATTAATTATTTTTGGAGAAGTATTTACAACGCTTGTCGGTAACATATTTGGTATGACGAAACAACTTCAATCTATCACCGGCTGGAGAAGTAACATTATTATTTATTTTATTTTACTTATTAGTTATTGTTTTAGTTATATCGGTTATAGTGAATTACTTCATATGTTATACCCTATGATTGGATGGATTAGCTTAATCCTTCTTCCAATTATCGCATTCAAACAACAGCGAAATACATAAGTTGAACGAATTGAGCCTTTATCAAACTAAATCGAAAAGCACGTGAATCATCTTATTCACGTGCTTTTTTTATTACACCTTAAATCTCACAATACTAATTTCTTAGATTCCTACTTAAGAACATATTCACCGTTATCCCAACTTATTTTCTTTGAATTCCGCAAATCCTTGAGGGAGAAATCCCTTAATGACTACAAATGACAAAATAAAAAACATCCGTTAATAACTAGATGTTTTTTACTCGCAATCTTCACACACTTCCCAATACAATCCCATTTCAACTGCCAAAAACGGTTTTAACTGCAATCGAATCATGCGGCTTGGCATACGATCTAGTACAAATTGAATGCTTTCTTCTTCTTTTATAATATCAATCTTTTGGACAGCAATACGTTGAAACGTTGTTATCGCCTGACCATCTTTATATAAAACAAGACGAACCTCATCTTCTGTATTAAAAAACAATTCTATACTTGTACCTGTTAATGAAATTGTGTTTGTTATTAAATATGTACCTTTTTCTTCTTGAATATAATACTTCCATCCTCGTGTTCCGTCTTCTTGTGGAAGAACCTTAAAAAATGATGCAATCTCCTCGTGCAGCATAAAATATCCCCTCTCTTACCACTTGCTCAATATACCCTATGGATATTTATTGTATCACAAACAACAATAACAGCTGTATTTCCCTGCTCAAAACTATATCTTACACATTATACTTTTATATTGTAACATTCAAATACCGTTGTCCACCCATAAAAAAACTCCAAAAGCGCATATACGCCTTTGGAGCTTTTTCTATTTTTTCTGTCTCATTTGTTTTGTGACATCTTTCCATTTATTACGCTCTGCACGAGCTAAAAGAGCATCTTGCTTTCGCATCGCATAAGCAATTTCTTTTTGTAGTTTTCTATAACTGAACAATCGAGCTTCTTCCAATGTTCCCTCATCAATCGCAGCACGAATTGCACAACCAGGCTCATTTTCATGCTGACAGTCTCGAAAGCGACATTTCTGAGCAATTTCTTCAATATCGGAAAAAGTTGCGTGCATTGCACCGCTCCCCTCCCAAAGCTGAAGCTCTCTCATTCCCGGTGTATCAATAACAAGTGCACCAGTTGATAATTGGAACAATTCTCGATGTGTTGTTGTATGCTTTCCTTTACTATCACTCTCACGAATTCCCCCTGTTTTGGCCACTTCATTTCCGATTAACGCATTCAGTAGCGTGGATTTCCCTGCTCCCGAAGAACCAATAAGCGCAATCGTTTTTCCCGGTTGTAAAAATTGTTGTAATTGGTCTATCCCTGTTTGCTGCAAACTATCAACTGCAAAAATAGGTACGCCAATTGCAACCGCCTCTGTTTCCATTATTTTTTGCTCTACATCTTCACATAAATCACTCTTTGTTAAAATAACGACAGGCATTGCTCCGCTCTCATATGCTAACAATAAATAACGCTCAATTCGCCTTACATTAAAATCAGCATTTAACGCATTAACTAAAAAGAGATAATCCACATTTGCTGCAACAATTTGTTCCACTGTTTTATCTCCAGCTACTTTTCGAGAGAAAGAACTTTTTCTTGTAAGCACAGTATGAATCAGCGCTTTTTTTTCATTTGGCAATTTTGTTATACTTACCCAATCTCCTACTGCGGGATAGTCACCCTTCTCAATTGCTTCATAACGAAATTTCCCTGTTAACTCAGCTACATATTCGCCATCTTCGCATATAATCCGATACGTATGTTTATGCTCTAATAAAACACGTCCTACTTCATATTGCTCTAATAATTGATCTTCAAAATGTGTATCCCATCCAAATTCCATTAAATAATTACGATTCAATCTTGAATCCTCCCTATTATATTTACTGCGGAAGGATATAACGAATCTTTAAAAAGCTTCGTCCATTCCTTCCTTACTTGTATTAACTGTATACATCTTCTTAACGTTCGCCATAATACATCACTCCGCTCTTATTGTATTTAATTACATTATATGAAATTTCAAACAAAATATCCATAACTTTCGACAGAATTATCAGATTAAATCTTATATAACAAAAATATTACCCAAACAAACTTTCTCAATACACACATCTACTATTTAAAAAGGAGTAAGTACGTCAAAAACAGAATGGTATTTACTAAAAGGAGTGAGTTTGATGGATATGTATTCGTGGCTAACTGCTCTTCTCGTTGGTGGAATCACCGGTTTTGTTGCCCACCTTATCAATCATCAAGGAAAATTATTGCTTCCACGCCGCCTAAAGACATTTTTCCATCTTGGCTTTTTAGCTGATATCATCACTGGCAGCCTCGCTGCCCTACTCGGCCTTGTTTTATTTGATGCGACAACAATAAAAGAGATCATTAAAGTTGCAATCGTTACTGCTATTTCTGGTCAAACATTTTTACTCCATCAAGCGCTTGGAGGAGAACAAGCAAAGAATACACAAATGAATAAAGCAAATGAAAAAATACAAGAAATTGACAAATTATTAAGGCGTTAATATGTACTACAATTTGCAATTTACTGATATAATGAAAAATAAAAATGCTGAATGAAAGCGTCTGTCAGAAGAGAGGGTGTTTCGTATGGCAAACAAAAAAACAGAAGATTTCTTAACAGACTCTGAAAAAGAGGAGCTGATAGAAAACTACAAATGTTTACGAGAAGCCCGCACAAAGCGAGAAGCAAACTATTTTGGCGAAGCAGTAAACGATTTGTTAGATAAAGCTAAACAACGTATTATTAAAGAAGCTGGTATTAAAGATGAAAATGCTGCAACAATTCAAGCTAAACGAAAAGCACTGTTTTAGTATATACATGAAACAGTGCTTTATTTTTAATGTTTACATAATATATTTTATGTTTTGCACATTCATTATGAAACTATTTTCTGTTTTGTTTCAGATTCTATATTTTGTATAATTCCTGCTCGTTTAAACATGAATAAAGAAAAAATATACATGCTAGCTGTAAACATTCCGATAGCAAAAAAATTGTGAAATATTACATATAAAAAACCCGCTAAAGCTGCTCCAATCATTTGTCCAATATACATTGATGAATTAGTAAGTGCTGCAATAGTACCTCTTGCTGATTGTGATAGTGTTTGTAATGCACTCATCATAATAGCAAACAATATACCTGTTATAAAAAATATAATAAAGAAGAATACCTCTATAAATAACACATATTTTAAGTGAGGCAATATCAAATACAAAGCAACAAGCACAGTAATCCCCCCATAAAACGAGCAGGTCTTACCAAACTTATTGACAAGTTTAACCCCAAACAAATTACCTATTAAATTCCCAAATCCTAATATAAGCATGGCTATTCCGATTTCATTTAATTTTAATTGAAACTGATCTGATAACCATTTTCCCAAAAATGAAAAAGCTGCAAAGTTTCCCGTTTGAAATAAGAAATAAGCAAAAAATGATGGTACTGTTTTTGATATTTGTAATAACTCGTTATAACGACTAAAAATTGTTTGTTTTTCAAATTCTTGTTGCAGCGGTCGTAAATGAGGCAGTGTAAAATATATGAGTATTCCCAGTATAGCGGAACAAATTCCAATTACAAAAAACGGCGTAGAATAATGGACAGATGCAAGGTAAGCTCCGATAGGTAATCCCAACATTTGTGACAGAGATAACCCAGCTGTAACAATTCCTATACATTTCATTATATGCTGAGGTGATACAAGAAGCGGAATAGACGCCCATACTTGCGGTGATACAAACGCTGCGCTAACACCAGCTAAAAAACGAAAGGTGATCATCCACCAAAAAGTAGGAGCTATACCACATAAAAATGTACTAATTGAAAAAAACATCATTCCCCCTACTATAACCCGTTTTCTATCTATGCCATCAGAAATAGGACCCGCAATTAACACCAATAGAGCATATCCTAATGCGTATGCACTTACCATCCAACCTGATATTTCTGTAGAGACATTATATAATTCTTGCAGTGTAGGTAAGAGAGGTGAAATTAAAAATGTATCTGTTCCTATCATAAACATGATTAAAAAAAATAAAAATATCGTTTTCCTCACTATAATCACCCTTTCTACTTATTCATAAAAGCAACACATGCAGTTTTTATCTTATTCCCCTACTAAAATAGATTGAATTGTTCGCAAATCACTCTTAAGTAAAGTAAAATCATTTATTTTCACATTTTCCCTTACTTGCTCTACGTGTTTGCCTCCTGGAATGACAACATCAATCCCATCTTGTGCAAGCAACCAAGCTAACGCTAAATTCGGCATATTCGTACTTCTTTCAGTTGCAAATTTCTTTAATTTTTCTACTTTCTCATAATTCTTCTTAAATACGTCCTCTTCAAATAAAGAAATACCTCTTCTCCAATCCCCCTGGCTCAATTGCAAATCTTTTGGATACTTACCACTTAAAATTCCAAAAGCAAGAGGGCCATATGGAATAAATGAAATATTTTGTTCCATACAATACGGAATTAATTCTTTTTCCGCAGTCCGCTCTAACATGTTATATGGTGATTGCAAAACAGCTATATCCCCATGCTGATTCGCTTCTTTTAACTGCTTAATATTGACATTTGAAATGCCAATCGCTCGAATCTTTCCTTCTTCTTTTAAACGTACTAGTTCTCCAACTGACTCTGAAAATGGAGTTGTTGGATCTGAAAAGTGCAAATAATATAAATCTATATAATCTGTTTGTAACCGTTGTAAACTATTTTCTACCGCTAATCTTATGTAATTAGGTTTATTATTTATACGAGTATTAGCTCCTAATAACTTTTGAATCCCCCCTTTCGTAGCAAGTACAATATCATTTCGTTTGTTTCGTATCACCTCTCCTAACAACTCTTCTGAACGTCCAAATCCGTATACATCTGCTGTATCAAAAAAAGTAACTCCTTGATATAAAGCTTCTTCTATCATTTTCGTTCCTTCTGCCTCATCAATATTTGAGAATAAGTTATAGCCACCAACTGCATTTGTTCCAAAACCAATTTGTGAAACTTCCAACTCCGCCTTCTGTAAAGTTACTAATTTCATTTTTCTACCCCCTTTATATTTCTATTGTTCGAACATATTCGAACAATAGAAATATATCATGATAAATGTTATAATGCAAATAGAATACATCTTCTCAAACAATACAAGGCTCTTACCAATTGGGCTTATCATACTTAATTTTTAATATTGTGGTGTGGAATTTTCTATCCGCAAATTGAACATAAAATACGTTATGAAAAGCAGGTGAAAAAATGCGTACTCTATATCATCCAAATCGTGAGGAAATCCGACTCTCCTCTGTGTTATATGCACTTAGTGATCAAATTCGATTAAAGATTGTAAATGACTTACTAACAAGCGGTGAACAGTCTTGCGGTGCTTTAAACATTCCTATCGCAAAATCTACACTCTCGCATCACTTTAAAGTATTGCGAGAGTCTGGTGTTATGTATACGAGAATCGAAGGAACACAGCGTTTTATCTCTATTAGGACAGAAGACTTAAACAAGAGATTCCCAAGATTATTAGATGTTATTTTACAAGCAACAGAACCATATTAATAACCATATAAATCCATTTTAATTTTTCGACATATAAGCCGCTGCTATGCAGAATAACGCATGACCGCTACTTGCTTTCTCCTTATGTTTTAAACTTTGTATGTGGCAAAAAAGGCCCTGACCGTTTCAGCCATAGCCAGATGTTCTCACCCACCTAAAAAAAGGAGCTTTTATGTCGTTTTTTACTTGTATATAAAAAGAGCATCTTCATTAAGATGCTCTTTTTCGTTATTAATATGAAAATGTAATTGTTAACAATGAATATCCATTTTGCGCCTGGTAAGGAGCTACTTGATATGACACTCGTTTTGCCCCTTTTGGCCAGGCAACTTCATTCAGTACTTTTTTAGCATCATTCATCGTATTATTGACTGGTTGATGATAACGTAATTCTACCTTTTCCTGTTTCGTTTTGAATTTTTGCTGTAGTTTTTGTTTTAATTGGCTATAATTTTCAGCTCCAAATTCTGCTGCTAAATAAACAAGGTTTGTATCTTTTAAGATTTGTTTATATATAAGTGCTTTCTTATTTCCTGCCTTAATTTTATTTGTTAACTCATTATAATAACTTGTATTGGCAGCTGGATATTTACTACGGTCCCACTGATGATCTTTACTCATTTGTTCATCGGACATGTTAAAATAAGAATATGTAACACGTCCTTGTTTATCCGGAATTGGATCATCGAATGTCGTATCGAGGTGATACCATTTCCCATCAATATTTACTAAATTCCACGCATGAGACTGCCCATTTCCAGTTCCTGTTACAATATGAGATTGAATTCCCGCTTCTTTTAATAACTGATAAGTTAATAGTGCATATCCTTGACAAACTGCCGAATGTTTCGCTAATGCGTCATATGCAGTATAAGAACGCAGTGATGTGTCATATGAAACATTTTTCACAACGTAGTCATGAATCGCTTTTACTTTTTCATTTTGATCCATTCCGGCTTTAACTATTGAATTTACAATTGATTTTGCTTGTTTCATCACATACTGTGATTGTTCTTTCGTTTCTCGGTATGTAATATTCATAGTAAATGAATAATTCCCCGGTACACCACGAATTGAAAATTTCGTACCACTTACATTATATTTTAAATATTCATTCTTTTCTAACGTTTGATTATAAGCTTGCACCAGTGTATTCAAAACTTCTTTTATGTTTGCATTCTTTGTCTTATAACCAATTGTAATATTAGTTTCATGATTATTTAAACGCTGTTGTAGCTCTTTTTGGAATGCTGCAATCAGTTTCGCATCGCTTACAGAACTAGTATCAGTTACTTGTTTTGTAGCAGCATATGATACTGAAGGCATATGAAGAGTGCCACTTATAATAGACGAACAAATTACAATAGTTGATAAACATTTTACAGATTTCTTCATTTCACCACATCCTCTTAATCTAAAATAATTATAAAACACATTTATTATATATAAATTTGAGTTTTATTAAAAAAGGAAATACACTTTTTATATTTTAACGCATTTTTGAAAGAAATCCACATAAAAATAAGGTTAGACAACCAGAAACTGTTGATATCACCTAAAAATCTATGTGCCTATTAGTAATTCAAACATTATTAAACTATTTATTCGAGTTTATATTAAACCTGTATGATCTAATCAACTCAATACAATTAGAAAAGCAATTTCTGTTCACACGTGAAACTGCTTCTTCTTCAACTTATAAACTTTGTAAAATACAACAAACATTTTCAAAACGGCGTTGCTTTATATCTTCGTTTGCAATACAGAAATATAACATTCCCATATCTCCCCACATCATGTTCAAATGTTGTTCATCAGAATCTACTTGAAATAACAATGTCATCTCCCTATGATGCACATTCATAAATTCCTGCGCTTCTTCAAATACTTCTGTTTGAACGGAAAATGGTGTACCAAAAATTTGATGATTGTCATAGTGATCCGGTATTAATTCCTCTAATAGTTGTAAGAAACGGTCTGAATCGTCTTCGTTTTCAATAAATAACTCAGGAAGTTTTTGCACCTTTTCAAATGTAATTCTACACTGAGAATATTGCTCTTTCATTTGATGCGTTTTTTGTAATTCCTCTATTGTTCCTTCATAATATAAAACACGCCAGCCTTCTTTTACGTTCGAATTTCCATACACTTCATAAAAATCTTCCTGCTTTTCATCAGCAAAATAAAAGAAATATAACATTCCCTTTTCGGGCAAATCATTTTTTATACCTACAGCTTGAATTTCAGCTAAATTAAACTGAGCAACAAAGTGAAGAGGGTTTCCTTTATAAGTAGGGTATGCTAACTCTGCTGGTAAATCAGGTGATCCCCCCATTTTTGAACACCCTATCGGTAATATCGCTTCTTGTGATGGCACTACTTTTATACATTCAAACGCCGCCATTAACAATTCATCCTTTATATGATTTAAGTGATACTTTTCAATTAATGATTCAATATGTTTCATCAAACAAACCCCTTCTTCTACATGATTATCTACATCATATCATGATATTTTATAAATCTTCTTTCATTTTCCCATCTATCTCTACTGCCCATTAAAAAAAAGGGCTTGTTCATTATAATCGAAAAACCTTTCTAAGACATAATATACAGTGTTCCTACAAACATGCAAACTTATCATCCTTTGTAAGACATCTTCATACTTTCCACTTTGTTTACCCAAATTTTTATATTAAGGAGGAAATAAATATGGGTTATGGATATGGTTACGGTTGTGGAGGATTTGGCGGTTGTGGATTTGGCGGTTTTGCTTTATTAATCGTTTTATTTATCCTTCTGATCATCATTGGAGCTAGCTGTTGGGGCGGCTTTGTCTGCTAAGTAACCTTTAACAACTATTATAAAAAAGCACGCGTTTATCGTGCTTTTTTATTTTCGTTTACTTTATAAATAATACATTGAAGGGAGGAACCTTTATGAAAATAGACGGTGTCTTTGAAGGAGGCGGCGTTCGAGGAATTGCACATGTTGGAGCAATTTGTACATTAGAAGAACACGGTTATGAATGGGAGCGAGTTGCTGGTACATCAGCCGGTGCTATAATAGCCGCACTGCTTGCATGCGGCTATACAGGAAAAGAATTAAAAATAATCATAAATAACGCTAATTACCCCAACTTTCTAACAAAAACATGGCTAGGGAAAATTCCTCTTATCGGAAAAGGAGTAAATGTATGGTTCAACATGGGTATATATAAAAATGACTTTATAGAACAATGGTTAGAGAATTTATTATCAAAAAAGGGCGTCTATTGTTTTAGTGACTTACCTAACCAGGGCGGTTTAAAAATTATTGCTTCAGATATTAGCAATGGTAATATGGTAATTTTCCCTGACGATTTACCACAATATGGCTTTTCAAACAAAAAATTTTCTATTGCCAAAGCAGTAAGAATGAGCAGTACGATTCCTTTCTTTTTTCAACCTGTAAAATGGAAAACTCCTAAGTGGAAGAACCCTTGCTATATGCTTGACGGAGGTATTCTCAGTAATTATCCGATATGGATTTTCGACGCACCAAACATTCCACGCTGGCCTACCTTTGGATTTCATTTTGTGAAAGACGAAATTCAAGCTGAACCTGTGCATTATGAAGAACCTATTTCTATGTTTAAAGGGCTATTTAAAACAATGATGCAAGCCCACGATTTACGCTATCTCAATACAGAAACAAGGGCACGCACAATTAAAATCCCTACTGGGAACATTACGAGTACCAACTTCAATTTAAGTGATGAAGAAAAAGAATGGCTTTATCATTCTGGTTATCAAGCAGCTGAAAAATTTCTAAGCTCTTGGAATTTTAATCAATATATACACCGATACCGTCGTGATTCTTCTGATTCAAATAACCAAAACCAACCGTAAAATTGTTAATTCATCCTCTTCCATTTAAAACTTACTTATTCACTTTCAGCCTTTTTTCTTACACAAAAAGTAACTGCTTTTGTCTTTAATAAAACAGGCTGTTCATCCCTAACAATCTGATACTCTAGTGGCTTTACTACTACATGTAATTCTTCCCACCCTCTATATATCTTTTGTAGCATACAAAGCATTTCTTCTGTTGAAAGATTTACTTCAAATAAAGGGTCCAATCTTACATGCGTGTTCATATCAATTTCTTCCACACTAGAATTTATTACAATATAATTAGCTCCTTTATCTTTCGTCCCAATTTTCATATTATGCAATATTTCTTCCAACGCAGTTTTGGAGGATACATGCTCTAAACTAGATACCGCGACAATATAATCGTATTCATTCACCGTTATTGGATAATCTTCTATCGCACTTTCTACTGTTTGAATCCGATCTGCAACATGAAAATCATCACTATATTGCTGCAATTGGTGCAATGCAAAAGAAAGCAAATCTACACATACCACTTTCCCTGCTTTCATTCTTTGCGCAATCGGTATGCTGTTTCTGCCGACCCCACATCCTAAATCCAGTGCAGTAACACTTTGTCGGTCTTGAAATAAATTCATCATCTCAATTACATCCGAAACTGGCTTATATAGCCATGACCCTTCTTCAAATAACTTATGATTAGCATAACACTGCTCGTGATATTCTTTTTCCTTCTGTCTTATATGTTGAATTCGGTTCATTTTTCTCCTCCTTCGGCATTTATTCTTCTATGGATATATAATATCTCCATCAAAATTCAATTTCTCTTCATACAAAAAAATTTATTCATAGTTTCTAATTCATTTTCACTGAAGAAAACAAATATCCAAGCCTACTAAGCAATATCATGGCATTGGGTTTATCATCCAAGCTAACATAAATGAGAAAAAGATAAATATAAGCATAAACGCATATAAACTAAACGCCCATATCGCACGTTTCCGACTCTTTTGTTTTGTAATCATTCCTGTTACTGAACACACTAATCCAACTAGTATCATCACATAGGCATATTCTCCTATAAATACATCCTCTAACATCATAGTAATATTTATATATAATAAAGTGATTAACGCTAGCAACAAGGAAAATGTTCCTAACCACGTTTCTTCTTTATATATGCCTGTTTTTCGTTTTCTTAAGAATGCCAATTCCATAATCTTGTTTCACCCACTTTCCACTTTCTCACATATTCATTTTCTAATATTTTTTCAATTTCTTCCTTCGGTCCAGTAACTACCGCTCCATACGATTTAATTCCATTCTTTTCAATATAGGCAATGCGCTTTGGTAATTCTAGCGTTTTCGCTCGTGCAATTTCCCCTGCTAACTTCTCATGTTTCTGTAATGATTTCAAAATAGTAACAAACTGTTTTTCATGAGGTACTTCATTCGAAAAAGGGCCCTCAAGATTTGCAATGCTGTCTGCTGGAAAACCAATTGGAGTAACGTAATATCCATCATGCTTTCCTCGTTCTTTTTCTAACCCTGTATCTACCGCATACCAGACAACATCTACATTTTTAAAAGTTTCATTAACCGTTTTAATACTAAGTAACTCACGAAAAGACACATACACTTCTACAACAGATTCTTTCGGTAGGCCCTGTAATACCTCTCGTTCGTTTCGACTGTTATACGATGTATAATAATTATCTGGATGAAACAGCACTTCATTATCTTCATACTGCACTTCTGGAATTGGTTCATCGATTGAATAATTTCGATTTACTTTTGTTGGCACACTAAATAGAAAATGTATATTTTCTGTTCCGATACGAACATCTTTCTTTCCCACTCTTTTGGATAGATCAAACTGTAATTGCAAGCTAAATGGCAACAATTTTTGTTTCATGTATCTTTCCTTCATATAAACATTTGGCTCAGTAATACTTAACGTTTGTTTTGTTACTTCACGAATTTCTGAAGCATTTGTTGAACTAAAATTATAGTAAATCATCGTTGCGATATACAAAATCGGTTGGATACATAATAAAAACGTAAGAACTAAGCATATATTTGTAAATCTTGCTCGGCTTCTTCCTTTTTTCAACGCTTGGTCTTGTTTTTCCTCTGCAAGAGGTGTTACCGTTTGCTGAAGTGCTTCATTTAAGAATTCTTTATATCCTTCTTGCTCAGAAGGCGGTCTATCTTTTGTCATTGTGACTATTCTCCCCCTCTATTAATTTCTGAAGTTTTTTTCTCCCTCGAAACACATGGCTTCTATATGTATTTAACTTTATATCAAGTACAGAAGCTCCCTCTTCATACGTTAACTGATGCACATCACATAACAAAATGCACTGTGCTTCCATAATTGGTAGTGTATGAATAAATCCAATAAGCTTTTCATAACTATTTTTCGCCACAACATATTCCTCAGTCGAATCACTTGCCTGTAATGTCTCTAATAAGCTTTCCCCTACACAAGATACCCTTTTCTCTTTCCTTATATAGTCGACAAAAGTATGATACGCCACTTTAAACAACCAAGACTTTACGTTTTGATTTTCGTAATCTTCTAGATACAAATAAGCTCGGTAAAATGTTTCTTGGACAAGATCTTCTGCCACATGATGACTACGAGAAAGAGAATACAAATAGCGGTATACATCATTTATATACAGCTTATATATTTTCTCAATCGCCAATTCCATCCCCCTTTCACATATAACACGTTCTTACACTTTAAAAAGTTGCAGAAAATACAAAAAATTATATACGTAACCTTCCAAATAATAACTATCTATTATACTATCAAAAAATATGTACATAGAGGCAAGGGCGCTTTCGTTAATAAGGATTGTACGGACAATTGTTCCCTTCTCCTTTCAACATAGGAGTCTTACTACACACAAATATAAAAATGGTAGCCATAATAGCTACCATCCCTTTACGGATATTGCAATCCCTCTGCTTCTTCCTCCGTAATAACAATATAACGCGCTCCCGTTCTTAACCCTAACAGTTCTGCTTTTTCAATCGCTTCTTGCTTTGTTTCTGCATAAGCAGCTAAATATTTTGTTCCATTTATCACTTGGCAAATGACATAGCGTCTCATTTTCATTCTCCTTTTATTGTTTTATTTCTTGTATAATTCGAGCAAGCTTTTCAATTCCTTTTTCAATATCGTGTAGTGATGCATAAGAGTATGAAATTCGCAAATGTTGCTCAGCGTGCCGATCATACAAATTGCCTGGATTCAGTAAAATGCCTTCTTGTAATGCTTTATAAAATAGTTTTTGCATAGAAAATCTCAAATTTATATGTAACCAGATGTAAAAACCGCCTTCTGGTATATTCCATGTTGCAATATGCGCAAAATGTTTTTCCAATGCATGTAATGCATTATCTCTACGCATTTGTAACTGCCGCCGGGTACAATCTAAATGTTCTTCGTACAATCCACTTAAAAACCACTCAGCAACAACTCGTTGTGACAAAGAACTTGATCCATAATCTGTTTGCATTTTAATATCTGCTAATCGATTAATAACGGCCTCTGGTCCTACAATCCAGCCAATTCTCAATCCTGGACTAATTGTCTTAGACATACTTCCAATGTAAAGTACACTCCCACTTCTATCATATGCCTTTAATGGCTTTGAAGATGGAGATCCGAACCACAAATCTTGATACACTCCATCTTCTACTATAGGTAGACCAATTTCATTACAAGTTTCTACAACCCCCTTTCTTCTCTCATGATTCATCAAAGTCCCAGTTGGATTATGAAAAGAAGGAATCGTATAAAGCAGTGAGCTATCAAATTGCTTTGTATATTTTGAGATAAGTGTTGGTTGTATTCCATCTTGATCCATCGGAATACCAATTAAACGCATCCCTGCTGACTGAAAAATATTAAGTGAATATAAGTAAGAAGGTTTTTCTACAAGAATTGTTGCTCCTTTTTGTAATAGCCCCATAGAAATTAACTGCAAAGCCTGTATACCGCCAGAAACAACTAAAATAGCTGATGTTGACGCCTGTATCCCTAATGTTTGTAAATACTTTGCTAGCTGCTCGCGTAGTAAAATATCCCCTTTTGGTTCTTCATACCCTAAAGGTAAACTCTGCTTCGAAAGTATATTCATAATATGTTTTGTTTTCTCTTGCGGCAAAAGTTCTGACGAAAGTTCACCTGTTCCTAATCGAATGATATTGGGATCAAACTCTGCTCGGTTAATTTCTCGAATTGTAGGTAAATTAGGATAATGCATTCCAGTATCAACATATGAACTCCAATTCAGAGGTGCCGAAGAAGTTAATAGCCCCCATGTGTTATTTATTACTCTCGTTCCTTGTCTTCCTTTTCCTTCAATTAATCCTTGAGCAGCTAATTCATCTAATGCAGTAACAATTGTACTTCTGTTCACTTTAAAGGCATCAGCTAACGTTCGTTGAGACGGTAATTTCGTACCGATTGTCCACTCTCCATTTGCAATTTTCTCTTTTATATAGTCTTCAATTTGCTTATATAAAGGAATTGGAGACAAAGTATTAGGTTTCCAATCAAGCTGTTCCATAATATCACTCCAATTTTATTTCTACAATTACAGTATATACTTTGGTTGGGTCATCATCCATCCATATGGATGGATACAATTGATATTTCGCTTTATATACTAGACACCAATAAGTAATTATTGCACCAAAAAACGCTTTTAAATAGGAGGTGAAAAAATGAGTGAAGCATTTCTTCACGGCATCATTCTTGCATTTGGACTTATTATACCTTTAGGTGTACAAAATGTGTTTGTTTTTAATCAAGGTGCCAGTCAATCTACATTATTTAAAGCTGCTCCAGTTGTTATCACGGCGGCAATCTGTGACACTATTTTAATTTTAGTTGCTGTACAAGGCGTATCTCTTGTACTATTAACATTTTCCTGGTTAACAACTGCACTCTACACAATTGGATTTTTCTTTCTTCTTTACATGGGATGGGCAATATGGAAAAGTGAACCTACCGCATCCCAAAATGAAGAACAAACAATTTCAATAAAAAAACAAATTGTCTTTGCAGCTTCTGTCTCTTTATTAAATCCACATGCTATTTTAGATACGATTGGAGTGATTGGAACAAATTCTATTCAATATATAGGAACTGAAAAATGGGCATTTACCTTCGCAACAATTTTCGTTTCTTGGCTATGGTTTATCGGATTAGCGATTGCTGGACGGATACTAGGGAAAGTTGATGCATCCGGAAAACGAATACAACTATTAAATAAAATTTCTGGTGTGATTATTTGGACCGTTGCGTTTTATATGTTGGTGAAACTATTCACTTAGTTACATTCGATTATTTAAAATATCCTGATATAAAGTGAAACTTTAATCAGTGGGGGTTTTCTTCATCCCCCACTGATTATTAGTTGAACCAATCGGGCTTTTACGGGCAGTTTATCTCCCACCTAACTTCTTAAGAAAAGCAGAAACGGCCGGAGATTCTAGCCGCTAGAGCTGGAC
>Ga0102589_1001667_pt1 | contig 28839 bp, 31 predicted proteins | sample AraplaMF_Col_mLB_FD_76858 | JGI IMG/M metagenome (GOLD analysis project Ga0102589, IMG submission 76858) | Arabidopsis root microbial communities from the University of North Carolina, USA - plate scrape MF_Col_mLB | ecosystem: Host-associated > Plants > Roots > Endosphere | place: USA...
ATATTACGCCTGATTTCGTTCACGTAATGATGCAAGGTCGTATTGTAAAATCAGGTGGTCCTGAATTAGCAGCTCGTTTAGAAGCTGAAGGATATGACTGGATTAAACAAGAGTTAGGTATAGAAGACGAGACAGTTGGGCAAGAAGCTTAATCGGATAGGAGGGGATTCTCATGACAACTGGTACAACAATTCCATTTAGTCAAGAAACAGTAAAGCAGCTTTCTGCATTGCGTAATGAACCAGCTTACTTCACTGAGTTCCGTTTAAACGCACTTGCTAAAGCTGAGACACTTTCTCTACCAAAACCAGATAAAACAAATATCTCTAAATGGGATTTCTTTGGTAAAGAATTTGATGTAACTACTGGCAATGTTCCAACGAAGGATCAATTACCAGAGTCAGTTACATCTTTAATGAACGAAGATGCTGATCAATCAGTATATGTACAATACAATGGTTCACCTGTATATCATGCGCTTTCAACAGAAGCAAAAGAAAAAGGTGTTCTATTTATCGACTTACACACAGCTATTAAAGAGCATGAAGACCTTGTTAAAAAGTATTTCATGACGGAAGCTGTAAAAGTAGACGAAAACAAATTAATCGCACTACACGCTGCATTAGTAAATGGTGGTGCATTCTTATACATTCCGAAAAATGTTGTTCTTGAAAAACCAATTCAAGCTATTTTCGTAGTGGATGGAGAAACAGTACCTGCATACAATCACGTTTTAGTTGTAGCAGACACTAACAGTGAAGTGACTTATGTAGAAAACTACGTTTCAACTTCTCAAGACTTAAATGGTGCTGTTGTAAATGTAGTAACTGAGGTAATTACTTTAGATAATGCTAAAGTACGTTACGGTGCAGTTGATACATTAGCAAAAGGTGTAACAGCTTATGTTGTGCGTCGCGGCCACGCTGGACGTGATAGTAAAATTGAGTGGGCACTTGGTCTAATGAACGATGGAAACTCAGTATTTGAAAACGTTACGAACCTAATTGGCGACGGATCATTTGGTGATATGAAAATGGTTACTGTTGGTCGTGGTGAGCAAACGCAAAACTTTACGACGAGCATTATTCATTTCGGTAAAGGTTCAGAAGGTTGGATCTTAAAGCATGGTGTATCTAAAGATGCAGCAACTTCAATCTTTAATGGAATCGGAAAAATTGAACACGGTGCTTCTAAATCTAATGCACAACAAACTTCTCGTGTATTAATGCTTAGTGAAAAAGCTCGTGGAGATGCAAATCCAATTCTTTTAATTGATGAAAATGATGTTATGGCAGGTCACGCAGCTTCAGTAGGTAAAGTAGATCCTACTCAGCTTTACTACCTAATGAGTCGTGGTATTCCGAAGAAAGAAGCAGAGCGCTTAGTTATTCACGGATTCTTAGCACCTGTAGTTTCGGAATTACCGGTTGATGAAGTTAAAAAAATGCTTGTTGATGTAATTGAGAGGAAGGTTAAGTAATGGATGTTAAATCAATCCGTGAAGCCTTTCCTATTCTAAACCAAGAAGTAAATGGACATCCTTTAGTGTATCTTGATAGCGCAGCAACTTCACAAAAACCTGTACAGGTAATTGAGGCAGTATCTAACTACTATCGAGAAATTAATTCCAATGTTCATAGAGGCGTGCATACGCTAGGAACAAAAGCGACAGATGCATATGAAGGAGCTCGTGAAAAAGTTCGTAAATTCATAAATGCTTCTTCAATGGAAGAAATTATTTTCACTAGAGGAACAACAACGGCAATCAATACAGTCGCTGCTAGTTACGGTAGAGCGAACCTAAAAGCTGGGGATGAAATAGTGATCTCTTATATGGAGCATCATAGTAATATCATTCCATGGCAGCAGGTGGCAAAAGCAACTGGCGCAACGCTTAAATATATACCTTTAGAAGAAGATGGTTCGATTAGTATCGAGCAAGCAAAAGCTACAATTAACTCTAATACGAAAATCGTTGCAATTATGTATGTTTCAAACGTACTTGGTTCAATTAATCCTGTAAAAGAGATTGCAGCAATAGCGCATCAAAATGGAGCAGTCATGCTAGTTGATGGTGCACAAAGTACGCCACATATGAAAGTGGATGTACAAGACTTAGATTGTGATTTTTATGCATTATCAGGTCATAAAATGTGTGCTCCAACAGGTATTGGTGCACTTTACGGTAAAAAACATCTTCTTGAAAACATGGAACCAATTGAATTTGGTGGGGAAATGATTGATTTCGTTGACTTACAAGATTCAACTTGGAAAGAGCTACCTTGGAAGTTTGAAGGTGGTACACCAATCATAGCTGGTGCAGTTGGATTAGGTGCAGCAATTGATTTCTTAAACGACATCGGTATGGACAATATCGAAAAACATGAGCATGAGATAGTAGAATATGCCCTTGAACAGTTATCTTCTGTAGAAGGAATCACAATCTATGGTCCAAAGCATCGGGCGGGTCTTGTAACATTTAATATTGATGATGTTCACCCACATGATTTAGCGACTGTTTTAGATGTTGAAGGCATAGCAATACGTGCAGGTCATCATTGTGCACAACCATTAATGAGATGGTTAAAAGTATCTGCTACTGCTCGAGCAAGTTTTTATTTGTATAATACAAAAGAAGATGTAGATGCTTTTGTAAGAGGACTAGTAAAAACGAAGGAGTACTTTAGTGATGTCTATTAATCGTAATATAGATCTGGATGCATTGTATCGTCGAGTGATTATGGACCATTATAAAAACCCTCGTAATAAGGGTGTTGGGGCTATCTCTGATGGTGACTTAACTGTTAACATGAATAACCCAACTTGTGGTGATCGAATTGAATTGCGTTTAAAAGTTGAAGATGGAATCGTATCTGACGCTCGTTTTGACGGTGAAGGTTGTTCCATTTCAATGGCATCTGCTTCAATGATGACACACGCAATAAAAGGTAAGAAAATTGAGGAAGCATTAAATCTTTCTCATATATTTTCTGACATGATGCTTGGAAAAGAATACGATGATTCAGTTGAATTAGATGATATTGAAGCATTGCAAGGTGTTTCGAAATTTCCTGCACGAATTAAATGTGCAACACTTGCATGGAAAGCGATGGAGAAGGGGTTAAAATCAGAAGAATAATCTTCTGAACTTTAATCCTCTCTTCTATTAGAAGGGAGTATGAATGATGTCTACGAATTTACCAGATATTAGTGATTATAAATATGGGTTTCATGACCGTGACGTATCAATCTTCCGTTCAGAACGTGGTTTAACTAAGGAAATCGTTGAAGAAATTTCACGTATGAAAAATGAACCACAATGGATGTTAGATTTTCGTTTAAAGTCTTTACAGCATTTCTATGATATGCCAATGCCTCAGTGGGGTGGAGACATGTCTGATTTACGCTTTGATGAAATTACTTATTATGTAAAGCCATCAGAGAAAACAGAAAAATCTTGGGATGAAGTACCTGAAGAAATCAAAAATACATTTGATAAACTAGGTATTCCTGAAGCAGAACAAAAGTATTTAGCGGGTGTTTCTGCACAGTATGAATCTGAGGTTGTTTACCACAGTATGAAGCAAGATTTAACTGATCTTGGCATCTTATTTACAGATACAGATACTGCTTTACGTGAGCATGAAGAAATCTTCAAAGAGCACTTTGGTAAAGTAATTCCACCTACGGATAATAAATTTTCTGCATTAAATTCAGCAGTTTGGTCTGGTGGTTCATTTATTTACGTACCAAAAGGTGTAAAAGTTGATACGCCACTTCAAGCTTACTTCCGTATTAACTCTGAAAATATGGGTCAGTTTGAGCGTACACTAATCATCGCTGATGAAGGTGCACACGTACATTACGTTGAAGGTTGTACAGCACCTGTTTATACAACAAACTCACTTCACTCTGCAGTAGTTGAAATCATCATTAAAAAAGATGCTTACTGCCGTTACACTACAATTCAAAACTGGGCGAATAATGTATTCAACTTAGTTACGAAGCGTGCTGTTTGTGAAGCGAATGCAACAATGGAATGGATTGATGGTAACATTGGTTCTAAACTTACGATGAAATATCCTGCAGTTATTTTAAAAGGTGAAGGTGCTCGTGGTCTTACACTTTCTATCGCAATTGCTGGTAAAGGTCAACACCAAGATGCTGGTGCAAAAATGATTCACTTAGCACCAAATACTTCTTCTACAATTGTTTCGAAATCAATTTCGAAGCACGGTGGTAAAGTAACATATCGCGGTATTGTTCACTTTGGTCGTAAAGCTGCTGGATCACGTTCTAATATTGAATGTGATACATTAATTATGGATAATGCATCAACTTCTGATACAATTCCATACAATGAAATCTTAAACGACAATATTTCTCTTGAGCATGAAGCGAAAGTTTCTAAAGTGTCTGAAGAGCAATTATTCTACCTAATGAGCCGTGGTATTTCTGAGCAAGAAGCTACAGAAATGATCGTTATGGGCTTCATTGAACCATTTACAAAAGAATTACCAATGGAATATGCTGTTGAAATGAACCGTCTGATTAAGTTCGAGATGGAAGGATCAATTGGCTAATATTCTTTACAGATAAGAGGGCGAACTGTTTAAGTTCGTCTTCTTTTTTTTAGATTTAATTTACCTAAAGCGTACAATAGAATGATTGAATTTATGTTATATTTCTGCCAATTAATATCTAAAATGAATTAAGTTTACATTACAAAAAACTATTTAAATTGTATCGACGAACGGAGTGGTTAAATGAATTTTAATCTGAATGAAGCAATTGAGGTATTAGAACGCACACCACAAACATTAGATTATTTTTTATCAGGTCTAGCCAATAGATGGCTACAGAGTAATGAAGGTGAAGGATCATGGAATGTTTCTGAAGTGATTGATCACCTCATTGAAGCAGAGAGAACAAATTGGATGCCAAGAATTGACTGCATCCTAAGTGAAGATGAGAATAAATATTTTCCATTATTTGATCGTTTTTCGCACTTGAAAAATGAACAGACTAAGCCGATTGAAGAGAGATTGATTGAATTTAAGGCAATTAGGGCTCAAAATATCGCAAAACTACAACTTCTAATAGACCCTGAGGAACATCTTGAGTTAACTGGTATTCATCCCGAATTTGGCATTGTTAAACTAAGAGAATTGCTGTCTACTTGGGTTGTCCATGATTTAACACATATCAGTCAAATAGTAAGGGTCATGTCAAAGAGTTATAGTGAGGATGTTGGTCCATGGAAAGAATATTTAAGTATACTTAAAAAATAGAATTTCATCATAAGTATTTTAGTATCAATGAGAATCCTATCAACAGTACTCGAAGAAATTCGAGTTTTTTTGTGTTAAACTATTACTTATTATTAAGAGAGATTCAGTCAACAAACGTTACATAAGGAGAGAAATAGAGGTTGGACATTATATTACAGGTTCTTATACTACTTAGTATAGGATTGGCAGCAGGAACAGTCGGTTCGCTAATTGGTCTAGGCGGAGGAATTATTATTGTACCGATGCTTTTAAATATAGATCATTTTTTATCTGCTTTTCATACGGTACCAATTCACGTTGCAGTTGGTACGTCTTTAGTTACCATTGTATTTTCCTCACTTTCATCTACTCTTGCTTACCATAAGCAAAAAAGAATTGATTTTAAGAGTGGTCTTTTATTTTTAATTGGAAGTGTTCCTGGGAGTTTGCTGGGTACTTATCTAAATTCACTTTTAAATACTGAACGTTTTACATTGTTTTTTGGGATCCTTTTAGTTTGTATCTCAGTATTTTTATTTGTTTCAACTAAACTGAATAAAAAATCCAAAGAAATACATAAAGGTGTTATTCGAACATATACAAATGATGAAGGTGAAGCATATACATATAGTTATAGTCTTCCACTTGCTATCGTGTTATCTATTTTGATTGGTCTAATCTCAGGGCTATTTGGGATTGGTGGAGGAATTATGCTGGTCCCAATGATGGCCTTTTTATTTGGTTTTCCTCCACAACTGGCTGTCGCAACATCAATGTTTGTTGTGATGTTTACGACTCTTGGAAGCTCTATTTCGTATTTAGCAATCGGAGAAGTAAACTTTTATTATGCACTTTTATTAATACCAGGTGCATGGTTTGGTGGGAAAATTGGGGCGTTAATCAATCAGAAATTAAAAACTGAAACGATTGCATTACTGTTAAGACTAGTCGTTTTAATATATGGAATAAAATTAATGATAGAAAATATTTAACGAAGGAGTGGAACAATGGATTCAATTAATCAAAATATAAATATTCGATTGTTCCATACAAATGACATTCATAGTCACTTTGAAACTTGGCCAACAATTGTAGGGCTATTAAAATCGAAAAGAGAACTTGCTAGAAAAAATGGTGAAGAATATCTAACTTTTGATATTGGAGATTTCGTCGACCGATTTCATCCAATTTCTGAAGCAACTATAGGAAAAGGGAATGTAAATCTATTAAATGAAGCTGAGTTTGATGCTGTTACGATTGGTAACAATGAAGGAATAACTTTGGCTAAAGAGGATTTACTAAAATTATATGAGCAGGCAAGTTTTGACATTTTAGTAAGTAACTTAGCGATCAAAGAGGAACATTCAAAAGCACTCAGTAAGCCATATGAAATTTATGAGAAAAATGGCTTGAAAATAGGTGGCATTGGGTTAACAATTTCTTACCCAGTTTTTTATGAATGTCTTGGTTGGAGTATTCAAGACCCTATAGAAAGTTTGGCGCAAATACTACCAATTGTTACTGAACAATCAGATATTGTTATCGTACTTTCACATTTAGGGTTAAAGATCGATCAAATGATTGCAAAACAATTCCAGGGGATTGATGTGATTCTCGGTGCCCATACACATCATTTGCTACCGGACGGTGAGTATGTAGAAAATACATTATTATGTGGTACTGGCAAATATGGTAATTATCTTGGTGAAGTATTGTTGACTGTGAACAAGCAGACGAAACAAATAATGAATAAAACTGCATCGGTTATAGAAATACATAATATACCGAAACATTACCAGGATGAATCTACAAGCCATTATTTAGCACATTTAATGAGACTGAGCGAAGAAATTCTTAGTGAACCGGCAGCTCTACTTCCAAAAAGCTTACCAACAAATTGGTTTAAAGAAAGTTTACTACCAAAAATTTTGGCTAGTTCTTTAAAGCAGTGGACTGATGCTGATATTAGTTTAATTAATGCTGGGATTTTACTTGATGGTTTAAACAAGGGGGTAGTAACGAAAGGTCATATTCATCGTATTTGCCCACATCCAATCAATCCGTGTACAGTTTATCTATCTGGTGCTGAATTACTAGAAGTAATTAACCGTGGAGAAGAAAAAGAGCTGGTGCATTTAAAAATGAAGGGCTTTGGTTTTAGAGGTAAAGTAATTGGAATGATGGTATACGATGGGATTACAATCATGAATAGGCATGTAAAACGACATTTTTATCGTGAAGACATTTTTATTAATGGCGAAATGTTAGAGTTATCGAGAAACTATAAGATTGGCACATTAGATTTATTTACTTTCGGAAAATTATTTCCTCAAATAAGTGCAGCGAAAAATAAGAAATACTATATGCCTGAATTCATTCGAGACGTGTTACTTTGGGCTGTAAAAAGTATGTAAATTTGTATGGTAGACAGGTTCATTTATTAAATTTTTCTCATATTTTAGAATGAGAAAGGAGCGGTGAACTTGATTCAATTAACACCTATTAAGATTGATGATCATACATTTAATGCGGTAACTGTCCTTCTTCCGAAAACAACTTTATTAGTCGTTATGAATGATAAAGGGTATATCATGTGTGGGGCTTTAGATGTCGCACTTTTAAATGAGAGGCTTCTTGATCGTAAAATTATTGCCGGTCGAGCAGTCGGAGTCAAAACAATTGAAGAGTTATTAAATGCCCCTTTAGAATCAATTACAGTTGAAGCCGAAAGACTCGGTATTCAAAAAGGTATGATTGGAAGGGAAGCTTTATTAAAAATGTTATAAAATCAGCCACTAAATTTTGTTTAGTGGCTTAATTTTTTCACAATTTAACCGTTATAAATAGTATAATAAGTAAAATATAGTCAGAAAAAGTAGAAAAATCTATTCAGGTGCTAAAATACAACTAGATTCTTAATAAGAAATGACATCACGAATATACTCATCTGAGGAACCATATATTTAATAAAAAGTATATCAGGGAGAAAACTATGAGAATTGTCGTGACTTCAACTCTTGTTCCAGGCACACTTTTAGGTAAGCCAATTTATAATGAACAGGGAAAAATTTTAGTTAATGCTAATGTTCCTTTAACAGTGATGATGATTAATCGTCTGCATAAGTTAGGTATATCCTATGTCTTCATTCACGATCCTCTTTCTGATGGCTTAGAATTAGACTCTACTATTTCAGACGAGCTTAGAATTGAGAGTACCAAAAAAATTGAAGATGCTTTTGTAAAATTTAAAAATGAAGAGCTTCATCTTAGATGGCTTTCACTAGAAAAGTCGGCTCCTGAATTAAAAGGCATCATTGAATCATTGTTAAAAGAATTAAAGAATAACAATGATATGCTTTCCCTATTAACGGACGTATTTTCTTATGATGAGTATGTATTTACTCACTCATTAAATGTAACAATGTACTCACTAGCAATTGGAACGAAATTAGGGTTAAATAAAAGTCAATTAGATTTATTAGGTCTTGGTGCACTGTTACACGATGTAGGCAAAATGGTGGTGCCGAATCAAATTTTAGATAAACCAGAACGTTTAACAGAAGAAGAGTATGAATTAATTAAAAAACATACAACTGCTGGATATGAAATTCTTAGAGAGGTTCCTAATATTCATTCAGTTGTGGCGATTTGTGCACTACAACATCATGAACGAATAAATGGAAGCGGTTATCCAAAAGGGATATCTGGAGAAGAAATGCATCTGTACTCTAAAATTATCGCAATTTCGGATGTTTTTGATGCGGTTACTTCTAACAGAGTATATAGAAAAGCGATGTTACCTCACGAAGGATTAGAGCTCTTATACAGCGGTAGTCATAAATTATTTGACGCAAAATTAGTCCGATTATTCAGAGATTCATTGTCGATTTATCCTACGGGACTAACTGTTCAATTAAATGATGGTCGTCGTGGAATTGTTGCTAGACAAAATGCAGCATCAACTGATCGTCCAATTATCCGTATTATCGAGGAAAATGGATATGAAGTAAGTATTCCATACGAAGTGAATTTGTATGATGAACTGCATTTATTAATTACAGAATGTGATACAACTTTAAAACAAAGAGTATTTCAATAAAAGATGTTCCATGTAAAGATGGAACATCTTTTTTGTTTGGAAGAGATGATGAATGAACATGCCATGACATGCATACCCATTTAATAGGGAGGCATGGATACGGATGAAAAAATTTAAATACAAACGTGTTCCAGGAAATAGATTTATTACGAAAAGAAAATCCCAGAGTATTTTTAAATCCAATTCTTTTAAATCAATACCAGTTTTACAATCATTTCGAAAAAAGCTACCTAATAAGTATGTCGTTATTATACTGATCTTACTTATTTTTGGATGCTATGGCTTTTGGAAAGTTGATAAGATTTTTTCTCCTACAATTTTAAAGTATTCAGAAAAACAAACGAAACGAATTGCCAATCTTGTCATAAATGAAGCTTATGAATCAGCTTCAAAAGAACTAGAAGGGCAGGACATTATTATTCGCGATATTGATCAAAATGGTAAAACAGTCATTAGTACAAATACTTATTTAATCAATAAAATAATTGGTTCAACAACAAGTAATGTTGAAGAGAATATTCGAAGAGTTGAACAAGGAGATCTTTCATTTTTATCTTTATCAAAATCTGAGTTAAAAAAGATGAAAAGTGATAATGAAGGATTTTATATTGACGTACCAATTGGGGTCATGACAAACACTGTATTGTTAGGGAAACTAGGACCGACAATTCCTGTTCGATTCTCAGTAGTAGGAGATGCTGTTGCGAATGTATCACAGAAGGTAAAGCCATTTGGATTTGATAATTCAGTTGTAGAAATTATCATGAATGTTGAAGTGAATATGAATGTTATTATTCCATTTACGTCCAAATCAACAAAGGTAAAAGTACAGGTGCCAATTGCATCTGAGATTATTGACGGGGAAGTTCCAAGCTATATTCCTTTTGCACCGAATCAAACGACGCCTAATACGACTAATAAAAAATAAAAGCAGACATTACAATGTCTGCTTTTTTTACTTTGATCAACTACTTCTCCTTGCTATTCGATCTTGTCTTTCCCATAATCGTAGCCTTGGAAAAGGATCATAAGACCATTCTGAGTAGCCATTATCCTTGTAAATTCCATAATGTAGATGTGGAGGGAATTTACCTGATGTTCCAGGAGGACCGTATCCAGTACTTCCTACATAGCCAATAATTGTTCCCGGCTCTACTACCTGGCCCTTTAGGATTTCTTTATTAAATCCACCTAAATGTGCATAGTAATGATAGTTATTATTTAAGTCACGAATTCCAATTCTCCACCCACCAATACGGTTCCAACCTTTTGTTTCAATAACGCCATAGCAGGTTGCTCTTACAGGTGTACCATAGTTTGCGAAAATATCTGTCCCTTCATGTACTCTTCGTCCACCAAAGCTACGAGGAGCACCCCAAGTACTTCGATAACTATGTTCACTACGAATTGGTAGCGGGAAAGCATTTCCTGTAATATTAAGCTTTCCATAGTATTGATAAATCCGTGCATATTCATCGATTATATCGACAGTAATCGCTCTTTGGTAATAATCCCATAACATCATTCTAATATACTGCCTTGAAGGTCCATAGAAATGTAAACGATGTATGAATGCAAATAATAAGTCTTCGTCGTCTTGGATTGAGGCTTTACCATCGTTATTACCATCCATTCCTATTCCACCAAATAAATGAATGGTTGGAAGGTACGTGTCTTCTTTAATTGGATTAACTAATCCGCTCCAGTCTTCAGGCTTAATGTAAATTGAAAGAACGCCATTTTCACGTTTAGGAATATCATTTCTTACACTTCGGACGTTTCGCTCATATGTATCAATTGCTGCGAAATAGTACCATGGAATAAAAGTTAGTGCTTCACCTTTTTTATATAATGACATTCGTTCCAGGTCTAACTTTGCCTGGTCAATTTCCTCAGCACCTGCAAATGATGGTGTTATGAAGATAACCACCATACAAAAGAGTACAATTATTTTTTTCAAAACCATCATCCCTTAATTAGATTTTCTTCTTTAGTTTGGTTAAAGGAGCGACTTTCATAGATGGAAATTATAGGGAGATATAGACGAAAGTTTTTCATCTCTGTGAAAAATGTAGTAATATATAGTAATATTGGAATTGATATTGAAATATGTCGTAAACGATAAACGTTGGAGGAATTTCAAATGGCATCAAAAAAAGAAGAGTATTTGAGAAAGCCTGAATGGCTAAAAATAAAATTAAACACGAATGAAACGTATACTGATTTAAAAAAGATGATGCGTTCAAAAAATCTTCACACAGTATGTGAAGAAGCTCGTTGTCCAAATATCCATGAATGCTGGGCAGTAAGAAAAACTGCTACATTTATGATTTTAGGAGCAATCTGTACGCGAGCTTGCCGTTTCTGTGCAGTTAAAACAGGCTTACCAACTGAACTAGATTTACAAGAGCCAGTACGTGTTGCAGAATCAGTAACACAAATGAATTTAAAACACGTGGTTATTACTGCAGTTGCACGTGATGATTTAAGAGATGGTGGAGCAGCGGTATTTGCTGAAACCGTTAAAGAAGTAAGAAAAGCAAATCCTTTTACTACAATTGAAGTATTACCTTCTGATATGGGCGGTAAATTTGAAAACCTAAAAATGTTAATGGACGCTAAGCCAGATATTATGAATCATAATATTGAAACTGTACGTGACTTAACACCACGTGTGCGTGCAAGAGCAACTTATGAAAGATCTCTTGAGTTCTTACGTAGAGCAAAAGAAATTAATCCAGATATTCCAACTAAATCAAGCATCATGCTTGGTCTAGGTGAAACAAATGAACAACTTTATGAAGCAATGGATGATTTACGTGCAGCAGGTGTAAACATTATTACGCTTGGTCAATATTTACAACCAACGAAAAATCATTTACCAGTAAAGAAATATTACACACCAGACGAATTTGCAGCACTTAAAGAGGTTGCGCTTGGAAAAGGATTCTCACACTGTGAATCTGGGCCACTAGTTCGTTCTTCTTATCATGCTGATGAGCAAGTTCAATCAGCTAAACAAGCACAATAAAAAGTGCTTTAAGGTAGGAATTTTTGTACTCTTTAAATTTGAAAAGCACTAGCTCGCGCTAGTGCTTTTTTCAAATTGATATTAATGTGGATCATTAGACATTTTATCGAAGTGTAAGCTTTGTTTATCAACATCGAATCCTTCTGCTAAGAATTTAATTTTTTCCTCTAATTGTGCGTCAGTTAAATCACCATATTTTTGAAGTTCTTCAATGTTATTAAAATTTTCTACTCTGTTTGAAGTGTAGATATGGTAGTAACTAGGTAAAGCAGAGCGAGCAGTTTTTTCAACTTGATGTCTAACTTTGTTTTGATCATCATGTGTGCTATAAGCGATAAAAACTTCTTGATCAGTTACAAATGTAGCAGCATCATCAACTGTAGGGAGTTTAACCTCTAAATAAGAAATAAATTTTGCTACTTCCTGTTTATCGATTTTTAAAGTATATTCGCCATCTCTACCTGAAACCTCTTGCTTTTGTAGCCTAGAAAAGCCATAATCTTTGTAAGAAGATTCTTCTTTATTGTTCACATCACCGAGTTCCATTGGTGCTGTATTTAACTTTTTAGGTGTATTTGTTCTTTGCTCATCTTTATAAGCAGTATCCTCATATTCAAATTGTCTAGATTGGCTTGGACCAAATGAACAACCACCTAAAAATGATAAAGTGATAAAACAAACTAAAATTTTGCGCATACGTAAAACCACCTTTTATTAGGATTGTAAAATTAGTATGCCAAATAAGTGATTACATATTTATGGGAGTATAAGGAAGGAGAAATAATATGGTTTGCATTCAAAATACATGTTATGAAATTGTTGAAGACTATCGTGAAGGCTTTAATGAAGAAGCATTTAAAGCGAGATATGCAGAAATCCTTTCGAAGTATGATTATATCGTAGGCGATTGGGGATATGAGCAATTGCGCTTAAGAGGATTTTTTGATGACTCGCAAAAAAATGTACCATATGATTCTAAAATTAGTACATTGCGTGAATATATTTATGAATACTGCAATTTTGGATGTAAATATTTTGTCGTGAAAAAGATTAAAAACTAATTGGTGGGTGAGACCCATCAATTTTTTTATTTTCAAATTTGTGGATAATTATTATTAGATTTTTTTAAATAGTAAAAAATCATGTGGATAAGTATGAACAATGAGATTAGTTTGTGTATAAGTTAGAACTTAATCACAAAAAGAGTGGACAACTTTAATTGTTATCCACTCTTTTTCAATTCGTTTTAGGTTATCCACAAAAAATCTAAATTAATAAATTACTTCACTTAGGAAGTCTAATAACTCTGCGGCTTTTTGTTCAGTGATTCCAAAAGCAAATTCTAAATACCCTTCCTCTTTTAAATCATCTGATCCAATAATTGCAAAACGGTTACTTTGTATGTCTAATACAATAACTTTTCCGTAGTGACGATCTGAATAAATTAAAGCAAGGTCATGCCTTTCTTCATCTCCCATAAAGCTTACAAATCTTGTTTTCGCTTGAGTTACATCATCATATAAGAAAAAACGCTCACTCATTATTCGTTACCCCCTAATATTATCATTCAATATATTTTCTTAAAATATTTACATTTTTGATGGGATTTACAATTTGAGTAAACATAATATGATGCTGTTTTAACTACAAAATTCAACAGATTAACTGTCTGGTCCCAATCATTTACCTATCTACTATATCAAATATCGAGCAGAAACGCTTTCATTGATGTCGATTTTTTTCGAATTTAGCTATAAAATAAATATATGTTCATAAAATGTAGAAGATAGAATTGAGAAGGAAGTGTACATATGTACTTTATTAATCGTCAAAGTATTATTGATCGAATAGAAGTAATCAACTCAATGCTTAATTATTATGATTCAAATAGTAAACCAAGTAATCAAACTGAGGTGCTTGCATTTGAAAGAATGACGCAGCTTTTTATCGACAGTATTTTAGACATTGGTAATGCAATGATTGACGGATTCATCATGAGGGATCCTGGTAGTTATGATGACATTGTTGATATATTAATGGATGAAAAAGTAATTACGGCAGAATTAGGTGAGGCAATTAAAAAACTAATACCGATTCGTAAGCATTTATTACAGGATTATACGACGTCTAATATAGAAGCGATCATGTCTACTTTTGTAGAAAATATTCGTGCATATAAAGAATTTCCAATTGCAGTACATACTTATTTGAATAAAGAGCTTGGTGTTGTAAATGCCTTTAGTAGCGACAAAGAGAAATAAACGGTCTGTAAGAGGATTGAAGGAGTGTCAACATGAAGCAGTATAAAGGATATTTAATTGATTTAGACGGTACCATGTATCGTGGTGAAGAACAAATTGAAGAAGCTAGTCGTTTTATTGAAGCATTAAAAGAAAAAGGAATTCCTTATTTATTTGTAACAAATAATTCTACACGTAAACCAGAACAAGTTGCAGATAAACTTAATCGCTTTAATATTCCTACCACAAAGGAACAAGTATTTACAACAAGTAATGCAACAGCTAATTACATAAAAGAACAAAAAGAAAAAGCCTCAGTCTATATGATTGGTGAAGAGGGGCTAACATTTGCTTTGGAGGAAGTTGGTCTAAAAATCACTGATGATCAACCAGATTTTGTTGTAAGTGGTCTAGATCGAGAAATTAATTATGAGAAATTAGCAAAAGCATGTCTTGCTGTTAGAAATGGTGCCACATTTATTTCTACAAATGGCGATATCGCACTTCCAACTGAAAGAGGTCTATTACCTGGCAATGGATCATTAACGTCTGTAATTGCAGTTTCTACGACAGTCAAACCAATATTTATTGGTAAACCTGAATCAATTATTATGGAACAAGCATTAAAAGTACTTGGAGTGCCAAAAGAAGATACGCTAATGGTTGGTGATTATTACGATACCGATATTGTGGCTGGAATTAATACTGGTATAGATACTTTACTTGTACATACGGGTGTAACGACGAAAGAAATGTTAGCTAATTATGAAAAGCAACCTACTTATTCAGTTCACTCATTAGAAGAATGGTTACAATATATTTAATAAAAGCTCTGAAAAAGAAAACGACCGTTTCAAATGAAAAAGCACTCAGCTTATTTAGCCGAGTGCTTTATGTTTTTTATTTGTCACCTTTACGTTCATCGGAGTTTTTATGAGCTGCACGATGAGCCAATCTGCTAGATGCTGCAGCTGCAATTGCACCAACAATGTCATCTAGAAATGTATGAACCATACCAGTTGACTTATCATTTAATCTTTCTAAAATGCCAGGCTTCATTTTATCGATATAACCATAATTCGTAAAACCAATCGAGCCGTAAACATTTACAATCGAAAGGGCAATGATTTCGTCTATTCCGTATAAACCTTCATCTCTCTTAATGATGGATAATAAAGGCTCCTGTAATTTATTTTGCTCACCTAATATATCTAACTCAATACCGGTAATGATGGCATTTTGTATTTCACGCTTTGTTAAGACCCTTTTAACATTGTGTAAACACTCTTCCATCGACAAATCATCATGATATTTACTTTGTAAAAAATAAACTAAATCGGCAATATCATCAAGCGTTACACCTCTTTTTTCTAATAATGATAGTGCAGTCTTCTCTAGATCGTGATTTAAAAATTCCATGTCATCACCTTTTCCTTATCAATTAATTTATTTAGTGGGAATGTAACTAAAATTGAATGAACTACTGAAACGATTAGAAATATACAAGGATAAAGAGCCAATCTTTTTAATTAAACAGAGGTTTAAATATATATGATTCTATATTGAACAAAATTCCCCTTTATAAAAAAATGTTAATCATTAAGATGAACTCAATATATTTTTAACTAAACAACTTTTCAAATAGTTCCTTCCTAATCTAACCCTTGATATGTTTTCAAGTTTTGCGTATATTTATAGCTTTTTTTCTATGTTAGTTCTTACCAACACTTTAAGAAAACCGTAGTAAAGGTTTTCTTGTTAATGATGCATATACCGGTTTTCGTCTTGCTTGTCGGGGCTGAACTTAGTCGCCTCTACATTTCTTACTCTCTAGCTCTATGAACTAGCTCTTCGGTAATATCCATGCATCTTTGAAGTGGAAAAACCACCACTTCTCCAGATTCATGGAGATATTCCTTTCAGAGCTGAGCGCAGTTCATTCCGCTTTTATGAATGTCTAGTTCCGGCGACTAGCCCCTCGAGGTCATAAGTCAATGCCTATTAAAGTTAAAAAGCAACTTTACTAGTCCTTGACTTATGCTTGTCGGGGCTGAACTTAGTCGCCTCCACCTTTCTTACTCTCTAGCTCCATGAACTAGCTCTTCGGTAATATTCCATGCATCTTTGAAGTGGAAAAACCACCACTTCTTCAGATTCATGGAGATATTCCTTTCAGAGCTGAGCGCAGTTCATTCCGCTTTTATTATTTATACGCCATTTTCTCCATTTTTGTGAAGGGTCATTCGGTTTATGTTTTAAAGTGAAAAGTATGGGTACAGGTTTTTGGGTTTGTGACATATACATTAATAAGTAGCAATTTAAAGGATGTGAGTGATGATGTTTATTAGAAATCAAAACATCATTCAAGATTTGTTTCATCATTATCAAATTCAACCAGCTGAGCTACTTTCAGTTCAGTCATATTACATGTTTTGGCAAAGGAATAGAGTGTATTTTCTTGTGCCAATCGGAAATTTAAAAGAAGATGATTTACAGGAAATGAAAAGATTGAGTGATTTTATGAGTACAACTGGTGATCAAACAGTGGCAACTTTTGTTCAAAATGTTCAAGGGTATTATGTAAGTAAAATTGCTGGGAGTAATTACTCTTTGTTTAAAAGTTTTCGTCAAAATGATCGAAGTACAAATTTTGGTGAAGAACTAGCAGTTTTTCATTTGCGTGGTAAAAAGTATAGTGAGGATTTAAAGCAGTTGAAAAGAATTGGTCAATGGAAGTCTTTATGGGAGAAACGTTTAGAGCAGTTAGAAAGATTTTGGCAAAATAAGGTGAATAGTCATCCAGAAAATTATTTTGAACAAATCTTCATCGAATCATTTCCGTATTATCTTGGAATGACAGAGAATGCAATTCAATATGTTGTTGATACTGAATTAGATGACACACCTCAATTAGTTGATTCTGCTACAATTTGTCATCAAAAAATGGCTGAAAGAAAAATGAAGGAAATACATTTTGCAAAAATACCTACAGAATGGATATATGATCATCCTTCAAGGGATTTAGCAGAATGGGTGAGGGATGAATATTTAGAAAACAGCGGCGGAAATTACCGAAAAACAATACTGTCATTTTTGTTTAGTTACGAAAAGAAAAGTCCACTATCAACATTTTCATGGCGATTATTATACGCAAGACTTCTATTCCCAGTACATTATTTTGAAACGATTGAGGGCTATTATTTATCTAAGACAGATTCGGAGAGAAAAAGGCATGAACGTAAGCTAGTTCATTATCTTGAAACGACAAGTGAGTTTGAAGCGTTTTTAGGTAACTTTTATGAAATGATCGGGTTGCCAACAGCTAAATTAGGGATTAGAGAAATTAATTGGTTAAAGTAAAAAAGAGAAGGGAATAACCCTTCTCTCAGACTGCCCGCCATACGCTCGCTTTCTTCGTTGCTTCACCTGCTTGCGGTGCTCATTACCGTTAAGGTAACTCCGCTCCTCATCCGGCTTTGCGCCTCGAAAGACAAGCGTTTTCAATCAGTCTGCTTCTCTTGGGTTTTGTACTTTTTCTACAAATTAAAAAGAGAAGGGAATAACCCTTCTCTTTTATTAATTGAATTAGAATACTTGCTCTACTTCAATTACTCCAGGTACTTCTTCTAATAAAGCACGTTCAATACCAGCTTTTAAAGTGATCGTTGAACTTGGGCAGCTTCCACATGCACCTAAAAGGCGTAGTTTAACAATACCATCCTCAATATCAACTAAATCAACGTCTCCACCATCGCGAAGAAGAAATGGTCTTAATTTATCTAATACTTCTTGTACTTGTTCTTTCATGTCCATACTTATCGACTCCTTTCACTAATTTTATTATAATCAGTTAAGAGGAAAAAATCTATTACAGAGTACTTTGTGTTGTGTAATTTTTAGGACACACAATTATTGTATGCCAGGAGGAGAAAATGAGTAATAAAATTTTAGTGGAAGTTTTTGGGGCTGAAGTTATTTGTGCAAGTTGTGTAGGAATGCCATCTTCAATCGAAACATTTGAATGGCTTCAAGCAGCACTACAAAGAAAGTATCCTGATCTAGCATTTGATTTTCAATATGTCGATATTTTTAATGTTGAAAATAATGAGAAAGAAGATTTTGCAGAGAGAATTAGAAATGATGAATTTTTCTATCCAGTTGTACTAGTAAATGGAACAGTGGTTGGAGAAGGGAATCCAAAGCTGAAGGACGTATATCAAGCAATTGAACAGTAAATTTATTACCTCTTTATGTAAATAAGGAGGTTTTTTTAATCTAGTTTTAATAATGTTCAAGATTTCTATGTAAATTGGACTAATTTACATGTTAAAATAGAAGTGGAAAATAAATTACAAAATTTGGCATATATATAGAACTGGGAGGAGGGGTGGTATGGTCGCAATTAGTTTATTTGTAATTGGCGTTATATTAGTGATTATCGAAATGTTTTCAATTACATTTGTTTTCTTGTGGATTGGAATAGCTTGTATCTTAGCAGCAATCGTAAGTTATTTAACTGGATCGATCATCTTAACTTTTATTACTTTTATCATTAGTGCACTCATTCTTTGGCTAAGTACAAAGAATTTTGCAAAGAGAATTCACCAACATAGAACGATAGAAAATGGTGTAAATTCTTTAATTGGTAAGGAAGTGATTGTATCATCAGTCGAATTGACAGATGATTCATTAGGCACTACAAAAGTATACGGAGATGAATGGACAATTCGTTCGACTGAGCCATTAGTATTAAATGAAAAGGTAATTGTCAAAAAAATAGAAGGCGCTACATTATACGTAACAAATATTTAGTCAGGGGAGAAGTGGGTATGTCTGAAATTCCATATGGTCTAATTTTTATAGGGATTATTGTTTTATTCGTCGTTTTATTATTATTATCAAGTATTCGAATTGTACGTCAATCTGAAGTATACCTAGTAGAACGTTTAGGTAAATTTCATCGTAAATTAGAGAGTGGCATACATATTGTCATTCCATTTATTGAAAGAGTTGCAAGTAAAAAAACATTACGTGAAACAGTAGTGGATTTTCCGCCACAATCTATGATCACGAAAGATAATGTAAGTATTCAAGTGGACTCAGTTGTGTTTTATCAAGTTACTGACGTTGTTAGACATGAGTATGAAATTGCGAACCCGCTATCAGCGATTTCTAATCTAACTGCAACAACATTACGTAACTTAATTGGGGAATTAGATTTAGATGAAACGTTAACAAGCCGTGATACTGTTAATAATAAACTGCGTGCAATTCTTGACCAAGCAACAGATAAATGGGGAATGAAAGTTAATCGTGTTGAAATTCGTAATATTATTCCACCAATTGATATCCAAAATGCGATGGAACGTCAAATGCAAGCAGAACGTACTCGTCGTGAAAAAGTACTAAACGCTCAAGGTGAAAAGGAATCGAAAATTCTTAAAGCTGAAGGGGAAAAGCAATCTCAAATTCTTGAAGCTGAAGGACAACGATTAAGCCAAGTTGAAAGAGCACGAGGAGATAAAGAATCACAAGTATTACGTGCAGAAGGGGAAGCTGAAGCAATCATTAAACTTGCAGAAGCAAAAGCCCGCGGTGAACAAGTAGTATTAGATGTTTGGAGAGCTGCTTCACCTACTAAAGAAATGGTTCAGTTACGTTCAATGGAAGCATTAGAAAAAGTAGCTAATGGAACTGCATCAAAACTTGTTATTCCAACAGATGCTACAAAGCTTTTAGGAATGGTCGAAAGTGTAAAAGAAGTTATGCGTTCTGATAAACCTGAACAATAATATAATGAAAAGACCCTTAGCAATCGCTAAGGGTTTTTTGTTGTTTAACCATTGTGATATTTGTATAACCAAAGGATACCTGACTTTATAAGTCTTGGTACACGTCCTAAGAGTGGGCGTTCATTAAATAGACCGAAACCATGTTTCTTACCTAGAGATCCCATAATACCTTTTAGTTTAATTTGTGGCATTTCATCTGGCAGCTGTTCACCATTCCATTTTTTCTGTAAGATGGTAACAATTTGCTCTGCCTGTGCTTCTGCAAGCTGTGCAGATGGTGCATACGGTAAAGCAGCACAATCACCAACTACATATACATGTTCATCAGTTGGAATATGGTGATATTTTGTAATCACAATTCTTCCACTATTGTCTTTTTCAACTTCTAGATTTCGAACAACTTCTACTGGTTGAATGCCAGCTGTCCAAATAACAGCATCGCAATGAATTTCATCATCATGGTTGAATAAAGTATTCTCTTCAACCTTTGTGATATTTGAATTACTAATAATTTTCACATCGTGTTCGTCAAACCATTTTTGAACATAGTGACTAAGTTTTTCTGGAAACATAGATAGAATTCTACTTCCGCGATCGAAAAGTAAAATCTTTAAATCGCTTCTGCTTTCTCTTAATTCACTTGCAACTTCTACACCACTTAAACCAGCACCAACAACACCAACTACAGAGTTTGGCGGGAGACTATTTACATTTTCATAAGCAATTCTTGTGTTTTCAATCGTTTGAATACTATAAGTATGCTCTTGTGCGCCTGGTACGTTGTGATACTTATCTTCACAACCTAGACCAATCACTAAATCATCATATGATACTGTTTTTCCATTGTTTAATATCACTTGCTTGTTTGATGTATCAATTGTTGTAATATCCCCATATACAACAGTTAATTTTTCATGAGTTGGAAATGGAATTCGAATATGCTGCTCAGGTACTGTACCAGCAACTAGTGCATAGTATTCAGTTTTAAAGCAGTGAAAAGAATTCCGATCAATTAGTGTGATATGAACGTCCTCAGGTAAGGCCGATGTTAATAATCGAGATAAAACACGAACATTTCCGTATCCGCCACCTAGTAATACGAGGTTTTTCATAGTTGTTGTTCCCCTTTTGTTTTATTAGCAATAAATAAAAAAAATTTTTCTAATTTTCGACAATTATATTATATATATTTTGAGATGAAATAACAACGCCTTACTTAGTAAAATAAACCTTGTTCCAAATAAATCTAAAATGATTGACCTTTTAAACAAAAAAGAGTAACTTAATGAGGAGCAAGGAGTGAAAAAAATTGAGACCATTAGTAGAATTTTGTATTAAAAACCTAGCAAACGGTGCCCAAAAAGCATTAGAGCAGCTTGAACGAGATCCGAATCTTGATGTATTGGAATACGGATGCCTGGGATACTGTGGAAAATGCAGTTTATCACTTTTTGCATTGGTTGAAGGGGAAGTTATTACGGGGGAGACTCCAACAGAACTAGTTGATAATATATATAATTTTCTAGAAGAAAATTTACTAATATAAAAAAAACATCACTATATAATAGTGATGTTTTTTTTATTGGCTATTTTCCAAAAACTCAACTAACACACACTTAACTAGCAACAATGAGCTACGAAAACATCCTCTAGTTTTTATCCATCAAAAGGAAGAAAAGTATATTTTTCATAAACTACATAATTATGGATAGAATAATGTTTAATTAGACATAAGGAGTATCATCATGAGATTTTCTAAAGATACATTTTCCCCCGGTCAACTAACTAGTAATGAAAATAGATTAACAGTCGATTTAAAAATAAACATAGAAAAAATTAATGATTTTTTATGTAATACAGAAGATTTAATTGTTACGAAAATCAATAGAAGTAGTGAAAAGGTAACGATACTGTATTTGGATACAATGGTGAAAAAGGATTTACTTTATTCCTATGTAATAGATCCCTTATTAAATAACGATTCTACTGATTTAAACAGTTTAAGTAAAATGGAGATAAATAAATCTTCGAGAATCTCAATCATTGGAAAAAGGCTAGTAGATGGTTATTGTGTAATCTTAAAAGAGAATTGTACAGAAGGCTTTATGATAGAAGTGCCAGACAGTCAAGGACGCTCAATTAATGAGCCGAATACTGAACAAAATATCAATGGTGCACATGACGGATTTATTGAAAGTATGAGCACTAATATTCAATTGTTGAGAAAAAGAGTGAGAAATACAGATTTCAAAGTGGAATATTTTACGGTTGGAAAAATGACAAATACGAAAGTTGCTATGGTTTATATTGATTCACTAGCAAATCGTATTCTTGTCGGAGAAATTAAGAAAAGAATTTCAAGCATACAAATTGATCAACTTCAGTCCACTGGTAATTTGGAGGAATTGATAGAAGATAATCCATATTCTCCTTTTCCTCAAGTGTTAAACACTGAACGACCTGATCGTGCTACCTCATATTTATTAGATGGAAAAATTGCATTAATAGTTGATGGTAGTCCAATGGTGTCCATAGTCCCAATTACATTTTTTTCATTTTACCAGGCACCTGATGATTATAACCATAGATGGTTAATTGGGTCTTTTTTTCGTATTATTAGAGTTTTTAGCTTTATCATTGCAATCAGTTTACCCGCTATCTATATTGCCATCGTTACATTTCATTCAGAAGTACTGCCGATTGGGATTTTATATTCAATTCGGGTATCTTTAGAATTTGTACCATTCCTTCCATTAATTGAAGCAATTGCCATGCAAATCATTTTAGAATTATTAAAGGAAGCTTCAATTCGATTGCCATCTCCAATTGCACAAACGATTGGTATTGTTGGTGGTCTAGTAATTGGGACAGCTGTTGTAGAGGCGCACTTAGTTTCAAACACGATGATCGTCGTAATCGGCTTTACAGCAATCGCCTCATTTGTAGCGCCAATCAATGAAATGGGTACAAGCGCTAGATTATTAGGATTTCCAACTATGATTGCGGCATCGATATTTGGATTTTTTGGAATCATCCTATCGTTAATGCTTATTTTTATGCACTTAAGTAAATTACAATCTTTTGGCATTCCATACTTTTCACCAATTGCGCCATTTAAGAAAGAGGATTTAAAGGATACCTTTATCAGGCTTCCATTTTGGAAACTAAACACGAGACCGACTGATGCAAAGCCAAAAAAATTAATTCAACAAGGAATGTCTAGGGTGTGGAAGAAAAATGATCACTAAAAAGACTTCAATAACTAAATTTCAATTATTCTTCTTTTTAATTCAAAGTCAGGTTGGCATTGGGCTACTCTCATTACCAAATGTTGTTCAAGCTACAGCAAAAGGTGATGGATGGATTTCAACGATTCTAGCCGGAGTAATCGTTCAATTCATGCTTATTATATATTGGCTTTTGTTTAAACATTTTCCAAATGATAATTATACAAAAATTACAATTAAAATATTTGGAAAGTATGTAGGAAAATTTTTAAACTTTATCATTTACTTATATTTTATTTTGACTGGTAGCCTAGCACTCATTCTATATATTAACTGTATTAATCTTTGGCTTTTACCTTTAACACCTATGTGGGTTTTGTCATTATTCATTATTTTATCTAGTATTTATTTAGCCCATAGTGAATTGACGATTATTGCAAGATTCTTTGTCATTGCTAGTTTTATGTTAGTATTATTAATTTTACTATCATTTTTAACTTATGATTTAGAAAAGGAGTTCCAGAATATATTACCGATTGGGGACTCTGGCATGAAAAATATATTGATGGGTAGTAATAAGTCAATCATTTCTATGCTAGGTTTTGAAGGTATGTTACTAATTTATCCTTTCATTCTTAACAAAGAAAAAGGAGTGCTTAAATCAGCATCATTCGCGAATCTGACTGTCACAGCATTATATACTTACTTCTTATTTCTTTGTCTTATCAGTTTTAGTCCAAATCAGTTAAAACAAGTGCGGGAACCTGTATTGTATTTATTTAAAGCACTTTCTTATGAAATGTTGGACAGAATTGATTTAATTTTTATAGCCAGTTGGATTGTTCCAATGACGACTTCCATTATTGCTTTCTTATTTTTTGCAAGTAAGAGTATCAGTAAGGATAAGTCTTATAAGAAAACTGTTTTGTTAAACGCAATCATCATTTATCTTATTTCGATCTATCCATTTGATGAAAGTATGATTACAAAATTTAGCACGTATGTTACTTATTTAAGCTATTTTGTTGTTTTTATTTTGCCAATTTTACTCCTTACTTTGACATTATTTATAAAAACATTGAAAAGGAGTGAAAATGCTTGAAAAAAATTTTTTTAATCTATCTTTGTGTCGTATTAATATTCTTATCGGGTTGTTGGGATCAAAGTCTTCTTGTAACTAAAACTCTTATCAATGGAGTTAGTTTCGATATAACTGAAAAAAGTGAGTTAGTAGGTGCTGCAAGAATTTTAAATATCGAAAGTAAAGGTGGAGGGCAATTTGAGCTAAAAGATGAAATGATTGAAACAAAAAGTAAATACTCATCAGAAGTTGGACCTGAAATCAACTTTAAGATGCCTGGAAAAATAGATGTAAGTAAAGCCCATGTTATACTGATTGGAGAAGAGCTAGGAAAGCAAGGTATACATCCATTTTTAGAAATCTTTTATCGCCCGAAAGATGCGTATGTCACATCTAGAGTTGTTATGACGAAAGGAAATGCGGCTGAGATTCTATCTGTAGAACCTCAAAAAAGTCCAATTGCATTTGAAATATTGAGAGCCTTGAAATCATCAGAGTCTTTGACGAATATACCAAAAGAAACCGTATTTTCAGCTTGGTCTAAAATTGTAGATTCTGGAGTGGATCTTATGTTACCTTACGTAGAAAACGTTGGAAATGATCGAGTGGCAATTGGAGGTGTTTATCTTTTTCATAACGATAAATATACTGGATTTAGCATACCGAAAGAGAAAAGCACTTTACTACTATTATTAAGCGACGGTCTACAAAAGGAGGGACTGGTTGCAGTAAATTTAAAACGCAATCGATCAACCGCCTTTAGAGTGATGGATGAAAAGAGGAAGATGGAATTAGTAATTGACAAAGCTCATCGGAAAATTACCTGTAAAATGAATCTGGAATTAGATGTCAATCTAGTTAGTTATTCAAATAATTTTATAGAAAAAACCAATGTTAATAAATTAAACAAAGATATAGCTACACTACTTACGAAAGAGGCAAAAGAAATTACAAATATTCTTTTGGAAGCAAACTGCGATGCGTTTGGAATTGGAAGGAAGCTTGCTAGCTCTCATCCTGACATCTGGAAGAAATTAGACTGGGAAAAGGATTATAAAAATGTTCAGTTTGAACCAAAAGTAAAAGTTAATATCACTAAGACTGGAACTGTGTTTTGAAAAACTTTTACTAACAGTTAGTGGTTTACATATATTGTTTCTAAACAAAAATACCTCCTGTAAAAGGGAGGTATGATTATTAGACCAAGATAAAGATAAAAATTAGATATTCAGATTTTAACATGATTTATTCGGCCTTCGCTTCTTCTCTCGTGACTTGCCATTGCTGACGCGCTTTTTCTACAATGCCTTTTTCTAGTTGAGCATTTGAATGAGCTACAATTTTTGAAAAATGACTTATCGCTTCTTCATATCGTTTACATCTCCTAGAAAGCTCTCCTATTAAAAATAATACTCTAATTTCGGACATTTCAGTTCCAACATAGTCTGCTATGTCATAGCTTTTTTTATAGGCATCAACTGCTTTTAACATAAATCTTTCTTCATCCACTTGATTGTTCATTTTACGATATAGCCAGCTAACTCTTAATAATAAGCCTGCTAAAATATAATTTTTTTCATTTTTTAGTAAAGAGCAATAGATTGCTAGCTTGTAGCAGGTAATAGCATCCTCAATCGTTCGGATTTCTCCAAAGCTACGAGGTCTCCACTTTTCAGAAACTTCCTTTTGAATGACTGCTTTAGAAATTGAGGAGATTGAACTACTATTTTTTGTAAAAGCGTATCCACATAAGTTACAAACGTTTACGTAATATAAATATGGAGAATTGATTTCATCTTGATATGTTACACAGAAATCAGTGCTTACTTCGACAGTTTTTGGGTATGAAATTCTAACGTTGACAGTAGAAAAAGAATTTGAACAACATGGGCATTTCAAAGTACGGGAAAAAGTAGGTGTAATAGTCATAATTTCACTTAGCTCCATTTTCAGCTGATTTAAATGTTATATATATCCTATATACCCTATATCGGCAGTGAGTCGGAAGAATGTTTATTTTATGAAGAAATATAATAAAATAATTCAAAAGTACTGAATGTAAGTTTATAGACATTAAAGTGATAAACATAAAATGGTAAGAGCTATCTGTATGGGATTGTATTGTTGCATCAGTTATAATGTCATTCGCGATTAACCAATTCATGGCGTACAATAGCATAAATAGAAAGAGATTATTGAGGTAATGTAGTTGTTTAAGAACTACTTACGAGTGAATGAATAAAAACAGCCAAAAAAAATGAGCAGTCACATGATCGTGATCGCTCAAAAATGTTTCTATATCGAGAAACGGGGGATGTTCTTATTGTGCTCAGTTCATTAAGAATTTATACTTGTATTATTAAAAATAAGTAAGGAGTCATGAAAATGAATTCTTTTCGTTATACAAAGATGCATGGTTTAGGTAATAATTATATATATGTAAATATGTTTGAAGAAAAATTGAAGGAGGAAGATCTTTCTTCAATTGCCATTAGCGTTTCAAATATTCATACAGGTATCGGTAGTGATGGCATGATTTTAATTTGCCCATCCGATGTAGCTGATGTGAAAATGAGAATATTTAACAATGATGGATCTGAAGCAAAAAATTGTGGGAATGGTTTAAGATGTGTTGCTAAATATGCTTTTGAACATGGTTTAGTAAAGGAAACTAATTTTACAATTGAGACGATTAGCAATACTGTAAAGGCAAATGTGCATCTTGAAAACGGAGCTGTCAACCTGGTTACTGTTAATATGGGAGAACCAATATTCCAGCGTTCATTAATTCCAATTATCGGAGAAGAACAGGAGTTTGCAAGAGACCAAATTTTATTTGAAGATGAGTTTCACTCATTCATTGGTGTTTCAATGGGAAACCCACATGCAGTATTTGAAGTCAAAGATATTAAAAATGCACCGTTAACTACACTTGGACCATATGTTGAGAAGCATGAATTGTTTCCTGAAAGCGTAAATGTTGAATTTATCGAATGTTTACCTCATAATGAAATCAATTTTGTAGTATGGGAACGTGGATCTGGCGTTACCCAAGCATGTGGAACAGGGGCATGTGCGGCTGCAGTAGCAATGATACAAGAAGGTAAATATAATAGAGACGAGCCAATTACTGTTCACTTGCAAGGTGGGGATTTACAAATTACATGGTCCTCCGATGGAGATGTATGGATGAAAGGCCCGGCTGTTACAATAACAGAAGGCATATATTACTTATAAAGAGGAGTGAATTTATATGATTACAGTGACTGAACAAGCAGGATTAAAAATCAAAGAAATGATTGAAAATGAAGAAGATCAAAACGTTTATGTACGTTTAGGAGTAAAAGGTGGAGGCTGTTCTGGACTTTCATATGGTCTAGGATTCGATCCTGAAAAAAATGAGAATGACACTGAACTAGAATTCCAAAATATTAAATTTTTAATTGATAATGAAAGTGCACCGATTTTAAAAGGTGTGGTAATCGACTTTAAAGAATCGTTACTTGGCGGCGGTTTTACAATTGAAAATCCAAATGCAATTGCATCATGTGGATGTGGTTCAAGCTTCAGAACTGCTACAAACGCTGGTACGCCTGAAGAGTGTTAATTGTAAAAACCTTCTTACTAATAGTGTAACAACTATTTTAAGAAGGTTTTTTTTGAATGAAAAAAATGTTTGTTAATATTTTTACAAAATATAGTTAAAATAACGAATCATTTTTTTTAATTGATACTATTATATAGTGTAATCAATTATTTTTAGTTTGCATTTTGTTGTGAAATATTTCACTAAGTATGTTATGATATGTTCAGTACATCACATACTAAGGTAAAAAAGACTGCCCACCTGTATGGACAGTCTGATGAACTTTATTTTAGAACATTGATGAGCTGTGACCTGGTTGTAATTTTGCACTTGGATCAATATATGCTTTTGCATTATTGATTGCTGTAGGAGCTTCACCGAATCCTGATGCAATTAGTTTTACTTTTCCATCATAAGTACAAATGTCACCAGCAGCATAAATACCTTGAATATTTGTTTCCATGCGAGAATTAACAACGATATTATTTTTTTCGATTGTTAAGCCCCAATCTT
>Ga0102589_1001670_pt1 | contig 28781 bp, 28 predicted proteins | sample AraplaMF_Col_mLB_FD_76858 | JGI IMG/M metagenome (GOLD analysis project Ga0102589, IMG submission 76858) | Arabidopsis root microbial communities from the University of North Carolina, USA - plate scrape MF_Col_mLB | ecosystem: Host-associated > Plants > Roots > Endosphere | place: USA...
AAGCCGTGCCGTTCGATGAAATCGCAGAGGATCGCCTGCGACTTGTACTCGAGTGCCGGCAGTTCCGGCACTTTCCACATCTCGGCAAAAAGCTGCTCGATCTCGGCAGCGAGGCTGGACCAGATGCGACGCGTTTCCGTCTTCAGGCGATCCTGCATCTCAGGCGGCCTTGCCTTGTTGCCGGGCGCGGAAGGCTTCGTTGATTTCGGCGGCTGTGCGGCGGGCGCCGTGCTGCAGGTATTCCATATTGGCGAGGGCCGCATCATGTGCCTCGATGGAGGAGCCGGCGACGCAGTCCTCGACGACGCGGCAATGGTAATCTGACTGGTGGCCGTCCGCGAAGGTGTAGTGGACGCAGATATTGGTGAGGCCGCCGACGAGGATCAAGGTATCGGCCTTCAGGCCACGCAGCAGGATCTGCAGGTCGGTGCCGATGAAACCGGAATAACGGCGCTTGACGATCACGTAGTCGTCTTCGCGCAGGCCGACTTCCTCGGCAGCGATCTTGGTGCCTTCCCAGTCTTCGCGCAGGTGCATGTCTTCGTCGCCATCCATTTCGCGGCCGTAATCGACGCCGCTCTTGCGGTGGCTTTCCTGCAGGAAGATGATCGGAACGCCGCCTTCGCGGGCGGCATCGATGACGGTGCGGGCCTTGCGCATGCGCTCGATAATGCCCGGCATCAGCGGGATCGAGCCGTCATCGTCGAAACCGACTTTCTGGATGTCGACGACGATCAGCACCGGCTGGCCGACGATCATTGGATTTTGCTTCTTTGGCATGCGATGCTCCTTCGATCTAAAAACGTGCACCGAGAAGTTTCGGAAGATTGCCCAGGCGGGCAACAGTGATGAAGCCGAACAGGCCGATCAGCATGAACAGGACGGCGCCGACACACATGGTTGGGGAGAAGCCGGTGCGCATGTTGGAGAAGATCTTGACCGGCATGGTCTCGGCGGTGAAGCCCGCCACCATGAAGGCGATGACATATTCGTTGAGGCTGAAGATCGCGACGAAAATGAAGCTCGAGACGACGAACGGCAGGACCATGGGGACTGCGACGGTTCTGAGGATATCGTTTTCGCGCGCGCCCATCGTCCGGGCGGCCTCGACGAGCGACTTGTCGATCGCCGAAAAGCCGAGCGAAATCATCACCAGCGGTACAGCGATGAAGGTCACGGCATGGCTGATGACGATGTTCTCGATCTGGCCGACATGCCGGACCGTGCCCCAGAACAGCAGGAACAGGACGGCGATAACGACAGGCGGGAGGATGAAGGGAACACCCGCCATTCCGGCCAGCAGCTTTGCAAAGCGCGAATTGGTCTTCCACTGGATATAGGCGATCGGAAAGGCGACGCTGATCGTCAAAAGCGAAGAGGTAACCGCGATGATGACCGAGCGGAGGAAGGCCGACGTCCATGCCGGATCCTCCATGAAGGCAAGGTACCAGCGCAGACTGATATTTTGCGGCGGGAAGGTCATCTGTGCCGTGGTGTTGAAGCTGACACCTGCAACGATGATGAGCGGCGCCGCCAGGAAGAAGACCAGGCAGAGGAGGAAGAACTGGCGCAGGAGCTTGAGAACAAACCGGCTCATGACGTGTATCCTTTTCCGCCAATGCGGTTGATCACCAGGATCATTGCGCCGGTGACCAGCATCAGCAAGATGGCGATGGCGGAGGCCTGCGGCAGGTTCTGAGCGGAATTGGCCACTTCGCTGATGATGACGCCGATGGTCCAGTTGCTGGGACCGCCGAGCACGAGGGGGGCGACATAGGCCCCGATCGTCATCACCACGGTCGTCAGATAGGCGGTGGCGATCGGCTTGCGCATCAGGGGCAGAAGAACATTGAAGAAGGCCCGGACCGGGGTGGCTCCCATGGTGGAGGCCGCTTCCATATAGGAGGCGTCTATGCGCGACAGGCCAGGATAGATCGTCATCACGTTGAAGGGGATGACAACATAGATCAGGCAGCTGACGACGGCATAAAAGCTTGGCGTCAGCGAGACGGGCTTGTCGAGGAGGCCAAGGAAGACGGCGATATTCGAGATGCCGACCCGCTTGGAAAGAATGATCTGCCAGGAGAAGGTGATCAGCACTTCGGACAAGGCAAGTGTCGTCAGCAGACCGATCAGCCAGACGATCTGCGCCTTGCGGCTCATCCGGGTGATGAAATAGGTGGTCGGAAAGGCGATGATCATGCTGAGCGTGGCGACAGTCAGCGCCAGCCAGAGCGAGAAGGTCAGGCCGTTCAGCACCATCGGCTGGAATAGGCTCGCCATTGCCTCCAGCGACCAGCCGCTGCCCTGATAATAGGCGGGATCGACGCGGGCGACACTGACGCGCAGCAGGAGAACAAAGGGTACACCGAAAAAGGCGACGATCATGAAGAACGGCCAGGCGAGGCCGAAAGCTATCGACAGGCGCTTGCCGTTGGCGCTCTCCTGTCCTGAGACGAGCGACATGGTCAATCCTCCAGCACGGTCACCGAACCCGGTGCGAAGGAGATGGAGAATTCGCCTGCACCTTCGAGTTCAGCCCAGGCCGCGGGGGCGAGAGAGGCGATCACCTGGCGACCGCCGCTTTCCAGGAAGACTTCGACGCTCGAGCCGAGATCGCGTACGAAGGTGACAGTTCCGGAGGGCGCGGCGCTGCCGGCGACCGGTCGCGAGATAAGGGTGCTTTCCGGCCGGGCGCAGACCGTGACCCGATCTCCAGTTTTCGGTAACGCGGGGGCGGGGCTGGTGGTGATGATGCTTTCGCCGATCCGCACATGGTCGCGGTCGACAAGAATTCCTTCGGCAAGATTGCTCTGGCCGATGAAGTCGGCCACGAAGCGGTTGACCGGCTTGCGATAGATATCGACCGGGCTGCCCACCTGCTGCACCTTGCCATGCGCCATGACGACGATCTGGTCGGCAATGGTCATCGCCTCACGCTGATCGTGTGTGACGAAAATCGTGGTGATTTTGAGCTTCTGTTGCAGCTGCCGCAGTTCGACCTGCATATGGTCCCGCAATTTCGCATCGAGCGCCGAGAGCGGTTCGTCCATCAGGAAGAGAAGCGGCTCCTGCGCCAGTGCGCGGGCAATCGCGACGCGCTGTCGCTGGCCGCCAGAGAGTTGATCGACCCGCCGCGACTGCATGCCAGGCAGATCGACGAGCTTTAGAAGCTCGTCGATCCGTTCCTGCTTGTGGTGTTTCGCCATCGTCCGATAACGAAGGCTGTAGCCGATATTGCCGGCCACATCGAGATGCGGGAACAATGCAAGAGCCTGGAAAACCATTCCGAAGTTTCGTTCGTTCGTCGGAACTCCGGTGATGTCGCGACCATCGAGGCGCACGGTGCCGCTTGTGGGGCGCTCGAGACCGGCGACGATCCGCATCAGCGTCGTCTTACCGCAGCCGGACGGACCGAGGAAGCAAACGAACTTGCCCTGTTCGATGTCAAGCGACACGTCGGAGACGACCGTATTTGCGCCGAAGGACTTCGTGAGATGTGAGATTTCCAGGCCTTGCATCATTCCGTCCAGACTTACTGACCAAGCATCTTGAGCATCTGCGTCGAGATGTAATCGGCGTTCTTCACCTTTGCCGCGGAAGCGACGACGATCGGCTTGCCGGTGAAGGAAACCGCGTTGAACTCGTCATCCGTCAAGCTGAGTTTCGAACGTTCGATCAGCGGAGCGGCGCCAACGTTTCGGGCGATCAGTTCGTGGCATTCCGGCGTGGCGCTCCAGTCGAGGAAGGCGATCGTCGCGTCGCTCACCTGGGCGACCTTCGGAACGCACCATGCGTTATAACCGAGCACGGCGCCTTCCTTCGGAAAGATCGAGGCGACGTCGGTGCCTTCTTTCTTCATGATCATCGAGACGTCATGGAAATAGAGGCCGCCGACGACCTCGTCGTTCTGGTAGGCGCTCTGCATCGAGCCTTCGTCGGTCCACCAGAGCTTTGCATTGGGCTTAAGCTCGGCAATCTTCGCGATCACCTTGTCGATGCCTTCCTGGGTGTCGAGCGTCGAGGCGCCGTCGAAATAGACGCCAGCGACGATGTCGAGCAGCACGCTGTTGCCGCCGCCTTGCAGGCCCCAGGCCGACGGGCGCGGCTTCCAGAGTTCCATCCAGCTTTCCGGCAGCTTCTCGAATTCGGACGGGTTGGCGATCAGGGTGATGTACCAGGCCATGGCGCCGACGCCGTCGACCTTGCCGCCGTCCTCATAGACGAAACCGTCCATCAGGTTGCCGAGGTTCTTGAGCTTCGAGCTTTCGACAGTTGCCCAGAGGCCGCGCTGGCGACCGCGAATGACATCTGCCTGGCCGGCGCAGCAGATGTCCATGGGAGCCGAGCCTGCCTGGATCGCCTGGCCGAGCTGGACGAGGAACTGCGAGCTGCCGGATTGCGGGATCGACTGAACCGCGATGCCGGTCTGTTTGGTAAATGCCGGATAGACGTGCTTTGCGAAAGCCTCTTCGAAGAAGCCGCCGAAGTTCGAGATCCTGAGCGTCGTCGCGGCATAGGAGGGGCGCACGAAGGGCGCGGAAATGAGCGTCGCCGCGGCAAATCCGCCGGCGGCCTTCAGAACCGATCTGCGCGATATCGCCGAGTTGCTGTCCTGGCCGGAGGGTGAGGAAGGCTTTCTGGATGCCATGCTATGTTCTCCTTAAGTGTCCCCTTGAGTGGATGGGCAATTGCTATGCAACGGTCGTGCCAGATATAAAAAATCATTTTAAAACAGATAAATAGACAAACTCGACCACTTTCTTGACGGGTCTTCGGAGGCCCTAATTTCGAAGGAAAATAGGCATGTGCCCAAATAATATGCGTATTGTATGCAATATTGCATACTAGAACTCGACGTGTATAATCGCGGCGGTGAGAGCCATTTCCCGTCGCCTCCAGTGGGGCGAAGGAGAGGGGTGGCGCCGGTGTTTATTCAAAGCGAGCGAGTGAAAATGACGTCTGAAAATCCGATCGTGCCGAAGCCTATGATCGTTGGGCGCGCCGCCCTGATCGTTGTCGATATTCAAAAATCGGGCTTCATGCCGCGTCCGAAGACGTCGCGTCTGGAATTCATGGGCGATCATATCGAGCGCAACTGGCGTGCCAAGTCAGTCGTGGATGCAGCCCGCAAGGCTGGCATTCCCGTCATCTTCGTTCAGGAAGCCCATCGCGACAGCCTGATCGATTTCGGACGCGAACTCGACGGTTCGGAAAGCATCCATTGCCTCGAAAGCTCGCCGGGCACGCCTTTCCCGATCGAGGAAATGGAGATGAAGCCGGACGACCTGCGCATTACCAAGCGTCGTTATTCGGTCTTTTACGGCACTGAGATGGAAATCCTGCTGAAGGCGGTCAAAGCCGAGACGCTGTTCTTCGTCGGCGGCTTTACCGATGTCTGCATCCACTACAGCTTCGTCGATGCGCATCAGGGCGATTATTACTGCCGTGTTATCGAGGACTGCGTTTCGGGTTCCGGACAGGCGGCGCATGATGCGGCGCTGGTCGCCATGGAATATCTGCAGGCCGGTGCCCGGCGCAGCGCCCGGGAGGTCATCGATGCCTTCAGCGATCAGGCCGCCGCAGCCTGATCGGGACGAGCATGAGCCGTACGACATGGAATGAGCTGCGGTCGCTTGCCGGCATCGCAGCTCCCCTGGCCGTGACCCAGGCAAGCCAGCTCGTCATGAGTCTGGCGGCAAGCGTCATGCTCGGCCGCCTCAGCGGCTCTGCGCTCGCTGCGGGCGGTCTCTGCGCCATCTTCATCCAGGCGCTCACCGTCGTTTCCCAGGGCGTGATCGCCGGCGCGCATCCGCTGATGGCGGCTGCAAAGGGCAAAGGCGAAACCGAAACGACGGAGAGAGACGGTGCGGCTTATGCCTTTGGCGGGGCTGTGCTGGTGGGCCTCGCCTTTTCGCTCCTGTCGGTGGCGATCCTCCTCAATCTGCCCTCCGTACTGGCGCCGTTCGGCGTCGCTCCAGAAATTCTCGGGGATGTGCACCAGTTCATCGGCAGGGCGGCCTGGGCGCTGCCAGCCATTCTGTGGATCGCGCCGATCCGTCTTTATTGCTCGGTGTCGGGAAAATCCTGGCTGATCATGGCGTCGGTTGGCCTCGGAGCGCTTTGCTACGTGCCGCTTCTGTCGGGTCTCACTTTCGGTATTTTCGATAGTCCCGGCAATGGAATTGCGGGGGCAGGCCTTGCCTATGTGATCGCCTGGTGGCTGATCGCCGGCGGATTGACGGCCTATGCGATTGCCCGGCGGCATCTGCCGCTCTCGACATTCCGCAGCGCCTTTCCGACGGCGGCGACGGCGGCAAAAGATGTCTGGTCGATCGGCTGGCCGATCGCGCTGATCTATGCGGCGGAGCTCGGCATGACGCTGGTGCTGACGCTGATCACCAGCGGTTTCGGGACGGTCGCGATCATCGCCAACCAGATCGCCTATACGCTGAACAGCATCGCCTTCAATCCGATCGTCGCGATCGGCCAAGCGGCGACTGTTCGCGTCGCCTACCATTTGGGTGCGGGCAGGGGCGCCACCGCCCTGCTGGCCGGCAATCTCTCGCTGATCGTCGCAGCCGGCCTGATGGCGCTGTTCGGCATGATCCTGCTCGTGGCGTCGGACGATATTACCCGGCTGTTCCTCTCCACGGCGACCGCCGATTTCGCGGCCATCCAGGCCATGGCGCAGAGGCTGATCATGATTCTTGCCGCGTTTCTGGTCTTTGATGGCCTGCAGTCGGCAGCCAATGGCGCGCTCCGCGGCCTGAAGGATACAAGGGTGCCGATGATCATTGGCCTCTGCGGTTACTGGCTGCTCGGCGTGCCGATCGCCATCCTTCTATCCTTCGGTATCGGTATGGGCGTGGTCGGCGTCTGGTTCGGCATTCTGGCCGGCATTACCAGCGTCGCCTGCGCGCTCCTGCTGCGCTGGAAGAGCCTTGCTCACATCGCAGTTGCATCTGCGGCCGACCCGTCCGATACACGCCGAGGTCGAAGCATGTTGCGCAAGCTCACCAGTCCGACATAAGAATACCCCGTAAAAGATGGCCTCCTTGGACAGGATAATGAAGAACAGAACCAGCCGTACCGAAGACCTTCCTTCCGCCAGGGGAGCCGGACCACGGCGGAAATTGACACGTGCCGAGGAAGTACGCACGCGGCTCGCCGACGACATCGTCGACGGCAAGCTTTCGCCGGGAATGCCGCTGGATGAAACAGAGATTGCCGCGAGCTATGGCGTTTCGCGGACCCCCTTGCGGGAAGCGATCCGGGATTTGGCGGCAATGGGTCTCGTCGAGACGCGACCGCACCGAAGCGCGATCGTCACGCGTCCGTCGCCGGAACATTTGCGGCAGATGTTCCAGGTCATGGCGGAGCTGGAAGCGCTGTGCGCAAGCCTTGCCGCCACCAGCATGACCCTTTCGGAGCGGCGCAACCTCGAGACCATTCACGAGGGCCTTGCCCAGATTCTCAAGGAAAACGATCCGAGCCACTATCATGTGCTCAACGAGAAGTTTCATGCGGCGATCTATGCCGGCAGCCACAATGCCTATCTGGTCGAGATCACGCTGGCGACGCGCCGGCGGCTGTCGCCCTTCCGCCGCGCGCAGTTCCTGACATCCGGCAGGCTGGCTAAGTCGTACGCAGAACATGACGCGATACTCGTTGCGATCATGCAGGGCAATCGTGATCAAGCTGCGACAATGATGCGAGCACACATTTTGACAGTCGAGGATTCCTACGAAGAGTACGCAGGTCTGAAGACTGACTGACCGGGCAACGGGAAACGACGCCGCAAAAACCTATTCTCCCCTTAGATGAGATGCCAGCCGATATCCTGCCGCCGAGTTATGTCGTTGCCCTTCACACTGTGATCGCGTTGCGTTTAAGCCGTCCGGAAGGGCAGCTCTGGATGTTTGCCTTCGGCCACTCAAAGCCACTTGATCCGCCTGAGGACCATCAGCGTCACAACCGATATGATCGCGACGAAGGCAACGATGATGATGAAAGCCCAGGTATCGTTGACGCCAGGGATTCCGCCGACATTCATGCCGAAAAGACCGGCCACCACGCTCGGCGGCAGCAGTAGGGCGGCGAGCGCCGCAAGCCGGTTGGAATTGCGGGCAATCCGTTCGCTGATGACAGTGGACAGGTCGTCATGAAGAATGCCGGTACGGTCGCGGATGGCGTCGAGATATTCGATGAAGCGCATCAGCTTGTCGATAACCTCGCGGAAACGCAGCCTGTCACGCTCCTTCAGCCATGGGGCGTCGTCATGTTCGATACGGTTCAAGGCGTCGCGCTGAGGTGCGAGATAACGCCGAAGCTGCACGGAGCGGCGGCGAAGCTGCTTCAGCCGCTCGCGCACCTCGCTGGCTTCGCCGTGAAAGATCAGCTCGTCCAGTTCGTCGACCTCTTCGTCCATCGTGTCGAGCACCGGCTCGAGGTCGCGTACCAGCTTTTCGCTGACGAGGGCGAGCAGTTCTCCCGTCTGTCTGGGGCCTTTGCATTTGTCCAGGGCAAGGCGGATATCGCGCAAGGCGGTTATATAATGGCCGCTGTCGCGCAGGGTCACCAGCCTGTGCTCGTCGGCCCATATATGGAGGGGAACGAGATCGATTTCGGCCGACCCGGCTTTTTCTTCTTCCGGTGGCGCGGCGCAGACGCTGCGAAGAATGATAAGCAGTCCGTCATCGATGCTTTCGACACGTGGGCGCGACTCCTCCTGCAGCAAGGCGTCGGCAACCAGCGGGTCGAAGCCGCCTCTCGTTGTCACCCATCCTGCGGCGGCCGGGTGATCGCGCTCGAAATGCAGCCATACGACGCCGTCATCCGGCGTCCACCGACGTACCGCTTCCATATTGAGGGTGCGACAGCCGCCGCGTCCGTCAAGAAGCACGGCGAAACGCAAACCCGGCTCGGCGCCGTAATTTGCAACACTCATGACCTGCTCGTGCATGAGAAACCTCCACCCGCCAAAGTCCACCTCTCGTAAGCGCACATCAATAGCTTAGCGAGTCGCCGCAGGGCGGCAAGACAATCAAATACGATGGTGCCGCAAGAACAAAACTGCAGGCATCATAAAATCTTGGGATGGTCGGATCGGGGCGATCCTTTAGGCGCTCGATGCTCGTCACCGCCGTATTGCCAGCGGTTCACGAAGCTTTGGCTTCGAACGTGGGAGCAAAATCACCCAGCGATTTCGCCTTGAGGATCATGCCCTCGATATCCTGCTCCACGATTGCTTCGAGATCGGCAAAGCTGTCGATGACATAGTAGATCGGCTGGAGGATATCGATCCGGTAGGGCGTCCTGAGCACGCTCAACAGATCGAACGGCCGAAATTCGCACGCCTTGCCTTCCATTGCCGCCTTTGCTTCGCTTGGCGATGAGACGATGCCTGCGCCGAAGCAGCGGCGGCCCTGCGGCGTATTGATCAGGCCGAACTCGACGGTGAACCAGAAGATCCGGAACAGATGCCATGAATAGCCCTTGCCGAGGCGGACGGCAGTTTCGCCGAAATGCCGGACGAAATTGGCATAGCTCTGGTTGGTGAGCATCGGGCAGTGGCCGAAAACCTCGTGGAACAGGTCCGGTTCCTCGATATAGTCGATATGCTCGCGACGGCGCAGGAAGGTTGCGAGCGGGAATTTGCCTTGCGACAGAAGTTCATAAAAGCGCGAGGGCGGAATGAGCGCCGGTACGCCCTCCACGCCGAAGCCGGTGGTCTCGTTCAGGCGTCGGTTCACATCGCGAAGCTGAGGCACCTTGTCTGGCTTCAGCCCCAGCATTTTGACGCCATCAAGATATTCGCGGCAGGCCGTATCGGTCAGCAGCTTCATCTGACGCTGGTAGAGCTCACCCCATATCGCATCTTCTTCGGGAGTGTAGGAATACAAACCATCCGGGCCGGGCAGTTTGGCGGTGTAGGTGCTTTCCTTAGTCATGTCCTGATCCTCCCGGGGATGGCGTTCCTGCCATTATCCCCCGGATTTGGAGGATTTTCTTTTCTTTCGTGCTGGCAATTGCCATAGTGATGGCAAATATTCCCAAATATGGCGCAGAAAATGAAAGAACCTGGGAATTTTCGCCACAAGCTTCTGCAACTCATCCAGGCCGACGGGAGTCTTTCGCTGGCGGACCTCGCGGAAAAGGCCGGCATGTCGCAGAGTTCGGCCTGGCGGAAGATCCAGGAGCTGGAAACAGACGGCGTCATCCGCAAGCGCGTGACGCTGCTCGATCCCGGAAAACTCGATCTCAAGCTCTGCGTCATCGCGCATGTGACGCTGGAGGATCATCACGAAGAGGCGGTAGCATCCTTCGCTTCGGTGGTGCTGGAGCGGCCGGAGATCATGGAGTGCTACGCCTTATCAGGTGCCTTCGACTACATGCTGAAGATCCGCGCGAGGGACGTGGAAAGCTACGAAGCCTTCATGACCCGCTACCTCATGCGCAACCCGCATGTGCGCACGGTCGTATCGAGCTTCGTGCTGCGCGAGCTGAAATTCTCGACCGAACTGCCGATCTGACGTTTGGTGCCCGATCACCGCGTGCTGTCGCCATGCCAGCTACCCGGCATATGTATCGGAAAGCCTTCGAATGTCTTCAGTGTATCGAGCACGATCGACGTCTTCACGTGCTGCACCGACTCGTGGGGTAATAGAACGTCGTTGACGAATTTGGAGAGGTCGGCGAGCCCGCGAGTCGCCACCTTCAGGTGATAGTCCATTTCACCGGTCAATGCATAGGCTTCGAGAACTTCCGGTAAGCCGTTGATCAACTGCGAAAATCTGCGGGCATTGTCTCTGTTGTGGGTCGCAAGCGTCACGGAAATGACCACAAGCATATCCAGACCCAGCTTCTGTTGATCCAGATAGGCTCGGTAGCTGCGAATATATCCCTCGGATTCCAGTCTCGTCCGCCGACGCGAGCATTGCGAGGGTGAGAGCGCGATCCGCTCCCCCAGCTCGTTGTTCGTCAATCGGCCGTCTTTTTGAAGTTCCTGGAGCAGGCGCAAATCCAATTTATCGAGCTGTTCATCCATTGCGCAAAATCTCCAAAATACTCACGAACCGTGCATAATGTCTTCCCTCGGCATGAAGAATGCAAGAACTTTGCATGCGTTTTGGGCCACACTTTGCACAGTCAAAGTCCAATTCTTCAGGAGGAGAAAATGGGTCCTTTCCCGCATGATGCTCCGCCGTCGGAAATCACCGCCGACAATCCGGCCGGCACCGATGGCTTCGAATTCGTTGAATTCGCTCATCCTGAGCCCGAGAAGCTGCGCGAGCTCTTCACACGCATGGGCTACGTTGCAGTCGCAAAGCACAAGACGAAAGACATCACTGTCTGGCGTCAGGGCGACATCAACTATGTCTTGAACGCCGAACCCGGCAGCCATGCCGCTCGTTTCGTCGCAGAGCACGGTCCCTGTGCTCCGTCGATGGCGTGGCGCGTTGTCGACGCCAGACACGCCTTCGATCACGCGGTGTCAAAAGGCGCTGTCCCCTATGAAGGCGATGACAAGGTGCTCGACGTTCCGGCGATCGTCGGCATTGGCGGCTCGCTACTCTATTTCGTCGAGACCTATGGGGCAAAGGGATCGGCATATGATGCCGAGTTCGATTGGCTTGGCGAGCCCAACCCGTATCCCGAGGGGATCGGTTTCTACTATCTCGACCATCTCACTCACAACGTCTTCCGCGGCAACATGGACAAGTGGTGGGATTTTTACCGCAACCTGTTCAATTTCAAGCAGATCCACTTCTTCGATATCGATGGGCGCATCACCGGTCTGGTGAGCCGCGCCATCACGTCGCCCTGCGGCAAGATCCGCATTCCACTCAATGAATCGAAGGACGACACGAGCCAGATCGAGGAATATCTGAAGAAATACAGAGGCGAGGGCATCCAGCACATCGCCGTTGGGACGGAAGATATCTACGAGGCCACTGACAAGCTTTCCGACAATGGTCTGCGCTTCATGCCGTGTCCGCCGGAAACCTATTACGACATGTCCTATGAACGCGTGAACGGCCATAGCGAACCTGTCGACCGCATGAAGAAGCACGGCATCCTCATCGACGGCGAAGGCGTGGTGAATGGCGGCATGACGAAAATCCTGCTCCAGATCTTCTCCAAAACCGTCATCGGCCCCATCTTCTTCGAGTTCATCCAACGCAAGGGCGATGAGGGTTTCGGGGAGGGCAATTTCCGTGCTCTCTTCGAGTCGATCGAGGCCGATCAGATCAAACGTGGTGTCATCGGTACTGCGGCGGAGTAAACTCGTGGGGCTTCCTCGCGCGTCTGAAAAGACGCGCGGCGTCGGAGGGTTTTCGGGGAGGAGTTGAGCATGGACCAGACATCGATCCAGACGTCAGACGGCGAAGCCGCGACGGCAAACAAGCTGAAATATATGCCGGGATTCGGCAACGATTTCGAAACGGAGTCGCTTCCCGGCGCCTTGCCCCAAGGGCAGAACAGCCCCCAGAAATGCAACTACGGTCTTTATGCCGAGCAGCTTTCCGGCTCGCCGTTCACTGCACCGCGCGGGACGAACGAAAGATCCTGGCTCTATCGCATTCGCCCGAGTGTGCGTCACACGAGCCGCTTCTCGAACACTTCCTATCCGCACTGGAAGACTGCGCCTTGCCTGGACGAACATTCGCTTCCCCTGGGCCAGCTTCGCTGGGATCCCATTCCCGCCCCCACCGAGAAGCTGACGTTTCTCCAGGGCGTGCGGACAATGACGACGGCAGGGGATGTAACGACCCAGGTGGGCATGTCAGCGCATGCTTACGTTTTCAATGAGGACATGGTCGATGATTATTTCTTCAACGCCGATGGTGAACTGCTGATCGTGCCGCAGCTCGGCGCCATCAGGGTGTTCACCGAAATGGGCATCATGGATGTCGAGCCCCCGGAAATATGCCTTATACCCCGCGGCATGATGTTCAAGGTGCTGCGCAGCGGCGAGCAGCCGGTCTGGCGCGGATATATCTGCGAGAATTACGGCGCGAAATTCACGCTGCCGGATCGCGGACCCATCGGTGCGAACTGCCTGGCAAACCCGCGCGACTTCAAGACGCCTGTCGCCGCTTTCGAGGACAAGGAAAAGCCTTGCCGTGTCCATGTGAAGTGGTGCGGAAAGTTCTATGTCACCGATATTGGCCATTCACCGCTTGATGTGGTGGCCTGGCATGGCAACTACGCCCCCTTCAAATACGACTTGCGGACGTTTGCGCCGGTCGGCGCGATCCGCTTCGATCATCCCGATCCGTCGATTTTTTCGGTACTGACCGCCCCAACCGAAGATGCAGGCACGGCGAATGTCGATTTCGTGATCTTTCCGCCGCGCTGGCTGGTCGCCGAGCATACTTTCCGTCCGCCGTGGTACCATCGCAATATCATGAGCGAGTTCATGGGCTTGATCCATGGCCAGTACGACGCCAAGGAGGAGGGCTTCGTGCCGGGCGGCATGAGCCTGCACAATATGATGCTTCCTCACGGGCCGGACGCGCTCGCCTTCGAAAAGGCATCCAATGCCGAGCTCAAACCGGTGAAGCTGGATCATACCATGGCCTTCATGTTCGAGACCCGGTACCCGCAGCAATTGACGAAATACGCCGCCGAGCTTGAAACGCTGCAGGACGATTACCTGGAGTGCTGGGACGGCCTGGAGCGCAGGTTCGACGGAACCCCGGGCATCAAATGATGGCATCAAGTGATGATCGGCCAACCATCCTTTGGCGTGGGAACGGAATATGAAGCTTGCGACGTTAAAAGACTCCACGAGAGACGGCCGGCTCGTCATCGTTTCCGGTGATCTTACCCGTTGTTCCGAAGTCGGTCACATTGCCCGGACCCTGCAGGCAGCACTCGATGACTGGGAACACGTGGCTCCGAGACTCGAACTGATTGCCGAAGGCATCGAGACCGGAGCTCAGCCGACGATCAGGTTTCACGAACATGACGCCACATCGCCCTTGCCGCGGGCCTACCAATGGGCCGACGGTTCGGCCTACGTCAACCATGTCGAACTGGTACGCAGGGCACGGGGCGCGGAGATGCCGGCGAGCTTCTGGTCCGATCCGCTGATGTATCAAGGTGGTTCGGACGGCTTCCTCGCGCCGCGCGACCCGATCCTGGTGGCTGACGAGGCTTACGGGATCGACCTGGAGGGCGAGGTCGCCGTCATCACCGGCGACGTTGCTATGGGTTCCAGTCCGGAAGCTGCGCGTGACGCCATCCGGCTGGTGATGCTCGTCAACGACGTGTCGCTGCGCGGTCTCATACCAGATGAACTGGCAAAGGGATTCGGTTTCTTCCAGTCCAAGCCGGCATCGGCATTTTCCCCGGTCGCGGTGACGCCGGACGAACTCGGAAAGGCGTGGGACGGCGGCAAGCTGCATCTTCCGCTGCTCGTGAGCTTGAACGGCAGGGTATTCGGCAAGGCGAATGCCGGCATCGACATGACGTTTGATTTTGGCCAACTGATTGCCCATGCCGCCAAAACGCGCCATCTCGTAGCCGGGACGATCGTCGGCTCGGGAACGGTTTCCAACAAGCTGGACGGCGGCCCGGGCAAGCCGGTGGAAGACGGAGGAAACGGCTACTCTTGCATTGCCGAACTGCGGATGATCGAGGCCATCGAGACCGGATCGCCGAAGACGCCGTTCATGCGGTTCGGAGACCAGGTTCGCATCGAGATGAAGGATCATGCCGGCCACTCGATCTTTGGGGCGATCGAGCAGACGGTCGAAGAATACAGGGGGACCGGGCTGCGATGAACGAGGTCGTTCTCTACGACTACTGGAGATCGTCCGCGAGTTATCGCGTCCGTATCGCGCTCAATCTCCTGGCTATCGACTATAAGATAGTGTCGATCAACTTGCTGCAAGGAGCGCACAAGATGCCGGAATATCTTGCGCTCAACCCGCAGGGGCTCGTGCCGACGTTGGTGATCGACGGAAGAACACTGACGCAGTCGCTGGCAATCATAGAATGTCTGGCCGAGGTTCGACCGGAATGCGGATTGCTGCCATCGGATATTGCCGATCGCCAGAACGTGCGCGCCCTCGCATATGCCGTCGCCATGGAAATCCATCCGATATGCAACATGCACGTCGTAGCGCATCTCATGACCATGACTGACAAGGCCGACGCCCGGGAAGAATGGATGAAACATTTCATCACGGACGGACTTTGCAAGCTGGAAGCCATGATCGGCAAATTCGATGGAGAGTTCAGCCTTGGGGATACGCCGACGATGGCGGATCTCTGTCTTGTTCCACAAGTTTACAATGCCCGCCGCTGGGGCGTTGATATGACCGATTTCAAGCGCATCGTCGATATTGACGCCAAATGCGCCAAGCTGCCCGCCTTCCAGGCGGCACATCCCGACCGTGTGAGGCCCTAACGGAGCCCGAACCGTGACGAGAACCGAACTGCCCATGTGGATCCAGCCCGCCTCTGCCATTGCACACCGCTCTCGCGCCCTTCATGATGCCCTCACCCTCAGCATACACGGTCAGACATGCGCATCTTTCTGGTTCGACACGGCGAATCTCTCGGCAACATCAGCGAGAGCGCCTACCGGCAGTTCGGCGATCACAATGTTCCGCTGACGGAATGGGGCTACCAGCAGGCGCTGGCCGCGGGGCGCAGCATCGCTTCCTATTTGGCAGCGCTGCCTCGCGCCGCGCCGAAGGCGACCATCTGGCATTCGCCATATCTGCGGACGCGCCAGACCAAGGACGCAATCATCGAGGCCTCGCCTGCGGAGGCCATCGGCGATGTTCATGAGGATTATCTGCTGCGGGAGCAGGATTTCGGCCTGTTTACCGAGATCTACGACCGGGCCGAGCAGCGGCGCAAATTTCCGGAAGAATTCGAGAAATGGGCCAGGCTTCGCAACAACAGCGGCAAATTCTATGCCCGCCCGCCGGACGGCGAGAGCCGGGCGGACGTTGCCCAGCGGGTGCGGCTGTTTCTACAGACCGTCATGCATGACATTGGCAGCGGTAACGACACCGTGATCATCGTCGGTCACGGCGTCACCAACCGTGCTTTCGAGATGAATTTCCTGCATCACAGCGTCGAATGGTTCGAGCGCTCCGACAATCCGGGCAACGCCGATGTGACGCTGATCGAGGGCTCGCATGCACAAGGCTATCGTTCGATGCTTCTGCACAAGGCTGGCGACCGCGACCCAGCCGAGGCGACAGAAATGCGTGGCGCCCATGGTTCGGAACTGACGATCGCGCCGAAGACCCGCGACTAATCCCTCGCTGCGAGAGTATAGAAGCTGGGCGGCTGTATGTTGCGATGGTGGCGACTCATGGCTAGAACGGCCTGAAAGCGGAACACTGGGGTCGCGCCGCATACTTTTCGCGGCTTTGCAAACCATGCCGTTTGCCACCTGCTTGCCAAAAAACCATAATTACCCACCTAGATCACACATCGACAACAGGCATGAAGAATTGGATCAACGCTGGATGCGCATACACTACGTTTTTCTTGGTGCATTTCTTGCAATCGTACAGACCGCCTACGCTGAAGTGGCGTCACCGCCTGTTTTGGCGCCGCTAAAGCAACAGGCGCAAGCTGCTCAGTTGAGTGCACAAGTTCTCACGCGTTTCAGCTACAAGCCCGTTACACTCGATGACGCCTTGTCGGCCAGGATCATGGATCGCTTCATCAAGTCACTTGATCCGGACCGCGTGCTCTTCCTGCAACCGGACATCGACAGGTTCATGTCTGACCGCAGCGAGATCGACGATGCCATCGAACGGAAGGACTTGAAGATCCCATTTGCGATCTTCAACGCGTATGAACAGCGCGTTGTCGACCGCATGAGCTACGCGCGCAACCTGCTTAAGCAGGGCTTCGATTTCGGTGCGCAGGAAAACTATTCCGTGCTGCGCGATAAGGAGCCCTGGCCACAGTCGGAAGCTGAGAGCAATGAGCTTTGGCGCAAGCGCGTCAAAAGCGACTGGTTGCGGTTGAAACTGGGCGGCAAGACCGACGCGGCTATTCGCGAAACGCTCGACAAGCGCTACGCAAACACTCTCGAGGGCGTTTACAAGTTTAAAAGCGATGACGTTTTCCAGTCGTTCATGGACGCCTATGCAACGTCGATCGACCCGCACACGGACTATTTCGGCGCGGCCGCTTCGGCCGACTTCAATATCTCGATGAAGCTCTCGCTGTTTGGCATCGGTGCGGTGCTGCAAGACCGCGACGACTACACGACGATCCGTGAGCTCGTGCCTGGCGGGCCGGCGCAGTTGTCCGGCAAGCTCGCAGTCGGAGACCGCATTACCGGTGTTGGTCAAGGCAAGGATGGGGCGATCAAAGAAGTGGTGGGCACGCGCCTTGATGAAGTCGTGCAGATGATACGAGGAAAAAAAGGCTCCGTCGTGCGCCTGGACATCCTGCCGGCAGATGCTGGAGCAGATGGCCCGCATCGCGTTGTCAGCCTGGTGCGTGACAAGATCAGTCTCGAAAAGCAGGCTGCCAGCAAGGCCGTGCTGTCCGTGAACGTGGGCGAAGCCACGCGTAAAATCGGGGTGATTACTCTGCCGGTATTCTATGAGGATTTTGAAGCCAAGAGCAGAGGAGACAATGACTACAGGAGCGCAAGCCGCGATGTGGCCAAGCTTCTCGGCGAACTGAAGCAGGAAAAGGTCGACAGCGTTCTCATTGACATGCGCAACAATGGCGGTGGTTCATTGGACGAGGCGATTGATTTGACTGGTCTCTTCATCGGCAATGGTCCGGTTGTTCAGCAACGCGGCAGCGACGGGAAGGTCGCGGTCAGAAATGCTGATTTTGCAGCACCTGTCTGGACAGGCCCGATGGGTGTCCTGATCAATCGCGGGTCGGCGTCGGCTTCGGAGATCTTTGCCGCGGCAATCCAGGATTACGGTCGAGGCGTCATCGTCGGCGAACCCAGTTTCGGGAAGGGTACCGTTCAAACCGTCCTCAATCTCGACCGGATGGTCCGCAACAGCAAACCCGAATTCGGGGAGCTGAAAGTGACCATTGCCCAGTTCTTCCGGGTCAACGGTGGTACGACGCAGCTGCGCGGCGTGACACCTGATATCAGCTTGCCGGGACTTTCCGATCCGACGAGCTTCGGCGAGACCAGTTACGACAATGCTCTCCCGTGGGCACAGATCAAGCCGGCGAATTACACGCCCTCCGACACTGTCACAACGCTGCTGCCGACATTGCAAAGCCGCCATGATGCGCGGGTTGAAAGCGATCCGGACTTTCAGCGCCTGCTGAAAGACATTGCCGACCTGAAGGCGCAGCGCGAGAAAGGGATTATCTCCCTCAATGAAGCCGAACGTCGCAAAGAAGCGACTGCTCGCGAAAATCGGCTCAAGTCCCGAGCGCAGGGAAGCGATGGCGAAGATCCTGGTGGAGATGATGGCCTGCAGTCAGACGAGCGCAGCCTGAGTGCTGATATTGCCATTGAAAATGCCCGAAAGAATGCAAAAGACGTCTTGCTGAACGAGGCCGCCGCCATTCTTGCCGACGAGGCGGATTTGCAGGCAGGCGAGCCGAAGGCAGCCACAAGGCCATCGGCAAACACAGGCGGAAAATAGTCATACACGACCGGCGCAACAGTATGCGCCGCTTTGCGCTAGTCTCTTTCGCAGCGGCGTGATCGCAGAGGTTTCACACGGCGACCTGGCTACATGACGCTGGCTTCGAAGAGTTCGCGGGAGTAGGCCTCGTGGGTTGTGCCGGTTTTGAGGTCGCTTTTCGAAAGCTCATCGATGAAGCGGCCATCCTTCATGATCAGTACGCGATCGCACATATGGGCGATCACGGCGAGATCGTGACTGACGAGCACGTAGGTCAGCTCCCGCTCGTCGCGCTGATCTGCCAGGAGGTTCAGGATTTCTGCCTGGATCGACACATCGAGCGCCGAGGTCGGCTCGTCGAGAAGCAGGATCGGCGGAGACAGGATCAGCGCCCGTGCGATGGCAACGCGCTGACGCTGGCCGCCGGAAAGCTCATGGGGGAAACGGTTCGCAAATGCAGCCGGCAGGCCGACCTGGCGAAGGGAGCGCTCCACGGTTTGCCAGATGTCTTGTCTGCCCATTGCCCGCAGCGGCTCGGCAAGTGCCGTGCCGATCCGGTGTCGCGGATGCAGCGAGCCGTAGGGATCCTGGAACACCATCTGGGCGCATTTGAGCTCATCGAGGCTTCTCGACTTGCCGACGGTGCGACCGGCGAGCGCGATTTCGCCCGACCAGCCTTTTTCCATGCCTGACATACCGGACAGCAGCACCCGATCCGGCTTTATCTCCTCGTCTGGGGCTTGCTCTTCGTGCTCAGCGCCGGTTCCTACATGGTCGATTATCTCGGCATCCAGGGTTATCTGCGGTGGGCGCTGGTCCTGCTGCCGCCGCTGCTGGTGCTGGTTTTTGTCGCCCTGATGGTATCGGAAGCGGATTACACGATCTTCACCAGGCTCGCTTTCTTTGGTGCCACGCAACAGATACCGATCGTCGGGAGAGAGCTCCGTATGGCTGAGATCTTGTTTGTTCCACCACGCGCAGGGGCTGACGACAGAACGACGAAACAATAGAAGCTGTCACTGCGTCAGTCAGTTTGAGGTAAGCGACGGCGCATTCTCAACCAGCGTTGCTGCCAGCCCACTGTGATTAAAGTTCCGGTACTCCTCGCTTCTTGCAAGGATGTCTTGGTGAGGCCCGGCGAAATGAAGATGACGTGGTGCAAGAAATAGAACCTCGCTATCCGTGTCCAACAAAGATAGGTCATGGGTTACGAAAACCGTCGTGCATGTCTGCTGCAACTCCGCTATAGCCTCCAGAACACGCTTACGGTTTGCTTCATCCAAGGCGGCAGTCGGCTCGTCCAGGACAAGCAGTCGCGGTTTGGCGAGCAAAGCGCGCGCAAGCGAGAGACGTTGCTTCTCTCCGCCTGACAGGCGGCTCCCCCGTTCGCCGACCGTCGGTTCCCCGAGTTCCTGGTGACGACGGACAACTTCGTTTAGGCCGAGCTTCCTGATGACCCGTTCGATCTCCGCCGGCGATGCGTTCGCGCCAAAAGCGATGTTCTCGGATATCGACCAGTCGAACAGCAAGCAATCCTGTTGCACGACGCTGATGCTTGGTCTGAAGAGGCCGGCATTCTGTTCGCTGACCCTAATTCCGTTGATCAGATATTCACCGCTATCGGGCACAGAGAGGCAGGAGATGACTCTCAACAAGGAGGATTTGCCGACTCCCGAGGGGCCGACGATATAGAGCTTTGCTCCGGCCGGGACGGAGAAGGACAGCTTTTCAAGCAAGGCGTTCTCGCTGACGGTCACAGAAACACCGGATAGCTGCAAAGACATCGGCGAGCGATCTACGAGATCCGCCTGGATTTGAGGGGGCGGCACCGGCACAGACAGAAGGTCCAAAAGCAATCCTGCTTCGCCTAGTGACGAGTTCACTTCGCGATAGACGCGCGCGAAGGTCTCCACAGGCTGCAGAAGGCGAATGATGTAGGTGCTCAGAAGCACCAGATTGCCGATGCTCATTGATCCCTCGGACACGTCGGACGCGCCGCGCCACAGAACGCCCAGCACGACCGCTCCGAAGACAAGCGCTTGAAGAACGCCAAAAAAGGCTCTCTGGCTGAAGGTCAGCGCCCAGGCTTTGTCATTGACCTTGAGTTTGCGGTTCAGGCGCTCCGTGAACTCGTCGACCCTGTTTGCCTGCTGAACGAGTTCTGCATTCGCGACTCCGTCGAGCCCGAAGTTCCACGCCTCGATTCCGGTCTCCATCGCATTTTCTGTGGCCTTGCGGATCCTGGTCGCTGAGACGTTGGTGATCGCGGCGTATACGAACAGGGCGGAAAACAGGAGTAGCGCGATCCAGACGTCGATCATGAAGGCGATGACCGATGCGGCAATCACCAGCTCAATAAAAGTAGGTATCAGGAAGAACGTCAGATTGGACGTTATTTCGCGGACCGCGTCGAGACCACGCTCTACCGTCCTGCCGATCTCATAGGTCGTGTATTCCTTCAGCTTGCGATAGGGCAGGGAGAGGGCGTGTTTGAAAACATGCGTCGTCAGGTGTCTTTGAAGGCGCAAATTCATCGGACCGAAGGTCAGCCATTGGGCCTGTTCGAGAGCTCCGACAATCGTGAGTCCGATTCCGAAGGCAATTATGTAGCGAATACCTAAGCTGCCGCCCGCATCTCCTTCAGCCAGCGCATCGATACCCAGCGAGAAGAACACCGGAAACAACGCGGCGCCGATCGCGGTGAGCGTTATAGTGCATAATACCAAGGCGAACGATGCGCGCTGTCGGTGGTTATTCAAAAGCATATTGTTGATTACTCTGAATAAGCTTTCAGTTTTACTCATAATAACCACTCCATAAGTTGAATGTTTCCGACGAAAACAAGAGAATACCTAAGAATATTATTCTTGTATCTCTTGGATTTGTACACGCTATCACAAATTTTCTTCTTGACTAATGCAAATTTAGAAATAGTTTTGCTTCCGCAGCATGGCGCTGCAATTTTAACTCGCAAATAGGAGGTATGTGATGACTACGCAGATTCTTAATCCGCCGCAGTTCGGCACCGAAATCGAATTCGTCGATGCGGGCGATGCCACGGTTCAGACGGCTGCGACTTGCGCGCGTTGCGACAGCAGCAGCCGTTGCGGCGCCTCGGGCAAGTCCTCCGGCTCGGCAAGCTCGGTTTCGACCTGATGGACGACGGCGGCCCCGCTCCAGGGGCCGCCACTTTTCACAACGAGGTTGCAAAGATGTTTTCGGTTTCCCCGTTCGTACTCAGCTCAGCGCCGACGGATGGCGCATGGCAGCTTTTCACACCGGTGGGCGCAGCGCGCATCACCGACGCAAATCTTGTCGCAGCCCTTGGCGACATAAAGGCGCTCCAGTCTCGAGTTGACGAGGTGGAGATCGAAAAGATTCTCGAGGGCAGGACCCTTCCGGTAAGCGCCGCTCAGCAGTTCCTTGAACGCTTGAAAGTGCTTCGAAAAGTCGAAGATATGAAAACGGTGATGGTCTTCTCTCCGTCCCAGACGCTCGCCGACGATGTCGTCCAGCTAATACTCGACCGCGACGCGGTGTCATGCCGGGCATGCACGAACCTCTCAGATATAGCCGACGCCGATCTGATTCTCGCGATTCAGGATCGCTACGAGCCGGGACTTGCCAGGGACATATACGCCGCGTGCAGATCGAGGAGGGAGGCTATCCTGCTTCACTCGTATTTCGTTTTCCGGCACTTTATTATCGATGGTTTCTATTCGTCGGCCATCGACCTGCCCGACCATTTTAGCGGCATCCATAACCTCGCCGGACTTGACCGGTCCCCGAAATTCAAGCCCTCCAGTTGGGCCGACTATTTCTTCTCCGATCCCTATGCGATCGAAACGTTATCTGTTCCGACTTTTCCGGTCGCCCAGATCGAGACGGCCGCGGCGCTCCACCTCGCTTACATGCGTCTCCGTCCGCTGATAGCGGACGGCGTGTCGCCGCTTTTTCCCGACGACCTCAGCACGGTTATCGAGCTGAATCTGGATACCGGTCGTGTCGAGCGGCACCGCGGCGTCCATTCCAATTTCAGTTCGTCGCTTCGAGACATTTAGGGAGGGCCGGGGGATGCGACACGTCAAGATATCGTCGGTAAACCAAATTGCACATGCCAGCCAGTTTGTTGATCCGGAGGTTGAAAGCGAGGTCCGTGCTTTTCACCAGCACTGCATCTCCGTTGCCGGGTCACCATTGGAGAATGCGCTCAGTCAGCCTTATCTTTCCATCGAGGACCTGAAACGAGCGGAGACCTTCGAAACGCGGTTCTCCCATATCACTCGCACGATCGACATCGGCGATTCCTCGATCGCTGAATCTACCTGGCGATGGCCATCGCTTGATAAAGGTACTGCGCGGCCAATTGACTTCTCCACCGTCTGCCAAATTTTCTCGGAAGCGCTCGGTGCAGATCATGCGAGACGTCGGCCTTATCCATCCGGCGGAGCCCTTTACAGCGTCGATTCAGTTGCGATCCTGGGAAACGTCGCGGGAACGAATGAAGACTTCAATGTCCTTCATTACCTGCCGGTGAGCAACGCGTTCGAAGTGCTCCAAGGTGGATATGATTTCACCCTTTTCAACGAAATCTACAAGATCGAGCATGCGGCATTTTACGTCGTGTATTTCATCAACCTCAAGAAGGCGATCTTCAAGTATCGCTCGCGCGGCTACCGTCTGGCCTTGATGGAAGTCGGGTCGATGTACCAGCAAATGCTGAGAACCGCCCAAAGCCATGGAGTTCGGTCACGGGTCCTGTCGGGATTTTCCGAGTATGCCGTTGCGAAAAATTGCGGATTGGACGGCCGCGTTCTCCTGCCGGGGATTATTCAGGCTTTCGCGTATCCGGAGGAAAATTGATGCAACGATCGTATCGCAGTTTTGCTTCCAGAACGCCGAAGTATCGTGTGACACCTGCCTATCCGGCAAGCATCTTCGAACCAACGGTGTTTTCGGCCGACGACGCAAACGACCTCAACGGTCACGGATTTGGCTTCGGGCCGGGCGTCGCGGTCAAAGCCATGGGTGAGTATTTTGAACGCTATGCGGCGTTCCGGGCAGTTACGTCCAGTGGTGTGGGTACGATCGCCGAGATGCGGCTTGATCCGGAAGAAGAAGAGGCTTTGGTTTTCGCGCTTCGCCAGACATGTCACGATGACGTGCGCGACGAGGTCGAGGCTACGAAATTTCGACTTGTCGAAGTAAGCCGTCTCGGGGAGGGCCGTACCGCTCTTTACCCAACCCTGCTTCTGTCATTACACAGTTTCGACGAACAGAGAGAAGTTCGCTTTGCGCCGGTCCGAGACACTTCTGGATCGGCCATACACCACGATAAACTGGCGGCATTTCGGGGTGCCCTGCTGGAGTTTGTCGAGCGCCAATGCACGACTGCGATGTGGGTTTCACGGCGCTGCAATGCAGTTGAAGGTCTGCGCACCGCACTCAGGGACCGGAAGACGCTCGCAATCCACGATCAGATGGCGACGGCGGGAAATCTGAGCGTCTTCGATATTTCGTTCTTGAAGGGCGTTAGCGTCAAGTTTTGCGAGTACAGATCGCAAGACCCGGATGCATTGGTGAACTTTTCCTGCGGCTGCTCGGCAGATTTCGATCCCGATGCCGCGACGACCAAGGCGTTTACCGAAGCATGGCAGACGTCGCTGCTCCTGCCCCAGATGGAATTCTTCGGAACCCGAGAATACGGCAGCACCTCTCTGAAGGATAACTTTCAGGCGGCGAACAGGGCAGGATTCGAGCTGGGTATCGCCGTCGATCCCTTGAATATCGGACTAGACGGAACCGACAGAAACACCGAGGCGCTCGTAGATAGCATTCTTTCCGTGTCCAGGAACGTCTACTCGTATTTCCGCAGCATTTACGTCGCCGGCTCTAAGCTGCATTTCTGCCGCGTCGTGTCACCGGATTTCTTCATTCACATGAGCCCGGGCGACCACAACAACAATGACAACAGATGGATCGATTTGTTCTGCCAGAAAGGGACCGGCCGGCTGGAGCCTATGCCATTTTCATAGCAACGGCGGGGGAAGCGTCCCCCGCCTCCTTTATCCCTCTATTTTCCTTTCGCTTGAGAGCGTTTTGAAACGGCGATACCCAATCCTATGCCCTTTGCAATCGATGATCGTTTGGCGGCGTAGGATGGAGCAACCATAGGATACTCCGGCGGAAGACCCCATTTGATGCGGTATGCGTCTGGTGTCAGGTCGTAATGGCTCTTCAAATGCCGCTTCAACGAGCGGAATTTTCTCCCGTCCTCTAAGCAAATTAAAAAGTCCTTTTCGATCGACCGATCGATAGGGACGGCGGGTTTTTGACTTGTGGTGGACGCTCCTCCCGCGTCGAAGACCAGTTCGGCCGAACGAGGTCCTTGACCCAAAGCGGCCTGAACACTGGCGATGAGAGAAGGCAGATCCTGCATCGAGACATCGTGTCTGCTCACGTAGGCGGTGACGATGTTTGCAGTCAGTTCGGTTATGTTCTCGGATGCCGAATTTTGGGGTTTTGAGTACATAGAACAACCCATTTCTTCGAGAATCAACGCATCGGCTCCCAGGCGAGATGAAAGAGAATTCTCATCAATCCCTGTTCACGATGATCAATTCAGCGAAATTGAACCTGCTGCTCAAGTCTGACTTCTCTTTAGATGAGGAGCGCGACGAAGAGCTGATGGCGACAAACGACTGCAGGCGCAGATTCAGATAAGGTTAGATCTCAAAACGTCCTCCTGCGGTGACCCGTGATAAGAGGTAACAAAAAAACAGGAACAATCAAGCGAGCTGTTGGAAGAGATTCAACAAAAACGAGCAATTTGCGTCAGGAAGCGCAAGGTGAGACACAACGGCTAGATTGTGATGCCGCGCTCATGGGTTCATGCAAATTGCCCTTGTCCGCCGCATACGAAGGCGGCGTGAAGATCCGCTGTAGCGCCAACCGATGCCAGCGCCGTCAATGTACAGCTCCGTATCGGTCACGTCAGGTCGCGCTCCCGCGCCGAAGTGAAGGTCGACCGGGCGACCAAGCTTACGGCGCGGTCCCAGGGCCGCTCAACGAGTTTGGAACCTGCGAGCGGAGCCATGTCCTCCTCGGCATCGAGGATTTCGCCACCTGCTTTTCGTCAACGTCGCCATATGGACTGCATTTCCGGTATCAAATCGCTAAGCCCATCTTGCTTTCACAGCGAGCATACGGATGGTTTTCTCCAGTTTTTCACTGGTTTGGCGTTTTGACATAAATACTAAAACTGATTTTTTGATATGAAACAAAATACTTGATTAATAAAACTTCTCAGAATAGCTTGCCCAAAAATCAAATTCAATAAACGAGGAACATCCATGCGGGCTAAAGTGACCCTGAATAGGGAATTTACCATCTCGACTGTCGACAAACGCGTCTATGGCTCCTTCCTGGAGCATATGGGGCGTGCCGTTTACACCGGCATTTATGAGCCGGGTCACGAAAAAGCTGATAAGGACGGGTTCCGTACCGATGTTCTTGATATGGTGCGCGATCTCGATATGCCGATTGTCCGTTATCCGGGCGGCAACTTCGTCTCGGCCTATCATTGGGAAGATGGCATCGGCCCGCGCGACCAGCGTCCGACGCGTCTCGATCTTGCCTGGCGGACCCGCGAGACCAACCAGATGGGCGTCAACGAATTCGCCGACTGGTCGAAGCTCGCCAAAACCGAAATGATGCTCGCGATGAACCTCGGTTCGCGCGGCCTGAATGACGCGCGCAATTTCCTCGAATATTGCAACCATCCGGGCGGCACCTACTGGAGCGACCTGCGCGCCAAGCACGGATACAAAGATCCGCACAATGTCCGCATCTGGTGCCTCGGCAACGAGATGGACGGCCCCTGGCAGGTCGGTCACAAGACCGCAACGGAATATGGTCTGCTTGCCAATGACGTCAGCAAGGCCTTCAAATATTTCGACAAGACGCTCGAAACCGTGGTCTGCGGTTCGTCGAACGACAAGATGAAGACCTATCCCGAGTGGGAGGCGCAGGTTCTCGACGCGAGCTACGACAGCGTCGACTACATCTCGCTACACAAATATTTCGGCAACGAGGAAAACGATACGCTGAACTATTACGCCAAGGCGATCGAACTCGACCGCTACATCGTCACGATCGGCGGCGTCATCGATTACATCAAGGCGAAGAAGCGCTCCAAGCGCGACGTGAAGATCTGCTTCGACGAATGGAACGTCTGGTATCACGACCGCAAGGAAGACGATCAGCGCTACAAGAACTGGGACTGGCCGGAAGCGCCGCCGCTACTCGAAGAGCTTTACAATCTCGAGGACGCGATCTTCGTCGCCTCGCTGATCAACGTCTTCATCCGCCGCTCCGACCGCGTCAAGATCGCCTGCATGGCGCAGCTCGTCAACGTCATCGCCCCGATCCTGACCAAGGCGGGTGGACCGGCCTGGCGCCAGTCGATCTACTATCCGTTGCAGTTCGCTTCGAAGTATGGCCGCGGCACGGCGCTGACAGTGTCCTCGTCCGGCCCGACCTATGATTGCGACGTGGCACAGGACGTTCCCTATCTCGATCTTTCGGCCGTGCTCCAGGAGGATGGCAAGAGCATCGCGCTCTTTGCGATCAACCGCAGCCTCGATGAGGCGATCGATCTCGATGTCGCCCTGCAGGGCTTCAAGGGCGCGAAGATCGTCCAGCATCACACGATGGTGGGAGACGACCTGAAGGCGCGCAACTCCGTCGAGGACCAGAACCGTATCGTGCCGACGGCAGGATCCGGCCTCCAGGTCACCGACGAGGGCAGGCTCACCGGATCGCTGCCGGCGAAATCCTATCATTTCGTCCTGCTGTCCGTCGCTTCGGCGTAAGTTGATCGCCATCGGGGCAGCGGAGGAGGCTGCCCCGTCTGGAGTGCCCATCGGGAGGATATATGTCTGGGATAAAACTGACTGACGTCAGGAAGTCGTTCGGGTCCTTTGCGGTCATCCACGGCGTCGATATTGAGATCGAGCAGGGTGAGTTTGCCGTTTTCGTCGGCCCTTCCGGCTGCGGAAAATCGACGCTGCTGAGGATGATTGCGGGGCTCGAGGAAACGAGCGGCGGACAGATCAGCATCGAGAATGAAGACGTTACGCACAAGGAAGCGTCGAAGCGTGGCGTCGCCATGGTCTTCCAGTCCTACGCGCTCTATCCGCATCTTTCCGTCTTCGAAAACATGGCCTTCAGCCTGTCGATCGCCAAGCGGCCGAAGGTGGAGATTCAAGAGAAGGTGAAAGCTGCGGCCGATATTCTTCGACTGACCGATTATCTCCAGCACAAGCCGAGCCAGCTTTCCGGCGGTCAGCGCCAGCGCGTGGCGATCGGCCGGGCCATCGTGCGCGAGCCGCGGGTCTTCCTGTTCGACGAGCCGCTGTCCAATCTCGATGCCGAATTGCGCGTGAAGATGCGTATGGAGATCGCCCGCCTGCACCGGCAGATCGGAGCGACCATGGTCTACGTCACCCACGATCAGGTCGAGGCGATGACGCTGGCCGACAAGATCGTCGTCTTGAAGGAGGGCATCGTCCAGCAGGTCGGCGCGCCCTTGGAGCTTTATCGCGATCCACAGAACATGTTCGTCGCCGGCTTTATCGGCTCACCGGGCATGAACTTCCTGAAGGGCAAGGTCGTTGCCGCTGGGCAGGGTTCCGCCCGTATCGAACTCGATGATGCTCCGGGCCAGACGTTTGAGCTGCCGACGCGCGCGCCGGTCGCCGAGGGCGCAGCCATCAATATCGGCGTGCGGCCCGAGCATATCGGGCTTGGCGCAGCAAATGGAAGCCTGACGCTTCCCGTTACCGCTGAATTCACCGAGGAGCTTGGCGGCACCGGATATCTTCACGTGCTGACCGCAACCGATGCGGAGATGACGGTCGAGTGCCGCGAAAGCAGGCCTCAGCCGAAGGAGAAGATCAGCCTCTCTCTGAGAGTGCCTGAGATGCTGGCTTTTGATGCCGAAGGCAGAAGGCTCAGCTGATTGACTGGAAACCGGATGTCGGATCCGGAGACCGGAAAGGAATGAAAGAGTGATCGCGCGCCTTTGGAGGAGGTTCGCGACAAGAGCCGCCCCGTGCAGCGGGGTGACCTTAACCCATACCTTAGAGGAGGAACAAACGTGAGAAAGCTTTTGAAACT
>Ga0102589_1001671_pt1 | contig 28774 bp, 19 predicted proteins | sample AraplaMF_Col_mLB_FD_76858 | JGI IMG/M metagenome (GOLD analysis project Ga0102589, IMG submission 76858) | Arabidopsis root microbial communities from the University of North Carolina, USA - plate scrape MF_Col_mLB | ecosystem: Host-associated > Plants > Roots > Endosphere | place: USA...
TGTACGGCGTGGAGATGCTCTGCCGCGACGGCCAGTGCACCACCGCCGACGGAACGCTCGCCGGTTCGGCGCTCGACATGGCGTCGGCCGTGCGCAACACCGTGCAGCGCCTGGGCCTGCCGCTGGAGGAAGCGTGCCGGATGGCGTCGCAGTACCCGGCGGAGTTCATCGGCCTGGGCGGCGAACTGGGGCGGATCGCGCCGGGGTATCGCGCGGACCTGGTCGTGCTGGATGACGCGCTGCAGCTGCAGGGCAGCTGGATCGCGGGCAAATAAGGTGCTGCTGTAGCGCGCACCCGGGGCTTGAGCGTCTCGGCGCCGTTTTCCCCGGCTGCGCTTCGCTTACCCGGGCTACGAAACACGACTCCGGGAGTCTGAACAGGCCCTCCGCGTCACCTCCCGACCCATCCCGACACCCCGCCGGGCAGCCGAACCGTGCCCAACTGCTACAATTCCGAGTCTTTGCTCGGGATTTCGCCTCGCGACCCTTCGGTCGTGAGGCGCGACGCCGGGCGTCCGCAGCCACCCCCGCGACCCCCATCGCGCCGGAGCCACGCATGACCAGCACCGCCGAACTCAGCTCGCCGTCCTCGGCGAACACCGCGCTCACCAACTCGGTGCTCGACACCGACTACTCGCTGGAGCACAAGTACAGCCGCGAGAAGGGACGCATCTATCTGTCCGGCGTGCAGGCGCTGGTGCGCCTGCCGCTGATGCAGCGCCTGCGCGACGAAGCCGCCGGCCTCAACACCGGCGGTTTCATCTCCGGCTATCGCGGCTCGCCGCTGGGCGGTTTCGATCTGGAACTGTGGCGCGCACGCAAGTTCCTCGAGAACGCGGGCGTGAAGTTCACCCCGGGCCTCAACGAAGATCTCGGCGCGACGATGGTCTGGGGCACGCAGCAGACCAACCTGTTCCCCGGCGCGAAAGTGCAGGGCGTGTACGGCATGTGGTACGGCAAGGGCCCCGGCGTGGATCGCACCGGCGACGTGTTCAAGCACGCCAATGCCGCCGGCACTTCGCAGTACGGCGGCGTGCTCGCGCTCGCGGCCGACGACCATGCCTGCCGTTCCTCGACGCTGCCGCACGGATCGGAAGACGAATTCGTCAGCGCGATGATGCCGATCCTCAACCCGGCCGGCGTGCAGGACATCCTGGACATGGGCCTGGTCGGCTGGGCGATGTCGCGCTACACCGGCCGTTGGGTCGGCTTCAAGACGATCGCCGAAACGGTGGAGTCGTCGGCCTCGGTCGATGTGGATCCGATGGCCACGCGCATCGTGCTGCCGGAAGACTTCGAGATGCCGGAAGGCGGGCTCAACATCCGCTGGCCCGATCCGCCGATGAACCAGGAAATGCGCCTGCACAAGTACGCGGTGAAGGCCGCGCAGGCGTTCGCGCGTGCCAACGGCATCGACCGCGTCGTGATCGATTCCCCGCGTGCGCGCCTGGGCATCGTCACCACCGGCAAGTCGTACCTCGACGTGCTGCAGGCGCTGGAATACCTCGGCCTGGACGAGCAGGCGTGCGCCGACCTGGGCATCCGCGTCTACAAGGTCGGCATGACCTGGCCGCTGGAGCCGGTGGGCATCACCAAGTTCGCGCAGGGCCTCGAGGACATCGTCGTCGTCGAGGAAAAGCGCGCCTTCATCGAGCGCCAGATGAAGGAGTACATGTACAACTGGAGCGGCCAGCGTCCGTCCATCGTCGGCAAATACGACGAGAGCGGCGAATGGATCCTGCCGTCCACCGGCGAACTCACGCCGGCCACGATCGCCGGCGTCATCGGTCGTCGCATCCAGCGTTTCCATGATTCCGAACACATCCGCAACGTCATGGCGTGGATGGCGGAGAAGGAATCCGAACTCGCCCTGCCGCGCGCCGTGTTCCCGCGCGTGCCGCACTACTGCTCGGGCTGCCCGCACAACACTTCGACCGTCGTGCCGGAAGGTTCGCGCGCGCTGGGCGGCATCGGTTGCCATTACATGGTGACGTGGATGGACCGCAACACCGACACCTTCACGCACATGGGCGGCGAAGGCGTCACGTGGTCGGGGCAGGCGGCATTCACCGAAACGCCGCACGTGTTCCAGAACCTCGGCGACGGCACGTACTTCCACTCCGGTTCGCTGGCGATCCGCCAGTCGGTCGCCACCGGCGTGAACATCACCTACAAGATCCTCTACAACGACGCCGTCGCGATGACCGGCGGCCAGCCCGTCGACGGCACGCTTTCTGTTCCGCAGATCGCACACCAGGTGCGCAGCGAAGGCGTGCAGACGATCATCCTGGTCTCCGACGACATCGCGAAGTGGTCCAAGCGCGAGATCTTCCCGGGCGACATGGAATTCCACGACCGCAAGGAACTGGAAAACGTGCAGAAGCGCCTGCGCGAAACCAAGGGCACGTCCGTGCTGATCTACGACCAGACCTGCGCGACCGAGAAGCGTCGTCGCCGCAAGCGCGGCAAGATGGTCGATCCGCAGAAGCGCGTGATGGTCAACTCGCTCGTGTGCGAAGGCTGCGGCGATTGCGGCAAGAAATCGTTCTGCGTCTCCGTGCTGCCGAAGGAAACCGAATTCGGCCGCAAGCGCGAGATCGACCAGTCGAACTGCAACAAGGATTACTCCTGCGTCAACGGTTTCTGCCCGAGCTTCGTGACGGTGGAAGGCGGTGGCCTGCGCAAGAAGAAGGGTTCGAGCGCGAAGGACCGCCTTGCCGACCTTCCGATGCCGAAGATCGCCAGCGATCTGTCGCAGCCCTGGAACATCCTCATCACCGGCGTCGGCGGCACGGGCGTGGTGACCATCGGCGCGCTGCTCGGCATGGCCGGCCACCTGGAAGGCAAGGGCGCCACGGTGCTCGACCAGACGGGCCTGGCGCAGAAGGGCGGTGCGGTGACCACGCACATCCGCATCGCGCGCACGCCGGACGACATCCACGCGGTGCGTATCGCCGCGGGTGAAGCCGACCTCGTGCTCGGCTGCGACATGGTGGTCGTCAACGATTACTGGGCGCTGTCGAAGGTGCGCGCGGGCCGTTCGAACGTCGTGCTCAACAGCTACGAAGCGATGCCGGGCACGTTCACCACGCGTCCGGACATGCAGTTCCCGGCGGCGGACATCATCTCGGCGGTGAAGGTCGCGCTCGGCGGCAACGACCCGCACGTGGTCGATGCGACGCAGCTCGCGACCGCGCTGATGGGCGATGCGATCGCGACGAACCTGTTCATCCTCGGCTACGCGTGGCAGCACGGCTTGGTGCCGCTGTCGATGGATTCGCTGATGCGCGCCATCGAACTCAACGGCGCCGCGATCGAGATGAACAAGACCGCGTTCGCGTGGGGCCGCCTGGCGGTGATCGATCCGAACGCCGTGATGGAAGCCGCGGGCCTCATCCGCAACGCACCGACCGCCGCCGAAGCGACGCCGGGCGCGCTGCCGATGCTCTCGCCGGGCGCGTGGGAAGGCAACGAATGGGGCGCGACGTCGGCGCCGCGCACGACGCGCAAGGAAGACGAACTCCGCCACGTTCCGGCGCACGGCGGCGACAACGTCGCGTTCATGCCGCTGGACGACGAGCGCCTGTCGCGTTCGCTGGACGAAATCGTCGAGCGTCGCGTGAAGTTCCTCACCGAGTACCAGGACGCCGCCTACGCAAGGCGTTACAACGACCTCGTCGCAAAGGTGCACGCAGCCGAGCGCAACGTCGCCGGCACGACGGACCTCACCGAAGCCGTCGCGCGCTATGCATTCAAGCTGATGGCGTACAAGGACGAGTACGAGGTCGCGCGCCTGTACACCAGTGGCGAATTCCAGCGTCGCCTGGAGCAGCAGTTCGATGGCGACTTCAAGCTGAAGTTCCACCTCGCGCCGCCGCTGTTCGCCAAGAAGGATGCGCAGGGTCGCCTGATCAAGCAGGAATTCGGCCCCTGGATGTTCACCGCGTTCAAGTGGATGGCGAAGCTTCGCTTCCTGCGTGGCGGCGCGTTCGATATCTTCGGCAAGACCGAGGAGCGCAAGATGGAGCGCCAGCTGATCGAGGATTACTTCCGCACGATCGAAGGCCTGCTGGGCAAGCTGGATCGTTCGAACGTGGACCTTGCGGCTGAAATCGCCGGCATTCCGGAGCACATCCGCGGCTACGGCCACGTCAAGGAAGCGCACCTGCACAAGGCGAAGGAACGCGAGGCGGAGCTGCTCAAGGAGTGGAGCAATCCGCTTCGGATCGTGAAGGTGGCGTAAGGCGCTGCTGTGATGCAGTGACTTCTGCTTTGAAAAAACCCCGCTTCGGCGGGGTTTTTTGTTTCGTGGTGTGGGTGCTGACGAGAGGGTGTAGCGCGTGTGGATGCGTGTGATGCGTGTGATGCGTGGACGATCCAGCATCAGTGCGCATGCATCAATCCGCCGTCATCCCGGCGAAGGCCGGGACCCAGGCCCGTAACGTTCGGGTACTCCATCGATGGTTCCACACCTCACCGTCATTCCAGCGAAACCTGGAACCCATCCTGCTTTGCGCGACGTTGCGGGAAACCAGCACGTAGCCCGGGTAAGCGAAGCGCACCCGGGGCGGGCGTGACAGATCCCGGGTGCGCTTCGCTTACCCGGGCTACAGGGACGCGAGCAGGCTGGGTTCCAGCCTTCGCTGGAATGACGGTGTCATGGTTTGGCCGTGTGGGCGCTTCAAAGGCCCAGGGCCTGGGTCCCGGCCTTCGCCGGGATGACGATGAGGGGCGAGACGGCGAGACGGCGAAGCACAAGCCCCAATCGGAACCTTCCAGATCTCCTGACAACCCGCTGTCAGCAGCCCGCGCGACAATGGCCCCATGGACACCACTGCGCTCAAACGCTACTGCGCGTCGTTCCGTGCCGCGGAGAAGACGCTGCACGGCGAGCCATCGAACATCCTCGTCTATTCCGTCGGCGGCAAGACCTTCGCGTACTTCAAGACCAGCGAGCCCGAGCGCTGGCGCTTCAGCTTCCGCGCCACGCCGGAACGCTTCGTCGAACTCACCGACCAACCGGGCATCAAACCCGCGCGTTGGATGGGGCGCTGGTACTGGGTGACGATCGTCGATGTGCGACGCGTGCCGGAGGATTATCTGCGTGAGCTGGTCGCGTGGTCGTATCGGCGCGCGCTGGGGACGCTGAGTCGCAAGCGGCGTGTCGAGCTGGTGGGCGATCACGCGTACGAAACGGGGGTTCTGTAGCCCGGATAAGCGAAGCGCATCCGGGACCTGTCACGCCCACCCCGGGTGCGCTTCGCTTACCCGGGCTACGATCATTGCTTCGGAACGATCGGTCTCCGATCCCCACAAACAACAACGCCGGCACAAAGCCGGCGTTGTTGCATCCAACACTCGAACCCGCATCAATCGTGCGCCGTGATATCCACGTCCTTCGTCTCGCGCAGGAACAGCGAGCCGATCACGAAGGTCATCAGCGCCACTACGATCGGGTACCACAGGCCGTAGTACATGTTGCCCGTGGCCGCGACCAGCGCGAAGGCGATCGTCGGCAGGAAGCCGCCGAACCAGCCGTTGCCGATGTGGTAGGGCAGCGACATCGAGGTGTAGCGGATGCGCGTGGGGAACAGCTCCACCAGCCATGCCGCGATCGGGCCGTAAACCATCGTCACGTAGATCACCAGCACGACGAGGATCACCAGCACCATCGGCTTGTTGATGCGATCCGGATCGGCCTTTTCGGGATAACCGCCCGCTACCAGCGCCTTCTTCAGCTCGGCGCCGAACGCATCGGTCTTCGCCTTGCTGTCGTCCTTCGCCAGCCCGGCCGCCTCGAAGCTCTGCACTTCCACGGAGCCCACCGTCACGCGCGCCACGCTGCCCGGGGGAGCGGGCTGGATCGTGTACGGCACGCCCGCCTTGGCCAGCGCGGCCGTTGCGATGTCGCACGAGTTGGTGAACACCTTCTTGCCCACCGGGTCGAACTGGAACGAACACGTGCGCGGATCGGCGTGTACCACGGCCGGCGCGTTGACGCTGGCTTCGGCGATGGCCGGGTTGGCGTAGTGCGTCAGCGCCTTGAACAGCGGGAAGTACGTGAGCGCGGCGATCAGGCAGCCGGCCATGACGATCTTCTTGCGGCCGATCTTGTCGCTGAGCCAGCCGAAGAAGACGAAGAACGGCGTGCCGATGACGAGCGCGGCCGCGATCAGCAGCCATGTCGTGGTTGCGTCCACCTTCAACGACTGCGTGAGGAAGTACATCGCGTAGAACTGGCCCGCGTACCAGACCACGGCCTGGCCGGCGGTCGCGCCCAGCAGCGCGAGCAGCACGATCTTGCCGTTCTTCGAGAAGAAGCTTTCGGTGATCGGCGCCTTGGACTGCTTGCCCTCGGCCTTCATCTGCTGGAACAGCGGCGATTCGTGCAGCTGCATGCGGATCCACACCGACACGCCGAGCAGGATGATCGACAGCAGGAACGGAATGCGCCAGCCCCACGCCTCGAACGCCTCGGTGCCCAGGTACGTGCGAACCCCCAGGATCACCAGCAGCGACAGGAACAGGCCGATCGTCGCGGTGGTCTGGATGAAGCTCGTGTACAGGCCGCGCTTGCCGTGCGGTGCGTGTTCGGCCACGTAGGTCGCCGCGCCGCCGTACTCACCGCCCAGCGCCAGGCCCTGCAGCAATCGCAGGATGATCAGGATGGCCGGTGCGGCGAAGCCTATCGATGCGTAGTTCGGCAGGATGCCGACCAGGAACGTCGACAGACCCATGATCACGATGGTGACGAGGAACGTGTACTTGCGTCCGATCATGTCGCCGAGGCGGCCGAACACGATCGCGCCAAACGGCCGCACCGCGAAGCCCGCGGCGAAGGCGAGCAGCGCGAAGATGAAGGCACTGGTTTCGTTCAAGCCACTGAAGAACTGCTTGGCGATGATCGCCGCGAGCGATCCGTACAGATAGAAGTCGTACCACTCGAACACGGTGCCCAGGCTGGAGGCGAAGATGACCTTCTTGTGCCCCTGGCTGAGGGTGCCCTCTTTCGTATTTGCGGTGATGGTGGACACGGTCACGCCCCTTAGAAGTTGTACTTCACATGCGTCTGCAGGCGATTGAGATCGCCGCGGTCGCCGTTCTCGAGTTCACGCTGGCCCCAGATCAGCTCGGCGCCGAGATCGAGCTTGGGCAGCGGCGTGTAGATCACGTTCAAGTGCGCCGACTGCGCGCCCTTGGTGATGCCAAGGCCGGTGAGGTCCACGTCCTGGTCGTAATCGGCGCGCGAATAGAACAGGTTCGTGCGCAGCTTCGGACTGAACACGTGGCGCCAGCCGACGAAGCCGGCGATGACGTCGATGTTGTCCAGATCGCCCGTGGAATCGAGCACCGCGTCGTTGTTCAACGCCAGGCCGATGTAGCGGCCGATGCCGCTGCCGCCGGTGACCATGTAGCGGATGTCGTCGTTCTTGCCGAGATTGAACTTGCCCGACACGCTGAGGCCGTAGCCGGTGCTGTCGTCCTCCACCGACGGGCGCGCCGGTGCGGTCGGCGTCGCCAGGGCGCCGGCCTGCTGGTACTTCAGTTGGCGCACCAGGCCTGCGATGCCGAAGTGGCCCCAGTCGCCCTTGAAGGTGTAGCGCGCGGTGAGGTCGGGCATCGGGCCGTCGTCGCCGGCGATCTGCGCCATATTGCCGTTGAACGGCGTGTACACCGTTTCCGGGTTCTCCATCGAGAACGACCACGGACCGTTGGTGTAGCGCAACTGTGCCTGGCGAACGAAGACGGTGCCTTCGGTCGGGCCGAGGAAGTCGACGGTATCGGGCAACGCGGCCACGTCCTGGAAGTTCGTCCAGGTCTGGCCGGCCAGCCAGTTGTTCCACTGCACGTACGCCTGGCGCAGTGTGAGCGCGTAGGTGTTGGTGGCGACCTCGTTGCCGGTGAAGGCGGTGCTGCCGCCGCCGAACAGGTCGAATTCCAGGTAGGCCTTCAGCTTGTCGTCGTTGTCGGTGACGCTGTCCACGCCGAACCAGAAGCGCGAGAAGTTGGCGCCCATGTCGGTGTCGGTGCCGCCTTCGCGCACGTGACCCTGTCCGACCGGAATGGACTTGGGCACGTAGAACAGGCGGCCGACGGTGCCATCGGGGATGTCGCCGTCGTTGGTCGAGGTGAGCGAGGCATCGAGCTTGATGAAGCCGCCGTAGTAGAACTTGGAGTTCGGGTTGGCGGCCGGCGTGATCGTCGTGCCCTGGATCGGCGACACCTTCTGCGCACCGGCGGCGGCCGTCGCGGGCGCTGCGGCCGGCGCGGCAGGCGCGGTGGCCTGGGCCGTCTTCACTTCGCTGATCTGCGTCTGTTGCTGCTGCTGTTGCGCCACCAGTTGCTGGACCATCGCTTCGAGCTGGGCGACGCGCGCTTCCAGCTCCTTCTCCTTCGCGGTCTGCGCGAAGGACACCCCCGGCAGCGCCAGCGCGATGAGCAATGCGGCGGCGAGCGGGCGGCGACGGATCGCGGCTTTCGACGTCGTTGCAATGCTTGCGGACATGATTCCCTCCCACGGAAACGCCGGACCGGATGCCCGACATTTCCCGAGCCTGCGGCGCCATCGCGCTGCACAACCATTCCCCATTGGTCGTAGTCGCCACGCCTCTACGACTATCGTCTACACCCCTGCGGATGAGGCTTAACAGCGAATGCGGCACACTGGCCGTTCCGGCCGTCCGCGTGCATCCGCCGCGACCGCCGAACGCCATAGCCCAAGCCGTCCCGGAGCCCGCCATGAACCACCCCGTCGCCGTCTATCCGATCGATCCGGACTTCGCCGCCAAGGCGCGCGTGACGCGCGAGGAGTACGAGCGCCTGTACGCCGAATCGGTGAAGGATCCGGACGCGTTCTGGGGCAAGGTCGCCGATCGCCTGGACTGGTTCGCCAAGCCGACGAAGATCAAGGACGTCAGCTACGACCTCGCCGATTTCCACATCCGCTGGTACGAGGACGGCGAACTCAACGCAAGCGTCAACTGCCTGGATCGCCACCTCGCCACGCGCGGCGACAAGACGGCGCTGATCTTCGAACAGGACGATCCCAACCAGCCGGCCGAGCACATCACGTACCGCGAGCTGCACGCGCGCGTGTGCAAGCTCGCCAACGCGCTGCGTTCGCTGGGCGTGCGCAAGGGCGATCGCGTGACGATCTACCTGCCGATGATTCCCGAAGCCGTCGTCGCGATGCTCGCCTGCGCGCGCGTGGGTGCGGTGCATTCGGTGGTGTTCGGCGGCTTCGCGCCGCAGTCGATCGCCGACCGCGTCGCCGATTGCCAGAGCCGCATCATCATCACCGCCGATGAAGGTCTGCGCGGTGGCAAGAAAGTCCCGCTGAAGGCGAACGTCGACGCCGCGCTGAAGATGGCCGGCACCAACACAGTCGAAACCGTGCTCGTCGTGCGCCACACCGGTTCGGCCGTGGACATGCAGATGCCGCGCGACCGCTGGTACGACGCGGTCGTCGATGAGCAACCGACGCAGTGCGCGCCCGAGCGCATGAACGCCGAGGATCCGCTGTTCATCCTCTACACCTCCGGTTCGACCGGCAAGCCCAAGGGCGTGCTGCACACCACCGGCGGATACCTCGTCTATGCCAGCTACACGCACGAGGTGGTCTTCGACCTGCGCGAGGACGACGTGTACTGGTGCACGGCCGACGTCGGCTGGGTCACCGGCCACAGTTACATCGTCTACGGCCCGCTGGCGAACGGCGCGACCGCGCTCGTGTTCGAAGGCGTGCCGAACTATCCGAGCGTTTCGCGCTTCTGGGAAGTGATCGACAAGCACCAGGTCACGCTGTTCTACACCGCGCCGACGGCGATCCGCGCGCTGATGCGCGACGGCGACGAGCCGGTGAAGAAGACGTCGCGTTCGTCGCTGCGCCTGCTGGGCACGGTGGGCGAGCCGATCAATCCCGAAGCATGGCGCTGGTACTACGAAGTCGTCGGCGATTCGCGTTCGCCCATCGTCGACACGTGGTGGCAGACCGAAACCGGCGGCATCCTCATCACGCCGCTGGCCGGCGCGATCGACCTCAAGCCCGGTTCGGCGACCAAGCCGTTCTTCGGGGTGCAGCCCGCGCTGGTCGATGCGAACGGCGCGCGGCTGGAAGGCGAGGCCGAAGGCAACCTCGTACTGCTCGATTCCTGGCCGGGCCAGATGCGCACCGTCTACGGCGACCACCAGCGTTTCATCGACACCTACTTCCGCACGTATCCGGGCACGTATTTCACCGGCGACGGCTGCCGTCGCGACGCCGATGGCTATTACTGGATCACCGGCCGCGTCGACGATGTCATCAACGTCTCCGGTCATCGCATCGGCACGGCCGAAGTGGAAAGCGCACTGGTCTCGCATCCGAAGGTCGCCGAAGCCGCGGTCGTCGGCTTCCCGCACGACATCAAGGGTCAGGGCATCTACGCGTACGTGACGCTCATCGCCGGCGAAGCGCCGACCGACGCGCTGCACAAGGAACTGGTCGCGCACGTGCGCAAGGAGATCGGGCCGATCGCGACGCCCGACCACCTGCAATGGGCGCCGGGCCTTCCGAAGACGCGTTCGGGCAAGATCATGCGCCGCATCCTGCGCAAGATCGCCGAGAACGCACCGGACCAGCTCGGCGACACGAGCACGCTGGCCGATCCGACCGTGGTCGAATCGCTGGTGCGCGAGCGGCGCGTGCCGTAACGAACACTCCCTCCCCTGCTCGCAGGGGAGGGCTGGGGAGGGGTGAAGTGCACAGCGCCGCGACGCCGAGGCATTAACGCAACACCGCCGCTTCGCGCCGCGAACCCCTCCCAACCTCCCCTGCAAGCAGGGGAGGGGCAGAAAGCAAAGCAGAGTCAACGAATGCCCACCCTTCTCATCGCCGACGACCACCCGCTCTTCCGCGAAGCCCTTCGCGGTGCGGTTGCGCGCGTGCTGCCGGATGCGCTGCTGCGCGAGGCCGACAGCGTCGATGCGCTCTACACGCTGGTCGAAGCCGAGCCCGACGCCGACCTGCTGCTGCTCGACCTCAACATGCCCGGCGCGCAGGGCTTCAGCGCGCTGGTGCATCTGCGCGCGCTTCACCCTCAACTGCCAATCGTCGTCGTTTCCGCGCGCGAGGAGCCGACGGTGATGCGTCGGGCGCTCGATCACGGCGCGGTCGGCTTCATCCCCAAATCCGCCGATGCCGCGACGCTGGGCGAGGCGATCACGCGCGTGCTCGACGGCGATCGCTGGGCGCCCTCGGTCGCGCTGTCCGCACCGGCCGCGCACGCCGACGAACACGACGCCGCGCAGCGCCTTCGCGAACTCACGCCGCAACAGTTCCGCGTGTTGCAGATGCTCGGCTCCGGCCTGCTCAACAAGCAGATCGGTTACGAACTGGGCGTGTCGGAAGCGACCGTCAAGGCGCACGTCACCGCGATCCTGCGCAAGCTCGGCGCGAGCAACCGCACGCAGGCGGTGCTGATCGCGGGACGTCTTGCACTGGATCCAGGCGCGATCGTGCCGCCGCCGGAAGAGCTCGATTGAGCGCCCGACGCAACGCCGGGACATAACGAGGCAACCCTTTTCCCGCGAACGGCAGAAGCGGCCGGCAGGCGGATGAGGACAAACCGCCGCAACCCTCCGCGAAAGCGCGTCCACGCTCACGCCCGATCCACTCCTTCTGGCGTACTCCTGCAACCCTTCCCGATGCGGAGCGATGCAGTGACCCGACCCTTTGCCATCTCTTTGGCGACTGCAGCGACCATCGCACTTGCGGCCTGCGGCGGCCAGGCGAAACTTCGCGAAGGCCAGGACGTCGGCGCGAAGCCCGAGATCGTGCCTCCGGAAACCAGCGCCATTCCGGTGTTGAAGATCGCACCGGCGAAAGGCTGGGCCGAGGGCCAGACGCCCACCGCCGCGACGGGCCTGTCGGTGAAGGCCTTCGCCACCGGCCTGGATCATCCGCGCTGGCTGTACGTGCTGCCCAACGGCGATGTGCTGGTGGCCGAAAGCAACGCACCGCCGGGCAAGCGCGGCATCAAGGGTATCAAGGGCAAGATCATGGGCTCGGTCATGAAGAAGGCCGGCTCCGGCGCGCCCAGCGCGAACCGCATCACGCTGTTGCGCGATGCCGACGGCGACGGCGTGGCCGAAACGCGCACCGTGTTCGCACAGAACCTCACTTCGCCGTTCGGCATGGCGCTGGTCGGCAATACGCTTTTCGTGGCGAATGCCGATGCGCTGGTGAAGTTCGCGTACGCCGATGGCGACAAGCAGCTCACCGCCGCGCCGCAGAAGATCATCGATCTTCCCGGTGCGGGCGAGCAACTCAACCACCACTGGACCAAGAGCCTGCTCGCTTCGAAGGACGGCAGGCGGCTGTTCGTCGGCGTCGGCTCCAACAGCAATGCCGCCGACAACGGCATGGAGGCCGAGGTAAATCGCGCCAACATCCTCGAGATCGATCCCGCCACGGGCGCGCAGCGCGTGTTCGCGAGCGGACTGCGCAATCCCGTCGGTCTCGCCTGGGAACCCAGCACGGGCGCGCTGTGGGCCGTGGTCAACGAGCGCGACGAACTCGGCAGCGATCTGGTGCCCGACTACCTCACGCGCGTCGATGACGGCGCGTTCTACGGTTGGCCCTACAGCTACTGGGGCCAGCACGTGGACACACGCGTGAAGCCGCAGAAGCCCGAACTCGTCGCAAGCGCGCGCGTGCCGGACTTCGCGCTCGGCGCGCACGTCGCCTCCCTGGGCCTCACCTTCGCGACGGGACAGAAGCTCGGCGACGGCTACGCCGACGGTGCCTTCATCGGCCTGCACGGTTCGTGGAATCGCGAACCGCTGGCCGGTTACAAGGTCGTGTTCGTGCCGTTCCGCAATGGCAAGCCGACCGGTTCGATGGTCGATGTGCTCGGCGGCTTCCTCGACAGCCAGCTCAACGCACGCGGACGTCCGGTGGGTGTGACCATCGCGCACGACGGCGCGCTGCTGGTCGCCGACGATGTCGGCAACGCGGTGTGGCGCGTCAGCACTTCGGCGCCGGCGCGCTGATCGCCCTCACGCGTGCGCGGCCTGGCGCTGCGCCGCGAGGAATGCACGCAGCGAAGCCGGCTTCACCGGCTTGGTCAGCACGCGGCAATCGTGTTCGCGCGCGGCGAGCTTCAGCGCGTCGCTACCATCGCCGGTGAGCAACGCGGCGGGCAGCGTTCGTGCGTAGGTCGCGCGCAGTTCGTCGATCACGCCGAGGCCGTCGAGGCGATCGTGCAGGTGGTAATCGACCAGTGCGACATCCGGCATCTCCGCGAGTCGCGCCAGCGCTTCGTCCGCATTCGCGGCGGTCAACGGCACCACGCCCCAGCGCTGCAGCAGGCTGCGCATGCCGTCCAGGATCTCGCGATCGTTGTCCACGCACAGCACGCGCAGGCCCGCGAGCGAATCGCCGCCGAGCGTCAGGTTCGACGACGGCAGCGGCGCGACGTACATCGCGCGACCGAACGGCACGGTGATCGAGAACACGCTGCCCACGTTCACGCGCGAACGCACGCGCAGCGGATGCTCCAGCGTGCGTGCGATGCGCTGGCAGATCGACAGGCCGAGGCCAAGCCCGCGTTCGCCTGCATCGGACGGCGTGTCGAAGCGACGGAATTCGTCGAAGATCTGCGCGAGGTGGTGTTCGGAAATGCCGGGGCCGGTATCCCACACCTGCAATTCCACCGCGCCGTCGCGCACGCGTGCGGCGATCAGCACGCCGCCTTCGCGCGTGTAGCGCAAGGCGTTGGCGAGGAAGTTCTGTAGCGCGCGACGCAGCAGGCGACGATCGCTGCGCACCGGTCGCGGCGTATCCGGCGCACGCACGCGCAGCTGCAGGCCGCGCCCGGCCGCAACCGGCGCGTACTGCGCGACGAGTTCGCGCAGCAGCTCGTTGACATCGAAATCCACGATGGCGATGCGCAGCGCGCCGGCGTCGAGTCGCGAGATGTCGAGCAGGCCGTCGAGCAGGTCCTCGGCGGCGCGCAGCGAAGCATCGACGCGTTCGGCCAGTCGCGCCTGCTCGGTCGTGTCGGTGGTTTCGCGCAACGCGCTGGCGAACAGGCGTGCCGCGTTCATCGGCTGCAAGACATCGTGGCTGATCGCCGCGAGGAAGCGCGTCTTCGACTGCTGCGCCGCTTCGGCCTCGCGCGTGCGCAGTTCGACGCGTTGCTCCAGCGTTTCGTTGACCTCGCGCAGACCCTGTTCGGCGCGCTTGTAGTCGGTGACATCCGAATACGTGGTGACGTAACCGCCCGGCAGCGGACGGCCTCGCATTTCGATCACCTGTCCGTTGGCGCGCACGCGCTCGAACACGTGCGGCGCGCCCGCACGCAAATGCGCGAGGCGGCGACGCACCTGCTCTTCGACTTCATCTTCCGTCAGTGGGCCCGATCCCATTTCGCCGCGTTCGGCATTCCAGCGGATGAGGTCGCTCACGGGGCGGCCGACGTAGAGCATGCCGTCGGGATACTCGAACAGTTCCTGGTAGCGGCGATTCCACGCCACCAGGCGCATTTCCGCATCGACCACGCTCACGCCCTGGCTGATGTTCTCCAGCGTCGTGGACAGGATCTGGCGGTTGAAGCGCAGTTCCTGGTTGGCTTCGTCGAGCAGCGCGACGACTTCGCCCAGCTCCATGCCGGAGCCACGCAACGCGGTGGTGAGCGTGAGGCGCGCCGACGCCGCGCCGATGGCGGAGGCGAGGAGGCGTTCGGTGAACTGTGCGAGCGCGCGATCGGCCGGCTGCTCGGGTTGCCAGGTGCGTCCCTGCTGCAGCGCGTATTCCTCGAAGGCGCGGCGTGCATGGCGTTCGCCGACGATGCGCTCGGCCAGCGCGAGCAGTTCGCCGCCGCGCACGCTGCCGGCCCACCCGCCGGGGCCGAGCGCGGGGCGCTGCACGTAAGGATCGAGGAACGGCGCGGCGAGCAGCTGTTCCTGCAGTCGCGGGCGCTGTCGCACCGAGACGAAGAGGAACACGCCGACGTTGAACAGCAGCGCCCAGAACGTGCCGTGCGTGAGCGGATCCCAGCCATGCAGGCCGAACAGCTGCTCCGGCCGCAGCCAGTCCACGCCCAGCGGACCCTGTTCGATCCAGTGCGTGCTGAACCAGCCACCGCGCGCGAGCGCCGGCAACAGCAGCGTGTACACCCACAGCACGGTGCCGGCGAACAGGCCGGAGAACGCACCGGCGCGGCTCGCCCCGCGCCAGTAGAGGCCGCCGATCAACGCAGGCGCGAACTGTGCCACCGCCGCGAACGCCAGCAGTCCGTGCTGCGCGAGCGTGTCCTCGCGCGCGCCGAAATACGCCGAGCCGCGATGGTATCCGTAGGCCATCATCGCCAGCACGAAGATGGTGATGCGGCGCACCCACAGCACCTGTTTGTCGATGCCCTGGCTTTCGCGCAGCGCGCCGCCGCGCAGCAGCAGCGGCATGATGAGGTCGTTGCTGACCATCGTCGAGAGCGCGACGCTGGCGACGATCACCATGCCCGTCGCCGCGGAGAAGCCGCCGATGTAGACGATCAACGCCAGCGTTTCGTGCTGCAACGCCAGCGGCAGCGCCAGCACGTAGGTATCCGGCGACGCGCCGGTGCCGGCCAGCAGCGACTGCCCGGCGAGCGTGATGGGCACCACCAGCAGCGAGATCAGCACCAGGTATCCGCCGAAGAGCCAGCGTGCCGAACGCAGGTCCGCCGGGTCTTGGCATTCAACGACGGCGACATGGAACTGGCGCGGCAGGCAGACGATGGCGGTAAAGGCCAGCAGCGTCTGCGCGACGAAGCCGGCCGGCAATCCCTGCGCCGTGACCACCGGCGCGGCCTGCACCATGCGTTCGACCAGACTCCCGGTGCCCGGCAGGTGCGCCAGCGCGAACAGGCCGATGCCCACGAACGCAAGCAGCTTCACCAGCGATTCCAGCGCGATGGCGAGCACCATGCCGTGGTGGTGTTCGGTGGCGTCGATCTGGCGCGTGCCGAACAGGATCGCGAACGCGGCCAGCATCATCGCGACATAGAAGGCCGGGTCCGACAGCATGCCAGCGTCGCCGCGCACGTCGGCCAGCACCTCCACGCTCATCGCAACGGCCTTGAACTGCAGCGCCACGTACGGCACGGCCGCCGTCAGCGCGACCGCCGCCACCAGCGCCGCCAGCCCCGGCGCGCGGCCGTAGCGGGAGGACAGGAAGTCGGCGATGGAGACGATGCGCGCTTCGCCGGAGATCAGCACCAGGCGCTCGAGGATGCGCCAGCCGAACGCCAGCATCAGCAGCGGGCCGAGGTAGATCGGCAGGAAGCCCAGGCCCGTGCGCGCGGCCGTGCCGACGGCGCCGTAGAACGTCCACGACGAGCAGTACACCGCAAGCGCCAGCGAATACACGGCCGGCCGCAGCCAGCGCGCACGCGGCGTGGTCTCGCGCTGGTCGCCGAAATAGGCCACCGCGAACAGCACGCCGACGTAGGCCGCCGACACCAGCAGGAGGATCCAGCCTGGGATCACGAGACGCTCCGCGAAAGGAACTGCGTCGAGTGTAGAACGCCGCAGGCCGGTCGGCCCGGCCCGGATGGGGCGGCGGCCCGCTGAACGCGCGGGCGACCTACATCAGCGAATCGGCCAGCCGTGCCATGCCTTCGATGCTGCGGTGCCAGCGCGGGCGACGGCGCCATTCGTGCAGCTCCAGCTGCTGCGCGTCGCGAAGGTAGTCGGCCTCCACTTCACGCAGACGCGCGACCACGCCGGCGTCGTAGCAGACCAGGCCGACCTCGGCGTTGAGCGCGAAGGAGCGGATGTCGAGGTTGATCGAGCCGATCAGCGCAACCTCGTCGTCCACGCTCAGGTGCTTGGCGTGCAGGAAGTGCGGCCGGTACAGCGCGATGCGCACGCCGGCCTTGAGGAGCTCGTCGTAATACGACCGCTGCGCCCAGCGCGTGAGCCGCTGGTTGTTGCTCATCGAAAGTATAAGTTGCACATCGGTGCCCGAAAGCGCCGCCACGCGCAGCGCGCCTAGCGTCATGTCGTCCGGCACGAAGTACGGCGTGACCAGCACCACGCGCCGCCGCGCGCGCTGCACCAGCGCTACTACGAGGTTGCGGGCGTTCTCGAACGGATACGCCGGGCCGCTGGGCAGCATCTGCGCCGCGGTGATTCCGTTGTCGCCGGCAGGGTATTCGCCCATCACCAGCCGCTCGCCGGTTTCGATCAACCAGTCGCTCGCGAACAGCGCCGCGATCTGCCGCACGACCGGTCCACGCACGCGGGCCACCAACTCACGATTGGGATAACCGGTCACGAAGGCCGCATCGGCGAGGTTCTGCGAACCGACATAGCCGATGCGGCGGTCGATCAGCGCGAGCTTGCGGTGGTTGCGCAGGTCCATGCGCGAGAGGCTGCGCCATTTCAGGCCGCCGGCGAGCATCGCATGCACTTCCACGCCCGCGTCGCGCAACGGCCTCGAAAACGCCCGCAGGCCAGGCTTCGCGCCCACCGCGTCCAGCAGCAGCCGGCAGCGCACGCCGCGTGCGCTCGCGCGTTTCAACGCCTCGCAGACCGCGCGGCCGACCGCGTCGTCGAACATCAGGTAGTAGAGCAGGTGGACTTCTTCGCGTGCTTCATCGATGTCGGCGATGAGTCGGGCGATGGAGGCGTCGTAATCGTCCAGCAGTTCGACGCCGTTGCCGTGCATCGGCATGAAATCGCCCAGGCGTTCGGCAAGGTGCGTGATGTCGGACGACATGCCGTGCGGCGCCGGCGTCCAGCGCAGCATCTTCAGGTTGGTCTGGCGGTCGCGGATCAGTTGCGACGCCAGCGCCTGCCGTTGCCGTCGCTGCTTCGCGAGCCAGGGATGTCCGAGGAACAGATACAACGGCAATCCGAACAGCGGCACGAAGCCGACCAGCAGCAGCCAGCTGCGCGCGGCTGCAGGCGGGCAACGCACCGGTATCCACGCCAGCGCTGCAAGTCGAATCAACCAGTCGAACAAGAACAGTAAATAGCCAAGATGATTCTCGGAAATCATTTAAGCGTTCCTTGCGAAAGGTTGGTGGTTGAGTTTGTCAACGCGATGTGCGGATTCGTCTAAGCGAATGAATCCTATGGAGTGGGCCACGACTGACCCATAGCCTGAGCCCACCACACAGAGGAATAGATAACCATGGATAAGGCAAAGTGGGCTGACCGGGGACAACTATTGCGCATCGTTTCGGCGCAAGGACAGTGGGCACGATGCATCGGTGCCTCGCGTCTTGGCAGCGTGGAATTCCACGGGCAGGAGCTTTCGATCTGGGTGCAGATGCGCGGCAGCGCCTGGGTGGAGGCCAAGGAAGGGCGCTTCTACCTGCGCGCAGGCGACTGGATCGCGTTCGCCAAGGATTCCGCGCCACTGGTTCAGGCCGACGCGCAGGGCATCTGCATCGGCATGTCGGTGTCCGAGGACGCGCTCAAGTCCATGGCGCGGTTCGGCAACTTCGACCTGCATGTGGGGTTGGGCAGGATCGCGGCCGAAGGCGCGCGCGACATCGCGCGTCACTGGTACCGCATCGCCCGGCATCAGGAGAACGCCCTGAGTGTGACCGCCCATCAGGCGCGCGTGCGCTCGCTCCTGCTCAAGCTGGAAGACATGCAGGCCGACGACCGCAGCCGCATTCCGCTGTGCCCCGGCGCGTCGCTCGCGCGCAAACGACAGGTGTTCGAGCGCATGCAGCGTGCCCGCCTCTTCATGGAAGGCAATTGCGACCGCATCATCCGCATCGCCGAGTTGGCCGACCGGACGCAGTTCTCGATGTGGTACTTCTCGAAGGTGTTCCATCGTCTCTATGGCGAAAGCCCGCAGGCTGCCTGCGCGAACCTGCGATTGAAGCACGCCGCCAACCTGCTCGCGTCCACGCCGATGACCATCGGCGAAGTCGCCATCGCCTCGGGCTTCGACAACAACTGCAGCTTCGCGCGCAGCTTCCGCGCGCACTTCGGCATGACCGCGTCCGACTATCGCAACTCGACCCCGGGCGTCGTCGGACAAAGCGCGCAAATGTGCGCTCCGGCACGAGCAAATCACATTGCCGCCGGTCGTGAACCTCTCCGCGTCTCCAGGGAAACCGGCTCCGCGCTTCCGGGCCATAAGGTTTCGTAGTGCTTTAACGCGCACATAACAGAACTCTGGAGAGAGAAATGAAACACCGTAATATGCGCGCGGTTGCGCGCGTCGGCCTGTTGCCGGCCGGCATCGCGCTTGCACTGGCGCCGACGTTTGTCATGGCGCAGGAGGCGGGGAAGGATGCGACCACGCTCGACAAGATCGAGGTAACCGGGTCGCGCATTCGTCAGGCGAGCATGGAAACCTCGCAGCCGGTCATCAGTCTGAGCCGGGCGGAGATTCAGAAGCAGGGCTTCACCAGCGTTGCTGACATCGTCCAGAACCTGAGCACTGCCGGTTCGCCCGCGATAAGCCGCGCCGATGCGCTGGCTTCCGGCGAAGAGGTTGGCGGTCAGTATGTGGACCTGCGCAACCTCGGGCCGCAGCGCACCCTCGTGCTCATCGATGGCAAGCGCATGGGCGTGTCGTCGGCCGGTTATTCCGATCTTGCGTCGATCCCGACTTCCATCGTGGAGCGAATCGAAGTACTGACCGACGGCGCATCGGCACTCTATGGCTCCGACGCGATCGCCGGTGTCATCAATATCATCACCCGCAAGAACTTCGACGGTGCCGAAGCGAGCGCCTACGTTGGCCAGTACGGCCAGGGCGACGGTGAGAAGCAGGTCTACAACTTCATGGTGGGTAGTTCCGGCGAACGCAGCAGCGTCGCGCTGGGCGTCGAGTACACGAAGGAAGATCCGGTCCTCGCCAAGGATCGGCCGTTCAGCGCAAGCTCTGACGGCACGTTCCATCCGAATCCTGAGGTGGTGGGACCGGGCTGGACGGTGAATGCTCACGGGGCCAGTGCCATCAGTCCGAACGGAATCATCAGCAACGGTCCGTGCGGTGGCGGTCTTCCGCCCACGCCTTCGATTGCTGCAACGCGTTGCGGCGTAGGATTTGGCAACAGCTGGACGGTCAACCCCGGCACCGATCCGCGCAACTTTGCCAACTACCATCCGACTACGGCGACCGACTTCGCCAACACCAATCAGCAGATGTGGCTGCAGACGGCGCTTGAGCGCCAGTCGGTGTTCGCGAACGCGCAGTACGACCTGACCGACAGCGTGAAGTTCGTTGCAGATGCGTTGTATACGCGGCGTGAGGCGGAACAGCAGATCGCCGGTTACCCGTACCGCTCTCAGGCTTACGCCACGCCGATGTCGGCGGGCAGCTACTTCAATCCTCTGGGTAGAAGCGTCACCTTCCAGCGTCGCACGTGGGAAGTGCCCCGTCAGACAACCTCTGAACTGAGCACGTATCGCTTCACCGGCGGCCTCGAGGGTTCGTTCAACATCGCCGACAAGCCTTGGGATTGGGACGTGGGCTATGTCTACAATCAAAACAACGGCGTCAAGACGGGCACCGGCAACTTGTTCGTGCCGAACGTAGCGCAGGCGGTCGGCCCGTCGTTCCTCGACACCGATGGGGTGGTCAAGTGTGGTTCCGCAGGCGCGGTGATCGACGGTTGCGTGCCGTGGAATCCGCTATCTGCGTATGGCGCGAACGACCCGGGGAATCTGTCCAATACGGAACTGCAGAAGTACCTGTTCCTCCCAAGCCACGACACGTCCGAGACCAAGACGCAGGTTTACGCAGCGAACGTCAGCGGTGTGCTGGCCGCCCTTCCTGCTGGGGACCTGGGCATGGCCGTCGGCTACGAGCATCGTAAGGAAGAGGCTCGTTACGAACCCGATGCCCTGCTGCAATCGGGCCTGAGCACCGACCTGGCGGGTGCGCCCACCCAAGGCAGCTATTCGCTCGACGAACTGTATCTTGAGTTCAACGTGCCCGTTCTGGCCGACGCCGCGTTTGCCAAGGAACTGTCGTTCGACGTCGCGGCTCGTTATTCGGACTACAACACGTTCGGCGACACGATCAATTCCAAGTTCGGCTTCAAGTGGAAGCCGATCGATGACCTGCTGGTGCGCGGTACGTATGGCACGGGCTTCCGTGCTCCCACCGTGGCCGACCTTTACGGCGGAACGAGCGAGACGTTCGACCAGTACACCGATCCGTGCGACACCAGCTTTGGTGCTGCCAGCCGCAACGCCGCGGTGGCGACTCGCTGTTCTTTGGGCGTTCCGTCGGGCTTCCGTCAGGAGGCTTCGGGCGGTGTGACGGCCAGCGGCCCGAACACGCAATCGAACTATCCGTATCTCTCCGGCTCCAATCCGAATCTCGCCCCTGAAACTTCGAAGACGTACACCTTTGGTGTCGTGTACAGCCCGAGCTGGGCCGAAGGTCTGGACGTAAGCCTGGACTGGTGGAAGATCCGCATCGACAACGTGATCGCCAATGAAACCGTCACGTCCATCCTGAACCAGTACTACGTCCAGGACATCGCCGGTGCTGCCGATCGCTTTGTCCGTGACGCCGGTTCCGGTGGTCAGGTCGTTGACGTGACCCGCACGCTGATCAACGCCGGTTATCAGGAGACTGCGGGCTACGACTTCAACGTGGCGTACCGACTGCCGGAGACGTCGTTCGGTCAATTCCGCATCGACTGGAAATCGACCTATGTCGACTACCTTGAGTACAAGCGCGACAACGAAGAAGTGACACCCGTCGAGCAGCGCAATGGCTGGGTCACCGGCGATTGGGGCGGCAACTTCCGCATCCGTTCGAATATGACGCTCGACTGGGCGCTGGGTGACTTCGGCGCGTCCTGGACGGCTCGTTACTATTCGAGTGCGAAGGAACCTTGCTCGTATGACCTGTCCGGTGGTCCGGAATGCAACCAGCCGGACTTCGTCTCGGCTTACACGCTCGAGCAGCCGACGCAGAAGCGTGGTTCGAACACGTTCAATGACGTGCAGTTCCGTTACAACACGCCGTGGAATGCCACCGTTTCGTTGGGCGCGAACAATGTGTTTGATCACCTTGGGCCGACAATGTACAGCGATCCTGCGAGCAGCTTCAGCTACTACGGCGGCTTCGACATCGGCCGCTTCTGGTACCTGAAGTACCAGCAGCGGTTCTGATCGACGCATAGTGCGATACGACTACGGCCCCGAAAGGGGCCGTAGTTCTTTGTAGCTTCTGTCGAACGGCAGCAGGGAAACGCATGCTTTTGACGATCCTGATGCATCGTCGCCAACCGTTGCATGGCGAACGCAGATCGCGACCCAAACAAAAACCCCGCCTTCCGGCGGGGTTTCTGGTGAAGCTTCGAACAAGCTGGAAAGCCGATCCCGCCTTCGCGGAGATGACGCTCCGGCAAACCGCCCGCGGTGCGGACGGGCCGTCACATCACTTGATCTTGCCTTCCTTGTAGATCACGTGCTTGCGAACGACGGGGTCGTACTTCTTGACCTCCATCTTGTTCGGCGTGTTCTTCTTGTTCTTGTCGGTGGTGTAGAAGTGGCCGGTGCCGGCCGAGGAGATCAGGCGGATCTTGTCGCGCTTGGAAGCCATGGGTCAGTTCTCCTCAGATCTTCTCGCCGCGGGCGCGCAGGTCGGCGAGGACGGCATCGATGCCGTTCTTGTCGATGGTGCGCAGGGCGGCACTGGAAACACGCAGCTTGATCCAACGGTTCTCCGAAGCGACCCAGAAGCGGCGCTCGTGGAGGTTGGGAAGGAAGCGGCGACGGGTCTTGTTCATTGCATGCGAGACGTTGTTGCCAGTCGTCGTTCGCTTGCCGGTTACTTGGCAAATACGGGCCATACGCACCTCGAAAGGTATTAGGGTGTCGCCCTTGGCCAGGGCGGCGGCGGCCCCTCCGCGTCCGGACATCCGGCTGCGGCGCACGATACGGGTAGGAAATCCTGGCTGCCGGCGGCGGGGCGGAATCGTGCTTCCGGGTCCCGCCCGGTCGTGGCCACAAGGGCAGACCGGACGCAGCGAGCCGCGCATTATGCAGGCAAATCTCGTCCCGGGCAACCACTTATCCACAGGAGGCGGGTGGGCCGCACCCGGTCAGTAGATCTCGTCGATCTGTTGGACCTTGCCATCCTTCAGGGTGACCAGGACGGTCTTGCCGTCCATCCGGTATTCCCAGCGCTCGCCGATCCGGGCGCCCTCGTCGTTCTCGATGGGTTCCTTGTGCAAGGCCGGGCCGGCGAGCTCGAGCAGCTTGCCGACGCCTTCCCCCACGACCAGCACGCGGCTGCCGAAGGCATAGGATTCGGCAGCGTGCCCGGCGCCGTTGGCCAGCAACAGGGCGAACAGGGACAAACCGGCGACATTGCGGTGCATGCGCATGACACGACTCCTTGTGCGTGATCGATTTCGACCGTCAACGCCGGCATCGGGCCGACGTTGACGGCGACCGGCTCAGTTTGTCATGGCAGTGGGCGTCGCGGACTTCGCGATGAACGCCCGGACCTGCTGCTCCAGCACCGGCAGCGGCACCGAGCCCTCGCTCAGCAGGGCGTCGTGGAAAGCCTTCACGTCGAACTTCGGCCCCAGCGCCTTCTCGGCTTCCTCGCGCAGGCGGACGATGGTGATCTCGCCCAGCTTGTAGCTCAGCGCCTGCGCGGGCCAGGAGATGTAGCGGTCGACCTCGGTGGTGACCTCATGCTCGCTCAGCGCGGTGCGGTCGCGCAGGTAGGCGATCGCCTGGTCGCGCGTCCAGCCCTTGTGGTGCACGCCGGTGTCGATGACCAGGCGGCAGGCGCGCCACATCTCGTAGGTCAGGCGGCCGAAATCCTCGTACGGCGTCTGGTAGATGCCCATCTCCACGCCGAGCTTCTCGCTGTACAGTCCCCAGCCCTCGCCATAGGCGGAGATGTAGGTTTCGCGGCGGAAGGCCGGCAGTTCGCCCTGTTCCTTGGCCAGCGAACCCTGCAGCGCATGGCCCGGCGCCGACTCATGCAGCGTCAGCGCCGGCAGGTTGTAGAGCGGGCGCGAGGGCAGGTCGAAGGTGTTCACCCAGTAGGTGCCCGCGCCGCCGCGACCGCTCGTCCAGAACGGCGCGATGTCCGGCGGCACCGGCACGATGGTGAAGCGCCCGCGCGGCAGCGTGCCGATGAACTTGCCCACTTCGCCGTCCACGCGCTTGGAAATCCACGCGGCGCGATCGAGCAGCTCCTGCGGCGTCTTTGCATAGAACTGCGGATCGGTGCGCAGGAACTTCAGGAAGTCCGCGAAGCTGCCCTTGAAGCCGACCTGCTGGATGATCGCGTCCATTTCCGCCTGGATCCGCGCGACTTCCTTCAGGCCGATCTGGTGGATCTCTTCCGGACTCAGGTCCAGCGTCGTGTACTCGCGGATCTGCTGGCGATAGAACGCCTTGCCGTCCGGCATCTGCTCGGCGCCCAGCGTCTTGCGCGCCTTCGGTACGTAGTCGTTGCGGAAGAACGTCAGCAGGTTCGCGTAGGCCGGGACGACGCGTTCGCGGATCGCCGCGGCGCCGGCCTCGCGCAGGCGCGCCTGTTCCGCGGCCGAAATGGCTGCCGGCATCTTCTTGAAGGGTTCGTAGAAGTTGGACTGCTGCGCATCCTTCACCTCGGCGACGGAGGCGATCGACACGTCGCGACCGTCCAGCACCGCGCGCGGCACGCTGAAACCACGCGCCAGGCCCGCGCGCATGTTCACGATGTTCTGGTCGAAGTAGCGCGGCACGTCATTGAGGCGGCCGATGTAGGCCTCGTAATCGGCGACGGTGCGCATCGGACGGCGCGTCATGAAGCCGAGGTTCGACCAGAACGACGAATCCGAATTGAACGGCATCTCGTACGAACGCAGGCGCACGTCGGCGGCGAGGTTCGCCACCTGATCGCGGTAGACGGCGTAGTTCACCTGGTTCTGCGCATCGAGCTGTGCGACGTCGATCGTGCCCAACTGCTTGAGCACGTCGTCCCATACCTTCAGACGCGCCTTCTGGCTGGCGGCGTCGACGGAGGGCAGGTCGTGGCGATCGCTGGAGCCGTCATTGTCCTCGTCGGCGCTGCCGGTCTGCTCCTGGCGCCACTGCCATTCCTTGCTGTAGATGGCCTGGAAGCGGTCGTCGACGGGGCCCGCCATCGCGGCGGACGAGACGAGGGCGAGGTGCGCCGACAGCGCGGCGGCGAGAAGCAGTCGTTTCACGGTATCCCCAGGGCGTTCGAACCGGCCGATCATCGCATCCCGCGGCGGCCCTGCGCGTGGGTCGGAGGGCATGGAATCTGGCGGTTCGGGTGGGGTGTGATGGGTGTCGCGGGGTGGGAACGGGAGACGCGCCGCTCGCGGCCAATCCCGTCATTCCAGCGAACGCTGGAACCCATGTTGCTCTACGGTGTCCGGTTCGCTGAAGCCCGAAATCAAAATGGGTTCCAGCTTTCGCTGGAATGACGGGAAGGGGTGGTTTGCCGGTGGGAGTGCCCGTGCGCTGCGGGCCTGGGTCCCGGCCTTCGCCGGGATGACGTTTCCTTCAAGCGCTACCGCCGATCGTAGGATGGGTTTCGCGACGCGAAACCCATCAATGGCGCGGCCGCGCGCGATGGGTTTCGCCTTGCGAAACCCATCCTACGATCCTGTTCCCGAATCCCGAATCCCGAATCCCGAATCCCGAATCCCGAATCCCGAATCCCGAATCCCGAATCCCGAATCCCGAATCCCGAATCTCAGTGCGAAGCCCGATCCCGCTTCCACCCGCGGTGCTTGATGTCCAGATACAGGCTGTACGCCGCCGTGAACGCCGGGAACAGGTTCTGGATCACGCCCACCGAGTCCTGCTTCTGCGAGAACACGAAGTACGCCAGCGTCATCGCGCTGCCGACCAGGCTCATGTACCAGAACAGGCGCGGGATCACCGGCCGACCGTATTTGCGCGAGGCGATGAACTGCACCAGCCAGCGGCCGCCGAACATCAGCGCGCCCGTCAGGCCGATGATCTTCCACGGCGACATGTGCAGCCCGGTCCATTCGAGCCACGCGATCGGTTGATTCATGAAGTCGATTTCCACGGCGACTCCTCGTCAGACTTCTTCGGTGCGCGTGACCTTGCCCCGGCGGATCAGCCACGCCACGCCACGCAGGTCGGCGATGCCCACCAGTGCGCGGTTGAGGTTGTTGTACTTGGACACGCCGGTCGAACGCGCGCGATGGTTCACCGGCACGCTCACCGTCTTGAAGCCCGCGCGCTGCATCAGCGCCGGCAGGTAACGATGCATGTGGTTGAAGTGCGGAAGTTCGAGGAACGCCGCGCGTTCGAACAGCTTGATGCCGCAACCGGTGTCGGGCGTGTCGTCGCGCAGCATGCGCGCACGGATCGCGTTCGCCCACTTCGAGGCCCATCGCTTGGAACCGCTGTCCTGCCGGTTAACGCGCCAACCCGCGAACATCTTCACGTCGCTGGCGGAACCGGCGCGCATCGCGATCAGCTTCGGGATGTCGGCCGGATCGTTCTGCCCGTCGCCATCGAGCGTGGCGATCCACTCGCCGCGCGCGGCCTTCACGCCGTTGCGGATCGCGGTGCTCTGGCCGCTCTGCGTGACGTGGTGGATCACGCGCAGCTCCGGCACGTCGGCCTTCAGTGCCTGGAGCACCGCGAGCGTGTCGTCGCGAGAGTTGTCGTCGATGTAGACGATCTCGAAATCGCCGCCGTCGCGCGGCTCGCGGCCACGCAGGGCAGTGACGATCTCGTGCACCAGCGGCGCGACGTTGTCGCGCTCGTTGAACACCGGTACGACGACCGAAAGGTGCGGGGACGTGCTCATGGCGTCATGCGTTCTCGCCGAAGTAGTCGCGGCACCACGCCACGACCTGGGGCAAACCGGTTTCGATTGAGGTCGCCGGGTCGAAGCCGAACGCATCGTGCGCGCGCTGCGTGTCGGCCATCGTTTCGATCATGTCCCCGGGCTGCATCGGCTTGTACACCTTCTGTGCCGGCTGGCCGGCGGCCTCTTCGATGACCGCGATGAAGCGTTCGAGTTCCACCGGCGTGTGGTTGCCGAGGTTGAAGACACGGTGCGGCACCTCGCCTTCCGGCGGATGATCCAGGGCGCCGAGCACGCCCGCCACGATGTCGTCGACGAAGGTGAAATCGCGCCGCATCTTCCCGTGGTTGAACACATCGATCGGCCGGCCGGCCAGCACCGCGCGCGAGAACAGCAGCGGCGCCATGTCCGGGCGGCCCCACGGGCCGTATACGGTGAAGAAACGCAAACCCGTCGAACGCAGGCCATACAGGTGCGCGTAGGTGTGGGCCATCAGCTCGTTCGCGGCCTTGGTCGCGGCGTAGAGCGAACGCGGCTGGTCGATGCGCTGGTCTTCGGAGAATGGCGGCGTCGCCGAATCGCCGTACACCGACGAGGAACTCGCATACGCCAGGTGCTGCACGCCGCGATGGCGGCACAGCTCGAGCATGTTCACGAAGCCGACGAGGTTGCTGTCGACGTAGGCGTGCGGATTGGTCAGCGAATAACGCACGCCCGCCTGCGCGGCGAGGTGGATGACGTGCGTCGGCGCGACTTCCTCGAACAGCGCGGCCAGGCCTTCGCGATCGGTCAGGTCCAGCGCGCGGATGTCCACGTCCGGGCACAGCGCGGCGACGCGGTCGCGCTTGAGTTGCGGATCGTAGTAATCGTTGAAGTTGTCCAGCCCGACGACACGGGCGCCGCGCGCCTTCAGTGCGCGGCAGGTGTAGGCGCCGATGAAGCCGGCCGCGCCGGTGACGAGGATGGTGCCGGGGGAGGTGTCAGCCATCGGAACTCGCGTTGTTTGGGGGATTCAATCGGGTTCGGTCTGGAAATCGAAACCCAGCGTCAGTTTCAGGTCGGCCAGTCCGGCGCCGAGCGAGGGATCGAGTTCGAAGCCGAATCCGCTCTCGCCGCTCAGGCCGATCGACAGGCCGCAACGGCCGCCGCGGATGTAGAACGTGTGCAGCGCGTCGCGGTGCATCGCCAGTCGTTGCTGGATGCCACGCAGGTAATCCTGCAGATCCTCATCCGACCAGTTTCGCGATCCCTGTGTCAGATTCGTGTAGGCGTAGCTTTCGCGATACACGCCGTCCAGCGGGATGCCGGCCGGCGAGGTGCGGCGATCGCCGGCGCGCCAGCTGCGTTCCGGCCGCAGGCCCAACTGGTCGAACAGCGGTTGCAGGTCGTCGCGCGGATGGATCGCGCGCAAAGACACCTTGTAGCGGTACGGATTCATGCCGCCGCTCCAATCCTTTATTCGGTGACGGTGCCGCGCAGTTTTTCCAGCACGCCGTCGAGCGAATCCAGGTCGGTGTAGTGGATCACCAGACGACCCTTGCCGCCGCGGCCGTGCAGCACGTTGACCTTGGTGTTGAGCGATTCCGACAGCTCGCGTTCGAGCGCGACGATGTCCGCCTGCGGCTTGGCCTTGGCGGCCTTCGGCTTTGCGGAACTGCTGGTCGGGATCTGCCCCGCGGCGAGCTGCTGCACGCGATGTTCGACTTCGCGCACCGACCAGCCGTGTTCGGCGGCCTGGCGCGCCAGCGCGATCGCGGCCTGCGGTGTCAGCGCGAGCAACGCACGTGCGTGGCCCATTTCCAGCGCGTGCGTTTCCAGCAGCACGCGGATTTCCGGCGGCAGTTCCAGCAGGCGCAGCAGGTTGGACACGGCGGCGCGCGAGCGGCCGACGGCCTCGGCGGCCTGCGCATGCGTCAGGTCGAATTCGTCGATGAGCCGCTGAAGCGCGTTGGCTTCTTCCAGCGGATTGAGGTCTTCGCGCTGGATGTTCTC
>Ga0102589_1001672_pt1 | contig 28772 bp, 26 predicted proteins | sample AraplaMF_Col_mLB_FD_76858 | JGI IMG/M metagenome (GOLD analysis project Ga0102589, IMG submission 76858) | Arabidopsis root microbial communities from the University of North Carolina, USA - plate scrape MF_Col_mLB | ecosystem: Host-associated > Plants > Roots > Endosphere | place: USA...
TGCGTCCCGCCGAGCCTGATTCCGGATTGCCCGGACTTGCAGCGCCCCTCGGCGAGGCTCGCCATTTTAGCCGGTTGCTGTTGCGGATGGATGAACCCGGTTGCCGTTGCGTGATGCTTTCGGCAGGGCGTCGTCCGCCGGGCCGGGGATTGCTCCGCCCCTTAGTCGGACATCCTGTCCGAATGCGGGGCGCGGGACATCCATGTCCCGCTGCGGATCAATCCCCGACCTGTCGAACGACGCTTCGGCAATTCATTGCGTGGTCTTCGGAGTCCCCCTCTCCCCAACCCCTCTCCCACAAGGGGAGAGGGGCTCAACAGCTCGAGTGGGTTTGGAACGACCACTCCCTTTCGCGGGCGTCCGGGACCTAGCTCACCGAGCAGACGTGCGAATGAGCGAGGGCACGGACCCCGTCCAGGGCCGGCACAGTGCGAGTCCGACCCTCGCAGATGCATCACGCGGGCACTGCGCTCCCACCAGAAGTCGAAGTCAATAAAACAAAGACAGCTTCCGGAAGGAGGGGGTGGGGTGTATTTCGCGAACAATCACGGAGCGAAGCGGAGGTTCGCGGAATACACCCCACCTCCTCCCCCACTGACCACGCGACCACGCGACCACGCAGCGATGCCAACACAGGTACGAACCCTCCCCAACCGCGGGTAGGCGCTTCGATGGCACCAGCGCTTAGCGTTAAAGGGCAGTTAATTCGCCCAGAACGCAAAGCGGAGGTCCACCATGAGTCCTTGCCATTCGCGATCGTCACTGCGGCGCGCGCCGCTGCCGGCCAGCATCACCCTGGCGCTGCTGCCGGCTCTGGCCGGTGCGCAGCAAGCACCTGCACCAGCAGCGCAGGCCCCTGAAGACACGACCACCACGCTGGATCGCATCGAGGTCACCGGCTCCCGCATCAAGCGCGCGGACATCGAGACCTCGCAACCGATCTTCAGCCTCAATCGCGATGAGATCCAGGCGCAGGGCCTGACCTCGATCGGCGATGTGATCCAGAACATCACCGCGAACGGTTCCACCCTCAACTCCGCCTTCAACAACGCCGGCAACGGCGAGACCCGCGTGTCGCTGCGCAACCTGGGTTCCAATCGCACCCTGGTGCTGGTCAACGGCCGGCGCTGGGTGGGCGGCACCGGACTGGGCGGTGCGGTCGACCTCAACACGATCCCGACCGCGGCGGTGGAGCGGATCGAAGTGCTGAAGGACGGCGCATCCACCATCTACGGTTCCGATGCCATCGCCGGCGTCGTCAACGTGATCCTGCGCAAGGACTTCGACGGCGCCGAAGCCAACGCCTACCTGGGGCAGTACGACAAGGGCGACGGCTTCCGCCAGTCCTACGATGTGCTGATCGGTACGACGTCCGATCGCTGGGCGACCATGCTCGGCGTCGGCTACGTGAAAGAGGAGCCGGTGATGGCGGGCGACCGGCCGGAATCGGCGGTGCCGGTGTTCGGTGCCATTCCCGGCACGGGTGGCAGCTTCTCGCCGCCGGACGGCAACTTCTCGTTCTTCCGTCCGCCGGTCGACGATGACGACCCGGGCCCGTTCTTCACCCAGCCCAACGGAGACTATGGCTTCTTCATTCCCACGCCCGGTGTGGCGCCTGGCTATCGGCAGAACCAGGGCCTGGCCGACAACTACAACTTCGCGCCGGACAATTACCTGATCACGCCGCAGGAGCGCGTCTCGCTGTTCGGCAGCGGTTCGCTGGAGATCAGCGACCACATCCGCTTCCGGACCACCGTCACCTACAACCAGCGCAAGTCCGAACAACTGCTGGCGGCGGTGCCGCTGGCGTTCGACGCCAGTTCCGGCGATCCCGAAATCATCAGCGCCGACAGCATCTACAACCCCTACGGACGCGACGTCAACGAAATCTTCCGGCGCATGGCAGAGACCGGGGGACGCTCGTTCAACCAGGACGTGCGCACCTTCGCCTTCGATGGCGGCTTCGAAGGCACGTTCGATGTCGGCGAGCGCTTCTTCGACTGGGAGGCCGGTTATTTCTACGGCGACAACAAGGCCAACAACACCACCAACGGCCTGTTCCAGATCAGCAAGGTCGCCAATGCGATCGGGCCGTCGATGCTGGACGCCAACGGAACGCCGATCTGCGTGAACGTTCCCGGTGATGCCAGCACGGTGATCGACGGCTGCGTGCCGATGAACCTGCTGGGCGGTGCCGGCACGTTGACCCAGCCGATGATCGACTACGCCACCTTCACCGCCCACGACGAGTTCTACTACAAGCAGAAGACGTACTACGCCAATGTCGGTGGCAACCTGTTCGACCTTCCCGGCGGTGCGCTCGGCTTCTCGTTCGGCGTGGAGCATCGCACCGAGTTCGGCTACGACGAACCCGACGGGCTGATCAACTCCGGCGACACCACCGGCAATGCGCGAACCGCGACCCGTGGTGGCTACTCGCTCGACGAGGCCTACCTGGAACTGGCGATTCCGGTGCTGGCCGACCTGCCGGGCGCAAAGCTGCTCGATTTCAGCCTCGCCACGCGCTACTCGGACTACAGCAACTTCGGCGACACGCTCAACAGCAAATTTGGTTTTCGCTGGAAGCCGATCGATGACCTGATGATCCGCGGCAACTGGTCGGAAGGTTTCCGCGCGCCCTCCATCGCCGAGCTGTTCGCCGGCCAGGCCGATTCGTTCCCGGCCATCACAGACCCCTGTGCCGGCAGCCTGCAGGGCACGCCCAACAACGACATCCCGGCCGGTTGTGCGGGCATCCCGCAATACAACCAGAACAACCCGCAGATCCGGATCACGGTGGGCGGCAACCCGGACCTGCAACCGGAGCTGTCGACATCCAAGACGCTCGGCTTTGTCTACAGCCCGTCCTTCGTGCAGGGCCTGGATATCTCGCTGGACTGGTGGCAGGTGGAGATCGACGACGCCATCTTCCTGCAGACCGGGCAGGCGATCCTCGACAACTGTTACCGCAACGGCACCGATGCAGCCTGCGCGCTGATCACGCGCACGTCGTCGGGGCAGGTCAGTGACCTGCTGTCGATCCCCAGCAATATCGGCACCATCGACACCCAGGGCTACGACTTCACGGTGAGTTACCGGATGCCGGAGACCGCGTGGGGCAAGTTCTCCTTCGTCTGGGACACGGCCTACACCAGCGAACTGTTTATCGACGTCAATGGCGACGGCCTGTTCTCGGCGGACCAGCTCAACGGCGAGTCCGGCAACAACGTCGGCGAGTACTTCGGTTCGACGTTCACCAACAACTGGCGGATCCGTTCCAACCTGTCGGCGCGCTGGGAGAAGGACGACTTTGGTGCGACCTGGTACGTGCGCTACTACTCGCCGCAGGACGAGTTGTGCGTGGGCACGCCGAACGTGCCGGCGGCCCAGATCGAGCGCCTGTGCTCCGATCCCAACCGCTTCACCAACCTCGACGGCGACGACCCCGACCTGCTGCCCGACGGCCCCGCCGCGCGTCCGGAGAACAACATCCCCAGTGCCACGTACCACGACCTGACGGTGTACTGGAACGCGCCGTGGAACGCGAGGATCACGCTGGGCGTCAACAACGCCTTCGACCGCGACCCGCCGATCGCGATCACCGCCTTCGCCAACAGCATCGATCCGGCCTACGAGATCGGCGGACGGTTCTTCTACATGACGTACTCCCAGAAGTTCTAGCAGGGGCAGGGGCAGCGGGGCAGGGCGCAAGCCCTTCCTCGTTGCCCCGCGCTGCCAGGCCCGGCGTTGACATGCATGACCTGCGACAGTGGTGCCGGTGAAGTTGATCTAGAATCCTGCCAGGACTCGTTCACGACGGTTCTGGCGCGCAATGCCCAAACAGCATCAAAGCTTGTTGCAGACGTTGCACTCCCAGCGCGTTCGCGTCGGCGAAAGCATCGTCGACCTCGCCGCGCGCGAAATCACCACCGGCGGAGCGCCGCATCGCGTCAGCCTCAAGGCGATCGACCTGCTGCTGGTGCTGATCGAACACGCCGGCAAGGTCGTCAGCCGCGAGACGCTGCTCGAAACCGTGTGGCCGGACACCTTGCCCGGCGACGACGTCGTCACCCAGGCGGTGGCGCAGCTGCGCAAGGCACTGGGCAGCGACGAGCCCTGCATCGAGACGATCGCCAAGCACGGCTACCGGTTGCTGGCGCCGGTGCAGTGGCTGGACGTGCCCGAGGCGGTGCAGGACGAGCCCGTGCCGGCAACGGAGCCTGCAGCGACTGCCACCACGACCGCGCGGCCGGCATTGCGTGCAGTCGGTGTGGCGGCAGCGCTGGCGGCGCTGGGCCTGGTGCTGTGGCTGGCGATCGGCGCCGACCGCGAGCGCGCGCAGAAGGTCACCGGTGGATCCGGCGATGCCGATCCGCCGTTCCTGAAGATCACCTCGGCACCCGGCATGGAGTACTCGCCGAGCCTGTCTCCCGACGGTTCGCAGGTGGCCTACAGCGCCTACATCGATGAGGCCGGCGAAGGGCGCACGGCGCTGATGCTGCAGACGACGGCGCCGGTTGAGCCGCGGCCGCTGACGCATCCGGCCGCGGGCGAGCAGGATGTGATGTCGGCGTGGTCGCCTGACGGCCGCCAGATCGCCTTCTATCGCCTCCGTCGCAGTCCCGACCCCAGTTGCCACGTGATGATCATGGCCTCGGCCGGTGGCGAGCCGCATCCGGTGGCCAGTTGCGAAGTCGACCACCTGCGCAAGTTCAACTGGCACCCCGATGGCCAGCACCTGGTGTTCGGCGCGAGCATTGCCGGGCAGACAGGAGTGAACGCGATCGAAGTGTTCGACATCGCGGCCGGCACGTCGCGCAAGCTCGACTACACCCACGCGGCCAGTGACCTCGACCTGGCGCCGGCGTATTCGCCCGACGGACGCTGGATCGCGTTCCAGCGCAATGTCTCGCGCGGCGATCTGTGGCTGGTGCCGGCGACGGGCGGGCAGCCCGAACGCCTGACCCGGATCGAATCCAACATCTATGGCCTGGCCTGGGCCCCGGATGGCAAGTCCATCGTGTTCTCCGCCTACCGCGGCCAGGAACCCTCGCTGCTGCGCCTGGACGTGCAGTCGCGCCGCATCACCGAGCTGGGCGTGGTCAATGCGCGCAACCCCAGTGTCGCGTTGAAGGACGCGTCGGTGGCTTTCGTGATCGAGGAAGCGGCAACCGCGCTGTACCGGATTCGCATTCCGGCGCAGGGCGAGTCGCCGTCGTCGCCGGAACCGGTGTTCCCGTCGTCCGGCAGCGAGTTGTTGCCGTCGGTGTCGCCCGACGGCCGGCAGATCATGTTCGTCTCCGATCGCACCGGCGATGCGCGACTGTGGTGGGGCGAGATCGGGCGCGCGGCGTCGCTGCGGCCGATCGAGAACTTCGTGCCGTTCCCGCGCCATCCGGTGGCGTGGGCGGCCGATGGCAAGACCGTGCTGGCGATCGGCGCCGATGGCGACAACGAGGCGCTGTACGAGATCACCCCGGCGACCGGGGCCGCGCGCAAGCTGGCGTTGCCGCAGGGTCGGCCGACTTATGGCGCCTACCTGGCCGAACCCGGCCGGCTGCTGGTGGTGTCCGATCGCGGCGCCGGGCGGCTCGGGCTGACGTTGTACGAGCGCAGCGCGCAGGACCTCAAGGCGCTGGCCAGCCTCGACGATGTCGCGATGGCGCGCCTGGATCCGTCGTCGCGGCGGGTGCTGTTCTTCCGCACTGCCTCGTGGGGGCTGTGGCAGGCCGGTCCGGACCTCGATGGCCCGCGCATCCTCGACGACCTGCACGCCGATCCGGGTGGCACGATGCCGCGGATCGTCCCCAGCGCCGGCTTCTACCTGCAGAGCCGACGGCTGGCGACCTCCGCACGCGGCACCTGGATCGTCGGTGCCGGCGACGGCTGCAACGTGCGCTGGATCGCCGTCAACGCGCCGGAAGGGGGGCGCAGCGGACCGTGCCTGGACCCGCGTGGCGGCGAACTGACCGGAGTCAGCTACGACGCCGGCAGCGGCTGGCTGTACTACTCCTACAGCACGCAGGATGCCAGCGACATCGGCTTCGCCCGGCTGCCGGTGGCCGCGCACTGACGCACGCCAGGCGCGGCAAGGGTTTCAGAACTTCTTCAGGAATCCGATACCGCGATTTCAGCAAGAAATCTCCACAACAGCAGGACATCAGAACCGCGGAATGGGCACATCGACGGCACCCCACACGGAGCGGTGCCATGGCCAGTTCGCGGATGTTGGTGAGTCCCTTGTCGATTCATGCCCCGTCGATGCATGCCCCCGGCCAGCCCGGGCCCGGATCCACGCTGTCGCCGCATCGCGTCTGGGCCCATGACGGCCAGTTCCGCGGCATCGATGCCGACACGCCGGCGCGGGTGTGCTGGGCCGCGGTGTCGCGGCTGGGCAGCGTGGAGGTGGCGCGTCCGTCGTTCTCGCTGTGGATGCAGATCCGCGGCAGCGCCCAGGTGCATGCGGCCGAGGGTACGTTCCGTCTTCGCACCGGCGCGTGGATCGCGCTCGACAGCGATTCCGCGCCGGAGGTGCAGGCCGACCACAACGGCCTGACCCTGGCCCTGCTGGTGCCGGTCGACCTCATGCCGCTGCTGCAGGACGCCTACCTGTTCGTCGGCAAGGGCAGCATGTCGTTGCGCGATCGCATCCTGGCGCTGCGGCTGTGGCACGGCGCCGTGCGGATCCTGCAGGCGCACGAGCGCGTTCCCGACCGCACCCTGGTGCGGGCGCTGCGTCCGATGATCCTGCACATGTCGTCGGTGCAGGCGCGGCACGTCGCCGCACTGGGTCATTGCCCGGGCCATTCACGCACCCGCAAGCGCCGTTTGTTCAACCGCCTGCAGCGGGCGCGTCTGTACCTGGAGGGCAACGCCCACCGCATGGTGCGGATGAGCGAGATCATGGCGATCAGCAACTACTCGCTGTGGTACCTGTCGAAGTCGTTCCACGAGCTGTATGGCGAAAGCGTGCAGACGGCGGCGTCGCGCCTGCGCATCGAGCGCGCCTACGACCTGCTCGAGACAACGTCGATGGACATCACCGAGATCGCCGAGTCCTGCGGGTTCGACAATGCCTGCAGCTTCGCCCGCGCCTTCCGCGCCAAGAGCGGCACCAACGCCACGCAGTTCAGGAGCGCGCTGCGCGACGCGGGCGGCGGCCGCAGGGGGCCGGTGATCTCATCGTGACGGCATGCATCGTGACGGCATGCCTCGTGACGGCGTGCCTCGTGACGGCATGGTCTTGCCGGGCGCGCCGATCTCTGGTTGCATCCGGGTATGGCCGATCACGTACTCGACAACCCCATCTGGGAATCGCTGCGCAGCCGTCACCGCGACCTGGCCCTGCGCATCGGCGATGTTGCCCGCTATCCGGCGCAGATCGCGCCGTTCCTTGGTGTCGCCGCCGACGGTGCAGACATCGGCACCGCGCTGGCGCAGCTGGTCCCGCCGGATGACACCGTGCTGCTGCTCGGGGTGACGCCGGCGGTGCCCGAAGGCTGGCGCCTGGACAAGCTGGCGATGCTGGCGCAGATGGAATGCCCGCAACACATGGCCGAGGTCGAAGGCCCACCAATCCTGGAACTGGGCGAGGCGCACCGGCAGGACGTGCTGGATCTCACCGCGCTGGTGTACCCGCACTATTTCCGTCCGCACACGATGGACCTGGGGCGCTATTTCGGCATCTACCAGGACGGTCGACTTGCCGCCATCATCGGCGAACGCATGGGCATGGACGAGTTCCAGGAAATCAGCGCCGTGTGCACGCATCCGGACTTCAACGGCCGCGGCTACGCGCGCCATCTGCTGGCGTGGCTGAGCAACGACGTGCTCGATCGCGGGCGCACGCCGTTCCTGCATGTCGCCCACGAGAACCACCGCGCCAAGCAGTTGTACGAGCGCGGCGGGTATCGCGATCGCCGCGACATTGGTTTCTGGTCGCTGCGCCGCGCTGCGCCTTTATAGGTTTGCCGCCAGCTCGCGGCACAGCTGCACGGTCGCGTCATCCACCGGGAAGCAGCATTCGATGCGCAGCTCGTCCAGGGTCACGTCACGCGGCGTGCCGAACGTGGTGATGGTCGAAAAGAAGCGCAGTTGCCGGTCGTCGCGCTGCAGTACTGTCGTGAGCAGCGGCGCCGGCGCGGTTTCCAGGTCGCGCCTGCGCCAGCGTGCCGGAACGCCGGGGTAGGCCAGCACGTCATCGAGCAGTGCGCGCGCTGCCAGGTCCGACGGCGCGGCCGCACTTCGGCATGGAGGTGGTGGATCAGGTCGCCGGCCACTTCCTCCCAGTTCGCTACTGCCGCGCGCAGGTCATCGGGATCGAAGATCTGCCGGATCATGTTGCGGTGCGCACTGGCGCGGCCACGCATCACGTAACCGTTGACCCGCATCGCGGCGTCGTTGGCCATCAGCACGTCCCAGCGTCGATTGAGGACGAACGCCGGATAGGGCTCCTGCTGGGCAAGGATGAATTCGATCGCGCGCCGCACCTGCGCCAGTTCGGGCGTCGCCAGCGCCGTTTCCGGGTAGCGCGGCGCGTAGCCGGCGGCGACCAGCAACGCATTGCGCTCGCGCAATGGCATGTCGAGCGCATCGGCCAGGCGCGTGACCACGTCGCGGCTGGGCTGCGCCTTGCCGGTCTCGATGCAGCTGAGGTGGCGCGTCGAGATGCCTGCATCGAGTGCCAGGCCGAGCTGGCTGAGGCGGCGTGCCGCGCGCCATTCGCGCAGGACGGTGCCGACCTGGGGCGTGGGATGGGCGAGATTGTTCACGGCCGCAGCATAAGGGCGGCCTGCCATGAGTTCCATGACCTCGCAGGTCATGACGCCATGACCTGCGACTTCGTTGATCGCATGCCCTGGCGGGCGAACCATTTGCCGCAACGAAGGGCCACGGCGTGCCCTGGAGATCAGGACCATGATTCGCAGGCAGTTCCTGGCAATGGCGATGGGCACAGCGGCAGCGGGCGTGCTGGGCGGGTATTCGGCGGCACTGGGCGCAACGACCGGCGCTGCGGCCGCGGCTGACGTCACAGCAGATGACGTCGCCGCGGCCGCGGCATTCCGCGCCGCCAGTCGCTTCATGAAGACACCGTTCGGCAACATCGCCTATGCCGAACGCGGCCGCGGCGCGGCCGCATTGTTCCTGCACGGCTTCCCGCTCAACGGCTACCAGTGGCGCGGTGCATTGCAGCGGCTGTCGCCGTACCGGCGCTGCATCGCGCCGGACTTCCTTGGCCTGGGCAATACCGAAGTCGCGCCGGGCCAGAGCGTGGCACCCGATGCCCAGGTGGCGATGCTGGCCGACCTGCTCGATCGCCTCGGCATCGACAGGGTCGACATCATCGCCAACGACAGCGGTGGGCAGGCCGCGCAATTGTTCCTTGCACGTTATCCGCAGCGCGTGCGCACGCTGCTGCTGACCAACTGCGACTCGGAGATCGAATGCCCGCCGCCGGCGCTGCTGCCGGTGCTGGAGTTGGCCAAGCAGGGCAGGTTCGTCCAGGAATGGCTGGCGCCCTGGCTGGCCGACAAGGCGCTGGCGCGTTCGCCGCAGGGGCTGGGCGGGCAGACGTTCACTTATCCGTCCCATCCCGGCGACGAGGCCGTCGACACCTACCTCGGCCCACTGGTGCGCAATGCCGATCGCACCCATGCCTACGCGATCGGGCTGGACCGCAACTGGCTGCAGGGCATCGGCCCGGCGCTCGCGCGCTTCGACGGACCGACCCGGATCCTCTGGGGCACGGGCGACACCATCTTCTCCGAGCGTGGCGCCGAACACCTGGATCGCAGCTTCGGCAACTCGCGCGGCGTGCGCCGCATCGAGGGAGCGAAGCTGTTTTTCCCGGAAGAGTTCCCGGACCTCATCGCCGAGGAAGCGAGAGCGCTGTGGGGTGTCTAACCCTGGGCCGGCTCAGGACGCAAGGTCGTGGACCGCGCGTGCGGCGCGATCCACTTCTTCAGGCGTGTTGACCAGGCTCGGTGCCAGGCGCGGGTAACTGACGGCGTAGGGGCTGCTGCTGGCGACGATCTTGCGCTCCAGCAGTCGCTTGACCACGTCTTCGGTCTTCACGCCTTCGACCTCGAATGCGACCAGGCCTGCCGAGAGATCGCTCGACATCGGTGTGTGGATCCTGATCTTTGGATTCTCGGCGAGGTTCTTCTTGAGCTGGGTGTTGAGACTGGCGATGCGCGCGGCGACACGTTGCCGCCCCATCTGCTGGTGCATCTGGAACGCGGCCGCCATCGCCCACTGATGCTCGAAGGCATGGAAACCGCCGGGACTCATGCGCGCGGCGCTGTTGGGCGTCTTCGGATCGCGGTTCTCGGCCCAGGCGTTGTACGCCTCGAGATCGCTGAAGGTCGGCACCGTCGGATGCAGGCGTGCCCAGTTCTCCGCCGTCGCCCAGACCATGGCGGTGCCGCGCGGCGCGAACATCCATTTGTGGCAGCCGGCGCAGAGGAAGTCGGCACCCATCGTGGCGATGGTCTCGTCGGCGGCGCCGATGCCGTGCACGCCATCGACCACCAGCAGTACCTCCGGATGCTTTGCCTTGAGGGCGGCGGCGAGTTGGCGGATCGGCAAGCGGATGCCGGTGCTGGAGTGCACCCAGGTCAGGCCGACCACGCGCGTGTTGGGCTGCACGCCCTTCAACAGGCGCTCGACCAGCTGGTCGGTGCTGGCCTGGGCGGCCTCGTCGAACAGGGAGATCTTGCGCATCGCGGCGCCATTGCGCTGGCACGCCAGGCGGATCGACTCGTGGTGCGAGTAGTGGTCGTGGACGGTGGTGAGGACGTCGTCGCCGGCCTTGAGCGGCAGGCCGTGGTAGACCAGCGCCAGGCTTTCGGTGGTGCTGCGGGTCAGGCAGACCTGTTCGGGCTTGCCACCGAGATATGCGGCAATGGTGGCCTGCACTTTCAGCGGGACGTTGTGCGCCTCGTCCTCGAACAGGCCCTGCTCGATCACCAGGAACGGGTTCTGGTCGATGGATCGGCGATAGGCTTCGATCGCCTCGCGCACCGGTGCCGGATGGCTGGCGATGAAGAAGCTGGCGAAATGCGCATACGCCGGATCGAGCGCGAACTGGGCGCGCACGCTGTTCCAGTCCGACAGGTCGGGCACCGCAGGCGTTTCGCGCGCGAGTGCCGTCAACAGACCGCCGGGGAGGAGCGCGACGGCGCCGGCAACGGCGGGCAGGGCGAGGAACTGGCGGCGCGATTGCGAAAGCGACGGGCTCATGGCGGTCTCCGGACATGGCGCAGGACTTGGGCGCAGGCGACCGCCGCAGCGTGCGCCGGACGAGGTTCAAACCAGATAAACGCCGTGCGGCCGAAATGCGGTCGCGCTCGCCGGCTGACTGGACCGCAGGTCGGGCCGGGCGACCGTCCAACCGGTGGTGAATCCGGCCTTCACACCCGTTCGGCACGGGTTCTGCGAGCCTCGTCGGCGCCGTCCCGTCGTCGGACCATCGCGGTCCGTCGCGGGCACGAAGGAGCAGCGCCATGGTGCAGACCGGACGACGCGCATCACGGGGATGGGTTGCCTTGATTCTTGCCGCGTTGTTGAGCGCCTGTGGCGGCGGCGGAGGCAGTCCGCGCGCCACCGTTTCGCCACCGCCGACGCCGCAGAACCGGCCGCCGGTGTTCACCTCCGGGATTACGGCGACGGTGCCCGAAGGCACCACGGCGGCGTTCTACACAGCGACCGCGAGCGACGCCGACGGCAATCCGGTCACGTTCTCGCTGGCCGGCGGCGCCGACCAGGCGCGCCTGCGCATCACCGCGCAGGGCGCACTGTCATTCGTCAGCGCACCGGATTTCGAAAATCCCGTCGATGCCAACGGCGACAACGTCTACCTGGTGACCATCGCCGCGAGCGATGGCGTGGCCAGCGTCACGCAGGCGCTGTCGGTCACCGTCACCAATGTGCTCGGTGCCGGTTTCCGTGTGCGGCGCGTGGCGAGCGGGCTCAACTTCCCCATCTTTGTCGCGCCGGTGCTTGACGGCAGCGGCCGGTTGTTCGTGGTCGAGCGCGAAGGTCGCATCCGCATCATGACCGCGAATGGCGCGGTCGCGGCCACGCCGTTCCTGGACATCACCGGTACGATTTCGATCGATGGCGAGCGCGGCTTGCTGGGCTTTGCGACCGCGCCGGACTTCATGGCCAGCGGACGCTTCTATATCCACCTGACTGCGCCGGACGGAACCGTCGAAGTGCGTCGTTACCAGACCGTGGCCGGCGATCTGAATCGTGCAGACCCCGCCAGCGGCGACGCGATCCTGCGCGTGCCGCACCCGCGCAGCAACCACAACGGTGGCTGGATCGCCTTCGGGCCGGACAACATGCTCTACATCGCTATCGGCGATGGCGGCGGCTCGGGTGATCCGGACAACAATGCGCAGAACACCAATACCGTGCTCGGCAAGATCCTGCGCGTGGACCCGGCGACCGATGCGTTCCCGGGCGACCCCAACCGCGACTACGCAATTCCGGCCGGCAACCCCTTCGCCACCGGAGGTGCGCCGGAAGTGTGGGCGTACGGACTGCGCAATCCGTTCCGCAACAGCTTCGACATGCAGACCGGCAACCTGCTGATCGGTGACGTCGGCCAGGGCGCGATCGAGGAAATCGACCTGATGCGCCCCGGCGACGCCGGCGCCAACTTCGGCTGGCCGATTCTGGAGGGCACTGCGGCGTTCCGTGGAGGACCCACCACGGGGATGACCCCGCCAGTCGCGCAGTACTCGCATGGCACCGGACCGGTCAACGGTGGATCGGTGACGGGCGGCCTGGTGTATCGCGGTCCAGTCGAATCGCTGATCGGTGAATACATATTCGCCGACTTCGTCAATCCCAATATCTGGTCGCTGCCGGTATCCCGACTGGTGCCAGGCACCACCCTGCAGGCCAACGAATTCACCCAGCGCAACGGCGACTTCGCCCCCGACGCCGGCGCGCTCACCAACATCGTCAGCATCAATGCCGACAGCAGCGGGCAGGTGTACCTGGTCGACTTCGATGGCGAGATCTTCGTGATCGAGACCGCGGCCGCCGGCCTGCCGCTCGCCGCTTCGCAGATGGCGCCACAGCAGATCCTCGGCGCGAGCCTGTCGAGGCGATCGGGTCGCCACCAGTAACCCGTAGCCCGGGTTAGCGCAGCGCACCCGGGTTCATGCGTGTCGATCCCGGGTGCGCTGCGCTTACCCGGGCTACGCGATTTCTCTTGCGCTAGGCCGTCAGTCAGCCCGCGCGTCGTATCCTTGGGTATACGCGTGCCACGGGTGCGCGCGCATTCATCGACTGACAAGCGGGACATCCTTGCGACAGATACTCACGCACTCCTGGCCGTTGCTGTTGTGCCTCGCGCTGGCGGCCTGCCAGCGGGCCGAGCCGGCAACCCACTCGGGCATGGTCATCGAAGAGGTGAACAGCCCGCAGGAGGGCGGTGCGATCAGCACGGCGCCAGTCAAGGTCCCGCCGGCCCAGGCCGAGCCCAACGGTTCCCAGCGCAAGGCCAAGACCAGCGTGCGCGAGACGGCCAAGCCCAAAAGCGAGGAAGCGTCGATCGACTGGAAAACGCCGCTCGAGCTGACCTCGGGCGAGGCCTCCATCAGCTGCGAGCTGGACTACGCCTCGCTCGGCGACGGCAACGTTCTGGCGAAGTTCGACCAGGACGGATTGCGCGATGCGTTGAAGCCGTGCGTCGAGCGCGGCGTCGCGCGCCTGCGCTACAAGGGCAAGATCACCGCCGAGTTCGGTTCGCTGGTCGAGCGCGTCACCCATGTCGCCAACGAGCTGGGCATCCACAAGCGCGTGCTCGACGTCGACTCGGCAGGTGGCCAGGTCGAGGATGCGATCAAGGCCGGCGATTTCATCGCCGAATCGCGCTGGACCATCTGGGTGCGCGAAGGCGCGATCTGCCACAGCGCCTGCGTGTTCATCCTCAGCGCCGGCGACACCCGCATGATCGCCGGCCAGGTCGGTATCCATCGCATCATCCGCATGAGTTCGAGCGCGACCACGCGCGCGCAGCTCAACGCCGAGCTGCGCGTGGTCTACGAGCGCGTGCGCGACTACCTCGAGCGCAACGGCGCCGCGACCGCGGTCGCCGACCTGATGATGGCCGTGCCCAACCGCGGCCTGCGCCTGCTCACGACCGAGGAGCTGGAGCTGTACGGCCTGGACGGCGTCAACCCGGCCCAGGACGACCTCGACCGCCTGCGCCTGATGCGCAAGTGCGGCGAGGACTTCGTCAGCCGCCGCGATTCGTTCGTGCGTGCCTTCGACAAGCGCTGCAAGACGCCCAACACCGACCTGGACGCGCTCAATACCTGCGGCCTGGACCTGCGCAAGGATTTCGGCTTCCCCGACCAGGCCTGCCCGGCGGAGAGTCCGTTGTCGGAGTTCGATCCGGGGACGGCGCTGGTGCCGGGCGCCAGCAGGCCCGATGGCGTGTCGCAACAATCGGCCAAGCCGCAGGCGGGCGACAGCTGACCGCCGTGCACGCCTGACCGGCGCAGCATCGCCGGCGGCGTGAGCCGGCCATCACATCGCTCGCGGCACGATGCCCCGGCGCGCGCAGCCGGCGCGCCGGAGGGCCCCGGGATGAGTGATCTGCGCTATTCGTTGCTGCGTGGCGGGCTGGTGTATCGCGTCTCCAGGATCAGTGGCCTCAGCCGCGCCCAGCATCGGCTCGCGCCGCTGGTGGCCATGGCGCTGGTCCTGATCATCGTGGTGCCGATGGTGGTGGCCGCCGCGCGCGCCGGCACCTTGTTCGGCGGCGTGACCATTCCGCTGCTGTATGACTACTCGATCTGGGCGCGTTTCGTCATCGCCGTGCCGCTGCTGGTCCTGGCGGCACCGATGGCCGACGAACGCCTGTGGCGCGCGATCAAGCACCTGCAGGACCTGGTCGACGCGACCGACCGCGACCGCTTCGAAGGCGTGCTGGCGCAGATGCGGCGCTGGCGCGATGCCAACACGCCGGAGCTGATCCTGTTCGCGCTCTCGATCTTCGCCTCGTACGTGATCCCGGTGCTCGGGCTGCTGGACAACGTCAGCGACTGGAAGGGCAGTGCCGAGTCGATGAGCTTCGCCGCGATCTGGCTGCAATGGGTGGCGATGCCGGTGATCCGCTTCCTCGTGCTGTTGTGGTTCTGGCGCTTCGCCCTGTGGACGCTGCTGCTGCTGCGCTTCTCGCGCTTCAACCTCGACCTGCATGCGGCCCATCCCGACGGCCGCGGCGGGCTGGCGTTCCTGGGGTATGCGCAGGCCGCATTCCTGGCGCTGCCGCTGGTCGGTGGCATCTCGCTGGCCGGCACGCTGGCGCTGGATGTCCAGTACTACGGTGCCGAGCTCAAGAGCCTGCGTTTCATCATGGCCGGCTGGGTCGTGATCGGCGTGGCGATGATGGTGGTGCCGCTGCTGTTGCTGGTGCCACGGCTGGCCGCGCTCAAGCGCAACAGCCTGCTGGCCTACGGCGCGCTGGGCACCGACTGCTCGGAGAGTTTCGAGCAGCGATGGCTCGGGCGCGCCCGCGGCGGTGCTTCGCCGATTCTCGAAGCCGGTGACTCGTCGGCGCTGTGCGATCTGACCGGCGTCTACGCCACGGTCAAGGAGATGGGGACGATTCCGCTGCAGCGTTTCCTGTTGACCCAGTTCGCACTCGCTGCAGCGGTGCCGCTGCTGCCGGTCATCCTGATGAGGATGCCGCTGAAGGAACTGCTCGGGAAAATATTCTCGGCGCTGGCGTGAGAGCCAGGTCGGTCAGGCAGCGTCTACGACGTGGATCTCGACGTCGTCGATGGTCACGACCTGGCCGGCGTGGATCTTGCAGGTCTTGCGCAGTTCGACCGCGCCGTCGACGCTGACCGCACCGCTGGCAACAATGGCCTTGCCGGCGCCGCCGCTGTCGCACAGGCCGACCAGCTTGAGCAGCTGGTTGAGTTCGACGTGGTCGCGGTCGAGTTCGAATTCGATCGGTTGCATGGCAATGGCGCGGGGAAGGGCGGTCAGGTTCGCAGCGCTGCTTGCGTTGCGCAATGGCTGGCGGCTAGACGGCCAGCGGCTGGCTGGCATCCGCGCACAGTGCGCGCTTCTGCGCCGGCCGCAGCTGCTTGATGGCGTACTCGGCGCGGCTGGCGGTTGCGCGATCGGGGTAGGGGAATTGCGCAAGCAGGCGCACCGGCGGCCGGGCGCGGGTGTAACGGGCGCCTTTGCCGGCTTCATGTTCGGCGTAGCGGCGCGCGACGTCGGTGGTGATGCCCGTGTACAGGCTGCCGTCACGGCATTCCAGCAGGTAGACATACCAACCATTCATGGGGCCGCAGCCTAGCGTAGGAGCGGTCGCGGTGGCGAGTGGCCGGCTGCGGACCCGGCAGACGGGGTCGCCGGCGCAATGGCGGTCGCAGTTCCGTCCATGACCGATGACCATACGCATGCGCACGTCATTGTGGCTGTCATGGCGCGCACCCACAATGCACCGTCCACACCGAGAAGTGCCTTGAGCGCCACAGCCTCCGCGTCACCCACCGCCGCAACCCTTCGCCAGCTTTGCGCCCGCTTCGCCCGCCCGCATCTTGGCCGCGCCGTGTGGCAATTGATCAACACCCTGGTTCCATTCCTCGCGCTGTGGGCACTGATGGCCTGGAGCGTGGTCGATGGCTGGGCCTTCGGCTGGACGCTGCTGCTGGTGTTGCCGGCGGCGGGCCTGTACGTGCGCATGTTCATCATCCAGCACGACTGCGGGCACGGTTCGTTCTTCGCCAGCCAGCGCGCCAACGACATCGTCGGTCGCTGCCTCGGCCTGGTGACGCTGTTCCCGTACGGCTACTGGAAGAAGACCCACGCCGTGCACCACGGCACCTCGGGCAACCTCGACCGCCGCGAGATGGGCGACATCGACACGCTCACCGTCGCCGAATACCGCGCGCTGCCGCGCATTCGCCGCCTGGGCTACCGCCTGTACCGCAGCACGCCGGTGCTGCTGGGCATCGGCCCGTTCTACCAGTTCGTGATCAAGCACCGTTTCCCGTTCGACCTTCCCTTCACCTGGAAGAAGGAATGGGCGAGCGTGCTGCTCAACAACCTGATGCTGCTGGTCGCATTCCTCGCGCTCGGCTTCAGCATCGGCTGGCACACCGTGCTGATGGTGCACATGCCGGTGGTGCTGGTGGCCGGTGCCGTCGGCGTGTGGCTGTTCTATGTGCAGCACACCTTCGAAGAGGCCTACTGGGCCCGCCGCGAGGACTGGGATTCCGGTCGCGCCGCGGTCGCCGGCAGTTCCTACTTCGACCTGCCGCGGGTCGTGCACTGGTTCACCGGCAACATCGGTTACCACCACATCCACCACCTCGCCAGCCGCATCCCGAACTACCGCCTGCGCGAGGCGTTCGAGTCGAGCCCGCTGTTGCAGGCAGCACCGCGGCTGACGATGTGGACCAGCCTGCGCAGCGCCCGGCTCAAGCTGTGGTGCGAGGAAACCCAGCGCATGGTGGGTTTCCCGCAGCGCGCCAGGGCCTGAGCCGGCGCGCGTCGGGGCAGGTCATTCGTCCCCGAACCGCGCGATCTCGTCGAGATACCGCTGGGCGCGCGTAACGCTGCGCCCGGCACTCTCGGCATCGATCGCTTCGCCGATGTGGCGGCGCTCGGGCCGATGCGCCCAGCGATGGAACCACACCATCGCCAGCATGCCGACGATGCCGATCGGAATACCGATGTAGTAGACGCTGGCGTGCATCTGCACGCCGAACAGCTGCTTGAACGCGATCGCCATCAGCGGCATCCACAGCAGCCAGAACGGCAACCCCAGCCACGGCGACACCCGCGTGCGCCACAGCCGCAGCTGCGCCAGTGATTTCTGGATGGTCAGCACCGGGCCGGCGTAATCGATGCGGGTGATCAGCAGCAGCTCCATCACCGCCGAGATGATCAGCGCCACGCTCCAGGCGTGCATCACCAGGCCGCTGGCGAGCAGCGTCGGCGAGCCGGTGTTGGCAATCCAGAAACTCGCGAACGCCACCGTCAGCAGCACGCCGACGATCAGCTGGATCACCTGCCCGAACCACAGCGGCCGCAGCCGCGAGCGGACCTTGTCGATGCGGCTTTCGGTGAGCAGTTGCAGGTTCAGCGCGGTCTGCTGCTGCAGGCGGCGGTCGAGGGTCTGCCAGGCGAGCTTGAGTTCGTCGAGTTCCATGTTCGGTCCTTACGCCACGTCCTGGCGGATGCGCTGCTTGAGGCGGCTGATGCGGGTGGCCACGTTGGTTTCGCTGATGCCCAGGATCTCGGCGATCTCGCGGTAACTGCGATCCTCCAGGTACAGCAGGAGCAGGGCGCGGTGCATCGGATCGAGTGCGGCGATGAATCGCTGCAGCACCTCCAGGCGTTGCCGTGCTTCGACATCGACGCCCTGTTCGTCCGGCAGGTCGTGGAGGTTGTCGTCGAGCGACACGGTGCGGCGGCGGCGCTGGCCTTCCCCGCGCAGCCAGGAGATCGCCACGTTCAGCGCGATGCGGTACATCCAGGTGGGGAACGGGCGCTGCGGGTCGTAACCCGGGTAGGCGCGCCACAACTGCGCTGCGATGTCCTGGGCCAGGTCGGCGCGGTCTTCGGCGTGGGCGGCATAGGTCGCGGCCACCTTGAAGACGATGCCGCGGTGGGCCTGGAGCAGGGTTTCGAACTGCTGCCGACGCGGGTCAGCGGTCTGGGCCGTCATGCTGGCGGTGTACTCCATCGCGAACGCGTCCATTGCCTGGTCGAACCCATGATTCGCAGGCAGGGGCGAATCGTCACAGCGGTGATGCCGGATCAATCCAGATAGTCGTACAGCCGGTAGATCCAGCTCAGCTCGTAGGCGATCGCGGCGACGACGAAGCAGCGGTGGAAGGTCTCCGAGCGCACCTTCATCGCGACCAGGCACAGGCCGATCATCACCACGTTGCGGATGGGGTACTCGACGTTGAAGCGGCGGTAGTAGTCGTGGCCCTTGATCAGGGTGTCGCCGAAGTCGATCAGGTACAGCACCGCCATGATTCCGAAGAACCAGCCGCGGCGGGACTGGAAGTAGTCGCGCCAGCCGGCGTACTCGGCCAGGTCGTCGGGGAACAGCAGCGTGCACAGCAGGAACAGCACCACCACGTACAGGATCAGGAAGGCGTAGGCGACGAAGCTCCACGGATGGACGTGGCTGAGGCCGAACTCCCACCACCAGAAATGCACGAGCACGATGAACATGGAGATCGCCCAGCCCATGTGCACCCAGTAGATGTGATCGCGGCCGGGGTGCTGGACGAAGCGGGCCATGCCCTTGAGCAGGGTGGTCAGGCCCAGTCCGAGGACGATGCCGAGGACGATGCGGATATGCGTGAACAGCGGGTCGGTGGTCATGCACTGCGTCCCGGCAGGCCGAGGGCCGATGGCGGCAGCATAGCCAAAACACGCTACCGAGCCCGTGCTCGGCCGATAGCTGCGATCATGTCGGCATGAACGAGCCGCTTTCCGACGATTTCGCCTCCCTGTCCCTTGATCCGGCCCTGCTGCAGGGCGTCCAGGCACTGGGTTATTCGAAGATGACCCCCGTGCAGGCCGGCAGCCTGCCGGCGATCCTCGCCGGCCGCGACCTGATCGCGCAGGCGCCGACCGGCAGCGGCAAGACCGCCGCCTTCGGCCTGGGCCTGCTGCACCGCCTCGACCCGGCCCAGGGCGCCACCCAGGCGCTGGTGCTGTGCCCGACCCGCGAACTGGCCGACCAGGTCGGCAAGCAGCTGCGCAAGCTCGCCTTCGCCATCCCCAACCTGAAGCTGTCGATCCTGTGCGGCGGCATGCCGCTGGCGCCGCAACTCGCATCGCTCGAGCACGCACCGCACGTGGTCGTCGGCACGCCGGGCCGCATCCAGGAGCTGCTGCGCAAGCGCGCGCTGAACCTGTCGGCGCTGCGCACGCTGGTGTTCGACGAAGCCGATCGCATGCTCGACATGGGCTTCGAGGAGCCCATCCGCGAGATCGTCGGCAAGACGCCGAAGTCGCGCCAGGGCCTGCTGTTCTCGGCGACCTTCCCCGAGGCCGTGCGCGAGATCAGCCGCGGCCTGCTGCGCGAGCCGATGGAAGTCACCGTCGAAGGCGACGAACAGCACGTCGCCATCGACCAGCGCTTCTACGAAGCCGAGCCGACGAAGAAGACGCAGCTGCTGGCGGCGCTGCTGCTGCAGTACAAGCCCGAATCGTGCGTGGTGTTCTGCAACATGCGCAAAGACGTTGATGAAGTCGCCGCCTCGCTGGCGCACTACGGCTTCACCGCGCTGGCGCTGCACGGCGACATGGAACAGCGCGATCGCGACGAAGTGCTGGTGCGCTTCGCCAACCGCAGCTGCACGGTGCTGGTGGCCAGCGACGTCGCCGCGCGCGGGCTGGACGTCAAGGAACTGGCGATGGTGGTCAACTACGACATGCCGCCGGATCCGGACATCTACGTGCACCGGATCGGCCGCACCGGCCGTGCCGGCAGCGAAGGCATGGCACTGAGCCTGTGCGGACCGCGCGAACAGGCGCGTGCCAGCCAGATCGAAGAGCGCCAAGGCCTGCCGTTGATCTGGTACAAGGCCACGCCGCTGGCCGGCAAGGCATCGAACGTACCGGCGGCGGCGATGGTGACGCTGCGCATCGACGCCGGCCGCACCGACAAGTTGCGCCCGGGCGACATCCTCGGCGCACTGACCGGCGACGCCGGCCTCAAGGCCGATGCAGTCGGCAAGATCGACGTATTCGCCACGCGCTCCTACGTCGCCGTGGCGCGCGCGCAGGCCGCGCCGGCATTGGCACGCCTGCGCGAAGGCAAGATCAAAGGCCGCAAATTCCGCGTCAACCGCATGTAACCGGCGGCGTTGCCCTCACCCAGGCGTAGCCCGGGTATGCGCAGCGCACCCGGGACCCCGGCACATCAACCCGCTCATCGCTGGTTGAACGCGTACTTCCCCGGCCCAAGCAGCGCAACGGCAGCGGCAGTGGTCAGGAACATGATCTGCAGTTCGATCGCCCAGCCGCCCTGCTCATTGAGCCGGCCCAGGTCGCCCAGGTGCACCAGGTAGAGCGCGAACAGCATGTTGATCACCACCAGGATCCCGCCGATGCGCGAGAAGAAGCCGGTGATGATCAGCAGCGGCGCCAGCACTTCGCCGATCAGCACGCCGTAGGCAAAGGACCCGGGAAAGCCCTGTGTCTCGACCATCTTGACGATGCCGTCGAGGCCCCCTTCGAGCTTGCTGATGCCGTGCAGGAAAACCAGGACGCCCACGGCGAGGCGCAGGATCAGCTTGCCGGTGTCTTGCTGGGTGCTGCTGTTCATGGCGGGACCCCTTGCTCGGAATGGATGGCTGACAGGAAGTGGTGGCTGGACGGGTTCGGGCGGGACTTGGGTGGAGCCGGGACCCGCTGATGGTCACGCCAGCGCGGGTTCTTGTGCAACTGCGACGCGTCGCCCGCTCAGTGGATCGGCAGCGCCACGCGCTGGCCGTGCCAGTTGAGGACCACGCTGTCGGCAGAGATCTCCTCGACCACCGCATCGCCGACGCGGTCGCCCTGACCGACCCGGGCCCCGTCGATGATCGCGAAGCGCTGGTCCGGGCTTGGCGCCCACATGTGCATGCTGATCTTCAGCGCCGGCAGCTGTTCGCGCTCGCCAGCCGAGAGGTCGGCCAGGCGTAGCGGGGCGGCTGCGGCCGGCGCGGCGGCCGGTGTGGCGGCAGGCACTGGCGGGGTCACGCTGGCCACCTGCACGGGCGGCTGCACCGGCGCCTGCGACGACGAGGGCAGCACCGGTTCCGGTGCGGGCTGGGACGGTGCCGGCCCGGTTTCCGGTGGCACGGCCACGGTCGCCATGGTTTCGCGGGCGGGCCGCACCTCAGGAGAGGCTGACCGCGCAGGCGCACTGGCGAAGCGGGTGCCAGGTTGCGGCAGCGCGGCCGTTGCCGGCGGCACGGGAGCCTCCACCGCTGCAGTCGAATCCGCCAGATCATTGGCAGCAGCGGCAGGCGCGTCGACCACGGGCGCCGTCACCACGCCCGCCGTCGACGTGACATCGCGCAGCAGCCACAGCGACGCCAGCACGGCGAATCCACCGGCCAGCCACCAGGGCCACAGCGGTCGGCGGGTTGCGGTGCGCGGCACCAGCGGCGGCAACTCGGCATAGAGGTCCGGCGCCTGGCCGCGGCGGCGCTCGGCTTCGGATTTGCGCAGGGCGTCGAGGATCAGCGACATCGATTCACTTCCCTGGCGTCAGCAGGCGCGGGCCATCGGGGCCGGTGGCGGCCAACGCCAGCAGCGTTGCCGGACCGACCAGGCCATCACTGGCGAGTCCGTGGTCGCGCTGGAACCGGCGCACCGCCTCCTGCATCGCGGTATCGAAGGTCGCCCCGCCCGTTGATCGGGGCAGGTAACGCGGCTGCAGTTGCGCGTGCACCCAATCAGTCGCGGCGCCCTGGCTGCCAAGGCGCGGCGCGTCGGCGAGGAAGGCCGGTGCGCGCCACAGTGCGGCATGCTCGCCATCCCAGAACTGCTGCAGGGCGATCCGATCGATCGCGACGAGGTCGTTGCCCAGTCGCAACCGGACCTGGCGCGCGTCGGCGCCTTCAAGCAGCGCCCAGGTGGCGGTGCCGCCCAGGTTGAGCAGCAGCAGCACGGGGCGATCCTGTGCGATCAGCGCATCGAGGCTGGTGCGGCCGCGCAGGCAATAGACGCCCGTGCCGAGCACGGGAGGACACGCCGCGGCGGCGGCGATGTCGTTGCCGCCGGCAGGCAACTGCCAGCGCGCCAGCAGCTGGCCCCAGGCTTGCGCGGGCGAGGGCGTGGCGGCATCGAGGCGAGTGGCGAACGCGGTCGCGTCGAGCGCCGGTTGCGCCGCCGCAGGGGCGGGCCTGGTCACGGGTGCCATGGCGGCAGGTGCGGGCGTCGAGGCCGTCGCCGGTGCCAGCGCCGGAGCGCGCGGCCACCACAGCGTTGCCGCCAGTGCGAGCAGGGCCATCGCGGCGACGGCCAGCGGGATGGTCACCAGCGCCCTGGGCGTCCACCACCGCCGCGCCTGCCCGGGCAGCACTTCGGCCGCGGCGAGATCGACCGTGCGCGCATCGACCTGGCTGGCGTCGTGCGCATAGCCGGCCAGCAGGCTGCGTTCTGCGATGTTGTTGATCAGGCGCGGCACGCCGCCGGCGTGGGCATGGATGCGCTTCACCGCGCCGGCATTGAACGGGAATCGCTGGCCGCCGGCGACGCGGAAACGATGGCGCAGGTATTCGCCGGTCTCGGTCGCGTCGAGCGGGGTGAGGTGGTAGCGCGCAGTGATGCGCTGGGCGAGCTGGCGCAGTTCGTCGCGGGCGAGGATCGTGCGCAGCTCGGGCTGGGCCAGCAGCACGATCTGCAACAGCTTCTGCGTCGGCGTTTCCAGGTTGGTGAGCAGGCGCACCTGTTCGAGTGCATCGACCGACAGGTTCTGCGCCTCGTCGATGATCAGCACCACGCGCAGGCCCTGCGCGTAGGCGTCGAGCAGGTAGGCGTTGAGGGCGTCGACCAGCGACTTGAGGCTGCCCCGGCGCCCATCGAGATCGATTTGCAATTCCTCGCAGATCGTCTCCAGCAGCTCGACTGGCGTCAGGCGCGGATTGAGCACCAGCGCGACCCGCGTCGTCTCGGGGATCTGCTCCAGCAGCAGGCGGCAGAGCGTGGTCTTGCCGGTGCCGACCTCGCCGGTGAGCTGGACGAAGCCGCCTCCGCCGCCCTGGTCGACGCCGAAGAGCAGGTGCGCGAGCGCATCGCGGTGGCGCTCGCTGAGGAACACGAAACGCGGGTCCGGCGTGATCGAGAACGGCGGCTCGGTCAGGCCGTAGTGCTCGAGGTACATGCGCAACCTGCAAGGGGTGATGGCGGTAAGCCTGCCACAAAACTACCGCCGGGGCTCAGTCCGCCGCGCCCTTGGCCTCGGCGGTTCCCAGCACTTCCGGATGCTGCAGGCGCCTGGGCTTGCCCAGCAGCGGGTGCACGAACACGGCAGCGAGGATGATGACCACGCCGACGTAGAAGGTGGTCGTCAATTCGCGCTGTTCACCCAGCAGCAGCGCCGCCAGCACGATCGCGTACACCGGCTCCAGGTTCACCGCCAGCTGCTGCGCGAACGCGCTCATGTGGCGCAGCGCCACCAGCGACAGCGTGAACGGCAGCAGCGTGCAGGCCAGCGCCAGGCCCAGCAGCAGGGCGATGTCGTGGCCGCTGGGCACCACCAGCAGCGGCCCGGCGAAGGCCGGGAACAGCAGCGGCATCAACGGCGCCAGCAGGGTCAGCGTGAGCGTGCCCGCGCCCAGTTCCAGCGCGGTCACCGTGAGCGGATCGCCGTGTTCGACCAGGCGCTTGTTGAGCGAACCGAACAGCGCCACCAGCAGCGCCGACATCGCGCCGACGGCAATGCCGGCGCGCATCCCGGCCGGTACGCCGCCGACCACCAGCACCACGCCCGGCAGCACCATCACGCCCAGCGCCAGTTCGCGCTTGGAGAATCGCGTGCGGGTCAGCCAGGGTTCGATCATGGCCACGAACACCGTGCCCAGCGCCATGCAGGTCGCGCCGACCGAGGCGTTGGACAGCTTGATCGCACCGTAGAAGGTCAGCCAGTGCAGGGCCACGAGCGCACCGATGCCGGCATAGGCCAGCATCAGCCGCGGCGACATCGCCCGCAGCCCGCGCCACACGCGCGGCAGCAGCGCCAGCGCGGCGACCACGATCAGCATCCGCCACCACACCAGCGGCAATGCCGGCAACGTGATCAGCTTGCCGAGGATCGCGGTGAAGCCCCATAGCAATACGCAGAAGTGGATTTGCAGTTGCGCCTTGCTGGTCGGGTTCATGCGGCGGTGGTCGCGAAGGGGCGTGGGTGGCGAGGGGCCTATTGTCACCGCAGTTGCCGGCAAAATCGTTGGCGGCGATCATCCGGATCCATGAGCAGTGCCCTGATCGCCCATCTCCACGACCTGCTCGACGGGATGGGCCGGGTGACGACCCGTGCCATGTTCGGCGGCCATGGCGTGTACCTCGAGGGCGCCCTGATCGGCGTGGTCATCGAGGAGGCCCTGTACCTCAAGGTCGACAACGAGACCCGCCTGCATTTCGAGGCCGCCGGCAGCGAGCCCTACGTCTACCTGGGGCAGCAGCTGCCGATCCGGATGAGCTACTGGTCGGTGCCGGAATCGGCCGTGGATTCTCCGCAGGCGATGAAACCCTGGGCCGAGCTCGCCCATGCCGCAGCGCTGCGCAAGACCCCGTCCCGGCGCCGCAAGTAGAAATTCTGCCACCCAAGGAGGCGATGTCGATTTCGCCCCGGCCCATTCGTCATGACAGTGAAGGCCGCCGTTGCGGCCGCCATTCCTTCCATCCCGGAATCCACTCATGACCTCCAAACGCTCCGCTTCCGTCCGAATCGCCGTGGCCGCGGCCCTGCTGGCAATCGCTGCGGCCGCCGTCGCCAAGCCCGTCCGCTATGAGATCGACCCGAACCACACCTTCCCGAGCTTCGAAGCCGACCACATGGGCGTGTCGGTGTGGCGCGGCAAGTTCAACGCCAGCCAGGGCGAAATCTCGCTCGACAGGAGCGCCGGCACCGGTACGGTGGAAGTGACGATCGATACCGCCAGCGTCGATTACGGCCTCGACGTGATGAACGACAAGGCGCGTGAGGCCGACCTGCTCGACGCGGGCAAGTATCCCAAGGCGGTCTACAAAGGACGCCTGGCCAATTTCCGCCATGGCGCACCCACGCGCGTGAAGGGCGAACTGACCCTGCGCGGCGTGACGCGGCCGCTGGACCTCACCATCGACCGCTTCAAGTGCATCCCGCACCCCATGCACAAGCGCGAACTGTGCGGTGCCGATGCGCTGGGCACGTTCCGCCGCGACGAGTTCGGCATCGACGCCGGCAAGGACTATGGCTTCGACATGAACGTGACGCTGCGGATTCAAGTTGAAGCCGTGCAGGAGGCGCAGGGCCAGGCGGGCAAGGCACAGGCGCCGTGACCCGCTGACCATTTTTCTTGCCGGCACGCTAACGGCCCATGCCGGAACATGCGACCACGCAGTCGCCCATGAAGGAGGAGCAAACGATGGCTTTCTACGTTGATGGCTATGTGATTCCGGTACCGAAGAAGAACCTGCCGGCGTACCGCGCGATGGCGCGCAAGGCCGGAAAGATCTGGCGCGAGCACGGTGCGCTGGAGGTCAACGAGTGCGTGGCCGACGATGTCCAGCCGGGCAAGGTCACCTCGTTCCCGCAGGCGGTGAAGCTCAAGGCCGACGAGGTGGTGATCTTCTCGTGGATCACCTACAAGTCGCGCGCGCAGCGCGACAAGATCAACAAGCTGGTGATGAACGACCCGCGCCTGGCCGACATGATGAATCCCAAGAACTCGCCGTTCGACGCCAAGCGGATGTTCTGGGGCGGCTTCAAGCCAATCGTCTCGCTCTGAGGCTAGGTTTCGGCCAGGCACTCGGCCGCGCGCTGCCGAAGCAGCGCCTGTTCGCGCGCGTTGCGGGTCATGCCCGCGGCGCGCTCGAACTCTTCGCGCGCCTCGCCGAAGCGACCGAGCTTGCGCAACAGGTCGCCGCGCACGCTCGGGAGCAGGTGGTAGTCCTTCAGCAACGGGTCGCCGGTCAGCCCGTCGACCACGGCCAGGCCGGCGGCCGGGCCGAACAACATCGACAGCGCCACCGCCCGGTTGAGTTCCACCACCGGCGACGGCACCTGCTGCGCCAACGCACCGTATAGCCCGACGATGCTGGCCCAGTCGGTTTCCTCGGCCGTCAACGCGCGCGCATGGCAGGCCGCGATCGCCGCCTGCAGCGTGTACGGTCCGCGCGTCGGGTTGCGCACCGAGCCGAGCTTCTCCGCGCGCTCCAGCGCCGCCAGTCCGCGGTGGATCAGCAACTGGTCCCAGCGCGAACGATTCTGTTCGAGCAGCAGCACCGGCTCGCCGTTGCCATCCACGCGCGCGGCCGAGCGCGACGCCTGGATTTCCATCAGCGCGACCAGGCCGTGCACTTCCGGCTCGTTCGGCACCAGGCCGGCGAGGATGCGGCCCAGGCGCAGCGCGTCCTCGCACAGGCCCGGGCGCATCCAGTCGTCGCCGGCGGTGGCGGCATAGCCTTCGTTGAAGATCAGGTAGATCACCGCCAGCACCGACGACAGCCGTTGCGCCAGCTCTTCACCGCGCGGGACCTCGTACGGCACCTGCTTGTCGGCCAGCGTGCGCTTGGCGCGGACGATGCGCTGGGCGATCGTCGCTTCCGGCACCAGGAACGCGCGCGCGATCTCGTCCGTGCTCAGTCCGCCGAGCAGGCGCAGGGTCAATGCGACCTGTGCGGGCGTGGACAGCACCGGATGGCAGGCCGTGAACACCAGCCGCAGCAGGTCATCTCCGATCGGGTCGTCGAGCTTGTCCAGGTGCGCGTCGTCGGCGCTTTCCTGTTCGGCCTCGAGCTCCCGCGCGAGTTCCTCGTGCTTGCGCTGCAGCAGCTTGCTGCGGCGCAGGCGGTCGATGGCACGGTGCTTGGCGGTGGCCATGAGCCAGGCGCCAGGCTGGTCGGGAACGCCGGTCTCGGGCCAGCGTTCCAGGGCCGCGACCAGCGCGTCCTGCGCCAGTTCTTCCGCCAGGCCGACGTCGCGCACCATGCGCGCGAGCGTCGCGATCAACCTGGCTGATTCGATGCGCCATACGGCATCGATGCTGCGGTGGATGTCGGTCGCCGTCATGGCGACCGATCACACCACCGACGTTGTACGGATGCAAGTACCCGAACCAGTGTTCGAAGCGGCATCACGCGCCTTCCAGGGCGGGTGCCGCGGAACCGCCGTGCTCGCTGAGGCGCTTGAGGTTGCCGAGGCCTTCCTCGAATGCCTTGCCGATCATGCGGTCCATGTTCACGAACACGCTGAACACCTTGGAGACGTACGGCATGTCGCCATTCATCGCCCAGGTCACTTCGCTGCCATTGCCCTGCGGCACGATGGTGAACTGCGCGCTGCTGCGTGCCCGCATCGGGCGGCTGAAGTCGAGCTGGATATCGACCTTCGAGGAGGGCACCGATTGCACGATCTCCATCCGCCCGGCGCCGGCCTTGTTGTTGCCGTCCCAGCTGTAGGTCGCGCCGGTGCCCTGTGCGGCGCCGCCGATCTCGCGCTGCATCTGCGGGTCGAGCTTCTCGTACGGCGACCACGCCCGCCACCGGTTGAAGTCGTTGATCTGCGCGAACACCTGTTCCGGCGGTGCCTGGATGTGGAGGCGGCGTTCGACGCGGAAGGTGTCCGGGCGGGTGGCGGCGTAGATGAGCACGGCGGCGATCAGTACGACGATGGCGATGGCGATGAACTTGAACATTCGTTACTCCGTTCCCTGGGGTTGCGTTGTCGGTGGTCAGTGCTTGGGTGTCGAACCGGCTTGCTGCTGCATGTCCTGCAGGCCGGCGGCGGCTTTCTGCACGTCGGCGGGGAAGTCGGCCAGCTCCTGCACCTGGCGGATCTCGATGACTTCGTTGTCCGAGGCCGGGCAGCGCGAGGCCCAGGCGATGGCTTCCTCGCGAGATTTCACCTGGATCATCCAGTAGCCGCCGAGCACTTCCCGGGCTTCGCTGAAGGGGCCGTCGGTGACCTGCGGTTTGCCGCCCTTGAAGCTCACGCGCGCGCCCATCGACGGCGGGTGCAGTCCGTCCAGCGCCAGCAGCACGCCGGCCTTCTGCAGGGACTCGTT
>Ga0102589_1001676_pt1 | contig 28735 bp, 27 predicted proteins | sample AraplaMF_Col_mLB_FD_76858 | JGI IMG/M metagenome (GOLD analysis project Ga0102589, IMG submission 76858) | Arabidopsis root microbial communities from the University of North Carolina, USA - plate scrape MF_Col_mLB | ecosystem: Host-associated > Plants > Roots > Endosphere | place: USA...
ATTATTATAGCCTCCAAAATTTAATTTCCATCAATCGTTACTAAATATGAGTTTTGAGGCTCGAATATGTATCTTCTTTTTTTTATTTTCAACATTCATTTGAATGACCAGCTCCCTCTAAACCATATAAAATCGTAAAAAACCATTGGCCCAAATCTAATATGTATGAAAAAAAGAGGATGTATGCTCATATATTGAACATAAAATCCCCTTATTAATATAGTTTGTTTAATTATATATAGTGATGTGCTTTTTTAGTTCATAAGCCCTCTATACAACCTCATTTTTGACTACTAATAACCCATTTTTCGGATACAAAGATAGAAAGTTCGATAATTAATTTTTCTTATCTCTCCATATAATTTTTTTCACAGACATAAAAACAATTAATGAAATCGCAACTCCAACTGTAACATCTGAAGCAAAATGAGCTCCCATTACAATGCGACTAATTGGTACTAGTAACATCCACATAAGAATTAAAATCCAAATACCTATTTTTTTGTTCTTTAATGAAGCAAAAGCTTCTGACAATAAACTGAGCCAAATGACTAACGCTGCATTAGCACTATGACCTGAAGGAAATGACATAAAATCATCACTTTTTGTAATTCCTTGAGGTATAAACCATCTTGAAAACCCTTCGAAAGATCCAATAGAAACCATATGACGATAACGTTCTCTACCCCACCCTAGTTTCATTAAATTAAATGTAATTAACACGATGACTACACTTAATAATCCGATTAATGCTACATCTCTTAATCTAGGATTATCATATTTACTCCATGATTTGGAAATCATATAGCAAGCACCAATAAAACAACTCATAAAAATCGGTATTAAAAATTTTGAAATAGGAAAATAATTTACCAGCATAACTGAAGCTATTAAAGCGAACAAAAGAATGACTATGCCGTAACCAATCCCAGAAAGATAATACTCTCTTGAACCTTTATTCATTCTAGTTTTAAATAAATACATACTAGAAAATAAAGCAATAAGCATCGCTGGAATTTCTCCTACACCTTGTAAAAAGAGAGCAATCTTATTAGTTGGTTGATATAGACTATTGGATATCTGTAGGTCTGTAAAGGCAAAGATACATAGTAAAATAGCGAAAACTGGAATAAGTATCACTTTTCTATTTTTCATCATTCACCCTACTTCCCACTATGCTTCAATATAAAATTCCCCATCTCAATTGCTAAATCTTCACTTTGAGGATAGACGCCTACATTATCTCCATAAGCGTGCCCCAAACCACGATAGAGGACTGTCTCAGTTTCAACTCCTTTTTTAGCCAACTTAGCTGCATACGCTAAACATTCTATCATTAAAAAATCATGTTCTCCTACCGTAATAAATGTACTTGGATAATCCGGTGATACATCAACATATGGACTTAAATACTTAGTATTAATTTCTTGCGTACCAAGTATTTCTGACATATTTCCGACCAATGAATGCATTATATTAAGCATTTTTTCTAATCCTTTTTTATACTTAGGAGCAATTTCATACTTATCTATACTCCAAGAATAAAATTCATCTTCATAGTTACACATATTAATTGTAGGATATAGAAGCAACTGCCCCTTAACGTACTTCCCGCCATCTTCCATATCCCTGGTTGTACAATACTGCGTTAAGTTCCCTCCTGCACTATCACCGGCCACAAAGATATTATTTTTGTCACCACCTAATGTGTCAGCATTCTCATAAATCCACTTTAAAGTAGTGTAACAATCTGTGTGCCCAATTGGAAAAGGATTTTCTGGAGCTAATCGATAATCTACAGAAATGGCTAATATATCTGTTTTTTCTACTATCAATTTTACAAGTTCTTCTACCACGTCAGGTGATCCCGCCATGAATCCTCCACCATGAATAAAGTATAGAATTGGCGCATTCTCTCGTTTAGAAATGCTATTATAAATTCTTATCGGAATACCATATCCATCTTCTGCTTCAACTGTTTTATGCGTAATATTAATGTCTTTAGTGACAATTGGAACACTTTTAATACCATTAAATTGTTTTCTCATATTCTTTACTGACTTTTCAGAAGCATCCATTTTCATCATATTTTTAGGCATAAACCTCATTACATTCATTTGAACCTTGGTGTCTTTATAAAGACGTGGATCCATCGCTCCTTTTTCATCGCAATCCGGTATGTTTTTTACTAAGACTTCTGCCCCTTGTACAATGATAGTTTCTTGTTTTTCTTGAATTTTTTCTAAAAGATCTAAGTCATATTTTCTAGTCATCTAGTATTCATCCTCTCTTAATTTAAGCGCTTTCATTTCATCGAATAATCGCATAGGTCCGATTGCATCTTACTTCATTTACTATTACTAAATAAAAATACGTTCCATGTACAAAATGTAACATGAAACGTATTTTTATTGTTGTTCCTATTTGATTCAATTATTGTCGTTTTTTGATATGATATTTTTTCTATACTGTAATGGCGTATATCCATATTTTTCTTTAAACTGTGAAATAAATGATTTTACATTTGGAAATCCGTGTTTTATTGCTATATCTTGTATAGAATTTGTGCTACTGATAATATCTTCATAAGCTTTATAGAGCCTGTATCTCGTTAAAAAAGAGGTGAAATTTGATCCAAAGGATTTTTTGAACATACGGGAAAAGTGTTCTTCACTTACAAAAAAATGTTTAGCTACATCTTTCAATTTAAGTTCTTCATCGTAATGTTCATAAATATACGTAATCATCTCCTTCTGTCTATTCCCCAGTTGAAAATCATTTTCTACATTCTCCCCATCTTTACAGTATCGTAATAAAATATAAACGATTTCATAAATCAAACTATTAATTTTTATATAACTTAAATCATCAGAATTTGTTACTAATTCCTTTAACTCAAAAAATATTTTTTGAAGGTTTGTTTTCTGAACAACTGAGTCTTTTATATTAAATCTGTATTTATCAAAATCTTCATTTACCTCTTTAAGAAATTCATAGGAAATAATTAACATCATTACTGCACAACTTGTATTTTCAATTTTTTCAAATTCATGAACATCTCCACTGTTTACAAAAATGAATTCACCAGCTGATACTTTCTTTTTTTGCCCATTCACATACAAAAAAATTTCTCCATATACTACTAGGCTAATTTCAATACTTCTATGCCAGTGAGGAGGAATATAATCGTGAAAATCAGTTGAAAACATTGTATCCTCTATATATTCAACCATTCCTGGAATTCGATCACGTAATTTTATTTCTTCATATTCTCCTTGCCTGATTTTCAATAGTTAACCTTCCTTTTCATTATAAATATTCACCCTATTTCAAAATCTCTCCAATAATGCCCTCCATTTGATGAACTCCTAAATCGGTATTTGTCATAATAACCACACCTGTTTCTAAATATGGATAAGCAACGATCATACATTGAAATCCAATTCCCCAACCAAGTGAAGAAAATTCAATTTCTTGTCCTATACCATCTAGAAAAACGCCTAGCCCCGCCCATTCTTTACAACCTTGTGAGCTAATAAGTTCCTTTGCCTTACTTTCAGAAAGACCAATTTTACTTTTACCTTTTAACGAGTTCACAACTTCAATTACTAAAATTGCTAAATCTGTTGGCGTTGTCCAAAGTCCGGCAGCTGCTGGATATGGATAAATCGGATATTCACTAGAAACGACTTCACCTTTTTTATTATGTCCACAAGAAAATTGTATATTGTTTCCTGTTAATGTTGTTTGTTTGTATGTACTGTTTTTCATATGTAACGGTTCAAATATCTGTTCATCCATTAATTCCACGAAAGATTTATCACAAACATCTTCTATTACTTGCTGTATAATACAAAAACCTGCATCGGAATATTGAAAGTCACTTTCCGGTTCATATTGTACTTCAATTCGCTCTTTACAATACGGTGTTTTTCCTTCTAATAATTCAACCATTGCAGGTTCGCCTAGAGTGGAATTATATTCGCAAAAACTCCCTTCAGGATCGATTATTCCAGATTGATGGCTAAGTAATGTTCGTAACGTAACTTTATTATTTTGCGTATATTCATTTTCAGTAACCTTCCAAGATGTAAGTCTATTATTTATATCCTCATCTAAATGAAAGATACCTTGGTCGGTTAATTTTAATACTAACATCGCTGTTAAGAACTTACTAATCGAACAAGCATTAAAAATAGAATGATTGTTTACCCTTCTATTCGTTCCCGCTTTCATGACACCAAATTCTTTTGTCATATGTATCGCACCATTTTCAATGAAAGCAATACTTAAACCAGATACATTATAGTGCTCCATACGTTCTGAAATATTTATATCCCTTAATTCCATATCGAATCCACCCCCATATTATCCTATGTAAATTTTAACAAAAGAATATATGTTCGTAAATTATTTTTATCCCGCTATTCGTGGGCAGTAATACTCCCACCTCAAAATTCAGCGAAAACAAAGAAGATAGGAACGCTACCTATCTCCAAAGTATCTTTTAGGAAGCGATATTTTTTTAGTACGTTTAAAATTTTGTATGTGGTAGGTGAAAAATGGCAGAATATTAACGAAGTAGCTGGCCCTTATGTGAAAGATTTTGCTATAGCTGCTGTGTGTCTTGCTGTTTTCTATTTTATTGTAAAGAAATTAACGAAAAAACGTGGTTAGTAATTTCATATTAATGATGGGAACATCTTAATTATGTAGTGGAAAAATAAAATCAATTCATTAATGATGTTAAAATCGGAATCATTTCGTGATCAAAACTATTTTTTCTGTATGTCTCGTGTCACAGTATATTCATACACAAAAGACCCATCCGCTAATTTATGGATATTAGTAGATGGCCTTTTGATCGTTTTTATTTGTATTTAAAATTCATTGAAAAATCACTAGATAAACATGATAATCTCTTCTAATTATGGTTTGTTTACATTTACATCTCCATATTCGGCGCATACACAACTTCTACTATGTAACCGTTTGGATCATAAAAATCTACCGTATAATATCCTTCTGAATACTCTTTCACTTCTATCGGTCCCCGAATGATTGTAGCTTGCACATTATGCAAAAAACTTGCTACTTCATCAACTACAGAGCGATTCATTGCCTGGTAACAAATATGTCTTGGCCCTAATGTTCGTACAAGCTCTACACGAATCTCCTTAAAATATATCTCTGTTTCCCCTGTACTAAAGGCTGTTTCATTTAGTTGTTTCCAGCCAATAATCGAAAATAATTGCCGATAAAATTCAATCGATTCCGCTAAGTTTGCTACCCAAAACTCAATGTGATGAATACCTGGTTCAAACGTTTTCTCTGGCATACTCCCCATTTCCCTTTCCTATCAATTTTCTATTTCGAATGTACAACACTTACAATTTCTTCTGGCTCATTGACAATGTAATTCGGAGATTCAACCTGAACTGTTTCTATCACATCATATCCCCAGCTTACCCAAATCACTTCTACACCAATTTTTTTACAAGATACGATGTCTCGAAGCTCATCTCCTACGTAAATTACATCTGAACTTTTCAGTTTCTTTGCTTTTAAAAATTTCTTTATCATCTTGTCTTTTCCGAAAATATTGTTAGAACAAAAAACATCTTGGATAAAATCAATTTCATTCTGACGTAAAAATTCGCGAATATGCTCCTCTGCGTTTGAGGATACAATGACAATTTCATATCCACTTTCTTTCAACGTCTGTAACACATCTATGATTCCATCGAACAAAGTAAGATTTTGAATCGATGGTTGATATAATTTATAAAATTCTAATGCTATCATAGGGATTTTATACAGGGGCACATGAAGCAATTTACACCTTTCTGGAATTGATAACTTCCTCAATGCTTCAACATCCTCTTCTCTTACCTGTTTAAAACGGTGTTTCTCCGCTATTTCATTGAAAATAGGGATAAAAATATCTTTAGAATCCACTAACGTACCATCAAAATCAAACATAATATATTTACTCATTACAAAGGCTCCTTGTTATCATTTATATTTTTTATACTTAAGAATTCTCTTCCAAACTGATATATCCTTTTATTCACAAAAAAAGAACAAGGTATATCTCCTTGTTCTCCTTTTTCTATGACAGCCATTTTGGCGGTGTATTCGTATTCCAATAAATATCACCAAGCTCGTGGTGTCCTGTAAAATCGTCATCATAACAATGGTAATGAAAATTAAAATAGTAACCATCTTGCGGTGGATGATCTCTTCTTACGTGAAAACGAAGTAAGTCATTCCCAGTTTTTGTATTATACACATGAAAAATCTTTTCATTTTTCCCACCGGCCGGTTTTTGCGAAATTGCTAAAGACTGCAGTGAATCTTCCGGTGTGTTATTCGCAAGGTTTGCAATTGCTTCTTCTATTTTCGGCAATATAACATCTTTAAACTCATCTTCAATTACTGGGCCAATTTTCGATCCGAATTTCTCCATCGATTGTCTCTCAGCCTCTTGCATCGCATAGAAAAGAAATGATTCTGAACTTATATCGCTTGATTTTTCATCCAGTATAAACGACGGTTGCTCTAAATTTTGTTGTTTTGTAGGCTTGTCCGCTTTGGCAGTATCAAGCAGTACAGAAGGAGGTGTTACTAATCCAAATGTAAATACAGTAATTAACGCGACGAGTGTCTTTTTCATCCAATTTGGCATGTTGTATCCCTCCCTTTCTTTTTATATTTTTATAACGATTTCTTCTATTATACAAAATGATGCCAATTTTTGCACTTTACAAATTTATTTACGTTAACATCATTTGAATATGAAATAGTAAGATTTCATATAATAAATAATATACCTTGATCTGACTAGGGGGACTTGACCTTCTCTTTTCAGCCGTTAGCATTTGCGTTCTAATCTTTGTTATGTATGTGTCGATTACGGATTAACAAAAAAGATCTATCTAGCTCTTTTTTTATTAGGAATAAATAAAATCCACACTGTTAGTCCAATGGTGACTCCTGCGCACATCACAGCAGGGATCATATAAAATTGAGCTAATGTCGTAATGCCGTAAACACATAAAGCTGGCAAAATGAGATATGCCTTTGCTTTCTGCGACAGCCATAGTTTCTTTCCTTCTGAACAATATAGTTGTAAATATAGTTTGCCAGAAAAAACTTTCCATATGTCTCTCGAGTAACGAAATATTGCAAACAATGCAAACGAAACAACAATTGCAGCAAGCCACCACGGAGCAACCCAAATTGTACTTGTACTAATAAGAAGGATACGAATATAAAAACCACCTGCATCACCCGAACGAAAATATTCCTTTAAAAAAGCTTCAATGATTCTTGCATCATTACTTTTTCCTAACAATATTCGTTTAGAACGCAGAAATAACCACGGCTTCGCTGCATTTGTAGGTTTTTGTACTTGACCCCCAAGTGTCATAATTTGTGCTGTCCATCTCATTCCCTCTGCTTGTTCTTTTTCAATTTCTTTAAAGAAGAAGCGATGGTACTCCATTTTTGCTTTTAATAAGAAAAAACTTATGATAAATAGAAGGAGAAAGAACAAAATCGTGTAAAAAGACTGCTGTAATATATATCTACATGCCATTCCTACATATACAACGCTTATAAAAAAGAGAATATTTTTAATAATAATCACTTGCCACTGTTTATGAAACCGAATATCAATATACCGTTGCAGCAAGGAGAGCATGAAACGAAAGCAAGTCAAAAAGATAAAACAGAGAACAGCTTGTAAGCCTGTTCCATGTAGACTTTTCAAAAAGATTGGTAGGAATAGTAATGTTACTAGTGCACTTGTGAAACAAATACGACAAAATGAATATACCATTCCATATTTCATCATTTGTTTCATCCAATCTGGAAATTGAATTAAAAACAAACTGTCCGCTTGTTCCAAAAATGAACGTACACTTCTTGAAAACGTTGTACTGTAAAAGATAAAAAGTCCGATAGATAAATAGAACACATCTTCATTTTCTGGTCCGTTTTTCCAAAGTGAAGTGTAGTATATCCAGCTAAATACAAGTGCTGGAACAACTGCATATAATGCGATTGTCCAATCAACAACAGAACGTACCGCTTTCCATTTTCGTTTTAATTCATGAAATAGTCTCTTATAAAATAATTTTCTAATCATGTTGCTCCCGCCTTACAATCACATCAAAACAATCTAACAATGTGCCTTCTGGCATGTCAGCAAGTGTTTGAATACTACGTAAATCTCCATTTGCAAATAACGTTCCTTCTGAAATTAATAAGAACCGCTCACATATTCTTTCTGCCGTATCTAACACATGTGTGCACAGTAAAATGCCAGCTCCGCGCTCCTTTTCTTTATACAAAAAGTTGAGAAAATCGCGAGTTGCTGTCGGGTCTAATCCAATAAATGGTTCGTCAATAATATAAAAGTCTGGCTTTGTTAAAAAAGCTAAAATGAGCATTGATTTTTGTTTCATTCCTTTTGAAAACTTCGATAAATATTCATGCTTATGCTTGTCCATCCGAAATGTATGTAACAACTCTTCAGCTTGTATTTCCCAGCTCCCTGATTTAACATCCTTAGCAGCCATTAATAGTTCAATATGTTCCCATAACGTTAAGTAATCATAATACGTCGGATGTTCTGGTACATAGGCATACGGATTCTTTTTTTCTCCAAATGAGACTTTCCCGTCCATATGCGCCAATAAGCCAAGAATCGCTTTTATCGTTGTACTTTTTCCTGCTCCGTTTGCACCAATTAAAGCAACTAGTTCACCTTGTTCAATTGAAAAGGCGATATTATGTATCGTTTGCTCTCTATATTCGTATCCAGCTGATTTTATATGAACTTGTAGCACGTGTATCCCTCTCTTTACAAAAAATACAATATATTCCTATGAAAATAATAACATATTTTTATAGGAAAAATATAAACCATAGCAAAGATACCATTCATATGCAGGAAAATAATCTCAATAGTAGAATACTTTATATTCTGAGCTCAAACTATTTTTTGTTACTCCATGTACACCGTTTTATAAAATATTTCTAACAAACGACGAGAAAGGATATTTACTATGACAAATAAACGGAACATCGAAGCTATTTTTATCGACCGTGACGGTACAATTGGCGGTGATACAACCATTCATTATCCCGGAGAATTTCAGTTATTCCCATTTTCGGAGATGGCTCTAAATCAACTAAAAGCACAAAACATACAACTTTTTTCCTTTACAAACCAACCTGGCATTGCTGATGAAAAAGCAACAACCGAAGACTTTATTCAAGAATTAGAAGCTTTCGGTTTTGATGATATTTATCTTTGTCCGCACCGGCATAGTGATGGCTGCAGTTGTCGTAAGCCTGAAACAGGAATGCTTCTTCAAGCAGCGAAAAATCATCATCTTGATTTAACGAAATGCGTTGTAATCGGTGATCGGTGGAGCGATATTGTTGCAGGTATAAAAGTCGGTGCCACAACAATTTTAGTTCAAACAGGTGCCGGGTACGATGCACTGCATACGTACCGTCATAAGTGGTCGGACATGAATGCTGATTATATTGCCACAAATTTAGAAGACGCTGTTTCATGGCTCTTTTCACATTCTATATAAAAATAAAACAGCAATACCGGATAAACGGCATTGCTGTTTTAGTCATTCCACTCGCTTTGCATACCTCACTGCAAAAATACGAAAACTATCTCTTTATAAAAAGCTTATCCTTACATATTCATATGTTATGAAAACGAATCACAATATGCTTGTATATATATCACTAGTCATATATGGATTTTTAGTAACTACCCAGCCATACATTTCATTTAGAAGTTTGGTAAGGAGTATGATGTAAGTAGAAATATACTGACCTATAAAAAGTTATTTTCATTTTTCAGCATATAGATTGCTGCCACGAAGGTAAAAATGGACCTACACCTTGCTGTCTTTCTATGTTTTTAAACTTTGCGCGTGGCAGGAAAAGGCCCTGACCGCTACTATACATAGCCAGTCCCTCTCGACCATTTAGAAAAATGCTTTTCCGCCTTTTTTTCATAGAGTGACTGAGTTGTTACGATTTTTATAAAGTTAATTCATAATGGAAATAGCGATCATCTCTTATATAACCGTTGCCTACATATAAATGCTGCGCCGCGGCATTATCTACTTCCGTTTGGAGCTTCAATCCTTTTGCCCCTGTCTCCACTGCAAATTGCTTAGCCTTTGCTAACAATTGTTTCCCTACTCCCGTTCCTCTTGCCTCACTTCGTACAAATAAATCATTTAATATCCACAGCTCTTTCATTGAAACAGAAGAAAAAGAAGGATACAGCTGCGTAAACCCAAAGTACTTCCCATCTTCTACTGCTACAAAGATAACGGATTCTTTTCGCTCCATACGTTCACGTAAAAATTGTTCTGCTCCTTCAATATTAGAATCTTGTCTATAAAACATGCGGTACTCATTAAATAATGATGCTACTCCTTGTAAGTCTTCCATAGTTGCTTGATATATTTTCACTTCTCTTCGCTTCCTTTCCAGTAATTCTTCATTAAATCCGTTGCCCAATCTGGCTGCTTAATTTCTTCTTTTGGCAAAAACTCTTTCATAACTGGTTTCATATCTAAAATAGGGGTACCATCAATCGCATCTAATCCTTGCACAACTAAGCGCTTTCCTTCTCTTCGTACTACTTTTACAATCGTAGCACCTAATCGATTCGGACGATTTTTCCCCCGCTGTGCAAAAATACCTACTTTCGGATACTCTTCATTATTTCGAGGATGTCTTGCTGTATACTGAATGTTCTCTTCTCTCACTCTATTAAAATAAAAAATCACTTCAATATGTGAAAATTGTTCAACCCCTTGCAAACTCTCTTCTGTATACAAATCTGTCAACTCAATAACAGATTCAATTTCTCCCCACAAATCATCTTCTACATTGATTCGTTCATTATGTACAAAAGCGATCGGTTGTAACGAAAACATCGTATCCCCCCTTTTTGTAACCACTTACATTATAATATATTTTCTGAATACTTTCCATGAATAATATTTCAGTTTACATAATAATATTATAAATCAAAAAGAAGAGAGGATGTAGTGCTCTCTTCTTTTTGAAGGTTATATAAGACCTGTTAAGCTATACATGCCAATTACAACAAATACAGCTACCGTTTTAATAATTGTAATTGCAAAGATATCCCGATATGATTGTTTATGAGTTAATCCAGTTACTGCAAGTAATGTAATAACTGCTCCGTTATGCGGCAATGTATCCATTCCACCTGATGCCATTGCTATAATGCGATGCATCACTTCTAACGGGATTTGGAATTGTTCTGCAGCTGCAATATACTTATCAGACATTGCGCTCAATGCGATCCCCATCCCCCCAGAAGCCGATCCTGTTATACCTGCAAGTACATTTGTTGTAATGGCTCCGTTAATAAGTGGATTTGTAAAAGTAGTTGAAATACCATCACGAATTACACCAAATCCTGGGAGAGAGGCAATTACACCACCAAATCCATATTCTGCACCTGTATTCATAGCTGCTAGTAGCGCGCCGCCAATACTAGCATTTAATCCTGTTTGAAAGTCTACAAATACACGTTTCCAATTTAATAGAAGTGTCGCAATAATCCCTGTGATAAGTGCTAATTCTACTGACCATACCCCAAGCACCCCAGATAATTCTACTTTCCCAAAACTTTTCAAACCAATTGACGCAAAATCAAAGCCACTTGGATACCATTTTGGAATAGTAATTGTAAAAATTTTATTCATGACACCAACTAAAATAAGCGGTACGAAGGCAAGCACTTGTCGAAATGCGGTAATTTCAGTCGGTGGGAGTGCTTGTTTTACACCTTGTTCTGCTTCGATGGATGCTGCCATTTCCGTATGTCCATCCCCAAATCCAAAATACCCTTCACCTTGCGCTTCTGCTCTCTGACGTCGACTTTCTAAATACACCATACCGACAATAAAAATAAAAATAGCTCCTGTAATTCCTAATAACGGGCCAGCATAAATGTCTGTCTTGAAAAATGTTGTCGGAATAACATTTTGAATTTGCGGTGTTCCTGGAAGCGCGTCCATTGTAAACGTAAGCACACCAAGTGCAATTGTACCTGGAATGAGTCGTTTCGGTATATTTGCTTCACGAAACAAATTAGCTGCAAATGGAAAAATAGCAAATGCCACTACAAATACACTAACACCACTATATGTTAAAATTGCCCCCATTAATACAATCGCCAGAATCGTTCGTTTCACCCCAACAATTTGGATAATCGTTTTTGCGATAGACTCTGCGATTCCTGACATCTCAACTACTTTTCCGAAAATCGCTCCTAACAAAAACACTGGGAAATATAATTTAATGAAACCAACCATTTTCTCCATAAAAATGTTTGAGAAAAAAGGTAAAACATAAGTCGGCTCTGTTAACAAAACAGCAAACAGTGCACAAATAGGTGCGAATAAAATAACAGAAAATCCGCGATATGCCACAAACATAAGCATACTAAGTGCCAGTAAAATAATGACTAATTCCATGATTTTCTCCTTTCTAATTTCCGAGGAAATATTTATAGAATTTTCAGTTTATTTAGTAAAATTCCACTTTATAAATGAAATTCCTCTTTCAAGCATCGAATATAGTCATTTTCCATAACACCTATATAAAAAAGATAAGGAAATGACCTTATCTTTTCAATCTGTTACTTGTTTACCGCATAATGAAAATTCTTTAAACCTTCTACATCTTTACTAATATGAGTAGCTCCTGCTTCCACTAATTCTCCTTTACTACCGTACCCATATAAGACTCCGATAGAATCAATACCAACTTGACACGCGCCAATTATATCATGCTCTCGATCGCCTACCATAACTACATGCTCTTTCTCTAAATCATCATATGTATGTAAAATATGCTGAATTATTTCTGCCTTTGCAATGCGTGTTCCATCTAAATTACTACCGACAATCTCTTCAAAATAATGCGCCATCTGAAAGTGTTCCAAAATTTGTTTTGCAAATATAGTTGGCTTAGACGTTGCCACAAACAATCGCTTCCCCGCATCCTTTAAATCTTGTAAAATACTAGGAATATGCTCATATACATGATTTTCAAACATTCCCTTCGTTTTAAAATATTCACGGTAATGCGTGACTGCATCTGTTACTTGTTCTTCATTCATTCCATATATATTCGCAAATGAATGTTGAATCGGCGGACCGATAAAAGTAAGTAATTTGTTATGATCCTGCTCATCTATCCCCATTTTTCGCAAGGCATATATGACTGAATTGACAATTCCTTCTTTGGGATCTGTTAATGTGCCATCTAAATCGAATAAAAAAGTTGTATACATATATTTCCCTCCACTCACTTTACTTTATATGTTACGCTCCAAAAACATTTATTCATATGAATCTCTAAATCTACTGCAAATGGTTCAAAAATAGCTGTAAGCTCTTCTTTCGAATAATAATTTTTTATAATTTCATACTGCTGGCCATCTGCTAATGGGCGAATTTTATATGTATTTTCATCATTTGGCTTAGAAATAAGTGTTCCACCAATTCCTTCGTTATACATATTATCGACCATACACACAATCGAACCTCGTTCTAAAACCTCATGAAACTGTTCTAAAAAGGGAAAAATATTTTCTTTCGGGATATGAGAAAACCAAAAATTTGCGTATGCTCCATTAAATGTTTTTGCTAACTGATTTAGTTTATATGCATTTCCTTGTACAAAAGAAACTTTCGATGGCAAAAGCTGCTTTTCTTTCGCTAAAGTTAGTACTTCTTCTGCGTAATCAATCGCAGTAATGTGCTGAGCTGTTTTAGCAACATATTGCGTCCAGTATCCTGTACCACAAGCAACCTCGAGTACATTCCTCCCTACAAACTTTTCTTTCAAAACATCTTTTATTTCCATTAATTCTGTTTGCCTAATAGGGTCATCTCGAAAATATACTTCTTCATAGCTCTTTGCACGGTTACTGTAATATGTTTTCATCCCTATCCCCCCTTATCATCTTAACCACAACTCTCACCATTTTACAAAACAATCATTTTAATGTAAATATTCAGTCAATAACTTTCGAGCAAACTTTTTTTAATAAAAATCAATATATACAAAATCCTTTTCATCCTGTATGATTAGATTTATTTTCCAAATTTTAATAGATGGTGAATACATATGACGACAAAATTAATTTTCATAGTAGTTTTTACAATTATCATTCATGCAGTAGAAACAAGTTCTTATAGCATCCGACTTGCAGGTATTCGGTTAAAAAAGATTGCTGTTTCGTTATCTGTAGTTGGAATTGTGTTACTTGTTGCGAGAACATCTAACTTGCTACAAGCTTTTTTAGTTAGCGGTATTGTCGATCAAGCAAAACTAGACGATTCTATCGATTTAAAAGGTACGATTCATATTATTTTATTCGCTGCCTCAATCGGTACATTACTTGCTATCTTTTTGTATCCAACTCTTACAAAACTATTTGGCTATGTGATTCAAAACTTTGAAACAGACGGTTCTTTTATACGTATGATGAAAACAAATAACATTCAAAAACTAAAATACACAAAAAAATATGTCCGTTTTCCAAAGTTGCAAATGATTCATCGGATGAGAGTTGGCGGCATCCCAAAACGAATTATGCTCATTAATATGTTTGCTACCGCTATTTATACGGCAGGTGTTCTTTCTGCTTTATACGCATCTTTTTTAAATCCTCCTTATGCAACGAAAGCAATTACAGCTTCCGGTCTCATTAACGGATTTGCAACAATCTTATTAACGGTACTATTAGACCCACGAATTGCTCTATTAACGGAACGGGCTCTCCAAAAAGAAAACGGTGCAGAAGCAATGGGGAAAATGTATGGGTGGCTTATGATTTCTAGATTTTTAGGAACATTACTAGCTCAGCTTCTTTTTGTACCAGGAGCTCATTGGATATTATGGATTATTTCGATTACGAATTGAAAATTGCACAGTGAAAAAGGGTCTTCTTAACTATGAACTGTACCCCGAATCGTGGACACTAAAAAAAGTCCATGATTCGAGGTACAGTTCACCATTCATCCTGAAGCACTTTTGCATTCTGATCAGGGTATCCATTACACGAGCCTAGAATTTCAGCGCCGTGTAAAAGAAATGGGGATTAGACAGTCTATATCACGTAGAGGAAACTGTCTAGATAATGCCCCAATGGAATCCTTTTTTGGTCATATGAAAGATGAATTAGATTATAAGTGTTGTCAAACGTTCCAATCTCTTCAACTTGTAATCGAGGAGTATATGCAAGATTATAATTATGATCGTTATCAATGGATACTCAAAAAAATGGTTCCGGTACAATACCGGAACCATCTTTTAAGTGCTTAATTTTAAAGGTCTTTTTATTAAACTGTCCATTTTATAGGGTACAGTTCACTCTCTCCACTCCTTCATTTGCAAGGGCATTAATAGTCGTAGGAATACCAATAATCAGGAAGATTATAATCATATTCTTTTGGGTTTTTCAAACCACCATAATCCAGTTCAAGAGAACAACTATAACACTTAATATACCAAGAGTAAGTAGATGATTCATAGTTTCCATCTTCATCTATGTCTTCCCATGTATCTTCATAGGTAACCAATGAAGATACTCCACAAACCGGACAATTATTAATACAGTGATCCTTTGCAAATTGATCCCATGGATATAGATCCTCCACTTCAGATTCTGCAATTTTTTTGGCTCTCTTTGTAATCCTTTTAGCAAAAGAACGGTGTGAAGATAATGGGTTTTCATAAGCTGATCGACCAAGCTCTTTTAAAAAAGCAGCTTTTCCAAAATCAAAATTTCCTTTTGAACATTCTTTTGCAATTTCAATGATAGGATCAATTTCAGTACACAAAGATTTGTATTTCCATTTACCCATATTCTTTTCATAGTCTGGTAGATTAGTAATTTGAATTATTATGGGTAGTAAGTACTTCCCAATAAAAACATCCAGCTCCTTATAATGTAAAATAAAGGTTCCTTGGTGCCAAATGCTATTTCTTAGTCTATTAAGCTGACTAAGGGTATCTATATTCTTTTTCTCAGTAAGGAATTTGTATTTCGAATCAATCTTTTTATCTTCAAAAAGTTTACATAACTTATTCAATGCATCATAAAAAGTAATATTATTATTCCTTAAAATTTCTTTATAAACAAGTTCCATGAAATGTTGAAAATGTACTATAGCTTCGGCATACTGACTAACATATTCTGTACTATATATCCACTCAGATTCATCTTGTGATTCTAGTGAATTAAACCTAATAAAATTATCTTTAATACTTCTATAAGTTGAAAAATAAGCCTTTAATGCTGTTCTAAGTGAAATAAAAGCAAAACTAGAAAGATTTCTCTCAAGTTTTTCAATATTAAAACCATTAGAGCATACCTTTTTAACATCCTTCATTTCCAGCCCCCTCTTTTTTTACAACTTTTTCTTATGCTCTAATACATCTAAAACGTGTATATCTCTATCTGAACAGTCTCTACAAATATAGTAGGTTACATAGAAAAATGAATCACCTTCCTTTTCATCATGTGTAACGTCTACCTCTTCTAACATCGTATTTTCTGTACATTTACAGTTTATACAGAAATCGTCGATTTGGAAGAAGGTATCGTCTTTTCTTATGAACCTAGTGTCTTTACCTAAATCCTTCTCTAAATCGTTGATTGTGTAAGTAAACCATGATTGAATTGTTTCTTTTATTGATTTTAGTCTGTAACCCACTTCTAGAGGAAGCCAAAAGAAAGTTAAGACAAGTAATACCCCTACTGGGTTTTCTTCTTTTGAAATTGGTAAAAATAACTGTTTTCTCGTTAAGTAGGCGTATATTGCACCTACCAAACAATACAGACCAATATAGGTTAATATCATTGTCTACCCCCTAAAGATGATGGGAGATATGTATATAGATAAATGATAATAAGTGGAAAACCGATTAAGCAAAATAAAATGAATCCGATTATGGATAGTAGTTTTGCCCCTCTACTCATTTTTGATAGCATGATTCTACCAGTTACACTTATAAAGATTAATGCATATATGGTAATGAGTGTACTATGTTCCATGTTTGACTACCCCTTGTAAATTATAATATCAGCCAATCATATCAGTTAGTTTTATCCAAAATTAAATTATCCCCCTACCACCTGTCGTAATGTATCATTGACCTTGCCAATTTCCTATTCCGCCATCTGGTCGATTCCAACGGGATTCTTCGCGCAGAATCTTTGCTTTCTCGGCTTCGGTCAATTTGTATGTATTCATTATTTGATATCCACCTTTCTCTATCCCTATTTTATTTCCTTTATATGTATATGGCAATAAAAACTCCAACCCACCCACACTCTCAAGCATGAATAAGTTGGAGTTTTTGCAAAATCACACCTTTTATTTACAACAATATTTAAATCGATACTGAGTTAAAGACTTTAACCTTTTTCCAACTATCATTTTCAAACACAGAATCCTTCACCATGTTGTGGCTAGTAGGAAGTAATAATGCTCCAATACCAGTTGGCCCATTTACATATTCAATACCATCTGCAGTTGGTAACTCTTTTTCAGTCAGTACTGTTTTTAACGGTTCAGAATACAGATAATGCTCTTGCTCTTTTAGATAGTAATAACCCTTTTGGATTGTTGGGTGCCAATTCTTGCTCGGATCTTTTCCGTTAAGAGTTCCTATTAAGAACTGTTTACCATTAATCTCTTGAACTTTTGTTTCTACCCACAAGTCATTGTCCTCGATAATGATACGCCTTTTGTATGTATGGTTCCACTAAAAGATTAAATGCTTCTGCATCCCCTGTTTGTGAGCGCTCTAAATATTTTTTATCCATTTCACTCCCTCCTTTCTTCACTTATTTATTACCATGTTACATAGAAAAAGTTCGTTTTTATTTTCGAAATAAACAATTTTTTATAAACACATTTTGAATCAGAAAGGAAAAATAAGAAAAACCTTGAACAATCACTCTAATTTACCATCTTGAAATAATCAGAAAACGAAGACAATCAATTGAGGTGTTAAAAATTCACAGCAATCTTCTCATAACAAATCCCCGGTACACAAACCGGGGATTATTTCACTTTATATTACGGTACTAACCGCGTACAGTCTCTCGGAAATGCACTTGCTTCACGAACGTTTGATAAGTTTAAAAATTTATATACAAGTCGTTCTAACCCAATCGCGAACCCACCATGCGGCGGACAGCCATATCGGAATGTATCGATATACGATTGAAAGTTTGCTACATGTAATCCCTTTTCTTCAAAGGAGCGAACTAACATATCATAATTGTGAATACGCTGCGCACCTGATGTAATTTCTAATCCTTTATACAACAAATCAAAAGAATCAGTGACGGAAGGATTCTCGTAATTTGGCATTGTATACATCGGACGTGTTTCTTTCGGATAATGAGTGATAAAGACAAAGTCGCTATTGTATGTTTCTTTTATATACTTCCCAAGCAACTTTTCTCCTTCTGAATCTAGATCTCCTTTTGGGGACTCTTTTCGATACTCTTTTTGTAAAATCGCTTGCGCTTCTGTCACCGTTAATTTGGGGATATCTGTAATAACCGGAATTTCAATTTGAAGCAACTGTAACTCCTTTACGCAATTTTGTTTTATTTTTTCAAACATATACCGAAGTACATCCGTTTCAAGCTGCATTACTTCATAAAAATCTTCAATAAATGCAAGTTCGACGTCTAAGGAAATGTATTCGTTTAAATGACGAGATGAATTGTGATGTTCAGCGCGGTATACAGGTGCCACTTCAAAAACACGTTCTAATCCACCCGCAACCATCATTTGCTTATAAAACTGCGGTGATTGTGCTAAATATGCTTCTTTTTCAAAATATTGAAACTGAAATACGTTTGCTCCGCCTTCCGCTCCTTGCGAAACAATTTTCGGTGTGAAAATTCTTGTAAAATCATGTTGTAGTAAATATTCGCTAAAGGCATGTGCAAACATTGATTTAATTTTAAAAATCGCTTGCACTTGTTCGTGCCGAAGTGATAACGTTCGCGAATGTAACATTTGATCTAAACCGACCTGCAGCTTCTTTTTATTCACTTCAAACGGGATTGGCTCCGCACCATTTATGAGCTTTACATCTTCAACTAATAACTCTACTCCAAGTTTCGTTTTATCTGTCTCAATTACTTTTCCTGTCACTTGCACAACACTTTCTACTTCTACTTTATATCCTGCCCATTCTTGTTCAAGTACGCATTGCATGACGCCTGTTCGATCACGAAGTAATAAAAAGCTAATATTCCCTAGATGCCGAATTTTCTTTACCCATCCTTGTAATACAACTGTTTCATGCGGTGTACATTCGCTAATAAGCGACCGCTTCATCTGTTGACTCATACTTTCCGCCTCCTATAATGAATTGTATGATTATAAATTTATTATTATCGTTATCATCATCATCCACGGCCGCTCACCTCCTTTCAAAGAATACAAAAATCCGCCCCTATAAAAGGGACGGATTTCACCGCGGTACCACCCAAATTGTCACATTGACCACTTTTCTCCTGATAACGGTAGGTTCCGTTTACTTTTACTAGTTGTTCACGTTCAAAATAACACTCACAGGTGTCTTTCCATCACGCTGCACCGCAATCTTCTCAGCTACCGATTGCTCTCTGTAGATCAGTTCACGATGTACTTTTCCTGCTCATCGTTTTTTATATTTACGGAATATTCTATCCTTTCGAACGACGAAATGCAAGTAGTTTTTTTCTTATTTTTTAAAATCATTCGAAAAGTTTTTTCTCTAACTTCTTTAATTCATCAAGTATACTGCTTTACATACTTTTTAATACGTATTAAATCTGGGTCCTCTTCCATTAATTCTGCAAAATAGCCGCTTTCATCTTCTTGCAATACACGTTCTAATTCAACGGTCGCTTCTTCATTTCGATTCAATACAGCTAAATAACATGCTTTATTATATCTGGCATTTAAATGTGATTCATCCATTGATAACACATCATTCATGAGCTGCAACGCTCTTTCTGTATCACCATTTAAATGATGAGAAACCCCAAGTCCGATATATAGTTCATCTTCTTCTGGATGATGCGCTAATCCTTTTTCTAATATAGCAATAGCTTCTCGGTAACGACCTTGATTATTGTAAAGGGCACCTAAATGTATAAAGCTTCCACTCATCATCGGAACATCTTCTGCTAAAGTACGAAGAATATATTCTCCTTCTTTTTCCCTTTGTAAATCTAGTAATATCGTACCCTCCAGCATTCGAATCGATGCGTCAATCGGTCTTTCTTGTAATATGCGCTCCGTTTCACGTAATGCCTCTTGTAGCCTTGCTTCATTATCATCTGCATGCTCTAGGAGCAGCATAATAAATTGATGTGCAACTTCATAATTCCAATGTTTCCCGAGCGACTTACGTAATGTTTTAATTGCATCATCAATGAGATCGCCATTTACATAAAAGTGAGCAAATCGTTGTACCGCTGCGCCGTTTTGTTGATTTAGGCGGATTGCCGTTTCATACAAATCAATAATAGATGTAAAAGAAAGTACATCATTTGCACGTTTTCGAATGCGGTGATATATTTTTGTGAAAAATGCTCCTGTTTGTTCTTCTTGCTCCATCTGTTCCAAAAATCTTTGTTCAAGTGCAGAAGCTGCATACATAAACGCATAGCTTTTTTCTTCTTTTAATATGTCTAAATCGCCTAAACTATTACTTATACTTTTTCTTCGCTTTCGCAATTCTTCTATATACGTTACATACACTTCTTCATTGTGAACATTTTTCAAAATAAGCTTCTCAATAACGTTCAGGCCTTCTTTTTCATCCGAAGCAAGTAATATTTTCGCATAATGATGTAATATTTCTTCATGATTATTTCCCTTTGCCAGCGCCTGCTCTATATAAGCCCGTTCTTTCTGGCCATCACCAGTTGCCCCGTACACATATGCAAGGCTATTTAGACGCCATGACTCAGAAATAATTCCTTTCTTTTTGTTTAAAACCGTAATCAGTTCCCCATGACGCCCAGTTTTTACTGAAATATTCGCTAAATGTTCCATATTTACTAATAAAGGAGCATTTTTACAACCTTCAAACATGTAATGCTGTTCGTTTTCTAAATCTTCTTCAACATAGTAAATTTCAGCCAATTTCAAATGTGCCATTGCGAAAGTAGAATCTTGTTTCACGCATTGTAAATACGCTGTTTTTGCTTGATCCCATTCTTCCAATGTTTTATACACTTCTCCGAGCCTAAAATGCGGGAATGGATCTTCAGTGATCTGCGTCGCTTGCTCATACAGCTGAATAGCTTTCTTATAATTCCCTGCAGATTCCTGTAAAATGCCTAAATAACATAAATAATCTATATTGCAATTATCTTTTTCAACTAACGTACGTAAAAATGAAATTCCTCTTTGTAAAAATGGTGTATCTTCAAGCTGCGATACATACATTTCTAGTGCATCTCGGAAATTACTTTGTATACAAACGATTCCTTCTTCCATAATCAGTAAAGCTGATTCAACTTCTTTTTGTTCGATGTTTTGATCTATAGCTGCGTTCCATAATATCTTTCCAGCATTAATAAGGAAGTCGCTATCTTCAATAAACTGTTCTTTCAGTCTAAAAATATATTGTTTTCCTGTTTCATAGCCTTTTTGTTTCATGTAAACTTCACTGATTCCTATATGACAGGATATTTCTTCCTCGTCACATTGAAGCCCGCCTTCATACATTTCCAGTGCTTTTTCATATTGTTCTCGCTCTAAATAAAGGTCACCTAATTTCACATATAACGCAGCTGATTGAACATCATTCTGCATTCCTTCTAGTAAAACTTCTTCTGCTTTCCTTTCATCATCTAATTCTGCTTCATAAATATCAGCTAACATGATATATGGTAGCGGTAATTGACGATCCAATTCCTTACCAACTTGAAGTCCGCGAATTGCCGATCTTATCTTTCCTAATTTATGAGCACACCGAGCACGCTCACACCAAACAAATCCGTCTCGTTTATACTGTTTTAACAACATAGTAAACACTTCATATGCTTCTTCATCATGGCCGCCATCCGTTAAAATAAGGGCATGATTAACAAAAACAAAACGATCTTCATGACGACACGTTGCAATAGATGAATACTTTAAAGCCTGTTCTAAATCATCTAAATACATATATCCAATAGCCATATAACTCCAAGCTACGGGCTGATCAGGGTCTAGCTGAAGCGACGCACGAAAGTTAGCAATCATATCATCATAACGTGATTCATCGAATGCAATGCGTCCTTGCGTAAAATGATAGAATGGATTCGCAATTTTATGATTCACTTGTTCTAATACTGTATACGCTTGTTCTAGTTCTTCGATACGTACAAAACATTGCGCTGTATGAAGCTTTACATAATCGGATTCGGGATAAGCATGTAAAGCACGCTTCGCACAGTTATATACAAACTCTTTTCCATCTTGTAAATCTAAATGCTTAATCGCATATAGCCATGTATACGGATTTTCTTTATGCTCGTGTAGAAGCCTTAATAAATTTTCCACATCGTCACGTTCAGCAAATTCCATTTGATCTGTTAATGAAAAGATGCGCCGGAAATAATAATCATCTTCTTCACATAGTAAAGAAAGAAGCTCACTTTTCTCTTTCGGAACAATTGCGATAGATAAGTAGTTTGTATTGACATGCTGCTTAACAAATTCTTCATATGTAACAAGTATGCGCTCTGCAAAATTTGGATCTTGAATATATAAAACTTGCAGCTGATCATTATAACCAACTACCAATTGTACATGTGAAACATGATCTATATCAACACTAAGCAAAATGGGAACGCCAGCATCGATAAATTTTTTATACACGTCAACTGTACCTACAAAGTAGCGACTTTTATAACCGTTTGCTTCCACGTATTCTACTGTTTTTGATAACTTCGATCCTATCCCATCAAAAATATGCTTAGCAATTTCATCTTGCGTTTTGCGATTTCCAAAAAGCTTTAATATCATTTCTACACTTGCAGGTACGCAATAGTTATCTTTCTGCACGACAGGTACAATAGAAAGCATCACTTCTTTTTTCTCAGTAAAACGAAGTGCGTTATGATAAGGAGAATCTTTTAAACTTTTCTCGTTTTCTAACAATGTTTGCAGAGTAGTCCAATCACCTTTCATATAATAGAATTCCGCCCAAATTTGTGAGAAGTATGGTTGATAACTATGAAATGGCAATAACTTTTGAACTTCACGTAAAACTTTGCTCAACTCATCATATGCTTTTTGATCATATAACCTTTTAGTCTTTTCTAAATAAAAAAACGGAACTTGTGGGAATTTCCTCATCGCTTCCGTAATGATTTGTAAGGATTCTTCATGTTCTCCTTTCATAGAATACAACTCAGCTAGTAAATAAGTTGACGTATCTGCACATTCCGAAAAAGTCATTCCTTTTCGCAGTACTTCTTCTGCCTTTAGCCAATCGCCTTTAAATAAATAGAAGTAGCCCCATTTATCAAAGATCGGAATTTCACTTAATTCGTCTGCTTTCTTCATATATATATAAGCTTCCTCATAACGACGCATTTCAAGTACGCAACGCGCTAATACGAAATATGCCTTTGCAAGATGCTCTTTTTTAACAGCATGACTTTCTTTTTGCAACGCCTCTTTTAACAAATCCTCTGCATCTAATGATTTTCGTTCATCAATTAAATCATCACAAAACCAAGTAAGCGTCCGAAAACTATTAAAACGACGATGTGCATACCGCACTATAAATGTACTATAAGATGGCATTAAGCCTTCATCCAACAATTGAATAAGTGTATAAAAATCTTCTTCAGAAGAAATTTCTCCTAGATATTTCTTTATATACGAAAAGGATTTTTTTGCTCTTATTTCCTCAATTTCGTTTTGAATTTCCGATAAACCATTTAAAAATTCTTTCTTTTTTACAAATACCCTTAATTCCTCAAAATCTCGCATCTTTTCACTCCATTCTTTTTTTCATAATTGTATATACTTGGTATAGAACTTACAATGTTTTTTCACATTTTCTTTAAAAGAAAAAACAGAGCGTACACTCTGTTTTTCTTCTCTTATATTTCGTTCGCTCGAAGATGAATTAATACCTGCTTATTCCCTATTTGAATTTTTTCTGCTTGTTGCACCTTTTCCTTGATGAATAATTGTTTCATTAGTAAGTTTTCTCGCAGTAATTCTTTATACTTCATCATTACATCCTGTAATTCCTCGTCACATTCAACTTCAATGTCTACTCGCAAATTTACTGGCAAATTCAATTGTTTGCGATATTCCTGTACAGCGCGAATAAATTCTCGCGCCATTCCTTCTTGAAGCAATTCATCCGTTACATGCGTATCCATCATAACGGTATATACTCCGTTCGTAGCATCAGCAAATCCTGTTTTCGGTACTTTTTCAATAAACACATCTTCTAATGTTACTATGACAACTTCTCCAGACGACAATTGACATGCTCCATTTTCATCTTTTAGAAACACTTTTACTTCCTCATTAGATAAATTTTGCAACCAATGATTGACCGTATTAATTTGTTTTCCGAATTTCGGGCCTGCTTGTTTAAAGTTTAATTTTAACTGATATGATATATAATCCGCTTCACTATGTTCGATTGTCACTTCTTTCACGTTTAACTCATCCATTACAATCTCTTTATAAGAATTCCAATCCATTTCTTGCTTCGTATTCTCAAATACAACTAGTTTTGCTAATGGTTGTTTTACTTTTAATGTATGTTGATTACGAATGCTACGTCCAAGCTCAACTACTTGTAAAACAGCTGCCATCTCTCTTTCAAGCTGTATTTGAATTATCCCTTCTTCACATACTGGATAATCTGCTAAATGAACACTGCTACCTTCTAAATGAAAATGAATATCCTCTGCTAAAAATGGTGTAAACGGTGCAAGCAACTTACTAATCGTAACAAGTACTTCGTGAAGTGTCGTGTATGCTGCCGCTTTTTCAGCATCCATACCAGATGCCCAAAAACGATTACGCGAACGTCTTACATACCAATTACTTACTTCTTCCACTAATAATGCTATTTCACGCGCAGCTGTTGTAAATTGATAATCTTCTAAAGCGATGCTTACTTTTTGAATCGTACTATGCAGTCTCGATAATACCCATTCATCTAGTTTTGTTTTCTTTGTATGATATTCTTGTTTTGGATTGTATCCATCTAAATCCGCGTACAATACGTAAAAACTGTATACATTTAACAACGTATCTACGAGTTTTGATTTTGCTTCTTGTACAGTTCGTTCTGAAAATCGCTTTGGATTCCACGGTGCACTATCTACAAGAAGTGCCCATCGCAAGGCATCCGCTCCAAATTTCTCTACTAAATCTACTGGGTCTAACGCATTCCCTTTACTCTTTGACATCTTTTGCCCATTTTCATCTAGCACATGCCCAAGTGATAATACACGCTTATACGGAGCTCTTCCAGTATACAGCGTAGACACTGCAAGTAAGCTATAAAACCAGCCTCGCGTCTGATCAATTCCTTCAGCAATAACATCCGCTGGAAATTGCTTTTCAAATACATCTTTATTTTCAAATGGATAATGGTACTGCGCAAACGGCATTGAACCGCTATCAAACCAAACATCAATTACTTCTGGTGTCCGTTTCATTGTTTCACCGCATTTTAAACAACTGATTTTCACTTTATCTACATACGGTTTATGCAGTTCAATATTTTCATCAACCGTGCCAATTGCATATTTTCTTAATTCTTCAATGCTTTTCGGCGCAAATTGATGATGACAAGCTTCACACTCCCACACATTAAGCGGTGTACCCCAATATCGTTTTCGACTAATGTTCCAATCAACCATGTTTTCTAAGAAATTACCAAACCGGCCATGTTGAATATGCTCTGGATGCCATGTTACTTCATTATTATTTTGTAAAAATTGCTCTTTTAAAGCAGTTGTTCGAATGAACCAGCTTTCATTTGCATAATAAAGTAGCGGTGAATCACAGCGCCAACAGTGCGGATAACTATGCTCATACTTCTCCTTATGATAAAGAAGACCATGCTCAGCTAAATAGCGAACAATATCAACATCACACTCTTTTACAAATTTCCCTTGTAAAAAAGGAACTTCGGATGTATATTCTCCCTTCTCGTTGACAACATTCACAAATGATAGACCATGCTCTTGGACTACCTTATAATCATCTTCCCCGTATGCAGGTGCAATATGAACAATTCCAGTACCGCTATTAGCTGTGACAAAATCAGCATTTACGACATAATGACCATTTGTAACTTCTGCAAATTGAAATGGCGGTACGTAAGAAAGGCCTATTAACTCACTTCCCCTGTGAACAGATAGCACGTTATACTCTTGCTGCAGTACATCTTTTGCTAACTCTTTCGCAACAATATATACAGCATCTCCTTGCTGGGCCCTCACATATTCCATCTCAGGATGAACTGCTAGCGCTACATTAGCTGGAAGCGTCCATGGCGTTGTTGTCCAGCCGAGAATATACTCGCTTTCCCGATCTGTAAGCTGAAATTTAACTGTTACACTTAAATCCTTCACCGTTTTATATCCTTGCGCAACCTCATGTGAACTCAATGACGTTTGGCAGCTTGGGCAATATGGAGAAACGCGGTGACCTTTATACAGCAATCCTTTTTCATGAATCGTCCCAAGAACATGCCAAACACTTTCAATATAGGAATTATCTAACGTGATATACGGCGCATCCATATCAACCCAGTACCCAATACTCTCTGTAAACTCACGCCACTGCTTTTCATACGTAAATACACTCTCTTTACATTTTGCTAAAAAGGCTTCTACACCGTACTTTTCAATATCATGCTTACCAGAAATACCGAGCTGTTTTTCAACGCCTAATTCCACTGGTAATCCATGTGTATCCCACCCAGCCTTACGCACCACTTTATATCCTGTCATCGTTTTATATCTTGCAACTAGATCTTTAATGGTCCGCCCTAGGGCATGACCGACATGCGGAAGTCCATTCGCAGTTGGCGGTCCTTCATAAAATACGAAAGATTGTGCACCTTCACGATTTCGAATCGATTGCATAAAGGTATCCTGTTCATTCCAATGCTTGCGAATTCGTGCTTCTCTCCTTACAGCTGCTTCTTTCACATCTACCTTTTTCATCTACAATCACTCCTTAAGAAATAATTAAAAGTACACAAAAAACCCGTCCCTAATGATTAGGGACGGGTTTACCCGCGCTACCACCCTACTTCTATTGATCAGTCGTTCATCAATAGCACTCAGCAACGTACAATCATACGCGTTCTTTGTAACGGTAGACAACCGTTCGAACTTACTATGTTCAGTTCGACTCCTCGGAGATGATTTTCAAATATATACCGAACACCGGCTTTCAGCAAAGCACCGGCTCTCTGGGGAACAGTAATACATTCTACTCGTTCTCGTCATCAGATTTGTATACTTTTATTATCAGTTATTTTATTCCAATAGAGCACCAATTGTCAATTAATTTAGAAACTTTTTCTGAGTTGCATTTATTTCATCTTTTTTTATTCTACACCTTTAAACGTTACACGAATAACAGCATGCCGCATGGTTAAACTACTGAAAGAACCAAAGATGGTTATTATCAGGAAAAGTGGTGTTTTTATGTCAGATTTTTTAGAGCCAATTGAATATGAAACAGGTACAGCAATTCAAACCTTCAACATTATAGAAACAAACGTTATTACTGATGGATATGAGGTGCTGTTGAATATCGATTTAGACAGTGGCTACGAATTAGAAAATGTGAGAATGCAAATTACCAATGAAGAATTAGCAGGATACGAAACAAATGATATTCATGAAGGAGTAAAATATGCGTTAGGATTTTTTGATAATTAATTATATGATGTTTTTACTTTCTTATTAGCCGTTATTCCCCCTGTTTTGGACGCTTATTAAAATAGTCTTTTCTTGTGATACCGAAACAATGGGACATTTTTTGTACAAAGAAGAAAACATTCTTTAAAAACAACATGACGAAATAAAGAGAAATTTTTTGAAACAATCATTAAAAATAGTATGTATCTAAAATTTATTTCGTTGAAATACTGATTGACACTAACCTTTTTTATTCATCCATATAAAAAGGTAGAGTTATTAACTCTACCCATTAATTTAATATGAAATAGCTCGTCTATTTTGTGTAGACCAATTGTTATAAAAGTCAGACCAATACATAGAAGCGTTTTTCTCACCAGTCCAAGGATCGTTATAATAAAAATAGTTTTCATCATACCCTACAAGCGTAATAGCATGGACTGTAAAACCATGCATAGTCATCCAAACTACAACAGGTTTCCCAGCGTCTAAATTGCTTTTTATTTCCAAACCAGTTAGATTTACTGCACTGCCTGTGTATTTACGTACTAAATCCATTAAAGCTGGAGGATATATAGTCCAACCTTTACCGAAAGGATTTCCTACAAAACCTTGATTTGGATCAAAACTAGAATATGGCATTTCGTATGCAAGTTGAACTTTATCTACGTTCGCACCTGCATATTGTAACATCAT
>Ga0102589_1001677_pt1 | contig 28726 bp, 35 predicted proteins | sample AraplaMF_Col_mLB_FD_76858 | JGI IMG/M metagenome (GOLD analysis project Ga0102589, IMG submission 76858) | Arabidopsis root microbial communities from the University of North Carolina, USA - plate scrape MF_Col_mLB | ecosystem: Host-associated > Plants > Roots > Endosphere | place: USA...
CCCTTCAAAAGCCTCTACTTTAAAATTATATTGCACAAAGCATCCCACCACATTTTTTCTATAACAACATAAGTATAGAGCATACTTATGTTCTATCCAACCTTTTTCAGAAATTTAGTTAAAAATAGACACCTGCCCATGCAACAATGCCCACCCTTTCATATGATAAAAATGTAGTAAGTTCAATGTAGGAGGTAAAAAACTATGGGCCATGTTGATTGTGGTTTTCACGGCGGTTTCGCTTTACTTGTTGTGCTCTTTATCTTATTAATCATTGTAGGCGCGGCTTGTTTCTGCTAATGCAGAATATAATAAACGACTAGAGGTTCTCTAGTCGTTTATTATTTATCACGCTTTTTTCGGAATTTCACTTCATGATACACTGTACATAAGACTATTTAGACAGGAGTGAAAAGAATGTATCCTACAGCATACATACAGTTTTTAATTCATTTTCATGGAGATTACGATTATTTTGAATGTCATGAAGTATTAGAGGATCATTGGAAATTAAAACCTAGAGAAGAGCGGGACAACTATTGGGTTGGTTTTATTCAAATAGCAGTTTCTTTATATCATCACAGACGCTCAAATTGGAATGGTTCACTACGAATGATGAAAAGCGCCATTACTATTTTAAATAAAGAAAGTAAACAAGTGCACAAATTAGGTCTGAATCACTCCAAACTTTTAACTATATTACAAAAACAATTACTGTCTATTCAAGCGAAAGAACCTTTCACACCTATATTTTTACCTTTTTCAGATTCTTCTTTAGAAAACACATGCCGGCAATTATGTACAGAAAAAATGATTCCTTGGAAAGATGCTCAGTCGCTACCTACTGAATACATTATCCATAAGCATAAATTACGTGACAGAAATGCTGTAATTGCCGAACGAAACGAACAGCTAAAAAAAAGAAAGCAGAGATGACATGGTTCCTATCTCTGCTTTTATGAATGTATATTCTGTTCAACTTCCTGACACTTTTCGCAAAAACTCGCAGTTTGTTCATTACCACAAATCATAGCATCTTGAAACTTATTTTTTAACTCTTGTACCATCTTCGTTCCAATCCCCATGTGACGATGAGACGGATTTACACTAATATGTTGAATCTTTAATACATCTTCTTCTTTAATAACTCCAATTATCCCAACAAAATCATCATTTTGTTTCCACAAATACAGTTGCCAATGATCATTTTTATCATATTCCTTCATTGTCACCTGTAAAGTTTTCACATCTTTTTCAGTTGGCATAAAAGAAAGAAGCCCCATTGCAATCTTTTCATAACTTTTTTTAAAACGAATTAACATAAACCTTATCCCTTCTTACAAAAGTTACAAACCATGTATCCCCTCTACTACTATTTTTACATCATATCCATTTTACAATATTTTCACTGTAGTGAGAAGGGCTGCCAAAACAACCTGATAATCATACAAAGAGAATTTAGGAAAGTCAAATGTATAGTATTCATTTATTTTCACTAATAAAATAAATGAATACTCACTTTCCTAAAATAAACTCAGCTTCTCTCAGAACTGATTGAACTACAAAGCTTACTGATTTCGAATAGCAAAATACATCTTCACTTTATTCTATGTATTTTTATAAAAATAGTTTTATTGCAAATAAGTTTAGTTAGCTATAAAAACTTTACTATTTACTCTCTTATCATTTACTGCACATTACTTACAAATTCCTGTTTATAGATTAAAACTTTTCTTATTTAAGTTTTCTCTCCAACTGCCACTACAAACATTGAACAAAGTAAGCTTTTATATCCAAATATTTCTAGTCTTCTTTACATGTCATGTGAAATTTTGAATGATGATTCTTTAACAGCGAAAAAAATAAAAAGAGAGCACAGTGCTCTCTTCAGCTTACTCTTCCCAAACTTTAACTTCTTTCATTACATCGCCTTGACGCATGTTTAATACTGTTTCAATCCCACTTGTTGCTTTACCAAACACAGTATGTACACCGTCTAAATGTGGTTGTGGCTCATGAACGATAAAGAACTGGCTACCACCTGTATTACGGCCAGCATGCGCCATAGAAAGTGAACCAACTACATGTCTATGAGGATTTTCATCAGTTTCACATGGAATAGAGTAACCAGGGCCACCTGCTCCTGTTCCCGTTGGATCTCCACCTTGGCTTACGAAACCAGGAATAACACGATGGAACGTAACCCCATTATAGAAACCTTGATTTGCTAATTTTTTAAAGTTTTCAACTGTTTTTGGTGCTTCCTCCGAGAAAAATTCCAATTCGATTTTTTCTCCGTTTTCCATTAATATGTATCCTAAAGTTTTCATGCTTATATGTCTCCTTTCGACTATCTCAGCACTATATTACCATATTCGTGCTCAGAAACAAAAAGAATCCGACAATCTGCATACTTCTTTTTTAAAATCAGTACGAAGACGGATGACAAATTTTTAAAATATACTATAATTACTTTGTTGCCCGCAAATTTCAAGAAAAAGAAAGGGAGCGATTTTTCGTGAAAACGAAACTATTAGCCCTGCTATTAGCTGTTACGGTATTTATGATTCCGTCAGCTTCATTTGCAGACGTGATTGAGGGAGAATCAATCGTTACATTAGGAGAAAATTTATCTGAACAACAAAAACAGGAGCTTTTAAAAGAAATGAAAGCGCCAAAAGATGCGCAAGTTATTACTGTATCTAATGCGGAAGAACATAAATTTTTAGAAGGCATCGTTCCAAAATCACAAATTGGTACAAGAGCGATTTCCTCTTCTATGATTACGTATACAAAACCAGGATCTGGTCTTATTGTACGAGCAAAAAATATTAATTGGGTAACAGATGCAATGTACACAAATGCACTTATCACAGCAGGTGTCAAAGATGCAGAAATCCAGATTACAGCACCATTTAAAGTATCAGGAACAGCTGCTTTAACGGGCTTAATGAAAGCTTACGAAACTACAGCAAACAAAGAAATTCCTGAAGAAGTAAAAAAAGTCGCTAATGAAGAAATGGTACAAACAGCTAAGCTTGGTGATAAAATCGGTGACGAGAAAGCTGTTCAACTTGTTGCAAAAGTAAAAGAAGAAATCGCCAAAGAACAGCCGAAGACCACAGAGGATTTACGTGCGCTAATTAAAAAGATTGCTGATCAACTCGGTATTACACTAACAGATGAGCAATTAGATAACTTAGTTTCATTATTTGATAAAATGAAAAATTTAAATATTGACTGGAACCAAGTTGGTAGCCAATTAAATAAAGCGAAAGAACATGTTTCAGCCTTCTTAGGGTCTGAAGAAGGACAAAGTTTCCTAGATAAGATAAAAGATTTTTTCTCTAGTATCATTGATTTTATTAAATCATTATTTAAGTAATAAAAGCTCGTCAGTGACGAGCTTTTTCTTTATACATCCAAATTTAAAAACGACATAAACCCTCTTTTTTAGACGTGAGAGATCATCGCCCCATGCCTTGTGAAGACAAAAAGAGAAAATGAGTGGATATTTCTGTTTGTTTTCATAGCTGCGACTTATATGCAGGAAAACAAAATGGATTTATCCCACTATTTGCGGACAGTTACACTCTCATCTCAAAATGTTTCACTTTATACAAGCAGGGGTAACTTCATAATAGCTTCCTCTACAGAACGAACAACGTGACGCGCCTTTTCCTTTACATAGGGATGTGCATGATGAAGAGAAAAAGAATGTGGTGTTACTGTAAACATGGAAATATCATTAAAAGAATCACCAATACATGCCACTTCATGCGCTTCAATGTTTAAATGCTTCATCAACCGTTTTAAAGCACTTCCTTTACTAACCCCTATTGGCATAATATCCACATAGCCTTTTCCAGAAATAAAAATTTCAGCTTGCTCATGAAAAGTTTCTCTTAGCTCTTCATCTAATGTCACAATCTTTTCTGCTTCTCCATACACAAACAACTTTGAAGGATGGACTGTTTTACCAAACTCTTCTTCTAATGTTTCTATCTCCGCAATATGCACACTCATATATTCTTCAAAAGCATAATGATGTTCATTTTTCTTTTTGGTATATCTCTGCTCTTTTGCACATACAATATCAGCTAGTCTTTTTTCATGTATATATCGATATATTTCCTGGGCAACTTGATCATTAAATTTCGATTCATGGAATATTTGCCCGTTTGGTAATAGCATAGTAGCTCCATTTAAACCCGTCGTATAATATGGAAATCCGAATCTTCTAACCACATCTTGGATCCTATGTGTAAAACGGCCAGAAGCAAAGCAAATATTCGTTCCTTTTTCCGCTAACCAACAAAGTGCTTTTTCATCTTCTTTATGAATATGGCTTACATTATAAACGAGTGTATCGTCTAAATCACTTACAAATAGTTTGATCATGCTCTCTTCCCCTTTCATACACAATTTCTACTCTAAGTGTACGAAAAAAATGTTGTCTTTTTGTTACAAAACGATAAATTTATAATAAAAAATAAGCAGGAGAACGATCCTGCTTATTTTTGTCTACGTATATTTTGTGGATGTACAATACTTGGACGCACTTTTAAACTAGACATGGTCGGGCGTAATAATATTGTTTTTAATGCTCCCCAGTCAAATGGTAAAAACGGCCATAAATATGGTGTTTGCAAACTTTTGATGGACGTTAAAAATAAAATTAACATCGTCATGCCAATTACAAATCCTATCTCATGGAAGAAGCCAGTTAAAATAATAACAAATAATTTCCCTAGTTTGTTTCCAAGTCCTAATTCGTAACTTGGTGTTGCATATATTCCAATCATTGAAACCGCTGTATATAAAATAACTTCTGGAACAAATAATCCAACGTCAATTGCAATTTGCCCAATTAAAATCGCTGAAATTAAGCCGGTAGCTGATGATAGAGGAGTTGGTGTATGAATCGATGCCATTCGCAAAAATTCAATTCCAATATCGGCCATAACTATTTGTAACAATATAGGGAGATTGGTCATTTTATTTGGTCCAATGAAAGCAAGTTTTTCTGGTAACAACGTTGGATCGAACACAAAAACAAGCCAAAACGGTAATAAAAACAAAGAAAATATAATACCTACAAAACGAACCCATCTCAAAAATGTACCAACTGCCGGATTTTGCCTAAACTCTTCCGCGTGCTGTACATGGTGAAAATAAGTTGTTGGTGTAATCATTACGCTTGGTGATGTATCAACAATGAGTAATACATGTCCTTCTAATAAATGATTTGCCGCTACATCAGGTCTTTCTGTATAACGAATAAGTGGAAAAGGATTATAACTTTGTTTAACCAGAAACTCTTCAATCGTTTTATCTGCCATTGTAATGCCATCCATTTCAATACTCTCTAGCTCTTGCTTAATAATTTTTATCAAATCTGGATTCGCAACATCTTGAACATACGTAATGCAAATATCCGTTTGCGATCTATCTCCCACCCGAATAATTTCGTTTCGAAGGCGCGGATCACGAATACGTCTTCTTATCAATGCTGTATTAACAACAATGTTTTCCACAAAACCATCTCTTGCCCCGCGCACTACTTTTTCTGTATCCGGCTCTGTCGGTGTTCGGCCTGGATAACTACGAACATCAATTACAAAAGCTTCTGTTTCACCTTCTACAAAAATAATTACAAGACCAGATAAAACTTGTAGCATTACTTCATCCATCGTTTTCACTTTACTTACTTGTTGATGGATAAGTCGATTTTCTAAAAGCTTTACGGTATTCTCACCAACATCCCTTATCTCATTTGTATCAACTGCTTCTTCTAAAATCGGAATAATGTAGTTTGTATCACACAATCCATTTACAAATAATACACCAATCTCTTTATCAAGAATTTGAAACTTACGAATTCCTACATCAAATGTGACACCAAGTCCAGCTGTTTGTTTCAAATAATTTTCATTATCACTTATGAAGGAAGAAATCGGGATATTAACTTTCTTTTGTTTCGTCATAAAACCCACTTCTTTCTAAAATTAATTGAATTGCTTTTTTTGTAATTGGCGATCCTCGCTCCCACTCATCATTTCTACACATCTTTCCTATATCACCAATCCCTACAATTACAGGGACAGTTAATTCATCTAAACAATAAATCGTATCTCCATTAATTCTGCCAATTTCACCATCGGGGAGTCCGAATTTATCAACACCATATTCTGTTAATCTGCCTTCTCGATCTATACTGATATCTACACGAGCCCACTCCCAATGATGTGTATTAGATGCAACGGCTAAAATACCAAGAACATCAATTTGTTTATGCATTGCCACATATTTTAGCGCCTTTTCACCGGAACCCTCCCCTATAAATCCACTATCATCAAACATAACAAATACAGGGTCATATGGCGTTTGCATAATTAGCTCCACAATCTTCTTTCCCGTCAATTTTGTTGGATTGCTTTGCGATGCAGAAATACACCTTCCGCCAAATTCCTTTGTTAACAGCTCAATCGTTCTTTTTGCATATTCATCTCCATCTGTCACCAAGATAACCCTTCGTCTCATTTGATTTATCCTTTCGGTTTACATATAAGTGCTACAAAAAATGCAAATAATATCGCTGCTGAAATACCTGAAGAAGTTAAGCTAAACATGCCAATTCCAATTCCTAAATAACCATGTTTTTCAGCCGCCTCTAGTGCCCCGTGTAAAAGGGAATGTCCAAAGCTCGTTATAGGAACAGTTGCACCTGCACCTGCAAATTTTATGAGCTTATCATATAGTCCAAAACTATCTAAAATCGCTCCAATCACTACAAACGTTGCCATCAAATGTGCAGGGGTTAATTTAGCAAAATCCAATAAAATCTGTCCTATAACACAGATAGCTCCTCCAACGATAAACGCATATATAAAATCCACAATTCACACCCCTTTTACCCTTTCAAATACAACCCCATGTGCAATTGTCGGAATCGTTTCTTTTTGTTGAATCATAATCGGGCTTAACAATGCTCCTGTTGCAACTACAAAAATACGTTGTAAGTTTCCCTTTTGCATTTCTTTTAATAAATGACCGTATGTTACAACTGCCGAACAAGCACACCCGCTTCCACCTGCAAAGACCTCTTCTTGATCCCCATAATAAATCATTAATCCGCAATCATTATATACATTCCCTAAATCATACCCTTCCTCGAGTAAAAGTTGCTTCGTAATTGGCGCTCCAACACCTGATAAATCACCTGTAACGATTAGATCATAATCTGCTGCGCTTCTTCCTAAATCTTCAAAATGCTGTTGAATTGTATGAGCGGCAGCAGGCGCCATTGCTGACCCCATATCAAAAGGATCTGCAATTCCTAAATCTTGCACTACCCCAATGGTTGCAGCTGTTACTTTAATATTGCTCTGTTCTTTACTAATTAAAACTGCCCCTGCTCCTGTAACAGTTGATGTTGCTGTACCAGGTCTTTGCCCCCCGTATTCTGTCGGATAACGGAACTGCCGTTCGGCAGTTGCATTATGACTACTAACTGTAGCTATCACACGGTTAGCAAATCCTCCATCAATAAAAGCCGATCCAATTGCTAATGTTTCCATTGATGTCGCACAAGCACTGAACATGCCTAACAAAGGAATTCCAAGCTCCCGAGCCACGTAATTTGCTGTAACAGTTTGGTTTAATAAATCGCCTGCTAAAAGAAAATCAATTTGCGAAGGCTTTACATCTCCTTTTTGCATGACTTGCTGAATTGAATCATTCATCAATCGTCTTTCAGCGAGTTCCCAATTCTCTTCCTGACAGTGCAATTCATCATATGAAATATCAAAACACTTTCCAAGAGGACCTTCCGCTTCTTTTGGACCGACAGCAGTACCTGTTGCATTCACAAATATATTATTTTGAAATACCCATGTTTGCTTCCCTGTCAATCTCATATCTAGTCTCCTTTAAGATAACCAAAGTTTAAACGTATATCGAATTAGACCAACAATGTATGCTCCAACAACACCAAAGACAATTACACTTCCAGCAAGCTTAAACATATTTGTCGCAACTCCGAGTACAATTCCCTCACTACGATGCTCAATTGCCGCACTTGCCATTGAATTTGCAAATCCAGTAACAGGAACTGCTGAACCAGCCCCCCCAAATTGACCGATTTTATCATACACACCCAATCCCGTTAACACAGCTGATAATAACACAAGCGTTGCTATTGTAGGATTTCCGGCATTTTGCTCACTGAAGTGAAAATAGTGCATATAAAATTTCATCAAGCATTCACCTACTGTACAAATCAGGCCCCCTACGACAAACGCTTTTACACAATTCATCACATAATTTGACTTTGGGTGATAATCTTTTACTTTATGTATGTAATCATCTTTTAATTTATTTTGTGTCATCTTAATACCTCCTACCTTGCAAAATAAATCCAATGAAACAAAGACCCCATTACCTTCCCAAGCACAAGTGCAACGAGTAGAACCACAATTTTCCCATCTCCTCCGACACGTTTTGTGATTTTATAAACAAGTTGTTTTTTATTTTCTCTACTATGCTAAAATCTCCAACAACTTGTGCAACCTCTTCAATCTTCACCTCATATGAAGGAGATACCCTCAGCCTATTTCGCATTTTGAGATAGATTGTTCGCTCCACTCCACTCCACTCATCTCTTCACTATTCCTCGTAGTTGTAGTATGGTTTTTGGAAATTTTTCTAATACAACTTTTTTCATAAAAGTATTAGAGATTTACTACCGATTTAAATAAAAAAACATCTGCACCATGTGAGTACAGATGTTTTTTTATTATGACAAGTTTATATTTTAAATTTACTAAACCACCAATAAATTCTGTAAATATTTCCAGATGATTGAAATTCTTTGGTTTTGGAAAAGATAACAACAATAACATAAGATACAACTTTTTCATGATTTTTTTCTTTCCAAGTTTAGTTGAAATATCAATGCCGTCTAGTCTAATACAAAAAATCGAATAGATGGCTATTCATCTATTCGATCTTTCATCTGTTTTAATATTTTCTTTTCAAGCCTTGATACTTGAACCTGTGAAATTCCAATTCTCTCTGCTACTTCTGATTGAGTTTGATCTTTATAATAGCGCAAATATACAATTAAACGTTCGCGCTCATCCAATTCTCTAATCGCCTCTTTTAAGGCGATTTTATCAAACCATTTCGTTTCTGTTTGATCTGCAATTTGATCTAAGATTGTAATAGGATCTCCATCATTTTCATAAACCGTTTCATGTATGGATGATGGAGTACGGCTCGCTTCCTGTGCAAGAACCACTTCTTCTGGCGTTAGTTCAAGCGCCTCTGCTACCTCATTAATTGTTGGAGCCCTTCCATATTCTTTAGAAAGCTCATCTTTCATTTTTCGAATTTTATTTCCAGTCTCTTTTAAAGAGCGACTTACTTTCACTGATCCATCATCACGCAAAAATCGCTGTATTTCTCCAATAATCATTGGAACTGCATAGGTTGAAAATTTCACTTCAAAAGACAAATCAAATTTATCTACCGACTTCAAGAGCCCAATACAGCCAATTTGAAATAGATCATCTGGTTCATATCCTCGATTGAGGAAGCGTTGTACAACCGACCATACAAGCCGCATATTACTTTGGACTATCGTATCTCTCGCCCCTTGATCTCCATCTTGACTTTTTTGAATTAACGCTTTTAACTCGTGGTCCTTTAACTGAGGTTTCTTCTTCTCATTTCTGACCTCTATGTCCATAGGCAATTCTCCTTAATTGCATAGAGCGTTACGATTTGATAAGTATTTTGTCAAATGGATTGTTGTCCCGAAAGATTCATTTGAAATGACTTCTACTTCATCCATAAAATTTTCCATGATAGTAAATCCCATTCCGGAACGCTCTAATTCAGGTTTAGTTGTAAAAAGAGGTTGCCTTGCCTCATCTAAGTTAAAAATGCCAACCCCTTCATCTCGAATCGTGAGTTTCACCATTGCTTCTTCCAAAATCACTGAAATGTAAACAACACCTTCAGCATTCCCCTCATACCCATGAATAATTGCATTTGTGACTGCTTCAGACACAACTGTTTTAATCTCTGTCAATTCCTCCATCGTTGGATCCAATTGTGCGATAAAAGCAGCAACTGTAACACGAGCGAACGACTCATTTTGACTTAATGCTGAAAATTGAAGGTTCATTTCATTTCTCATTTATGCCACCCCCAATGTCGCGAGCGCATGCGCTTCACTTTCTTCTAAGCGAATGATTTTAAACAGACCTGACATTTCAAATAAACGTTTTACAGGAGGTGAGATTGCACAAACGACCATCTCCCCTCCTAAACTTTTAACATGCTTGTATCTGCCTAATATAACACCAAGACCAGAACTGTCCATAAATGTTAATTTTTCTAAACTTAATACAATATGATGAATACGATGCGTCTCAATCATATCCGTTACTTTTGCTCGCAACTCTTCAGCAGTATGATGATCTAGTTCACCCGCCAGCCTTACACATAAGACATCACGCTTTACTTCTAAATGCACGGAAAGACTCACACGATTTCCTCCTTATGCTTAAACTTTACTCATGTACATAAGATTTTCGTGAACATAAAATAAGAATCCTTCCTACTGACAAAAGAAGTACTATTTCGCCATAATGTGAATCTTTCAGCAATTATTCTACCTATTTCATGTATACAGATAGAATAGCGGCAATATTTTTGCCGCTATTTCGATGTTGAAAACGTCCCTAAACTTCTTTTAAATAGCTCCCACCAGCTTGCTGCAGCAACATCTTCTCTCGCTACAATCGTTTGCTTTAATAAAACATCCTTATCTTTTTTAATAACAAGTGTACCGAGTGCATCACCTTTTTTAATCGGTGCTTTTACTTTCTTTTCAGCAATAACTTCCTGTTTTATCTTGTCCATATTCTCGCCTTTTTTCATCAAAAGAGATACGTTTTCTGATGCAACTAAATCTACCTTGTCTTTCTTACCTTTTCCTACCTTTACGGTTTGAATTTTTTCACCGCGCTTATACAATTTTTTCGTTGTATATTGTCCAAATGCATAATCAAGGAGCTTTGTTACTTGATTGTTACGTTCTTTTGATGTTGGAGCTCCCATGACAACAGAAATGACACGCATGCCATTTTTTTCAGCTGATGCTGTTAAACAATATTTAGCTTCTGTTGTAAAACCTGTTTTCACCCCATCCACCCCAGGATAAAAACGAACTAATTTATTCGTATTCACGAGCCAAAACTTTTTCTCTGTATCTTCACGTAAGTAATCTTCATACTTTCCTGTATATTTTCGAATGAGTGGATACTTCATCAACTCTTTCGCCATAATTGCCATGTCATATGCTGTTGAATAATGATTTTTCGCTGGAAGACCCGTTGGATTTTGGAAATGTGTATTTTTCAATCCTAAATCCTTCGCTTTTTTATTCATCATGTTTACAAAACCTTCTTCTGAACCAGCGATATGCTCAGCAACTGCAACAGATGCATCATTTCCCGATGCAATTGCAATCCCTTTTAGCATTTCATTCACTGTCATTTCTTCACCCGGCTCAAGAAAGATTTGTGAACCACCCATCGAAGCTGCATGCTCACTTGCTCTAACTTTATCCTCTAGTTTTAGTTTTCCTTTTTCAACTTGTTCCATAATCAATAGCATTGTCATAATCTTTGTCATACTAGCAGGTGGCAATTTTTCATTTGGACTTTTCTCAAATAAAACTTTACCCGTATCTTGCTCAATAACAATTGCTGACGATGCTTGCTCCGCTAACTTCGGCCCTGCTTCTATTTCTGTTTTTTCAGACTGCGCTTTCTTAGATTCTGCAAAGCCAACCGAAACACCAGAAAATAGCAACATGAAACAAACAAGTATTCCAAAAACTCGCCTCATGACTAACCCTCCATTCTATATCAAACCTATTTTTTCCAATCAACGTGTTTTTATACCATATTTTTCTATAAATTCGTATTGACAAATAAATTCATCACATATATTGTATTAAGTGTATTACACCTAGTAGTACACTTAATATTCATCAGGAAGGAGACATTGCTCTTGCACATTCAACTCGATCCAAGAAGCAACACTCCGATATGGGAACAAATTGTTCAAAATATAAAAGAACGCGTACTAAAAAATATGTTAGCACCAAACGATAAACTACCATCTGTACGTGAACTCGCTTCACTTCTTGTCATTAATCCAAATACAGTAAGCAAAGCGTACCAGGCGTTAGAACGACAAGGAATTATTGAAACACTGCGAGGAAAAGGTACATTTGTCTCCCAATCGATTACACCAACATTAGATGAAAGGAAAATCGCTATGGTTGAAAAACACTTCCATCAATTATTACTAGAGGCTTCTTACCTTGGGATTACGAAAGAAAAAATTCACGATTGGATAGATTCGTACTATAAAGAACTAGGAGGGAATACGGATGCTAAAAGTGACGAGTCTCAAAAAAACAATTGATAATCAAGTCATTTTAGACAATATTTCTTTCACATTACAAAAAGGAAGTATTGTGGGATTACTCGGAAGAAACGGTGCGGGGAAAACTACTTTACTTCGAACACTCGTTGGTATTTTAGACCCAGATGAAGGTACTGTTACATACGACGAAACAGATGTTCATAAACATCCAGAAACGAAGCAGAAGGTAGCTTATGTACCAGATTCCACGAATGTATTAAACGGGTATACAGTAAAAGAAATCGCGAAGTTTTATAAAGCTGTTTATCACAATTTTAATGAAGAACATTTCTATAAGCTGCTAGAACGTTTTAAATTACCTGAAAAACGCATTCGCAGTTATTCACGAGGTATGAAGGCACTTCTTGCTATGATTCTAGCGTTTTGTACAGGTGTAGAATACATTATTTTAGATGAGCCAACCAATGGGCTTGACCCAATTGTAAAAAGACAAATTTTACAATTTTTAATTGAAGAAGTAGCAGAACGTGAGATTACCATTCTCATTTCTACTCATCACTTAGATGAAGTGGAAAAAATTGCAGACACGGTTATTATTTTAAAAGATCATACAATCGCATCGATTACAGCATTAGAAGATACGAAATCTCGCTATGCAAAAATACAAGTCGCTTATGAACGTTCACTACCACAAAAACTAGAAAACTTAAATCATGTAAAAATATTAAATCAAACAGGAAAAGTGTACACGATTTTAATTGAGGGCAATGTAGCAGCTACATTAGAAAAGTTTCATAAAGAACAGCCTATTTTATTAGAAGAATTACCAATGTCACTCGAAGATATATTTGTCACAACGTTTGAGGAGGATTCGCATGTTTCATAAAGCTTTATGGATGAGACAATGGAAACAAGGAAAATATATAATTCTATTGTTTTGGTTAATTAGTTTGTATCAACTCCCTTATAAATATTATCAAGCAGCACAAACGGCGCTTAACCAATCAAAAATGAAACTGGATGACTATGTGTATTATTATTCCTACTCTTTTAATACATTCGATAATCCCTTCGTCACGCAAGGAGCCATTCTTATTGCACTGGCTTGTCTTTTAATTGGATGGGAACGTAACAATCAATCTACTGATTTTCTATTCTCGATGCCTTTTAAGCGAAAAGATATTTTTTTAACAAAATGGTTGCTTGGCGTTTTGAATATCATTACAGTACACATAATTTGCTGGATTAGCATGTACGGAATAAAAAACATATCGTTTCACAATGAGTATCAAGTCTTTACTCCGTTTCATAGTTACTTTGTATATGCTACGGTTGTACTCATTGCTATTTATACATTCACTTTATTTATCGGAACTATTACTGGAAATATTTTCTCCCAAAGTAGCTTAACGGCAATTTTATTATTTTTACCATACGGTTCCGTATTATTAATCTCTGGATTCATTTATACCCATACACAATGGTCTTTAGAGGCAATGGGAGAAATAGAGGTGCAGACTCATGAGTACTTACAACATGTAGGGATTATTTCACCATTAGAATCTTTTTCTATTAATTATGATTACCATCCGATAGAAACATTTGATGACTATGGAAATAAACTTTCTAGTGTACTACAGGACAATCCAATGGAGCATACTTCTGTGCCTTCTCCTTGGACACTATTAACACCATTTGCTTACATCATGATCTTTTTACCATTATCAATTTTTCTATACACACGTACACCGAACGAACAAAACGGAAAAATACTATTGTTTCCTAGCTTACAAAGGTGGTTCATGCTTTGTACTGTTCTATGCTTCGGATTACTTGGCGGTAGAATATTAGGCGGACGAGATGCACTTCTGTCTTATTATATTGGATTTTTCCTATTCGCTATCATAAGTTACTTCATTTTTACACGTCTATTAAAATTGAAGTTTGCTTTTGGAGGGAGATAAAGTGAAACTTTATTCAGTGGGGGTTTTCTGTATCCCCCACCTATCTTCCTCGTTTTTCTCTGAATTTTGAGGTGTGGGTCTTACTGCCCGTTAATGTGGGATAAATACGAATTGAGGTGGGATCATGTTTCATAAAGCTTTATGGATACGGAATTATAAACAAGGAAAATATGTCATTACGCTCTTTTGGCTAAGTATTTTATACGCCTTACCATATAAATATTATGCTGCCGCACAGCACACAGATGAGTATTTACGCACGACAACAGATACTTATTATATGTATCATTTAGAGGGAGCGGACGCGATACTGTTTCCAGGTCTTCTATTAATGGTATTAGCAATCCTCTTAATCGGATGGGAACGCAATAACCAAAGTATCGATTTTCTTTGGTCTATGCCATTTAAACGGTCGCACTTATTTTTATCAAAATGGTTACTAGGCATTGTTCATATCGTAAGTGCGCTTAGCCTTAGTTGGCTTCTTATGTTTATCATCTATAAAAACACGATACACGTTCAATACCAATCCTTTTCACCATTTCATGTATACTTTGCTTATACAATCATTACGTTAATTGCAGTTTATACATTTACGCTCTTTATTGGGACGATTACAGGAAATGTGATTTCACAAAGTGTTTTAAGTTACATTATTATCATTTTACCTTTATACATCTTTCAGCTTGCGTTCCCTTTTTTCGCACTACATATAGATTTATCACGAGAAGAGTACAATTATAATTACATTAAATATGAAAAATATACAGAAAATATAAGTGTAGTAGCTCCTCTTAATCAGTTTCGTATTAACTACAACTATGATCCACAGAGGGACACTTTTGAAGATGAATTCGGAAACATACGAACAGGACCTACTTATCATCACACCCCGTCTGCTTGGGCACTGTTAAGCCCTGTTATCTATATACTCATTTGTCTTCCGCTAGGAGCTTATCTATATACACGCGCTCCGAATGAACATAACGGAAAAATATTGCTATATCCAAGACTTCATAAGTATTTCTTAATCTGTACTTCTATTTGTTTCGCACTTCTTGGCGGTACTATTTTTATTGATGGTAGTAATTCTTTACCTCTTTACTATATTTATTTTATAGGGTCTGGCATACTGACATATATTATCTTGCAGCGACTGTTAAAACACAAGCTTTCTTTATATGCAAAATAACCTCCTCACCCCAAGGAGGTTATTTCACATTCTCTCTTCTTTTTCCATATGCCTTCTCTTCTTTCATTCCAAAACCATCGCCATTCTCTATTATTTGATCTGTAGGAGCTACAATACTTTCAGCAATTCTCCAATCTCCTTGCTCTTGAACAAATACTTGAAGAAAGTAATTCATTCCATTTAGTTGATATGGAGTTTCTTTCTTCACTTCATAACGCACAGCAACGTAATACACTTGAACATTTTTATTTTCAAATTTAGAAACATATTGAGATAATCTCGGGATGTAATTTGAAGCTTTTTCAAGTGAAAGTTGTTTTACTTTTACGAGAGAAGAATTTGTAACATTGCGCAGTGTATCCTGCTCACGAATATTATTACTATGATGAAGTAAAATTCTACTCTGCATAGAACGAACCCATAATTTCGAATATAAAACAGGCTGATTACTTGCAATATAGTGCATTTCTTTTTGAACAACTTGGATTGGTGTTTTTGCATAAATCAATGTGCTAGAACATATAAAACTTCCAATCATAATTAGGAATGAGACCATATATTTCATTATTTTTCCTCCGATACTTTTTACTTAAAGTATTGGAGTTTCAAAATATTTTTATTCAAAAGAAAAAGGATAGGTAAGCATTTCGCTTCCTATCCTCATTTATTATAATACGCGACCAAATAACTCTAATACCATTTCAACTTCTTGATCGCTCCAACCTTTAAATTTCTCTCTATAATATTCTTTACGTACAGCTTCCAGTTTTTCAGCCACTTCTTTTCCATGCTCTGTAATTTCTAAATATACAATACGACGATCTGAATCAGAACGTTTTCTCGTTACGAAGCCCTTTCGTACTAAACGATCTGTTACAGCTGTAATATGGCTAGATGTTACGTTTACTTCACTTGCAATTTGCGAAGCCATTTGCGGGCTCTTCCAAAATAACGCACGCAATACAGAAAACTCATTATATGGCATATGCTCTGAAAAACGTGTATTAATATCATTTTGTAATAAACGTATCATCTTTCGAAATGATGCAGATAAATCTAAAATCAGTGCTTCTCTTTTTTCGTTCACTAGCCTCGACCCTTTTTTATAATATTTACACATATTATAATCTATCGATACCTACATTGTATATGTTTTCTTTCCTTTCACTTCTCAATTATGTAACTTTTTACATACAATTTTCTCTCTCTTTCACTCATATACATATAAAAAGGATGGTGAGCAAAAATGCAAGTTGGCATGAACCCTTATTCACCTGATGTCCGCAATGGTAAACAAGCAACCATTACTGTGCAAGGAGAGGGAATTATAAAAGCAAAACCAAATGTCGTTGTATTAACAATTGGTATTAGAACAGACAATAAAGATGTGAAACAAGCACAAGAGGAGAACTCCATTCATTCTAGACAATTACTCGATGCACTTAAACAAATTGGTATCGCCGATAAGGATATAGAAACCATTTCATATACAATTACTCCCCAATATGAATATGTGAAAGAAAAAGCACTCTTACAAGGTTACCGAGTAGAGCATTTGTATGAAATTACCGTTTTAAATGTACAAAAAGCTGGGGAAGTATATGATATAGCTGTTACAAATGGTGCAAATGTAGCAAGAGGATTACGTTTTCTTATTTCCCATCCAAACGCGTACTATCAACAAGCACTCTTACAAGCAGTTCAACATGCTCAAGAAAAAGCTCGTATCATTGCAAGTTCATATAATTTAAATATTAATCCCGTCCCACTTTCACTCGTTGAAGAATCGGCACAAGTCCCACGTGAATTTATGTCTCATGCTACTTTACAAGCACAAGCCGCTCCTCCAATTCAATCTGGGGAACTCGAAATCATCTCTACTGTTCGAGCCATTTTCACATATTTGTAGCACCAATTAACTTTTAAGTAACCGTTCTCATTATATTTATTGTAAAAAGATTATGTTCTGATATAATAAAGGACGGTGGGCCCTTTTCATAGGGATATCACGGGTGGGAGAGGGATATGAAAAAGAAGGTTTAACATGAAAGGAATACTCGAAAGAACATTTAAATTAGACCTACACCACACATCACCAAAACAAGAAATATTAGCTGGAGTGACATCATTTTTCACAATCGTTTATATTATGATTGTCAATGCGTCCATTTTATCAGATGCCGGCATTCCGCTTGAAGCAGGAATTTTGGCAACTGTTTTTAGCTCATTTGTCGGATGTCTATTGATGGCATTTTGGGCAAATGCACCTGCTATTCTTGTACCAGGTATGGGTGTAAATGCATTCTTCACGTACACAGCTGTGCATACGCTTGGATTAAGTTGGCAAGAAGCATTAGCAGCTGTCTTTATCGCTGGTATTATTTTTGCAATTGCCGCGTTTACACCGATTGCTCGCACGCTTTCATTATCAATTCCAAAGTCATTAAAAGAAGCGATCACTGTCGGTATTGGTTTATTCTTAGCTTTCATTGGCTTGCAAAAAGGTGGTCTTGTCGTTTCGAATCCGAACACTGCTGTTGCATTAGGAAAATTAAGTAATCCTGTTGTTCTAGCAACACTGCTTACTCTTGTTGTGGCACTTGTGTTATTTATTCGTAACGTACGTGGGAACTTTTTATGGACGATTGCAATTGGAACCGGTATTGCATGGATATTTGGTCTTGTTGATACAGGCCAGGTTGGAAATAGCTCATTTTCAATCTCAAACTATGGAGATGTATTTGGAGCTATGTCCTTTGGAAAGCTTTCTTCCTTACCGTTTTGGATTGCAACATTTTCCTTAAGCATGGTGCTTATTTTTGAGAACATGGGACTTTTACATGGATTATTAGAAGATGACCGTAAATTCCCACGTGCCTATCAAGCAAATGCAATTTCAGCAATGACATGTGGTCTATTTGGCACAAGTCCTACCGTTTCAACAGTAGAAAGTGCCGCAGGTATTACAGCAGGTGGTAAAACAGGTCTGACGTCTATCGTTACAGGGATGTTGTTCTTTGCATCACTGTTTGCTCTTCCGTTTGTAAAATTAATTCCTGATAGTGCCATTGCACCAATCTTAATTATTATTGGCGGCCTGATGATTTCAAACATTCAAGAAATCCATCTAAACGACTTTTCAGAAGGATTTCCAGCGTTTTTAATTATCGTTATGATTCCGCTCACATATAGTATCGCCGATGGCATTGCGTTCGGATTTATTGCTTACCCTATTTTAAAGATCGCTCTTGGAAAGCATAAAGAAGTCGCGCCGTCCATGTATATCATTGCATGCCTATTCTTAGCCATGTTTGTGTTACACACTATTGGCTAGAGAAAAAACGCCGAGGGAGTTCCTCGGCGTTTTTTACTTAAACCAGCCTTTTTTATAAAACCAAACCATCATTCCTCCACCAATTAACACCATAATAGCTAAACAAATAAAATAGCTATATTTCCCTACTAATTCTGGCATATGCGCGAAGTTCATCCCATACACCCCGGCAATGAATGTGAGTGGCATGAAAATCGTCGAGAAAACAGTTAATGTTTTCATAATATTGTTCATATGATGAGAATTCAACGAAAAATAGCTATCTCTGATATCAGCTGTTAACTCTCGACTTGCTTCAATCATTTCTGAAAGCTTTAGCAAATGATCATGAATATCTTTAAAATAAATCTCATGGTCGCTTACACCATAAAACCTAGTGGAATTTAAAATACGATACAAGAGATCGCGCATCGGTATAATGGTACGCCTAAGCTTAGATAAATCCGCACGAATATCGAATACTTCCTCTAGTACACTCCCTGCTGTATCACCTGTTAAATTATCATCAATTGCATTTAAATGATCTTCAATATAGTAAACAGGTGCAAAGTAATCATCCACAATTTGGTCAATGATTGTATGTGCTACATGTAAGGAACTCTTCTTGATACGTTTTCTCTCGCCAAGCGTTGTCCACACTCTTTCAATCGCATTATTATGTGAAAAATGGAAAGAAACGATATAACGATCACTAACAAATAAATCGATCTCATGCGGTTCTAATCCATCTTCTCCAAATGCGTGGAGAACTAAAAAGTTATATCCGTCATAGAAATCCACTTTTGGCCTCTGAACATATTCTACACAATCTTCAATCGCAAGGGGATGGAACTTAAAATGCTCTTGCAAAATGTATGTATACTCTTCTTTTGTTGGCTTATATAAATCAAGCCAATACCATACGATATCTTCTCGTCCTGTTTCTTCTAACGAAACATCATATAATACTTCATCTTCTTTCGTTACTGCACAAATTCTAATCATAATTTCACCCATTAATATTATAAACAAAAAACAGTCAAAAAAGCCAAGGAGAAGTCTCCTTGGCTTTTTCAGCTTATTTCGTTACAATGCCATGCACAAGTTTCGGTGCATCCACATGTTCTTTCGTTATTTTCATGTTCTCATAAATTTTTTCTTTTACATCTTCTACATTTTCGCGGTTTGCGTAAATCGTAACAAGTGAGTCACCTTTTTTCACGCTATCCCCTACTTTTTTGCGAAGCATAAGTCCAACTGCTAAATCAATTTCAGATTCTTTCGTTGCACGTCCTGCACCTAAAAGCATTGCTGCTGTTCCAATTTCATCTGCAACAATTTCAGATACGTATCCATCTTCTTTTGCCTCTACCTCAATTTTAAATTGTGCTTGTGGTAGTTTAGAAGGATCATCAACAACTGAAGCGTCTCCGCCTTGCGCTGCTAGGAACGTTTTAAATGCTTCTAACGCTTTTCCGTTGTTCATAACTTCAATTAGTTTTTCACGCGCATCTTCTAAAGAAGAAGCTTTTCCAGCAAGGTATACCATTTGACTTCCAAGTATTAAACATAACTCTTCTAAGTCTTTCGGTCCTTTACCTTGTAATGTATCAATTGCCTCTTGTACTTCTAATGCATTACCAATGGCCTCGCCAAGCGGTTGACTCATATCAGAAATAACTGCCATTGTTTTACGACCAACATTATTACCGATACGTACCATTGCTTCTGCTAAACGTTTTGCATCTTCATCCGTTTTCATAAATGCACCTGCACCTGTTTTCACATCAAGCACAATTGCATCAGCACCAGCTGCAATTTTCTTACTCATAATAGAGCTTGCGATCAAAGGGATTGAGTTTACTGTCGCAGTTACATCACGAAGCGCATATAGTTTTTTATCGGCAGGTGTCAAGTTTCCACTTTGACCGATAACAGCAATTTTATTTTCATTTACAAGACGAATAAATTCATCATTTTCAATCTCTACATGGAACCCTGGAACTGCTTCTAATTTATCAATCGTACCACCTGTATGCCCTAAACCACGGCCTGACATTTTTGCAACTGGTACATCTAAAGCAGCTACTAATGGACCTAACACAAGCGTAGTTGTATCACCAACACCACCTGTTGAATGCTTATCTACTTTTACGCCTTCAATCGCTGATAAGTCAATTGTATCGCCGCTATTTACCATTGCCATCGTTAAATCAGCACGCTCTTGTTCATTCATATCTTGGAAGAAAATTGCCATTGCAAGTGAGCTCATTTGATAATCTGGAATATCACCATTTGTATAGCCTTCTACAATAAAATTTACTTCTTCCGTCGTTAATGCATGTCCATCACGTTTTTTCGCAATTAGGTCCACCATTCTCATTGTAAACTCATCCCTTCATTTGTTTTACAATTGCTTTTACTAATGCTAAGAAATTAGATTTTACACGTTCTGTTGTTTCAATTACCTCATCATGATGAAGTGGTTGATCTAAAATACCAGCTGCCATATTTGAAATACAAGAAATACCAAGTACTTTCATACCAGCATGACGTGCAACGATAACTTCTGGTACAGTTGACATTCCAACCGCATCGCCACCAAGTGTACGAAGCATACGGATTTCTGCAGGTGTTTCATATACTGGGCCTGTCATCGCAACATATACACCTTCTTGTATTTTAATGTTTAAATCAGTTGCAACTTGTTTTGCCATCATACGAAGTTCTTTTGTGTATGATTCAGACATATCAGGGAAACGTACTCCCATTTCAGAATCATTTGGTCCAATCAATGGATTGTGTCCCATAAAGTTAATGTGATCTGTAATTAACATTAGATCTCCTGGTTCAAATGATGTATTTACACCACCAGCTGCATTTGTTACAACAACTGTTTCTACACCTAGTTCTTTCATAACACGAACTGGGAATGTTACCTTTTGCATGTCATATCCTTCGTAATAATGGAAACGACCTTGCATTGCCACTACTGTTACACCTTGAAGTGTACCAAATACAAGCTGACCAGCATGACCTTCTACAGTTGAAACAGGAAATTCAGGAATTTCACTATACGGTACTGTTACAGCATTTTCGATTTCATCTGCTAATACACCTAGTCCAGAACCAAGGATAAGTCCTACTTGTGGTGTTTCTTGGAATTTCTCTTTTAAGTATGAAGCTGATTTTGTAATAAGTTCACGATTCATTATATTTTCCCCCTTATTTCTTTAAGTTGTTTAAGAAACTTGTTCCGTATTCTGGCATTGCTACACCGAAGTTTTCTGCTACTGTTGCACCAATATCAGCAAATGTTTGACGAAGTGCTAATTCTTCTCCGCCTTCTTTCATGCTTGGACTATATGCCAATAATGGTACATATTCACGCGTATGGTCTGTACCATGGTGAATTGGATCATTACCATGATCCGCTGTAATTAGTAATAAATCATCTTCTTTTAGTTTTTCAAATACTTCTGGAAGACGTGCATCATATTCTTGCAACGCCTCTCCGTATCCTTGAGGATCACGGCGATGACCAAACAGCGCATCAAAATCAACTAAGTTCAAGAAGCTAAGACCTGTAAAGTCCATATTTAATGTATCTACAAGCTTGTCCATTCCATCCATATTCGATTTTGTACGAAGAGATTCAGTTACGCCTTCTCCGTCGTAAATATCAGAAATTTTGCCAATTGCAATGACATCATAGTTACTGTCTTTCAATTCATTCATGACTGTACGACCGAATGGTTTTAATGCATAGTCATGACGGTTTGGTGTACGTGTGAAGTTTCCTGGCTCTCCAATGAATGGACGAGCAATAACACGACCTACCATATACTTTTCATCCAGTGTTAACTCACGTGCAATTTTACAAATGCTGTATAGTTCTTCAAGTGGTACAACTTCTTCATGTGCAGCAATTTGTAATACGCTATCAGCGGAAGTATAAACAATTAGAGATCCGGTTTCCATTTGCTCTTGACCAAGTTCATCAAGAATTTCAGTTCCAGAAGCAGGTTTATTCCCAATAATTTTACGTCCTGTTTTTGCTTCTAATTCATCTAATAATTCTTTTGGGAATCCTTCTGGGAACACTTGGAATGGCTTATCAATGTAAAGGCCCATTATTTCCCAATGACCTGTCATTGTATCTTTACCAGTAGATTTCTCTTGCATTTTTGTATAATAGCCAAGTGGTTTCTCTACTTTTGAAATCCCTTTCATTTCACGAATGTTACCAAGGCCTAATTTCACCATATTTGGCATTTGTAATCCGTTCATATGTTCAGCAATATGACCGATTGTATCAGAGCCTAAATCGCCAAATTTTTCAGCATCCGGTGCTTCCCCGATTCCTACTGAGTCCATTACGACTAGGAAAATACGTTTATATTTATTCATAACTGCAACCTCCTTTATGTTCAGTTCCACTCCTTGTAGTATGTTCAAAACGTTGTAAAGTGAAACTGCTATCAATGAGAATTCTCTCGTTTTCCACTTACTAAAACACTTCTTCAAGTCATGCTCCAACCCTCTTCGCTCTATTTTCAAACGAAGCAAAAAACTTTCCTATTTTTTCTAAGTCAGATGTCAGACATCTCATGTTGATATCATAACATGTTTACGCTTTCTTTTTAATACATTTTCGTAGAAATTCTTATTTTCTTCACATTTTCTATTGTAATCCATTCTGCACTGAAGTGCTAATGAAATTATGATTTATTTCATTAACCTAAAGAAAAAAGCAGCTCTAAAGAGCCGCTTCTTATTTTACTTCTACTGTTTCCTCTTTATGTTCGTGAAGTTCACCTTTTTTCACATGAACTTTCACTTTATAAGCACCATTTTCTTTAAATGTATGTTTACTTACATACTCACCTTTATCCCCTTCCTTTGCGGGAATAAACTCATGCTTTTCAACGCCATCTTTCCAAATTTCAAGCTGTACTTCAGCTCCAGTTAACGCTTCTTCTTTTTGCTTCAAATGAACTTTCATTGTTGATTCATTATTTGCTTTTACATCGCCAGCCATAAGATGAATCATCGTATCACTCTTGTGACCACCGTGCCCTGCTTCATGGCCACTTTTTTCTTTCTTCGCATCTTCAACTTTCGCATTTCCTACAGCTATTTTCACTTCTGGCATAACATGCATTTCACGTGCATTTGTATGTGCAATAACATGATACACACCATCAGATGGGAATGTTTTTTCTACTGCATAAACACCTTTTCCTTTATGTTTACCGTTTAGCATTTCATGCTTCTCTTCGCCATCTTTCCAAATTTCGAACTTCACATCGTCAGCATCCGTTACTTTTTCTTTTCCTTGTGTAACAAGTGCCTGCACTTCTGTTTTTTCATTTGGTTTAATTTCTTTCGGATTTGTTTGAACCGCTACTTTCACTTCTTCAATTTTGTCTTTTTTCGTTGATTCTTCTTTCTTTGTATTACAACCAGCTAATGCTAGCATCGCGATAAATAAAGTAATTACAAGTTTTTTCATTTTGATTTCCTCCTTTATACTTTATTTAGTATAGAGGATATACCAGTTCATATTCCAGCCTTCTGCTGAAAACAATGTACGAAATGTTTGTGAAGTTTTTGTGAATTCCTCACATCTACTTACTTTTTATTCTCAAAACGCTTTATTCGTTTACTAATTAGCTCTGGCAATATACATTCATTTTGATTTTCCCACATATAAGTCGCGGCTATAAAGAACAAAAGGTTACCGCTACTTATTTTCTCTCTTCGTTTTCACCTGGCATAGGGCAGGAAAAAGAACTGACCGCTTCTATGCATGGCCGGATTCTCTCCCACCTAAAACACTTTCTCAATTTGTACTTATATAAATAAAAAATAAAAAGAGCATAATACTTATGCTCTCGGATGAAACTGTTTATATACATCTTTTAATCTAGTTTTTGAAACATGCGTATAGATTTGCGTTGTTGAAATATCTGCATGCCCAAGCATTTCTTGTACAGCACGCAAATCCGCTCCATTCTCTAATAAATGAGTCGCAAAAGAATGTCTTAATGTATGCGGCGTAAGCTCTTTTTCTATATTGGCCTCTTTTGCTAAGCGCTTTAAAATCTTCCAAAAACCTTGACGTGACAATCGATTACCATGATGGTTCAAAAATAGTGCATCGACTGCTTTCTTCCCCATTAATTCTTTTCTTCCCTTTTCAATATAACGTTGAATTGCTTCCGTAGCCAAACTTCCTAATGGGATGATCCGCTCTTTATTCCCTTTTCCAATGCAGCGAACAAACCCCATTGTCAAATGAACATCCTCTAAATTTAGTGCTATCAATTCAGAGACGCGGAGTCCTGTTGCATACAACAACTCTAGCATAGCCTTATCCCGAATACCGAACGCACTTGTCGCTTTGGGCATTTGAAGTAATGCCTCTACCTCGCTCACTGACAATACTTTCGGTAATTTCCTCTCACCTTGAGGTGTTTCAATATGTACAGATGGATCGTGTTCTACCACTCTTTCACGAAGTAGAAATTGATGAAATGAACGAATAGAGGCAATGTGGCGTGCCAAAGTTTTTGATGATTTTCCGTTCTCTTTTAAATACTGCAAAAAATTCACAATGTGCATCCTTGTCACTTCATGAAATGTTTTTATTTGTTCGACATTTTGTAAATACTTCACATAGCTTTTTAAATCACGTTCATAAGATACAACTGTATTTTTTGCTAAACCTTTTTCAACAATCATATAATGAATAAAATCTTTTAATTGATCTTCCAATCTACACTACTCCCCATTTTCATAGAAAAAAATTATTCTATTTACAAAAGCATCTTTTGCCGGTTCCTCATTCCCTGATACTTTTTCTACTGTCTCCTCTTTTGGTTTTTCGTAACGATGATAACTTTCATATTCTTCATTTACCCATAGTATAGCGAAATAAAACAAAATCGTACAACCTGTAAATAATAAAAATACCTTCATCCCATCAAAAGTTAATTGTAAAGCTCGGCGCATGGTAAACTCCTCCAAAATATATGTTATTACAACATATGCCAAGCTTTCTGCGATTTATACCTAAATTCAAATAAAAAACCTCTTCCTAACTAAATAGGAAAAGGTTATTTTTCATCCGTTTCATTTTCTTGACAATTTTTACAAATCCCATGGAAAGTTAAACGATGGTCTTTTACCTTGAAGCTCCAGTCTCGTTCTACTTTTTTCTCCACTTCACCAAGTAAATCCTCTTGAATTTCTTGTACAGCACCACATTGCGTGCAAATCAAATGATGATGGAAACGCTGTGCACCTTCTTGGCGTAAGTCATAGCGTGAAACACCGTCTCCGAAGTTAATTTTATCAACAACTTTTAACTCAGATAATAACTCTAAAGTTCGATAGACGGTTGCTAATCCGATCTCTGGCGACTTTTCTTTTACAAGGAGGTAAACATCTTCTGCACTTAAATGATCTTCTTCATTTTCCAGCAGCACACGAACTGTTGCTTCACGTTGTGGTGTTAATTTATAGCTCGCTGCATGCAATTGCTTCTTAATTCGTTCAATTCTCTCTTCCATTCGGTACTACTCCCTCCTCGCCACTCTTACACCATTATATCAGAAGAAGGACTTCTGTCAAAAGAAAAACAATGAAAATAACTTGATAATCATTCTCATGTAGTATTTATTTTTTATTGATAACTTCCACGACTTCTTTCATTAACACTGGTGACGCATATGCTTCGATGCTAGAAGCAATTGCTAATACTATGCCAATAACAAGAAAGAAGCAAGTATAGCGGATTAATAACGGTAGTAGTGGCTCGGTAATTTTTCGAATAAATTGATGCCTAATCATACGTAAAGAAAAACTTGCAGCAATTGTCGTCATGACAAGAAACGCTGGAATGATAATTAAATTTTGTGGCAACACAGATACAAATGCTAATAACAATCCATTCCATCCATGCTGACTAACTAAAAACCCTACTGTAAACCCAACAACTACCCCTTTTAAAAATAATAAAATAAAAATTAGTGGCAATCCAATAATTGAAATTCCTAACAACCAAATAAATCCAATATATTTTAATTGTGAAAAGAAACTTTCTCGAAACATGTCGCTCGCAATTGCAAATTCTCCTTTGGAAACTTGTCCAAAAAATCGATTCAAATAAAAAGATAGATCTTGTTTTTGATTGACCTCTAGGCTATTTACAAGAACGGCTCCAAACACCACACCCATCAATAACAAAACAGAATTAAATATATATAGCGAAGAATTCTCTTGTATATGAGAAATTACACGATCTTGCCAAGTTTTTCGTAACATTTTTCTTCCCTCCGTTCACACTCTTACTAAAATGTATGAAAGAAAGAAAAAAGTATGACGAATTAACATTGAAATTCCGCTCTACTTTGCTAAACTTAAAAGTAGAGAATAGGAGGGATTTTACTTGAAACCATTATTATTAGATTTTCCAACATTATTTCAAACTGAGCGCCTGCAAGTACGCAAACCATTTCCAGGAGATGGAACAGAAGTATATGAAGCAATTCAAGCTTCTTTAGAAGACTTACAACCTTGGATATCCATTACATCTGAAACAGAAGAAAGTGCTGAGGAAACAGTCCGAGAAGCTCACGGACAATTTTTACTTCGTGAAACATTAGCTTTTCATTTATATGATAAAGCCAATGGTACATTTATCGGCGCCCTTACCCTTCACCCAGAAAATTGGGATATTCCAAAGTTTTCAATTCGTTTCTGGCTACATAGCGCTTATACAAAACAAGGATATATGACAGAAGCGTTGAAAGGTGCTGTCCAGTTTGCTTTTGATAAGCTTAATGCTAGACGACTTGAAATTCGCTGCGATGCTACAAATGTAAATGCATGTACTTTAGCAGAACGTCTTGAATTCATTTTAGAAGGCACACTCGAAAATGACTTTCTTGCTCCAGACGGCAGCTTACGTGACACACGCGTTTACGCCAAAATTAATTAAAACACTCGCCTAAGGCGAGTGTTTATTTTTGTAATTGTAAGTATTGCACAGCGAATATCGTCTTCGCATCATGAATACGCTGATTTTTCATAAGTTCAATGGCTTCTTCTAGTGAAACTTCCATTAACTCTACAAATTCATCTTCATCTAAAGCCGCTTTATTTTCTTTTTTCTTTAATCCTGTCGCTTTATACACATATAAAATTTCATCAGCAAAACCTGGTGATGTGTAAAAAGATGTGATGAATTCCATTTCATCACATACATAACCCGTTTCTTCTTCTAATTCACGAATTGCTGTGACCTCTGGCTTTTCTCCAGGCTCTAATTTTCCCGCGGGAATTTCAACAATCTCTTTTTCAAGAGCTTTACGGTACTGCTCAACAAGCACAAGCTTCTCTTCATCTGTAACAGCGATAATTGCAACGGCACCAGGATGATTTACAATCTCACGTTTACTCATTTCTCCATTTGGCAATACTACATCATCAACACGAACTTTAATAACTTTTCCATCAAAAATTGGCTCAGTTGCAACTGTTCTCTCTGCAAGATTACTCACAATATTTCATCTCCCTATTCTATTTCCTAATCGTTCTTCATACATTTTACCACACTGAAAGGAGCGTGATAAAAATGAAAGTATATATTTTACCGAATCGTATCACATTGGTCGGGAAAGCTTGGCAAATTCGTAATAAACTAAAACAATATGGAAAAGAGTACACAACTGTACAAGACTGGATTAACGCAAGCAAAAAGTAAACGTTTGTCAACCTTCT
>Ga0102589_1001681_pt1 | contig 28672 bp, 27 predicted proteins | sample AraplaMF_Col_mLB_FD_76858 | JGI IMG/M metagenome (GOLD analysis project Ga0102589, IMG submission 76858) | Arabidopsis root microbial communities from the University of North Carolina, USA - plate scrape MF_Col_mLB | ecosystem: Host-associated > Plants > Roots > Endosphere | place: USA...
GATATATTCCTCATCGCGAATTAATGATAAAAGAAATAATAATTGGTATACGAAGCAAAACGAGGATTTCTATTTTATATTTGAAAGATGTAGCTTCTGAAGATGTGCTGAAGGAATTAGAAACACGAATTCAAAGTATTACGATCGACGCTGTTGCTAGTACTGGTGAACTTATCGAATTCATTGAAGATAACCCGTACTCACCGTTTCCCCAATTTATATTAACTGAAAGACCTGATTTGGCAGTATCTCACATTTTACAGGGCAGATTTGTAACTGTAACGGATCATTCCCCAAGTGTATTAATTGCTCCAACAAATTTTACCTCCTTTTTTCAAGGAATTGATGATTACGGGACACGTTGGTTAGTTGCCTCGTCTATTCGTATACTTCGTTTCGTCGCTTTTATGATTGCTCTATTTTTGCCTGCGAGTTATGTTGCGTTTATTTCCTTTAATTTTGAAGTCATTCCTGTAGAGCTTTATTTATCTATTGCTGAATCAAGAACGCGCGTACCATTTTCTCCAGTTATGGAAGCACTGCTTATGGAAATGACATTGGAAATGATGAGGGAAGGGGCTTTGCGGCTGCCTACTCCGATCGGTCAGACGATTGGAATTGTAGGCGGAATTATTATTGGACAAGCGGCTGTTCAGGCAGGAATTGTAAGCAACATTATGATTATTGTTGTTGCTATTACAGCCATCGCTTCTTTTATTATCCCTAATTATGATATGGGGGCGGCAGTCAGACTTTTACGCTTTCCGATGATGCTATCAGCTGCCTTATTTGGAATTGTCGGACTTGTTATCGGATGGATGACATTAATTGCGCATCTTATCAGTCTTGAATCGCTAGGAACTCCTTATGGAACTCCGTTAGCACCGTTTCGCTTTGCAGATATGAAGGATGCTTTTGTACGCTTTCCTCTATGGGCCATGAGAAGTCGTTCTAAAGGTACGGGAGCCATTCAATCTATTCGACAAGGAAAGAACCATAATAAAAGGTGAAACTATGAAAAAATATGCCTATAATGACATTACTCTTCTGCAGTATATTTTTTTAATTAATGGAATGCAGGTAGGAACTGGAGTTTTATCTCTCCCACGATTGCTTGCAGAAAAAGCTGGAACAGATGGATGGATAGCTATACTTATCGGCTGGATATTCTCCACAATATCAGGTATTTTTATCGTGAAAACAGCTGCAAGATATCCCGAGGACACGCTTTACGACATTCTTATACGATTATTTGGAAAAATAGTAGGGAAAGCACTAATTGTTATTTACATGATATATTTTTCCTTTTATTCCGGTACCATTCTTGTGAACGCTATGCTTTATCTTAAGGGATGGCTTCTTCCGAAAACGCCTGACTATATCATTATCTTTTTGTTTTCGATTCCTACCTTTCTTGTTGTACGCAACGGCCTTCGTATTATAGGGCGGTACTGTGAACTTAATTTTTATATGATGCTTTGGATTCCGCTGTTTTTTTTGATACCGCTAAAAGAGGGCGGGAGTTGGCTGCCTTTCTTTCCGCTCTTAAAAGAAGGGTGGAAACCGGTATTAACGGCTGTACCGACCACTATTTTTGCTTATTTAGGGTTTGATATTGCGTTCTTTTTATATCCCTTTTTACAAAAAAAACAGTATGCAGTCCATGGAATCGTTATTGCAAACACTTTAACGATGTTATTTTATTTATTTGCTACTATTGTTTGCTTTGCCTATTTTAGCCCTGATAGCATTACACAATTTAACCAGCCGGTACTAAATTTACTTAAAGTAATTGAATTTCGTTTTTTAGAACGTTTTGACATGATTTTATTAGCTGTTTACTTAACCGTTGTTTCCACAGCCTGGATTCCTTGCATATACTGCGCTGTATTTTGTTCGAGCCAATTACTTGGGAAACAAGAGCACAGCTCTCATGTCGTTGTTCTATTATTGCTCATTATCGGCTTCGTATTTTGGACTCATCCTAGTTGGAATCAAGCCGAAACTTGGCAACAGGTAGTATCGAATACTGGATTTGGATTGACGTATATATCACCTATCATTTTATGGATGTATAGCTGGGTATATGAGAAGTCTCGCTAGGGGGGATACATTGAAAAGAAAAGTACTATGTTGTATTTTGTTATCGGTGTTCATGATGACTGGATGCTTTGATCAAACAAATGTTGAAGATGTTTCCCTTACCCTTCTCCTTGGTATCGATTTAGATCGTAATAATAATTTATTGGTGTACATGTCAAGTCCTGTTTTTCATAAAGAAGCAAAGGTAAAAGAAGAAACTACTGGTGTGAAATCTGTTACAATTCGAAATGCTAGAGCGCAATTTGACGCCACGGTTATGGCGCTAACCTCGGGAAGTAAAACACAGGTTATTTTAGTTGGAAAGCGGCTAATGAAACGAAAAAACTGGGAAAATTATCTCGACCCATTTTACCGAGACCCTAAAAATTCAGTTACTACAAGGGTTGTTGCTGTAGATGGACCCGTTTCGGACCTCATCTTTTATCACCCAAAAGATAAGCCGCGTCTTCCTTTATATTTAACACAACTAGTTGATACTGCCTATTTAAGAAATATCACAGTAAAAACAACGCTTCAAAAATTACATGAACAAATAGCAGACAAAGGGATAACAGCAAGTATTACTGAGATGAAAAAAAAGAATAGAATATGGGTGACAGGTACAGCTTTGTTGGATGAAAAAGGAAGGTATAAATTAACGCTAAAATCCGATGAAAACAAAATATTACGCATTTTGCAACAAGAAACGAAAGGTGAGTTTCCATTTACAATTCCAATTAAACTAAAGTCGGATAACCAGGATAAAGATTGGATAAGCTTTAGTGCCCAAAATATTAAAGTAAAGACAAAGGTAAGGTATGATAATCATTTTATATTTAATATGGATGTAAAAATGAGAATCGGTATTACAGAACGACTTTTTTCGTTCAATACAAGAAAGGACGCAGCAAAATTAAAAAAGGCGATTGAAACTAAGCTGGAAGCTGATTTCAAACAATTAATAAAGAAGGTACAAGCTGCCAAAATCGATCCGATTGGGCTTGGGGTATATGCAAGAACTTACACATATCCAGAATGGAAAAAAGTCCAAAACAAATGGAATAATGAATTAGCAAAGGCCGATGTAAACGTCAAGGTAAATGTAGAAATTGGTGGGATGGGAACGATTAAGTAACATGAGTTCACCTGAGATTCATCCCAAAATTACAAGCCGCTTCAATTTTAAGAAGGTAAATTTCTTTAATAGCTGTGCAACTCCACATGTAGTATGTAAGGAGATTGCCTCATAGGTTATTTACAAATTGTAGATAAGAAATATTTAACGCTTATTCCAACAACATTCACCATATAAAAAGAGGTTACCCTGGTACCAGGGTAACCTCTTTTTATTATTCCCCAATCAACTCCGACATGACATAAGCAAACACAAGCGCCTCCGTATGTGCGATTGAACTCTCATGCGTACGCTCAAATGCATGAGAAGAATCAATTCCTGCTCCAATTAGCGCGTGTTTCACATCAAAACCTGCACGGATTGCCGCAGATGCATCTGATCCGTAATACGGATAAATATCTACTTTATATTCGATGTTGTTTGCTTTTGCAAGTTCCACTAAATGTTTACGTAAACCGTAATGGTATGGACCACTAGAATCTTTTGCACAGATGGATACTGTATATTCATCTGATGCCTGCCCGTCTCCAAGCGCTCCCATATCGACCGCTAAATATTCAACTGTTTCTTCTGGAATGTTAGAGTTACCACCATAACCAATTTCTTCATTATTAGAGATTAAGAAATGTGTTGTATATGGCAATGTAATATTTTCATCTTGTAATCTTTTCATTAATTTTAGTAGGATTGCAACACTTACTTTATCGTCTAGATGACGTGATTTTATGTAGCCGCTCTCTGTAATTTGAACGCGTGGGTCAAACGAGACGAAGTCCCCAACCTCGATTCCTAGTTCACGAACTTCCTCCTCTGAAGATACGCGCTCATCAATGCGGACTTCAATATTTTTTTCATCGCGTTTTGCTTCACCTGCATCTTTATAGACATGCACAGATGTTTGGTGCATCAAAATTGTACCAGTATATGTTTTTCCGCTCGCTGTTTCAATTTCACAATATTCTCCTTCAACAGAGTTCCAGCGAAATCCTCCGATCATCGATAAGCTAAGACGACCATCAGATTTAATTTCTTTTACCATTGCACCTAATGTATCAACGTGAGCAGTTAGTAAGCGGTGTTGCTCATCGTTATTTCCTTTTACCGTCAAAATAAGTGCACCTTTATTATTACGCTTCGTTTCTACATTCCATTCTTTGACGTAGTTTTCAATAAAGTTAATGATTTTTCCTGTGTTTCCAGATGGACTTGGAATAGAAACAAGTTGTTTAATTAATTCCATCGTTTCTCTTGCGTGATGTGCCAATGTAGTTCCCCCTCGCTTTTTTTCTAATATTCAGTATACCGAAATTATTGTCAAATCTCTACTTATAATGATGGAGATTTCTGTATATCCCATTTTCTAAATTACATAATTATGGTAAAATATTCTTTCATACCATATAATTAAAGGGGATTCATTGGAATGAAATTAACGAAAAAACATGTAGAAATTGCATTAATCTGGTTTTTATCATCTTTGCTTTGTTTACAGGTTTCTTATACTCTGCATACATCTACTGCGATTACAATTGGATGGGGACTAACAGGAATACTTTTTATCATTAGCCTTTTTGTAACGAAAACAAAACTAGCAAAAGCAAAATAACAAAAAGCTCAACCTTTCTAGAAAAGGATGAGCTTTTCATCTATATATAGCTATTAATTATCTTAACTACTTATCCTTATTTTCTACTAGCTTGCTGAAGAAATCATGTGAAGGTCAATTTTAGTATGTTGTATAACTCTCTACCAAACTACTCCTCCAAAACATCCAGCAAATAAATTCCTCTCTCAAATCCACCGAGTTCTTCTTCTTTCTGCTTACGAATACGTTCAATATCTTCAAATGTCGCTCCTTCTGCACGCGCGAGTGAGAGGATGACTTCTAATGCGTCCGCAAGTGAATCTAATGCATGTTCACGCTCTTTCATTGAAGCAAATTCACGAATTTCTTCCGTTCCAATTTTCGCTAATGCTTCTATGTATGCTTGCCCTGTTAATTTTTTTGAAGTATATGTTTTTCCAGACATTAAAATCTTTTCTGGAACGAAATCTCTAACTAATTTATTATAAGTTGACATAGTTCTACCCCCACCAAAATATCATACTTATACTATAGCATATCTTCTTTCCATATTTAGTAGCATCCTAGCTCTGCTTGGTAGAAAAACCATTTCTTTTTCACACACGCACTAATCATATCAATCCCTGTTCCATGAGCTTGTACATGCGGAAAGAAGTAATGGTCCGGTTCGTTATTTTCTGTCCCATACAATGTTTGATAAGCTGTAGGAAGTGCCTCTTTTTCTATATTTCTTTCCTTCGTAATTTCTCCTCCTATAGCAACCTTTGGACGCCCTTCAAAAAATAACGCCGTACGAACAGCAAGCGTTGGTGTGCTATGTAGAGCAAAATAGATTAGTATAAATAAACCGATAATATATATAACTTTTCTTTTCATTTTTTCCCTCGTTATTTAAAAAAGTGCTAACACTTAGGATTGTGTTAACACTTTCTCTTTTTTATTCCCCTTTAAACGCAGGCAGACGCTTTTCTAAAAATGCAGCAATTCCCTCTCTATGATCAGCCGTTTTTCTCATTGCATATTGTCCACGTTTTTCAAGCTGAAGCGTTTGTTCTAAGCTTGAACGATTCACTTCGCATAGAATTTGTTTCGTTTGAATCATGGATTTAATTGGTTTTTGAAGCCACTCATTGATCTTTTGTTTTACAGCATCTTGGAAGTTTTCTCCGATAACTTCGTCAATTAATCCACACTCTAACGCTTCTGTTGCTGATAACTTTTTACCCTCCCAAATGATTTGTTTTGCCATGTTTTCACCGAGGCGTTTTTGTAAGAAGAAATGCCCCCCGCCATCTGGTATTAAAGCGATTCCAATAAAATTCATCGCAATGATAGATGAAATGTCTGCTACTACATAATCTGCTGTTAAAGCAATACTCAATCCAAGCCCTGCAGTTGGGCCATGAATTGCGCTGATCACAAGTTTTGGCATTGTATATAACGTTACGACAATTTCTGAAATAGTGTTCATAATACTTTCAAAATGACTTTCATCATTACTAGAAAGCATAGATTTAATATCTCCACCCGCAGAAAAACCACGTCCATTGCCGCATAGTACGACAATATGAACGTTACTTTCAGCTACTTCTTTCAATTTTGCTAATAATTCTTTGAGCGTAGGTTCATCTAACGCATTTAATACCTCTGGACGATTCATCATAATCGTTGCTACTCGTCCTTCATATTTCACAACTACAGACTCTGCTTTACTTTTTACTTCCATTATATATCCCTCTTTCCTACTTAAAAGATTATATTTATATAATTAAAGAAAAGGGGTGTAAAACCCTTCTTTTTTCGTAATTTTCTGTCTAATATTCTCGAAAATTTACGAATTCCCTATTATTAATGAAAGAAAACAATCTCTTTTTCTAAAATATACTACTGAGTTCCAACAATTTTAGCGATATATTGTTGATTTGAAAGCAGGTTAAGAAATCAAAAAATAGCATCCAATCATATGGATGCTATTTTTCATCATTACAATGCTACTGTACTTTCACCATCTTCAGCTTTTCTCTTTGTTCATCATTTGCCAAATTGAGTAGCGTCTTTTCAACGTGTGGTTGCAGGTGCTCAAGCGTTACACTTGCCCCCATTTTCTCCGTGTGATCAACAAAGTTCAATAGTGCCATCGCTCCTGAAGCATCCATATAGTGCACATCATTTAAACGTAATATCAAATGAGATTTCACTTCTTGTAACGAAGAGAAAATACGATCAACAGATAAGAAGGAAAGCGGCCCCTGAATCATATACATTTCCCCTTCTCCTTTTATAATAGAAGCTTTTCGTTTCTTGCATTGCACCATATATAAAATGAAGGAAAGTAGTATACCAAACGCAACAGCAATCATTAAATCAAACTTCACTGTAACTACCATCGTGAACAGCATCACAATAACATCACCTTTTGGCGCTACATGCATCTTTTTCATACTATCCCAATCAAACATGCCGATGCCTGTTAAAATTAAAATACCTGATAATACTGCAAGTGGAATATATTGCACAACTGCACCGAGTCCCATAATGAAAATAAATAAAACTACGCTATGCACACAAGCAGACAATGCTGTTTTCCCACCACTTCGTATATTCACAATGGACCTTACAGTTGCTCCTGCCCCTGCCAATCCGCCAAACATTCCACTAACGATATTACCTATTCCCTGTCCAATCAACTCTTTATTACTTTTATGCCGCGTGCCTGTTACATTATCCATCACAACGGATGTTAATAATGAGTCAATTGATCCTAATAACGCAATACTCAGTGCCGGTAAAATCATTTCTAGTACAACCGCTCCACTAAAAGATGTCAAATGAAGTGACGGCATTGCTTCTGGAATGGCTCCAATCTTTTCAATCATCTCGTTTAATGGTATCGCTCCCACAAAAGGTAATTGAATCGTAAGCCCCTGTAATACATGAGAAAATAACGGCAGTGTTGCCGTAACCCCAACTAGTGCAATTAAGCTCGATGGAATTGCTTTTATCCACTTCCCTGCAACAAGCATAACGAGAATTGTTAGCAAAACAAGTAAAAAGCTATTCTTTACATGCTTCATTTCTCCTAAAATAATCAGAAGTGCAATTCCATTCATAAATCCCGAAACTACAGAATATGGAATATAACGGATATACGAACCGAGCTTGCATATACCAAATAAAATTTGAAATATCCCTGCCATCATAAATGCGATAAAGCTCGCTTCTAATCCGTGAGTCGCAATCACTCCTGTCGCAATCACTGTAATCGGGCCTGTAGGACCTGTTACTTGCCCGGCTGTTCCGCCAAACAATGCAGCAAATAACCCAGCAAAAATGGCGCTGTATAATCCGACTAACGCACCTTCAGACGTTCCTGTTGCAGCAATCCCAAATGCAATCGCAAGCGGCAGTGCAACAATTGCAACAGTAAAACCTGCTAAACACTCTTTCGCTATTCTTTGAATCATAAAAAAATCACCTCGATATAATGTCCACGTTCCATTGTAGCGTGGACAAAGCACATTCGTCAGCGCCTTTTAGAATAAACTCTTGACAGTATCGTGAAGTAATCGCCTTCATTTTTCAAATCCCCTTCTCGCTAACGCTTTAGAAAACAATTCCCCTATGCTATAATGAACGGATTAAATCTTTTACTATATATTTGGAGGCACTATGCTAACTTTTGAAGAAAAATTATCGATTATCGAATCTTTCCCAGAGTTGGAAAGAAAGAACGTATCATTAAAACGTGTGAACTTTCATTTTGAAGAAAGTCGCTTAGACAAAAAGAACGTTGTATATCATTTACACCCAAACGGTAACGGATTCGTATACGCAGGCGGCATTAGCGGTTATAAAACAGATGATAAAGGCATGGTTAACATCCGTGAGTTCTCAGCAGAAGAACTACGCTCATTAATCCAAAAATCCATTGACCTTCTATCTCAAGAACAAGAAGAAGTAGTAGCACAAGCTGCACCTGCTAAAGAAGAAGAGTGGCGCAATGAAGACGGCCATATTCTTACTCTTATCCAAGAAGACGATATGTGGAATGTGTACGCCGGCAGTAACTTAGACGGTACATTTAACTCTTATCCAGAAGCTGCAGAATACCTTGATGAAGAAGGTTTCTCGCGTAAATAATAAAAATGCCTTTCCAAATTGGAAAGGCATTTTTATTATTTTTTAGCACCTTTTAACGATTCTCTAAGTACAAATTTCTGCAGTTTTCCGCTCGCATTACGAGGCAGTTCATCTGCAAATATGTAGTGACGCGGACGTTTATAGTCAGCTAATTCATCACTTTCTTTACAATAACTTTCTAAATCCGCTTCCGTAATATGTTCATCTTTTTTCACCACTACCGCAACAACACGTTCGCCCCATAGTTCATCTGGTTCACCAAGTACAGCAACATCTAGTACGCTAGGATGACTATACAGAAAATCTTCAATTTCACGCGGATAAATATTTACCCCACCACTTATCACCATATCGTCAACACGATCTGCTACATATAAATAACCATCTTTATCAAAATAACCAAGATCGCCCGAATGGTACCAACCTTTATACATAGACTTTGCGTTCGCTTCTTCACGATTATGATATCCTGCCATCATGGTTGGTCCACGTGAAATAATTTCTCCCACTTCATACGGTGGTAACACGTCATCCGGTTCTGCCGGGCCCTCTTCGCTTGGTTTTACAATTCGAATTTCGTGACTAAAGCAAGGAGTTCCAGCTGAACCGGCTTTCGTAATTTGATCTTCTTCTACTAAGAATGCAATAACCGGCCCCATCTCTGTCATTCCATAAATTTGGACAAGATCAATATGTAGACGCTCTTTACATTCTTTTACGAGCGCTGGCGCCATCGCAGCTCCCCCATATATTCCAATTTTCATCGAACGCAATTCATATTGTGATAAATCCTCTTGTAACATCATATTCCACATCGTTGGTGCAGCAAAGAATGTCGTGATTTTTTCTTTTTCAATTGTATGTAGTACCGTCTTTGTATCAAATTGATGTAAAATAATATTTTTCCCACCAACTTGAATTCTTGGTATAATACCAGCATTTAATTCACCGCAATGATATAACGGTGCTACTACAAGCCCAATACTATCACGGTTATATTTTAAGAAATACGTGCAAATCATGCTATGTTCAGCCATGTCACGATGTCGATGTAACACCCCTTTTGGATGACCTGTTGTACCACTTGTATAGAGCATAGAGCAATAATCTGTTTCCTCAACGACAATATCCGTCGGCTCAGATGAAGCAGCATCTACCTTTTCATGATACGAAGCAGCGTATGAAGGCACATCATCTTCTATATACAAAAAAGAACTGTTTGGGAAATCTCGTTCAATGGCAGCAACTGTCTTTTCAACAGCTTTTTCAAATACGACAACTTTGGAGGACGCATCTTGGAGAATATAAGTTACTTCTTTTGCTTTTAAACGGAAATTAATTGGATTGAAAATCGCTCCAATTTTAGCGCAAGCAAGGTAAACGTTTACAAATTCATGGCAGTTATATAAATAAACTGATACAGTATCCCCTTTTTTCACACCTTCTGCAAGCAGAGCATGCGCTGTTTTATTGACCTGTTCATCCCACTCTTTATATGTCCAGCGGATATTCTTTTCAGGTTCCACTAACGCTTCTTTATTTGCATATTTCCCTACAGATAACTCAAAAATCCTCCCAATCGTCATATACATGTCAAAATATGCCCCCTTTTAACTTTCATAAATCTATCATTTCGTCTATAAGTAGACATTTCCTCTACATTTTTACCTTCTTTTTCTGATCATTCTCGACATTGTTTTACAAACATATCCCATTTTGATTTGCAGGCATCCAAGCCGTGGCTATGAAGGCAAAAAGTGATATCCACTCATTTTCTCCTTTTGTTTTAACATGGCATAGGGCGAAAAAAGGCACTGGCGTTTAAAGACCTAGATGAGAAAATTTCAAGGTGTGGCAACCAAATACCATGATAACTCTATATTGATTCAGAAAGCTTCAAATACAAGTGGAACAAATGTTTATTTCAGCGTGTCCAAAATCCAATTCTACGGCTGAATTCTTGAAAAATGCATAATAAAAGACCTCAAAAAGAGGTCTTCTTATTTAAAGAATAGTGATGCTAAGACAAAACCTAGTACAATTACAAGGATTAGGATGCCGATACCTTTCCAACCTAAACTACCTACTAAATCAGCAAGGTTTCCAGTTCCAGCCCTATTAAATGCATCATTCATATTTCCAGTTGGATTTCTTTTTAACTCTTCTTGCCTTAGTCTTTCTCTTGCTCTTTCAGGAGTTTCTTTGTCCTCGCTCATTTTGAAACCTCCTATTTTTTGTAATCATAACACAATTTGTTCATTACAAGGAGGCGATTATTAATTAGTTGCTTCCCCCGCTTTAACTAATAATCCGTGGAGGATGAGCCCCCACGGATTAAAGTTTCACTTTATGAGAATAGCTCTTTTAAAATTTCAAGCTTATCTTCTGTATATTTAATGTAACCATCATTATATGATTTCGGATCTTTCGGGTTTGCGAAATGCGTAATCGCCCCCGTTTTTGGATGAACAAATTTACTTGATGCACCGCAACCAAGACCGATAATGGATTGTACTTCTTCCATAATTACGATATTATAAATACTTTCTTGCGTCGGCATTGCGTAACCAACATTTTCTAAGTTACCTAAAATGTTCTTTTGGCGGTATAAATAATACGGTACGTAGTTATGATTCTTTGTCCACTCTTCTGCTTCATGCATCATCGCTGTAATTTCTTCGCGACCTGCCACTTTATATTTACGCTTATTTTGCGTCATTTCAGAAGCACGTTTAAATGATAATGTGTGAACTGTTAATGATTCTGGCATCAACTTTTCTGTTTCATCTAACGTATGTTTGAAGATTTCTAACCCTTCACCAGGAAGACCAATGATTAAGTCCATATTAATATTGTTCATTCCCATTTGACGTGCCAGATGATACTTCTCAATCGTTTCTTCTACCGTATGATGACGTCCAATTGCTTTTAACGTTTCTTGATGGTACGACTGCGGGTTAATACTAATACGGTCAATGTTCCATTTATTTAATACTTCTAGTTTTTCTGGCGTAATCGTATCTGGACGACCTGCCTCAACTGTTACTTCGCGTACTTCTTTCACATCCGGGAACGATTGGTACATTTCCTCATACAGCATATCCATCTCTTCTGCTGTAATACTTGTCGGTGTACCGCCTCCGTAATAAATCGTTGTAACCTTAACACCTTTTTCTTTTAAAAACTTACCGATTTCACGAACTTCATAATGCAGACCGCCTAAGAAAGAATCCACCGATCCTTGACGCCCATTAATCGCATAAGCAGGGAATGTACAATATGCACATTTTGTCGGACAAAACGGAATACCGATATAAATACTTACTTCTTCTTTCAAACGATATAAATCTGGAACAACTGCTAATTGGCAATCAACAATGCGCTGCAGAAGTTCAATTTTTTCTTCGTGGATTAAATAGCTTTCACGAAGTTCCTTATGTGCTTCTTCTTTTGACATACCGTTTTGAAGCATTTTGTGAAGAAGCTTTGTTGGACGCACTCCTGTTAAAATGCCCCAACTCTGTTCCAATCCTGTTAACTGCTGCAGAACAGAAAGATACACATAAGAAACCACATGCTTTACCTGCTTCATTCTTTCTTTTTCTTCTGTAAAAGAAGATAAATCTTTTGAGAACGTTTCTTCATATACATCCCCAGTTTGAGCGTCTGTTAAACGTGCTGAAGCTGTCACGTTTCCTTCTATCTGTATTTCAACAATAAGATTCGCATCTTCTTTCTCAAATCCTATCGTACTTTCTTCAAAAAATAAGCCGCTAATATTTTGCAGCGGACGTAAAAAACGATCATCTTGTAACGTTTTTATTGAAATTAACAACACTTATCACCTTTTCATTTGTAAACTCTCTTTAGTTTACTTGAAGGGCGTTTTCAGGTCAATACAGAAGCTTTTACCTCATTTTCCCGGAAAGACAAACACTAAGAAACGCAGCTTTCAGGCTGCGTTCTTTCGTCATCTTATCACCATTTATGAACCTGCGAGTGATTTTTTAGAAATGGAAGTGGAAATTGCTTTCGAAAATGTTCTTTAATCATATACTCGACTCCGTTTTCACTATTAGAACGCGTAATCCAGTCTGCTGCTTGTTTCACTGGAACAGGTGCATCTCCCATCGCAACTCCTAATCCAACATTCTCGATAACATCTAAATCTTCCAAACTATCTCCAATTGCTACCATTTCACTCAGTTCGATTCCAAGGTGTTCTCCCAATAATTGCAATCCTCTTAATTTCGATACATGCAGCGGAAGAATTTCTATCCTTCCCCCATCGGATTCTACATACTCGACATTTTCAAACGCTTTTTTCAACGTTTTAAGCGCACGTTCTCTTTCTCCTCTACTGGCAAAGACAACATCAATTTTCGGAGCTGCAACAGGTTGATCACGAAGTGCGTCCCCTAATGAATCTACAAATTGAACAGGATAAAATAACGGGTCCGAACTCGATAATACAGTGCGCGCAATTAAGTTTGGTGTATTTCGTTCACGGTTACCAATAGAAAAACGTTCATGTGAAATACGGATATTACATTCAAAATGTTCCAGTACTTGCACGATATTAAACGTTTTTTCCTCTGATAATCTTTTTTGAATGAGCGGTTTATCTAATGAAGCAGAAATAAAAGCACCGCTATGCGTAACTAATATGGAATCTAGTTTTAATGACTTCGCTATTTTATGAGCTGATTGAAAGTGCCGACTTGTAAATAGCGTAACATATACACCTTTTCGCTTTACAAAATCAATCGCTTCTCGTGTTCCTTTTGGTATCTTCCCGTTTTTCTGCATGAGTGTTCCATCTATATTAAGAGCCAACAAGCGATAAATCATGACGCATTCCTCCTCTTAGCTGCTTTTACTCTATCCATAATTTATGAAAGAAATTTATTAATTAGAACGAGTTAGAATCCTTGTCATAAATTTGGTTTATGATATACGTATATCATCAGTAAAGGGGATATCCATATGAAAGCACCTCCTTCTTTTTATGAGGGCGATACATTAGAAGTTGCTAAAAATTTACTTGGTCAGAAACTTGTACATATAGTAGATGGAATCAAACGAAGCGGGTTCATTGTAGAAGTAGAAGCGTATAAAGGGCCAGATGATAAAGCTGCACATAGCTATGGCGGAAGACGAACCGAACGAACGGAAGTCATGTTTGGTGCACCAGGACATGCCTATGTATATCTTATTTATGGTATGTACCATTGTTTTAATGTCATCACTGCTCCAGTTGGTACCCCTCAAGGCGTTCTCATCCGGGCACTAGAGCCTATTGATGGAATAGAAGAAATGAAAATAGCACGCTATGGTAAAACGGAACTTACGAAAGCACAATACAAAAATGTAACGAACGGACCTGGAAAGCTATGCCGCGCACTTGGAATTACTTTAGAGGAACGAGGGCTATCACTGCAAGGGGATGAACTATATATTGAATTAGTCCCTGAAGAACAACATCTCTCCTCTCAATATGAAATAATGACTGGTCCCCGCATCAATATTGACTATGCAGAAGAAGCCGTTCATTATCCTTGGCGGTTTTATTTTAATGGTCATCCATTTGTATCTAAATAAAAAAGACGTTTCCCTCCCAGGAAACGCCTTTCTAATTAAGCTTGATATGAAGTATATACTTCTTCAAGCGGCTTCATGATAATTTTGTTAATGTCGCCGATTACAATATTTAAACGTTGCTCTGCTTCCATTAATTTTACGATTTTTGGATCTTGTTGAATAAGCGCTACAACTTCTTGTGCTTTTTGGTTATCTTCTTCTGTGATTTCTTGGCCTTGCATCATTTTTTGTTGTAAGCCCATTTGCATTGTACGGAATTGATCAAATAGTTGTTTTGACGCTGCATCTCCTTGTACTTCTGCATAACTTTCTTTTAGTGCTTGAAAATCTGTATTTTCTGCGATTGCTTTTTGTAATTCATATGCAACATCATGAATATTTTTTGTCATTGTATTTTTCCTCCTTTAGAGAGCTCGGTCTATTTTCCCTCGCTCTTTGAGTACCTTGTGATACGCACCTTTTTACAATAACAAACTATACACGAGATGTGAAGAAATTTCACTTTATTTATAATTAGAGGCATCCGATTAGCTGAAAAGCAGCAATAACAATCCTTGAATCAGTCCAATCGTCCCTCCTAATAACGCTCCTAAATATGTAATCATCTTCAGTTCACTTTTCGTAATCGATAGCACAAGATCTTCTAATCTCTCTGTTGAGAATGTAGATACTTCTTGTTGTACGATTTCAGCAAGAAGTAAATTTTTCAAAATCTGTTCGGTATTGTTTATTCCAAACACTAAACCTTTTTTCACTAAACTTGGAATCATTGTTTGTACAACCTTTTCCCTAACTGGTTCACACACTTTTTGAACAGATTGATCGAAAAATCCTCTTACTGTTTCTTCTATTTTAACTGTTGATAGAATTGACTTTACAAGCCTTTCTTTCTCTATAAAGGATTCCAGTTCCTTCACTTCTCTTCCCTTTAATTTCTCCCACTCTTTTTGCAGTACATCACTTAAAAGCTGCTTCGTTCCTTCTTGTTCTAAAAACTTAATCACTTCTGGTTGCAGACGATCCACTAAACTTACATTCCCTAAAAACATACCTACTAAATTTAATAATGTACCTCGTGAAGCAAAGAAGTCATCAATCATTTTAGCAAGGCGCTCTTTTCCCTCTGCACTCTCAAAAAAGCTTTTACCTCTATCTAAAATAAATGATGCTACATTCGGAATCATTTGCTCCACTTTTTCATGAACAGAACTAGGTAAAGCTTGTTCCCACGTATATGTATAATATTGTGATAAAAACGCCTCAATTTTTTCCACAATCATATTTTCAATTTGTTGGACTGCCTTTCCTTCTACATCCTCTAAGCCCCATTTTTCTAAAACCTCTCGTAATGATTGCTCGTTCACCAAAATTTTATCTACCTCTAGTTGTACCCACTGAATAAGCTCTTGTTGAAACTTTTCATCTGTTAACTTCTTTCCGATTCCTTCTGGCGTTAACAAATGATCCACAACCATTTTTCCTAGTTGCACCGCAAGTTCATCACGACGTTTCGGAATCAATCCTGGTGTAAACGGTACTCGAAACTTTCCAATATAAATAGGGCGATGCGGGCGAAATAACATTTTAATCGCTAAATGATTCGTATACCCACCAATTATCGCTCCTAACCCTGTTGTTGTTAACATATTTAACCACATATTCATGACAATATCAGCCTTCCATTTCTCCAAATATATATCTATATCTTACTACAACTTGTTATAAGAACAATACGCAACCATCACTTCATTTTGCGATATACTTGCTTTCGCTTGGCGAAAAAAATTCTGACCGATTCTATCCATATCCATAGCCGGAATCCTACCTCCCACCTAAAAGAAAAGTTTTTCTGTCCGTTTTTCAACTCTTGTACTAACACATTGATCATCCAAAAATAGAATATCGTTATACGGGCAACAGTATAATGGTATGGAAACATGTTTACCATGTATGATGAAACCGTTTTGAAGCCATTACCGCGCAACTTCACAAGAGAAACCAAAAAAATTGAGCCGCTTTCTCTTCTCTTTTTACATAATGGATTCAATAGAGCACTTCCAATTATACATGCTAATTCGAAAACAACATGATTATTCACTGGCCGAAAGAGCTTCCCACGGCCCATTACGGTTGCATCCATTTACACCGTAACTGAAAAAGGAGTGACTACTATATTGAAAGATCATATTTACACATTACAAATTTCTACTGATCATCCAAGGTCGTTAACATTGCCCTATATATTTTCTAGCCCTTCTCTCTTTACATTTATTTCCTTCGGCACACGACATACGGCATGTGAAAATATTGAAATTCATTATACTTATGCTCACGAAATTATAATTGGCGAACAAATTGCGAAGGAACTTTATCTCCCGTTTTCAACTACCGTTCATGCTTTCATTCAAAATCAAACACTTATATTAGGGCCATTAATCGGTATTTTCACAACAGGTTTTTCGGAATCAGCTTCTCATCCCATTGGCGACCGTTCCATCGGTTTCAAAGAGTTACTGACCACACCTCATTCTTTACACCCATTTGTTTTCTTATTTGGTGCACAACATATAAACTGGGATGAAGAAACAATTGATGGATACTTTTTCAGAGAGGGGAACTGGGCACAGTGTAAGGTTCCTTTTCCAAACGTTATTTATGATCGATTACCTAATCGGCAAGCAGAGCTTTACAAACCTATTGTTCGGGCAAAAAAACAATTACAAACAAAATACGCCATTCCATGGTTTAACTCAGAATTTTTCAATAAATGGAATATACATCAGCTTCTTATAAATGAAAAAACAGTCGCTTCCTTTTTACCTCAAACAGAAACATTTCAGCACTTCGAACAAGTAGAGCGTTTCTTATCATCATACAAACACATTTATATGAAACCTGCACATGGTAGTTTTGGGCGCGATATTTATCAAATTCTTTATTCTGCTTCAGAAAACCGTTATTATTGTCGTTATCGTGAGAAGAACCAGAATAAATTACGAAAATATCACTCTTTGGAAACACTTATCAATCATGTTATGCAAGGTCAGGATTTAAAAAAGTTTATCGTTCAACAAGGAATTGTATTATTACGTATAGATGGGCAGCCAATAGATTTTCGAATTCATACAAATAAAAATCGTTTTGGTAATTGGAGAGTTAGTGCTATCGTTGTCAAAGTTGCTGGAAAAGGCAGTATAACAACTCATATAAATAGTGGCGGTGAAGTAAAGCTACTCCAAGATATCTTTCCTGATGCAACGGAGCGTATTCGAATTACGAATAAATTAACAGATGCAGCCTTACAATTAAGTTCTATTTTGGATCAGCATATAGAAGGAAATATCGGAGAAATTGGTTTTGATTTAGGTTTGGATAAAGATGAGAAGATTTGGCTATTTGAAGCCAATTCCAAACCTGGAAGAACCGTATTTCAGTCCGAAAAATTACAAGAATATAATGAACTGACGAGACAGTTATTTTATGAGTATGCCATACATTTAACAGAACAGCATTCTTCTCATTCAAAAAAGCTATTACCAGAAGATAAAACTTCCATCCTATAATAGGTGGAAGTTTTTTCATTACATCAGTTTTACCATTAGTTCAGTTTGTGTGCCACATGTCCCGCAATAGAAAACATGAACACAATATTGCTCCGAACTCTCCCCTGTTAACCCGTCTACTGCACTTAATAAATCTTGATCCATATATGCGCTATAAGCATCTGTATAATCTACAACTTTCCCATAATCTTGGAGTACATTCATGCAAATTTGACAACTATATGTTTGAGCCTCTAGCGCATTACAAAGTGGACAGATTGCCATTGATAACTCCTCCAATCATAGAGGTTTCATATTTACGATTAGTGTGACCTTCTTTTAGAAAAATACAAATTAAAAAAACGAAATAAAATCATTCTTTTTAGGTGGGAGAGAGCATCCGGCCATGCATAGAAGCTGTCAAATCTTCTTCCTACGCCAGACCTTAGCAGAAAACCAATAAAGAAAAAGAGTGCTAGCCACCTCTCGTTATCCACAGCCGTGACGTATATGGTGAAAAATCAAAGTTGGTTTATTCATTTACAAAATTTACAATTTATTAAACCGCATATCTTTCTACGTAACACCCATACTATGATTACACTCATCTCAAACGATGGATTAGCGCCAAACGGGCGATAATCTGGTTCAACTCCAGCTAATCCAACCAAAAAAACTTTTATACTCTAAGGAGGATATATTCCTATGGCAAACCAAAATAACCCATTAGTAGTACCAGGTGCAACAGCTGCAATCGATCAAATGAAATACGAAATCGCTCAAGAATTTGGTGTACAATTAGGAGCAGATTCTACAGCTCGTGCAAACGGTTCTGTTGGTGGCGAAATCACAAAACGTTTAGTAGCAATGGCTGAGCAAAGCCTTGGCGGATTCCAAAGATAAATATATATGGCAAAAAGGTCTCAGGGTATTCGCCCTGAGACCTTTCTTTTTACTGAAGCATTTGTAAAAATCGCTTCGTGCGTTCTTCTTTCGGATTTGTAAATACCTCTTCTGGTGTACCTTGCTCCACAACAACGCCGCCATCCATAAAAATGACACGGTTCGCAATCTGATGAGCAAAGCGCATTTCATGTGTTACAATTACCATCGTCATTCCTTCATTTGCAAGTTCCTTCATTACTTTTAGGACCTCTTGTACAAGTTCTGGATCTAATGCTGACGTTGGTTCATCAAATAATAAAACTTGTGGTTCCATCGCAAGCGCACGAGCAATTCCGACACGCTGCTGTTGTCCGCCTGATAGTTGGAATGGATATAGATTCATCTTGTCACCAAGTCCAACTTTTTCAAGGAAATACGTCGCTTTTGTCTTCGCTTCTTCTTTCCCCATCTTTTTCACTGTAACAAGCCCTTCCATAACATTTTGGATTGCTGTTAAGTGAGGAAATAGATTGTGGTGCTGGAACACCATACCTGTTTGTATACGAAGATTTACAATATCATTCTTCGTTATTTTTTTAGAGAAATCCAGTTCTTTATCACCAATACGAACAATACCTGCATTTGGTGTTTCTAATACATTCAGGCAACGTAAAAATGTTGTCTTACCAGATCCAGATGGTCCAATAATTACAACAACCTCACCTTTTTCCACGGATAAATCGATATGACTTAGTACAGTGTTCTCACCGAAACTCTTTTGTAAATGTTGAATTGAAATCATAAAAACAAAAACTCCTTTTGTAAAAGGATTATTTTAAAGTATAACGTTCTGAACGTTTTTCTAATATTTGTTGCACGATAGATAATAAGAAACAAATCACCCAATAAATAAGACCTGCTTCAAAATAAACAATTAAAAATTCATAGTTCATCGCTGCGATTTCCTGTGCTTTTCGGAACATTTCTGTTACTAAAATTAACGATGCTAATGAAGTATCCTTCACTAAGCTAATAAACGTATTCGAAAGTGGCGGAATCGATACACGTGTTGCTTGTGGTAAAATAATGCGTTTTAGCGCTTGTGGATATGTCATACCAATTGTATACGCTGCTTCCCATTGTCCTTTCGGAATAGACAAAATAGATGCACGAATAATTTCAGATGCATACGCACCAACATTTAATGAAAATCCAATAACAGCTGCTGGATATGGATCAATCTCAATTTGTAAAGTTGGAAGTCCATAGAAAATAATAAATAATTGTACAAGAAGTGGTGTTCCGCGAATAATAGATACATAGATACGAGCAATCCATTGTAAAATGCGACTATTTGAAATGCGAGCTAAAGCCGTGAAGGTCGCCAATATAATACCGATCACAAATGTGATAAGCGTTAATGGAATTGTCGTGAAAAGAGCACCCTCCAGCATAGGCTTGAAGGATGCTTGCATGATATCTATCCATGTAGATAATCGATCTGTAACGATTACACTACTTAGATACATTTTCACCGAACCATTTTTTCGTTATTTTGTCATACGTACCATCTTTTTTCATATCTTCTAACGCTTTATCTACTTCTTGTACTAATTTATCGCTACCTTTACGGAATAAAAACCCACTTTGTGATGCTTCTTTTTCTGTATCTGCAATTTTAATGTTTGCATCTTTTTTCGTTTGTAAATAATTTAATACTGATAATTTGTCATTGATTGTGAAATCAACACGTCCTGAGTTAAGTAATTCTACTGCTTGGCTAAATCCTTCTACACCTTGGATTTCTGCGCCATTTTTCTTTGCAATGTCCGCATAGTTACTTGTTAAAGACTGCGCTGCTTTCAAACCTTTAATATCTGTAAATGATGCTGGCTTATCTTTATCTTTTCGAACGACAAGTGCTGCTGAAGAAGAAATATATGGTTTAGAGAAATCATATTTCTTTTGACGATCTTCACGAATTCCGACCTCGTTTGCAACCATATCGAAACGTTTTGCATCTAGTCCAGCAAGTAAGCTGTCCCATTGTGTTTCTTTAAATACTGGTTTCACGCCTAGACGTTTTGCAATTTCTTCTGCTAACTCAACGTCAAATCCAGTTAATTTATTGCTTGAATCATGGAATGTAAATGGTGGATATGTACCTTCTGTACCAATTACAAGTTCACCACTTTGTTTAATTTTTTGTAATGCATCTTGACTACCTGTATCTTTTTTCTCTTCTTTGCCACAGCCCGCTACAATTCCGATCGCTAGTGTAGCTACTGCAAGCACTGAAAATAATTTCTTCATGATATTAGTCCTCCAAGTATTCAGATAGGAATTTAAAAACTATATTGATTGTATGCAATCTTGAACAATTTTTCAATGAAAATGTTCGTGATTAGTGTATCCTTTTTTTTCATAATCAAACAACATGATATAAAATCAATACATACAAAAAATAAGTAACGTTTTTAAATATAGCATTTATATAGGAAAAGGTAAAACAAAAAACCTTTCTTTTTAAATGAAAGAGAGCGGCCAACCATGCATAGATGCGGACAGGGCTGTTTTCGCCTCATGCCGCACGAAAAATCAATGTTGTTGCTTTTTGAGATAAAGAAAGGGAACTCCTATGATTTGAGTTCCCTTTCTCCATTAAAGTCCCTGTGGAATAATGAGTGTTTCATTTATAAGAACTTTCGATAAACCTGTGTATTGTGAAGCGGTTTAAAGCCTAAAGAGTTGTACAACCTCTCAGCACTTTCATTTCCCTCTAAAAAACATATTCGAATTTCTTTGTACCCTGTTTCTAACATCTCGTTCATACCGAATTGTAAAGCCTTACGTCCATATCCCTTTCCTTGGTGACTTGGCGCAACCATTAAATTATCTAATATCCCTTCCCCAGTCGTAACCGATGCAACAATTTGCTCACCTTCTAACACCAAATATACATTATTTTTATTGTTTAATTTGTATGTTTTTACACTGTCTTCCGGAGCGAGGTAAGGTTTAATATCATTCTTTTCATGCAGCTCGTAATAACATGCCTGCACCATTTTTACAAACTGATCAAAAAATCGATCTTCATATTTAATAAACTTAATTTCTGTTTTAGGAAAGGCCCCTCCCTTGTATACCGATTCAAGTGAACCCCACCATTTTTCAAACCCCATTTTCTTAGCAAAACCAGTAGGGTTTTCTGATTCGACTCTCATATAAGTACATACAAAATCCGGTTTTGTTTCAGAAATCACCTCTTCCATCGCTTTATATAATGTAGAACCAATACCTTTTAAACAGGAATCTGGTTCTACATAAACACTGATTTGAGCAATAGACTCTCCAGCACTATTTGTATAGACAGATGAGTATGAGAACCCTTCAATTCCATTTTGTTCATATAAGAGAAATTGGGTAGAATTTAGGACAATATCCTCTAAAGAACCTACCTCTTCTTCTATCTCCATACTCTGTATTAGATGTAATATACTGACCTTATCTTCTTCCCTATAAGCACGTATCATTTAAATAATCCCCATCTCCCATTGCATAATTAGCCTGATGCGTATTCCACGACCCTATCCTTTAACGGCACATCGCACAATCATTAGTCCTATGTTTGTTGTCCAGAATTTGAAACCAACTTAAATCCACTTTACGTTTCCCTTCTTCTGAGCACAAAAAATACGCCTCGTCAATTTCGCCAATACCTTAAAACGATATCGGCGCACAGAGGGCAGGTGCCCCTGTTTCTCAACACCTTTAAAAGAGCTTGCTACATTAGCAAGCTCTTTTAAGAATCTAATACACAATACCCAATCATTCCGCACAATAGCAAAAAGAAAGCAATGTTAAATGTAACTGATAATTCTTCCATCCCTATCTCCCCCTTTCCTCCAACATATCACATGGATAAGGAAAGATACGGAAGCATTTGTAAACATTGCTTTAAAGTTTTCTGAACATTTCGTGAAAGTTACGCACTTTGACTTCCTTCCATTTGTGTTTTGTACATTTCATAATAACGACCTTTTTTCTGCATTAATTCATCGTGAGAACCCTTTTCGAGAATCGTTCCCCGGTCGAGTACAATAATTTGATCCGCGCTCTTAATGGTTGAAAGGCGATGTGCAATGATAAAGGTTGTTCTTCCTTTCTTTACAACCTCTAGCGCGCCCTGAATCATCGCCTCTGTCTCTGTATCAATACTTGAAGTCGCTTCATCTAACACTAAGATGGCAGGATCAAATGCTAGCGCACGTGCGAAGGATATAAGTTGACGCTCTCCAGTTGAAAGCGTACTTCCTTTTTCCGTAATTTCTTCTTCTATATTGTTAGCAAATCGCTCTGCTCCTACATCGTGCAGTGCTTTTATAACTCGATCATTTGAAATCTTTGGATGCTCTAAACTTACATTCGAAGCTACCGTACCACTAAATAAAAATGGATCTTGCAGCACAATCCCCATATGCTCGCGAAGTGCCTGCTTTGGTATATCTTTCACATCATACTCATCAATTGTAAGTTTTCCTTTTTGAAACTCATAAAATTGAAAAAGTACATTCATAATGGAACTTTTCCCAGACCCAGTATGACCAACAAGAGCAATCGTCTCTCCTTTTTTCGCCTCGAAAGAAATATTTTTTAACACCTCATCTTTTCCGTTATAAGAAAATGAAACATTATCAAATCGAACATTTCCATTCAGACGCGGGATACGCTCTTCCTGAAGTACTTCTCCCTTTTCATCCAACAGTTCAAATACACGTTCCGATGCAACCCGCGCTTGCTCTAAATTCGCGAGCTGATTTACCATATTTGTAATTGGTGAGAAGAGCCTTGTTAAATAATCGACAAATGCATACAGCACTCCTAAAGAGACAACCCCAGCAGCACTCAAAGAGGCGCCGCCAAAATACCAAATAACGGCCGTAAAAGCAATATTACGCAAGACTCCTACTAAGTTATGGGATGTCGCTGCATTTAAATTTAAAATTTTATTTTGATACTTAAAGTAATCTTCATTTAATTCTTCAAATTCTTTCTTTGTTGTACGTTCTTGACGAAATGCCTGGATGATAGGCATCCCTTGGATTGATTCATTCACTGTTCCATTAATATCTGATAACCGAGAGCGCATCTTATGATTGTACACCGAGGCATATTTTCGATATACAACAGCCCAAACAATTAAAATTGGTATGATGATTAAACATAGAAGCGCTAATTTCATATCAAGTAAAAATAAAGCAATAAAGATTCCAATAATATAAATAAAACTAGAAGCAAATGTCGCTAAAACTGTTACATATAACTCACGAATCGCCTCTGTATCATTCGTTACACGCGATACAATTTTCCCTGCTGGTAAATGGTCGAAATAACGGATCGGCAGGGTTTGAATATGAGAAAAAACATCTTCGCGCATAATTTGAATGATTTTATTCGATGCTTTCTGTAAGAAAAATTGCTTACCATATGCAAATAAAGATACAACTAATAATAGTGCAAAATATCCTCCGCCAAGTAAAAGCAATCGTTTCATCTCAGGTTTATAAAACGAATATACCTCTTTAGCTGTTAACATTTTTGCTTTATACACTTGCGTTGCTTTCCCACTTTGAACTGTAACGATATCTCCCTTTACAGAACGCGTTCCCTCTGCTGCAATTTTGTTAGGTACAAAGTAATAAGTGAAACCGACCTGTATAATACGAACTTCTTTTCCTTTTTGTTCCCCTTGTTCAAAACGGTCGCTTCGCTTATACCAAGTGCCGTTATATAATACTGCGTCCTCACCTTGCCCCGTTTCATACCAAGGCTTCTCAATGCCGACAATATGATCATCAATCATTACCTTTGCCACAAATGGCCCTGCGAGCTCTGCAATAACGAAAATAAATAACATTGCAAGTGCCACAAAAATCGTTCCTTTTACTTTCATGGCGTACTTAAATAACCGCTTTGAAACACTCATATTTTCACCTCACCCTCTATATTCTCACCCTGTTGTCTTTCAAACTGCTCCGCATACCAGCCGTCATTAGAAACGAGTCTATCATGCGTTCCCTCTTCTATGATTTCACCATTATCCATAACAAGAATCCAATCCGCATGCTGCACAGCTGACAGGCGGTGCGTTGTTATAATTGTTGTTTTTCCGCTTCTTTCTCTTCTTATATTTTCAATAATCGCCGCTTCCGTTCTGGCATCCACAGCCGATAATGAATCATCTAAAATTAAAATTTCTGGATTTTGAATAACAGCTCTCGCTATTGAAATCCGTTGTTTTTGCCCGCCAGATAAAGAAACACCTTTCTCTCCAACAAGCGTCTCTAATCCTTCAGGAAGAAACTCCAAATCTTTTTTGAATGCCGCGATTTCAATAGCCTTTTCAAGTTCCTCCTGACTTGCTTCCCTGTTTCCAAACAAAATATTTTCGCGTGCTGTTTTTGAAAATAGAATATGCTCCTGCGGTACATACCCAACCCAGCCTCGCACGCTTTCGGTTGAAATTTGACCAAGCGTAATGTCTGACACTGTAATATCCCCTTCTCCAAGTGGATACTGGCGAAGAAGTTGTCGAACAAGAGTCGTTTTACCACTCCCTGTTTTCCCAACAACGCCAAGCGTTTCTCCTTGTTTTAATGAAAAAGAAACATTTTTCAAATTAAGTTCAGGTGAGGCCGGATACGAAAAGGAAACTTTATCAAAATCGATATACTCTGGTTCGTGTACACGCATCGGCTTTTTCACGTTCTTCACGTCAGGCTCATACGCTAACGTTTCATTAACACGATCTAGCGAAGCATTCCCCCGCTGCATGACATTAATTAATTCACCAATCGCAAACATTGGCCAAATCATCATCCCAAGGTAAACGTTAAAGGAAACAAGTTCCCCAAGCGTCACCTTTGATTGGAAAACTAAAAACGCTCCATATACAAGACCAATTAAATAGCTAAGACCAACTAACATCTTCACAGTTGGCTGAAACAGTGCATCAATTCTTGCTACTTTCATATTTTTTTCATATACATCTGTTCCTAATTGATGGAATCTTTCTTCATCCGCTTTCTCCTGCACATATGCACGAATAACACGCACGCCTGCAATCGATTCAAGTACTTTATCATTCATATCCCCAAACGCATCTTGCGCAACGGTAAAGCGTTCATGTAACTTCTTCCCATATATATTCATCGCATATGCCATAATCGGCAGGGGAAGAAGCGCCGCAATTGTAAGTTGCCAACTAATTGAAAAGCCCATCATAAAAACAATTGTGAGCATATATAAACTAGAATCAACGAGCGTCAATATCCCAAATCCTGCAGTCATAGCAATCGCCTTTAAATCATTTGTCGCTCTCGCCATTAAATCACCAGTACGATTTTTGTGATAAAAGGTAGGTGTCATTTTGAGCAAGTGTCCCATAAATTTTGAACGCATCGTTTTTTCAAGCACGAATGCCCCGCCAAATAATTGGTGCTGCCATACATACGTGAGTACATATCCAACTATCGTCGTCACGACTAAAATCCAAATATATTTCATAATTACTTCGCTTGTTAAAGACCCTATTTTTATATGATCAATTGTTAAACCGATTACTTTTGGAGGAATTATCTCTACTACATTTACAATTAGAAGCGCTCCAATTGCGATACTGTACCTCTTCCAATGTTCTTTAAAAAACCATGTTAACTTTTGTAATACTGAAAACAATGAAATCTCTCCCTTCTCGACCTTGTTTCAGTCTATCTCTGTTATCCACTATCAAAAGGCCCCACTTTTACATTACGTAATTTGTACTGTTTCATCATTACATCTCACCTTCCATATTTTTCTTTATCGAAACCATACAAAGTATGGAAACAACCAAAAGTAAAGACAAAAAAGCGCATACCGCCGCTTGACGATATGCGCAAAAACGCATAAAAGCGTACGTTACGAAATACGCAGCGTACGCTTTTTTGAAAACAAAAAAGCACTATCTTTCCGTACGGGTTGCGTAATGATATAAATGTTTTCCACCACGTAATACAGCTAAGCCAGTCATATTTACCATTACAATCATTACACACACCTCCTTGTTTTATTTTCCATTTTTAATTTTATAACTTGAGTAACTTTTCTGTCAATTGTTTTTTCATTATTTTACCAAACAAACTTTTATCACAAAAAATGAAAGATATACACTCCCTTTTCAATACTCGAAAAAAATTATCTATCAATAATATTATAATAACCTTATATTCCACTTATAAATAAGGTAAATCCCTTTCAGAAAGAGCATGCAAAATAAAAATCATATAAGAAATCATTCCCATAAATATTTTATTTAAAAAATATTATCCCCCACAATCACCATATACTCACTCTTACAAGTTGCTATTTTAGGAGGACAAATCCTGTTAGAAGCTAATCTACGGCTGTAGATTAACTTCTTTTTTATATAAATACAAATTGAAAAGCCATTCTTTTTAGTTAGGAAGAGAGCGTCCGGCCATGGATAGAATCATCAGTGCCTTTTTGCCCCCATGCCAAGCGAGAACAAAAGGAGAAAGCGAGCGGAGATTACCTTTTATTTTCATAGCCACGACTTAAGTGCTTGAAATTGAAATCCCCCCACTTCACTTCCTTTAGAGAAGATGGACTTCTCAGTTAAAATGGATACATCTATGTTGGAAAATCAAGTCGGATATATATTCTTTCATTCCCTATTCACTTATCTCATATGCTTTAGGGTTACTACTCATTACCCAATCCATTACATTCTCTAATAAAGATACAGAGTAATTATGTTGTTTTTCTAGATTCAAGCGAGACAAAATATCAAAAATATTTTTTGTATTTTCTTCAATACTCACTGCATCTACAAAATGGACTACATTAGGAGAAACAGTATTCATATATTGAAAATACTGCTTTTGTGGTTCTATAAGCCTTAGATGTTTTTCAAAGTTACTTCGTCTTTGGGTCGTATCATTTTCTTTCCTTTTTCTTAATTCTGTTTCACTTGTAGAAAGATGAATGTAGACACCCGGAAATCCTATCTGTTTCCGTTTCATTTGATTTACATAAAACTCTTTCAAAAACGGTAAAGTTTGTGGAAACTCCCCCTCATAAATCCAGTTATACCAAATGGGCTGAAAAATATCTCCATCAAATAAAACTACATCATACGATTTTAATTTTTCTTGTGCGAGTTGCCATCTTTCAACTTGCCTTTCGAGATACCAATTTTTCGGTTCAGGATTAGGGCGCTGAAATAAGAAATTTACTTCTGGAATCACATAAGCATTGTACAACTCCGCAATCCTTTTACACGTCGTCGTTTTACCAATACCACTGGCACCTTCTAAACAAATTAACGTCATACCGTACCTCCATTTACTAATTACTATGTAATTCTTTTTCCAAAACACGATTTCACTATTACGCTTCAATAGTTTAACACATAAATTAACCGAACTTTTTTTTCTAAAAAATGCTCTCTTCTTTTACTAACAAATTGTTCGCTATAGTCTGACTATTACCATATCCATTGACGTATAAAAATACATTTGTTACCCTTGATTATGTTAATTTAATACATAAATCCTCATTCGTATCTCGGTGAGGTAGAGGTTGCAGTCATTAAGAGTATCATTTCAGGAGATGTAGTGGCATCGATGAATGAATGGGAAA
>Ga0102589_1001682_pt1 | contig 28660 bp, 22 predicted proteins | sample AraplaMF_Col_mLB_FD_76858 | JGI IMG/M metagenome (GOLD analysis project Ga0102589, IMG submission 76858) | Arabidopsis root microbial communities from the University of North Carolina, USA - plate scrape MF_Col_mLB | ecosystem: Host-associated > Plants > Roots > Endosphere | place: USA...
TTTTATAGTCGCAATTATCGCAATGACTATTTTTATCTTCTTACCTCATGAGACGATGAATGTATATACTGGAATGATCTTTACACTTAGCTTTGGCACAATTATTTTCACTCAAAGAGCAGTATTTTTTGCTCCTATTGATGAGGTGGGAATCCCAAGAGAAATCAGTGGTGCATCTGTTTCCATTGCTTGTTTAATAGGATATTCACCTTCGATGTTTGCATTTTCTCTATACGGAAACATGTTAGATAGAGCACCAGGAATGGCTGGTTATAGACATGTATTTTTAACAATGATTGCTTTTTCCGTGCTTGGTCTAATTATTAGTAGTTATTTAGTTCGAATTGTCAAAAAGAAAAAAAATTTACAAGTAAATGAAGAAAGTTCAATTTTAAATGAAGCATGAGATTACTAACATGGAGATAGGAAAGGTGAGATTATCATGAAAATTGGATTAGAAACAGAAAGCTACCATTTATTTTTCCACAATAAACGTATGGATATTTTTGACTTTATAAGAAGAACTGCTGAACTCGGATTAGACGGAGTTCAAATTAATATTATTACAAATGAGGCAGACAAACATTTACATCCAGAGTGGGGAGTGCTTGGCGGGAACGAGCCTGATCACTTGAAAAAGGTTCGAGATGAAATTCAAAAATATGGTTTATACGCTGAAATTGATACAAGAGGTACAGATATAGAGCATTTAACAAAAGTAATAGACATCGCAAATCAAATTGGTGCAGATGTCATCCGTACTTACGTTTGTGTAGGTGAATACGATGCTGAAAAAATGGCTAAAGCTCCTGAAGAACTCAAACAAGTCGTACCATTATTAAAAAAATATCGAATTAAACTCGGTGTTGAAAATCACGAAGAAGAAACAACAGCTGAAGTAATTAAAATTATTGAAGAAGTGAATAGCCCATGGGTTGGAGCACATTGTGATTTAGGAAATGGAATGATGGCATGGGAAGATCCAGTTGAAGCAGTAAGAAAGTTAGCTCCGTATGCCTACACAACTCATTTTAAAGATCATATTGTCATTCATGACGGTGAAGACCATATAGTTTGTGGGGTCCCAGCAGGAACTGGAAATATCGACTTAGAAGAATGCTTTAAAATATTAGTGAATGAATCAACACTAACAAGAATCAATGTAGAAATGTGTTTTCCATATGTAGCTCCATTTAAACGTCCAAAAGGAACTGGAGGCGTATATGAAGTCGGCGTGGGAGCATTCAAAGTAGAAAATCCTCCATATGAATTAAATGTTCTGAAGACGGCAGATTACTATTATCCACCTGAACATCTATTAGAACAAATGCTTGAAGATCAAGAAAAAGGTGTTCAACAATCTGTAAACTATATACTAGCTTTAAGAGAAAAATATTGCAGATAAAAAAATCACAATTAGGTAATTTATTACAAGACAATGGTGCTAGGCAGTACGAAAAGTTTCACTTTTCGGTATGATTCAGATCAGCAAATCGACTACTTGTATGTCGAATATCGTCGAACGGTCTTTAAATCGTGTCGAAGCGCCGATATATTGTGAAAAGCGCTGATATATTCTAAAAAGTGGTCGATATATCGTGAAAAGCGCCGATATATTGCAAAGAACAGTCGATAACGGAAAAAAGGAGTGACTTTTGAGTCAGCTCCTTTTTTGTTTCACTCCATTACATTCCAAATATTATGTATATTCTTTTTAAAGTGAGAACCCTCTTCTTTGACTTTTTCCTATCAATCCTTTACAGTCAAACTGTGCATAAGTTTGACAATGTAGGAGGCTTCCAATGGATATTCAACTAAAAGATACTTTATTCTCACAAGAACAGCTACAAGAAAAAGTAAAAGAATTAGCACTGCAAATCGAACGTGATTTTGAGGGAGAAGAAATTTTTGTTATTGCTGTATTAAAAGGTTCTTTCGTATTTGCAGCAGATTTAATTCGTCATATTAAAAATGATGTAACAATTGATTTCATTTCTGCATCTAGCTACGGAAACCAAACAACAACAACTGGAAAAGTGAAACTACTAAAAGATATCGATGTAAATATTACTGGTAAAAATGTAATCGTAGTAGAAGATATTATCGATTCTGGTCTAACACTTCACTTCTTAAAAGACCACTTCTTGATGCATAAACCGAAAACGTTAAAATTCTGTACGCTTCTTGATAAGCCAGAACGCCGTAAAGTTGATTTAAAAGCGGAATATGTTGGCTTCGTGATTCCAGATGAATTCATCGTTGGCTACGGCATTGACTGTGCTGAGAAATATCGTAACTTACCTTATATTGCGTCAGTTGCAACTGATAAATAATACGACATACATACTTAGCAAAAAAGGATTGATCTCAAAAGGTACATTACTTTTGAAATCAATCCTTTTTTACGCTTTCACCGATATATCGGCGGAAATGGTGAATTTATCAGCGCTTTTTGCAATATATCGGCGCTTCGACAGAATTTAAAGATCCTTCGGTGATATTCGACATATAAAAGGTCCGCCCGCTAGAACTTTCTACTACTCTCCGCTCACAATCTTAAGATAAGAACGAACCGTTAAGAAGTAATAACCAATATAAATTATACTGTACACGCCGATAATCATTAATAACGGAATTAAAATTTCAAACGTCAATAAGTTTGATAATCCTTTTAGCGCAAATAAGCTATGCAAAATGCCAACCGCTAAAGGAATCGCAAAAATAAAGAGGATCTGCTTTGCAATTGCTCTCTTCATTTCTTGCTTCGTTACGCCAATTTTCCGAAGAACAACGTAGCGTTCGCGGTCTGCATTTGCTTCCGTTAACTGTTTGAAGTAAATAATAGATCCTGTTGCAAGTAAAAATACAAGCCCTAAGAAAACACCGATGAACATCATCATACCCGCTTCTTCCATACCGTCTTTAAACCCGGTATAGAAATCCTTAAAGACCGGGGCAAATTCAGAACCTCTCGGCATAACCTTTACTAGCTTCTCCGTTAATACTTTACTGTCTTTCTCATTTTTCACATTTACATTTTGGACAACTCTTGTTTTAGATGTCTTTTTTGCTTGTTCATATACGGCATCTGGCACAACAACTACTACTTCTCCTAAATTCGTAACATTAAGACCTTCAGCATCTTTAATTGTTAATGCCTTCGTTTTATTTCCAATAGGAAATACTGCTTTCTTTCCTTTGTATGCTGTACTAAACTCTTTTCCTTCGACATACATACCATCAAATACAAATGCTTCTCCTGCTGTTAAACTTACCGCATCTACATTCATTTTTTTCGCAATTATATTGAAACCTGACTGTGACACAAGCTGATACCGTTCTGTCATTATATAATGATCATTCATAGTTATATTTGCTTTTTTGCCTACGAATTTCCCCTTCACCGGCACCATTTCAATTTCAAATTGCTCTGTAATCGGATTGTGCTTCTTCTCCTCTGCGAAGGTTGCATTCACCTTTTGTTCAAAAGCGGCATCTTTTTTCTCATAAGAAAAACTATACGGGGCAAAATCCTTCGCTTGTGTAAATGTATTATAATACGTCGTAACAGATGTACCAACAGCCGTTAATGTTAGCGCGCTCAAAATAGAAATTGTCGCCAAAGATTTGGCATTTCCTTTAATACGGTATAAAAGCTGAGATGTTGTTACCATATTCATTCCATTATAAAAGGATGCTTTATGATTTCTTGCTCTTCTTAAAACAACAACTGTAAAGAACATAAATAATAAATACGTACCAAGTACGGTCGCACATAAAATATAAAATGCGATCATCATGAAATCTGCGTATTGAATTGCTTTCATAAATAGAAGTGATAAGAAATATCCAGAAGCAATTAAGAATACTGCAATACATGCCATAATAATAGATTCTTTCGGCATTCCTTCTCCTTCACGTTCAGCGCGGAATAGTTCAATTAATTTAAAGCGATAGATTAAACGATATCCTTGCAGCGACGTGTATAAAATAATAATAAAGAAAACAATTGCTGTATTCATAATCGCCGCTAGCGGTACTTCAAAATGAACTTGTAAATCAAGTCCCATTAAGCCTACTAATAATTCAAGAAAGAACTTAGATAGTACACTGCCAATTACAATCCCAATGACTAGCGACATTAACCCCATTAACAAATTTTCATAAAACAGCATTTTCCCAATTTGGCGTTTACGAATTCCGAGTAAAGAGTATAAACCAACTTCTTTTTTTCGTTTCCGTGTAAAGAAACCATTGGAATAAATAATAAATACCGCTACGAAAATAATGAGCATCACGCTAGAAACTTGGAAGGCACCGCTAATTTTTTTCGACCCTTCCACTGCTTTTTCTATTTGCGTATTATATTGAAGCGATGCAAATGTAAAATAAATGACGATACTAAAGATCATCGACATAAAATATAAAGCATAATCTTTAAAGTTACGCTTTATATTGCGAAGGGCGATACTAGCTAACGTCATCTACTGCACCTCCAGAGATCGTAGACATTACATCTAATACTCGCCCAAAAAATTGCTTACGTGTAAATTCTCCTTTGTGCAGTTCTTTAAATAACTCACCATCCTTAATGAAAATAACGCGCTTACAATAACTTGCAGCAAACGCATCGTGCGTAACCATTAAAATCGTCGATTGGTCATATTCATTTAATGATTTCAAACTCTCCAATAAATCAGTTGCAGACTTAGAATCTAGCGCACCTGTTGGCTCATCTCCAAAAATGATCCTTGGGTTTGTAACAATCGCACGCGAAGCTGCACAGCGCTGCTTTTGTCCACCGGATACTTGGTATGGATATTGATTTAAAATATGATCAATGCCAAATTTTTTCGCGATTTCAAGAACGCGGCGGTTAATTTCACTTGCCTTTACTTTTGATAGCGCAAGTGGGAGTGCAATATTTTCTTTCACCGTTAACGTATCTAATAAATTATAATCTTGAAAAATAAACCCTAAGTGATCACGACGGAACAACGCTAATTTATCATCATTCATTTTCACAATATCATTTCCATCAATTAAAGCTTCACCGCTCGTTGCGTTATCAATTGTAGAAAGAACATTCAATAAAGTTGTTTTCCCTGATCCAGACGGCCCCATAATTCCAACGAACTCGCCTTCTTTCACTCGCAAGTTAATGCCTTTTAACGCCTCGTATGTATTTCCACCGGTATTATATACTTTTCTAATATCATTAGCTTTTAATACTGTCTTCATTACTATATCCCTCGCTTTACCTTATCATTATCCTTGCCACGATCACACTTCCTTACACAATTAAAATTGTTATATAAGAAACCTTATCTCTATAAAAAAGTTATATTAGAATTCCTTTCCAAATCACCTTGCTACTATAACATTCCCAATAATAGTAGGCTATCTATTTCTCTTACATAAACCTTACATTTATGTAAGATTGAAAAAAGCCACTCTTTCAAATGGAAGAGTGGCTTTTTTCATAAATGTTGTTGCTATTTAAATAAAATGATTGGCATTATTATAATAATATAATGTTTAACCTATATATTAGGAGAAACACCCTTTTAAAGCAGAACTTTTTTCAAACGAAGTTGACGCATGTTAAACATAGTAGAGAAAAACAGAAAAATAGCGATTAGCTTTCCATATAATTGGCACTCTAATCGCTCCTGTTTTACATTATGATAATGAATTTTACTCACACAAATGACCTGCACATCAATTCATCTTTGCTATACAGGTCATTTGTATGATAATTTTTATAAATAATTGCGGAATCATGAACTTACATTACTGCTTTTAATAGTTCTGCTACTAATGGAATTACTGCACCTAAGAATGATAAAACTGCCATTGCGATTGCCATTTCATTTCCTCCTCTACTATATATATCAATTCATCTTTGCTATACATTATTTGTATAATAGTTTTTATAAATAATTGCGAAATAATGAACTTACATTACTGCTTTTAATAGTTCTGCTACTAATGGAATTACTGCACCTAAGAATGATAAAACTGCCATTGCGATTGCCATTTTATTTCCTCCTCTACCGTATATCAGTTTATTTTACTATAAAGATTTTATTGTATTAACAAACTTACATTACTGCTTTTAGAAGCTCTTGTACGAATGGAATGATTCCACCTAAAAATTTTAAAACTGCCATTGCGATTGCCATTTTATTTCCTCCTTTACTATATATCAGTTTATTTTACTATAAAGATTTTATTTTATTAACAAACTTACATTACTGCTTTTAGAAGCTCTTGTACGAATGGAATGATTCCACCTAAAAATTTTAAAACTGCCATTGCGATTGCCATTTCATTTCCTCCTCTACTATGTATCAATTTATTTTGCTATAAAGATTGTTTTGTATTAGCAAACTTACATTACTGCTTTTAGAAGCTCTTGTACGAATGGGAAGATTCCGCTTAAAAATTTAAAAACTGCCATTGCGATCGCCATTTTATTTCCTCCTCTTTTTGAATAGTACGATGTGTTACGTCTTTATGCTTTTATTATAGTAAGCGCATATGCGTTTATCAATAAGTTTTAATATGCAATATTTCATATCAAAATTCTCGTTCTTGAATGAAAACGATTAAAAACAATATATATCTGTTCAGGTGAAAATCCTGTAAATATAAAAACAAGGAAAGTTACTCTCTTTCCTTGTTTTACGCTATCATCGAAATATTTCTTTATATTACATGTATTTTTTCAACTACACTCTCATCTCTTTCTTATAAGCGAAATAAGAATACAGCATTGTGACTACCACACCACCTAAAACAGCAGTCAATATGATATATGTTCTCCAAGTAACAGGCGCAAAAATACTTCCGCACATCATGATTCCTAAAACAATAAATACTTTTCCGCTAAAACGATGAGTTTTGCGCCATACTTCTTCATTGCTTAATGTCCACGGCGTACGAATACCGATGAAATAATTTGGTTTACATTGCGGTAAATAGTTGCCAATGATCAGAAATAGTAGTCCTACTATCATCCCGCCAACAGACCCTATCGGTATATCATATCCTAATCCAACAAGTAGTGCAGACATATTCATTACAAATAAAACAAATAAAATAGCATTACTCATGATAGTTACACTTTTTCTAAATTTTTCATAGTTATCTTTTTTAGGGTCAATCCTTGGAACAAGAGTAAAAACTACGTATAAAAAAATCATTATACCAATATCAAATATCATCGAGAACTGCTTAGAGGCATAATTATTTACTTTATCATCTGCACCCCAGTGAACCGGAACCTCAGCCGGTAACTTGGGCCAGACGATGATCCAAGCTATTATTGTTAAAAGAATTAGAGCACATGGAAATATGTGTTTTTTCATTCTTATCCCCCTATTCCCCTCTATTCGTAAATGTAAACACCCACGATAACAAATCTTGAAACACAGTCGTATTTAATGAATACACAACGAACTGTCCTTTTTTCTCATCTTGAATGAGCGCTGCGTTTTTGAGCGCATTTAAGTGATGAGAGATACTCGGCTTTGTCATATTGAAGTGATCAGCAATTTCTCCTGCTGTTAAGTCGCCTTCTTTTAATAAGTCTAAAATTTTGCGCCTTGTTGGGTCTGCTAATGCTTTAAATGCTTGATTCAATGCCTTTCTTCCTTTCGCTAATTAGACATTTAGATATTTATCTAAATGTCTAATTCATTTCTTACATTTGTCAATTGCTTGAATACCTAGCAAGCTAATATGTTAAAGCACCCCAAAGGAAAATTTTCTCAATATCAATCCCGAAAATCTTCCATAAAAACTATTCGAAATAATCAATCAATAATTTATAATAACTTTTAAACTCGTCATTGTAATTATAAATTCTCGTTATACCAGAAACTTCAATTTATTAAATGAAATGGGGGAGAGACAAAGTATATGAAAAAAATGCTTATTTTTGCGATCACTATCCTCTCGATACTTGTAGTGATTACCTTTCTCACAAATAAGGAAACAAACAGCGAGAAAACAACAAGTGTAGAAACAATTAATTATTATGAAAATCAAATTACACCAGAACAATTACAACAAGATATTTCGAATCACAAAGCAAAAATTGTTTATTTTTACAAGCCAGCATGTCCTCATTGCTCAAAAATTTCCCCAATTGTAGTTCCTTTGGCTAAAAGCATGAATATTGATATGCAAGTTATGAATTTAGAAGATTATCCAAACGGTTGGAATATGTTTCAAATAAAAGGGACACCTACAATTATTTCTTATAAAGATGGAAAAGAAATGAATCGAGTTTTAGGGGAACAATCTCGAGAAACATTTAAGGACTGGTTTGAAAATAATAAATAAATTCTTCAAGTCTTTATTCATGTTATGTAAATAAAGATTAAAGTTGAGAAATAACAAAATATCACTTTTATTGTTGTTTTTACCATTTTTTATATGTATTTTATAGTAGAGTCATATATTTTTAGGGGGCACTCCCTCATGCTTACCAAGAAAGATTAACTATTTACCTATCTTAGTTTGATAGGCATGAGGGGGGAATCCCCTATTAAACTAACCAAAAATATATTAGGAGGTAAGACATGTTTAAAAAGATTGCATTCTCAATAGCTTCAATAGCAGTAGCTGGTTCTGTTTTATTTGCAAATCAGGATGTCTCCCATGCTCAGGGGTACTATCCAGTTCAAAAGACTGGTGGCGCAGGTTTGGATCTTCGTAACACTCCAACAATCAATGGTACGCGGACTGAAACAGATATTCCAGATGGGAACAGCCTCTTTTTATACTGCTATGTTAATGGTGAATCCTACTATGGAAGTAAAGTTTGGGATTTGGTACATGATAATTATTGGCGCGGCGATCTAAATTATGGTTATGCTCCTGATTATTTTATTAAAACTGGTTCATCTAGTCCAGTTGTTAGCTATTGTTCATTTTAATTATAAAATAATAAAAAAGGAATGAACCAAGCCATGCAGGCTTGGTTCATTCCTTTTTTACTCACATTTTAATCTCTACGGTTTTCAGAGCGCTTACCTCATTATTGGTCGTTTTATCTCGCACTACATCTGTAGTCACTTTTACATCTTTTAGATCTTTCGGAGCTTGAGATAGAAAACAGATTAACGTAAATTTCATTTTTTCTCTTGCCTTTAAGCTCCGATCTTTCGGATCTGCATCCATTTTATACACATCTACTTGTTCTCCGTTACTTAAAACTAGTGTTTTTATGGGACCTTTCCCCAAATCGAGCGGTTGATCCGAAGTATTTTCTAAAGTGGTTGTTAGTTGAATTGCATTCATTTCCTCTGTATTCAATCCTCGTTCTTCTAAATTATACTTTCCGATATCACTTACTTCTGTGCCCCGTACGATTTTAATTCGCTCCACTTTGATATTAAGTGGTCCCAGTTCAATAGTCGTATTTGGTTCACTCAATTGGTTCAAGACAAACATTCCAAATGCATGCTGCGCTTTATCTCCTACTTGAGTTAATGGTTCTTTATAAGGCTTAACTTTTACATTTGGTTGAGACGTTGTGGAATTTTTTCCACTGTCAGATTTCATTTCTGTCTCTGATTTTGTTTGACTGGAACACGCAGATACAAATATACACACCGATACAATCATCAAGAAGGAAAATATTTTTTTCATTTATAGACTCCTCTACTATAAAATATTATTAAGGCATTTCATCTTGTTGTACAATTCATAATTAATTGTAAATTAGTAGTTTGTGTTTTTGAATATATTCATTAGAAATATATGTAATCTTTACGTTGAGAAAATTTATACATGGGGTATCGTCAACATAATGAAAACGAAGAAAACAAATGTTACACTATATATACTATATACACAAAGTTAGAGGAGGCATTTACATATGTATAAAATTTTAATCGTAGAAGATGATCCTAGTATTTCATCTTTACTACAATCTCACATTCAAAAATACGGTTACGAAGCAATTATCGCAGATAACTTTGATGATATTATGGCTTCATTTAATCATACAAAACCACATCTTGTTTTATTAGATGTAAATTTACCGAAGTTTGATGGTTTCTACTGGTGCCGCCAAATTCGTCATGAATCCACTTGTCCAATTGTTTTCATTTCTGCTCGCGCTGGTGAAATGGAGCAAATTATGGCGATTGAAAGCGGTGCTGATGATTATATTACTAAACCGTTTCATTATGATGTTGTAATGGCAAAAATTAAAGGGCAACTACGCCGCATATACGGTGACTATGCACCGAGTATGACAGAACGCATCGTTGAAGTGGACGGATTAAAACTATATCCTGAAAGACCAGAGCTTCACTTTAGAAATGAGAACGTATTGCTCACAAAAAAAGAGGCAATTCTAGCAGAGATGCTTCTTTCTAAACACCCTCGCACAGCAAACAGAGAAGATTTGTTGTCGGCACTTTGGGATGATGAAAGTTTTGTTGAAGAAAATACATTAAACGTAAATATTACGCGTCTTCGTAAAAAGTTCACTGAGCTTGGAATCGAAAATGCAATCGAAACTGTACGCGGCTTAGGCTATCGATTAAACGCAACTTGGAGCGAATAAAGTATGAAGTTATTTCTACGTGATCACATTGACTTCTTCCTTCTTTACATTTTAAACTTTGTTATCATCTTCGTTTTGTACGATACCGTTGATGGTTTTAAAAACAACAAATTTTATTTTATTGTACTAAGTTTGTACCTATTCATTTGTTTTCTCGCTTATCGCTACGTTCGAAATCGCAGATTATATAAAAGGCTAAGTCAACTGCCTGACAAAATAGAAGATGCGTTCATTGAACGAGCAACTGCCCCTATGCCGCATGGCGTAAATGAGCTGGTTCGTATACAATATCGTCTGTTTCAAAAAGAATTACAGGCATATGAAGTAAAACAGCAAGAGCATCAAATGTTTATTAACCAATGGGTACATCAAATGAAAACGCCTGTTTCTATTATGCAGTTAATGGTGCTTGAAATGGAAGATGAGCATCTTATTCCAAAATTTAAACAAGAGATTGAAAAATTAAACCAAGGACTAGATATGGCATTATATATGGCGCGGTTAAATAATTTCCATGAAGACTTTCATGTAGAAACTATTTCGTTAAAAGACGCAGTTACAAAAAATATAAATAGCTTAAAAGAACTATTTATCCGAAACGGTGTCTTCCCTGTTTTAGAAGTGCATTCTGATGTAATGGTTGCTTCTGATGCAAAGTGGCTGAAATTCATTATTTATCAGTTAATGACAAATGCGGTTCGGTATTCAGGAGAAAGAGGAAAAAAAGTATTCTTATCTGCTGTTCAAAACGGGAAAGATGTTATTTTAGAAGTGCGTGATGAAGGTGTCGGTATTCCGCAAGAAGATATTCGCCGTGTGTTTGAACCATTTTATACAGGAAAAAATGGACGAACGTTTGGAGAATCTACTGGTATGGGCTTATATATTGTAAGTAAAATTTGCTCTTATTTAGGTCATTCTGTCAAATTAGATTCTGAGGTTGGTAAAGGAACAAGTATTAAAATTATTTTCCATAATGCTGCACTAAATAAAACGGATGGAGAGTAACTTATATTGAAAAAACGACCTAAAAACCTTTTCTTTTAGATGAGCGAGAGCTTCTGCCACGGGCATGGTTTAAAACAAAGAGAGACAGACAGCAAGTGGTGGTCTTGTTTTGTTTGCATAGCCACGACAAATGGGTTTATATAGCTTTATGACAAAGTGTATGAGGAATCCTTTCCTTATACACTTTTACAACATATAAGAATGACTTTAAGACTGAGAGGATAAAAATATGACATTTTGGCAATTTGCATTTAAGAACGTAACACGTAACTCCCGTGCTTATTTTGCCTACTTTCTAAGCAGTTCCTTTTCCATTACAATTTTCTTTTCATTTGCCGTGTATTTATTTCATCCTCGTTTACAAAATGCTACCACAACTTCCGGTATCGACACCTTAATGAGAGTATCTGAGGCTGTTATTGTATTCTTTTCATTTTTCTTTTTACTATATTCTACCGGTACGTTTTTAAAAGTTCGAAAAAAACAATTTGGCATTTTAACTGTTTTAGGGATATCCAAAAAGCAATTAAAACGCCTCATTTTCATTGAGAATATGTTAATTGGACTTCTTTCTATTTTTATCGGGATTCAAGTTGGTATTGTATTTTCACAACTTTTCTTATTAGTAACAGCAAAAATTACGCACATGCCTGGATTATATTTATATTTTCCAAAAGGTGCAATTCTGTTAACAACATCAACCTTTCTTGGACTCTTTGTCTTCGTATCAGCTTTCACCCCTGTTTTAATTCGAACGAGAAAAGCTGTACGTCTTTTAAAAGAAGGAAAAATAAAGCAAAATGAAAAAAAACCATCTATCATCGTTTCCTTGTTTGGCATTTTATGCTTACTATCTGGATACACGCTAGCAGGATGTCCAAAGTACTTTCTCTCAATAAGTGATACGATTGGTATACTATACGTTCTCTCTAGCATTTTTGTCATTCCAACACTAGTGACCGTTGGGACATACTTTTTCTTTTCACAAACTAGCTTTCTGCTCATTCATCTGTTGAAAAAAAGACGGAAGTTTTATATGAAACGAATTAATATGCTGTGGATTTCTGACTTAGCAAGCCGTATTCGTACAAATATTAATATGCTCTTTGTCGTAACGATGTTGTCCACTCTCGCCTTTACGATGATTACTTTTATCTATGGATTTGGGAAATTTACAAAGGCACAAATTATGAATGATAACCCATTCGCATTCACTTATCTTTCTTATGATGCGAATCCGATCGCTTCGCCGCATATCAACTGGTTAGAACAGCAACTAAAAAAGGAGAAATTTGAATACAACAAAATAAAAGTAGACTTGTATGGTGTATCGTTACAAAATGGTTCAGATTTTCCCTATCAAGATGAAGTATATGTATTAAAGCAAAGTGATTATAATCAGTTAGCTACTGCATTACATTATAAAAAGCTGGTCTTGAAAGATGATGAAACATATATACTCCCTGGGTACTCTTATGAACTTATGTTTGGGAAATGGGACCAATCGCGCCAAAAACAGCCGATTATCCTTTCTCCACAGTCCTTGAAATTACACGTGCAAGGTGTAGGTGATAAAATTGTGACACCCTCTGGGATTATTTCAAATGTAATCGTCTTATCCGACAATACGGTACAATCCCTATCCTATGCTATGAAACATATGACGTTATATAACTTTAAAGTACAGAATTGGGAAAATGCGCATACAATTGCAGAATCATTCATCAAAAAGCTTTATGCGGATCGCCAACAAATTCATTCGAAAGAGCGTTTATATGAAGCTTTTGAAAGAAGTAATTCACTATACGAAGCGAAACTCCAAAATGCTTCCTTTTTCTTTATTGGTACGTTCCTTGGTATTATATTCTTTATCGGGGCTGGAAGCGTGCTATATTTCCGAATGTATACGGATTTAACGAATGAACAAGACAAATATATTACGATTACAAAAATTGGTTTAACACAGTCAGAAATGAAATGGTCAGCTACCATTCAGCTTGCTATCTTATTTTTTGTACCCTATATAATGGCTTCTATCCATACGATATTTGCTTCAAAAATGTGGAAAGGCGTAACAACATTAACCTTGTTTACTGAAGTTAGTGTTGTCCTTATCATTTTTGGAACGGTTGAAATTCTCTTTTTCCTTTTAATTCGCTCATTATATATGAAAAAGTTGTCCAAGCATATTAAACTATAAAGAAAAGCGGAAGCGGCTCGTTCAGAACAAGAGGAGGATGGAGCTTCTGACATAGAGGCGCTTTTTGCCTCGGCGGAAGACGCGAAGCCACCGACTGTTCTAGCCGCTGGAGCTGGATCATAAAGAAAAGCGGAGCCGACTGTTTAGGCCCGTTGGCTAAGGTTCTTTCACACATAAAGTGTTTTTTACCTTCTTGTGTGGAAGGTTCTTAGACATGAGGGCCTAGGAGGTAGAGCTAGACAAAGATGTTGAAAAATTCAAGTTGATTTATAGCGTTAGAAAGGTGATTGATATATGGAGGAAGTACTGCATATTCAAAATGTATCGAAAGTGTATGAGGGGAAAGTCCCTCATACTGCTTTAAAAAATATTAATTTACATGTAGATAAAGGAGAATTTGTTGCGATTATGGGCCCGTCAGGAAGCGGGAAATCAACGTTATTAAATGTTATTTCGACCATTGATTCTCCTACAGCAGGAGAAGTCTTTATTAACGGAAAGCAGCCTCATACGTTTCGCAACGAAAAGTTAGCGATCTTTCGCCGGCAAGAATTAGGATTTGTATTTCAAAGCTTTAACTTATTAGACACACTAACAATTGGGGAAAACATCGTTTTGCCCTTAACATTGGATAATGTTCCACTTGCTGAAATGGATGAAAAGCTAGCTACCATTTCAAACAAGCTCGGTATCGATCATATTTTAAATAAACGAATTTTTGAAGTTTCCGGAGGGCAAGCGCAGCGTACCGCAGTAGCCCGTGCAGTCATCCATAAACCTTCATTACTTCTTGCTGATGAACCAACTGGTAATTTAGATTCGAAAGCTGCAATTGATGTAATGGAACTATTTACAAAGTTAAATAAAGAAGAACAAGCAACAATTTTAATGGTGACACATGATCCATTTGCTGCTAGTTATTGCAACCGCGTCATTTTTATTAAAGACGGTGGGCTTTATAATGAACTGCACCGCGGTCTGCACCGTGAAAAATTTTATCAAGAAATATTAGATGTATTAGCACTGCTAGGAGGAAGACGTGGATGAAGTTTTGGCAATTTGCTTTAAAGAATGTCGTTCGCAATTCAAGAGCTTATTTTGCTTATTTTTTAAGCAGCTCATTTTCGATTACGGTATTCTTTTCATTTGCCGTGTATCGATATCATCCACGTTTGCAACATGTACAAAACTATAAAGAAACAGGACCTCTTTTCGATTTAATTGGTTTTACTCAATTTGTAATTGTCCTGTTTTCTTTTTTCTTTTTGGTGTACTCAATTGGAACATTTTTGACCGTACGCAAAAAGCAGTTTGGCATTTTAACGATTTTAGGTATTTCACACAGGCAACTTAAGCGACTTATTTTTTTAGAAAATATGATTATTGGGCTTCTGTCTACTTTTATTGGCCTCCAAGCTGGTCTTGTATTTTCTAACTTTTTCTTATTAATTACATCAAAAATTTCAGGTATTAACGGCCTTTATTTATATTGGCCATCAAAAGCAATTCAGACAACTATAGCAACATTTCTCATACTTTTTATCATTGTCTCTATCTTTACACCTGCTTTAATCCGAACAAAAAAAATCGTCCACCTTCTAAGTGAGGGAGTTCGCAAACAGAAGGAGAAACCTCCTTCTGTTATCATTTCAATTTTTAGTTTACTATGTCTATTTTCTGGTTATATTTTTTCCGCTTATCCGCAAAGTTATATAACAGAAAAAAGTTTAACAAACGGGATTGGCCTACTCATTATTTTGGCCATTATCCCTCTCGTTACAATTGGGACGTATTTTCTATTCTCCCAAGCTAGTTTTCTTTTCATTTTGATATTAAAAAAACGGCGCCGCTTTTATATGAAAAAAGCGAACATGCTTTGGATCTCTGATTTAGCATCACGCGTTCGCATCAATATTAATATGCTTTTTATCGTAACGATACTATCTGTAATAACTTTTACGACGATCACAACATTATATGCTTTTAATAAATACACAAAAGCTTCTATACTAGAAAGATTTCCTTTTCCATTTACTTATGTATCTTACGAAGGAAATGCATTAGAAACAAAGCATATTGCAGCACTAGAAAATGAGCTACATACAGACAAATTTACATATCAAAAGCATAAATCACTCATTTATAAAGATACTGCTGCTAACCAAGATATTTGGATTATGAAGCAAAGTGACTATAATATTCTCGCTACATCCCTAGGACGTTCTCAAATTCAATTACTAGAACATGAAACATATGTTATTCCAAAATATTCACCTGCAACATTAGAATTATTAATTAATCCTTTTCTTAAACAAAGCAATATTACGTTGGAATCTAATAAAAAAGAATTTCATATAAAAGAAATGGCTAACGGACCGATGATACCGGAGGGAGCTTTCACATACTTAATCGTACTGCAAGATCATGCTGTCGATAACGAAATTCCACATCTCGAACCCATTATGCTTTATAATTTCCAGGTGGATAATTGGGAAGATACACTGCCGCTCACAAAGCGTATTTTGCATATGATTGCAGCGGATGAAAAAAGTGTATTGCCAAATGCAGATCAGCAAGCAATACATGATAAGAAAGCACCTTTCTACATTTTCACATCAAGCGATGAATTATATGTCGATAAGCGCTGGAACGTTGCGAACTTCTTTATCGGTACATTTCTTGGCGTTATTTTCTTCATGGGAGCAGGAAGCGTTCTTTATTTCCGCATGTATAGCGATTTAGCGAGAGAAACAGAAAAGTATAAAACCATTACAAAGATTGGATTAACAAAAGATGAAATGATATGTTCGGCAACCATTCAATTAGCGATCCTATTTTTTGTTCCTTATATTATCGCTTCCGTTCATACAATCTTTGCGATTAAATTTATACAAAGTACACTTTCTTTTTCTCTCTTAAAAGAAGAAATTTTAATATTAGGCCTCTTCGGCATAATTGAAATCATCTTCTTTTTCCTTATACGCTCATTTTACATTCAAAAATTGTCACAACATATAAAGCTGTGAATAAAATAGCCTTGTGCAGAGCACAAGGCTATTTTCAATAGTTTTTAACTTATTAACAACAGCCGCCGTAACCGTAGCCACCATAGCCACCAAAACCACCGTAGCCACCGTAGCCACCACCACAGAAACAGCTAGCGCCGATAATGATTAATAAAATAAACAATACGATTAAAAGCGCAAAACCATTACCGTGACGATGTCCATGTCCATGCCCATGTTCACAACTTTCATTCATTACTCTTTTCCTCCTTTAATAAAATCCTTATTCTTTGTCAGATCCTTTCAGTGGATTCCATTTATCCTATGTTTAGGAAAAAAATAAGAAGCTTGTTCTTTTTAAAAACAGGCTTGTTCTAACATAAGATCTTATAAGATTTCAAGTCGATCCCTAGGTAAAAAATCCCATGAAGAATTTCGAAAAAAGGTGAAAGTGGAACAATCCGTGGTAACGCTCAAAACAGTGCAGCAGGCTGAAAAGTAAGAAAAAGGATTTTCAACTGATCATGCTGTTTCATACAAAAAGAGCAGCGATATGAATAACGCCACTCTTTTTATCCCGCTATTCGTGGGTCAGTAAGCTCCCCACTGACAGAAGTTTCACTTTATATACGCTGTGCAATCAACCGGCCTTCTCGTAAAATATGACGCTTCAGCTCGCTATCAGACAATGTATTCAAATGAACCGCAGAAACTTTTCCCATTCCACTTAACTCTTCCATTAATTGAAACAAAAGCCATTGAAACTCACCTACTGAAATATGCGTTGTCTCAATTGCTATCTCATAATGCGAAGAAGATGTTGCTTCTTTTTTTGCATGAGATCCGAAAATGTACGCCACTTTTACAAACGGTGCCTCTAATAAACAATTTTGGATATGGCGCAGCGCATGTTCATGCTTTTGCATCTGTTCACCTCTCACATACAATGCATTGCTTCGTTATTTCTTCTAGTCTTGCCCGGTTTATGTTATAACCAAACCCAGCTTGCTTAGGAACTATGACTTTTCCATGTTGTAATGTGACTTCCGGCGAGATAATATCTTGCTCCCAATGCCTGCTAGAAGCGGAAATATCACCGGGTATTGTAAAATTCGGAAGTGATGCGAGCGCGATATTTTGTGCCCTGGATATCCCCATTTCCACCATACCTCCGCACCAAACAGGAATGCGATGCTGCTGACAATAATCATGAATACGAATGGATTCTGTTAACCCGCCAACTCGTCCAGGTTTAATGTTAATGATGCGGCAGCTCCCAAGTCTTATCGCCATCCTTGCATCTTCTAAACTATGAATGCTTTCATCTAAGCAAATGCTTGTTTCCATTTGCTGCTGCAAATGAGCATGATCAAGAAAATCGTTATCTGCTAACGGCTGTTCAATCATCATTAACTGAAATTCGTCCAACCTTTGTAACTGCTTCACATCCGCCAATGTATAGGCAGAATTGGCATCTGCCATTAATGGAATCGTCGGAAACGCTTTGCGAATTTCGTGAAGCAAAGCATAGTCATTATCTGGTTTGATTTTCACTTTAAACCGTTTATATCCTTCTTCAGCATATGTTTCAATTCGTGTTAACATATTAGGAATGGTATCCAGACCGATCACGACACCAACTTCAATCTCCTCTTTTACACCGCCAAGTAGCGCAGCAAGCGATTGATTCTCACGCCTTGCATACAAATCCCATAATGCGGCCTCGATTCCTGCTTTTGCCATATTATTGCGCTTTATATGCTGAAAAAGAGACATAACATCAGAAGGATGAGAAAGCTTCTGCTCAAATAGTACCGGCAACAAAAAGTCTTGCAGCATATGAAACGCCGTTACGACTGTTTCTTCTGTATACCACGGTTCTGAAAAAGCAACCACTTCGCCAAAGCCGCTTCGCCCTTCTTCATCTATCAATTCAATCACAATACTTTCGCGCTTTTCATACGTCCCGTAACTTGCAGCAAACGGAATAACGAGCGGCATTTTTGTTACATAAAGAATCGCCTTTTTTATATACATTTACATTTCCTCCGCCAACTGTCGCAGTTCACGGCGCAATAATTTCTTGGAGGCACCCCGCGGCATATCAGAAAGAAAATGAACCGCTTTTGGCACTTTATACCGTGCAAGTTTCTCCGCGCAAAAAGCAAGCAATTCCTCTGCCGCTACATCTGTTGATTTCACAACAAATGCAACAGGAACTTGGCCCCATCTCTCATCACCCACTCCAACAACTCCCGCTTCCAAAACAGCAGGATGGGCTAGCAAGACTTCCTCAATTTGCGCTGGATATATGTTCTCTCCGCCGGAAATAATTAAATCACTGCGGCGATCTAGCACATAAAGAAAACCATCTTCATCTAAGTAACCAATATCCCCAGTATGTAACCAGCCATCATGAATACTCGCTTTCGTCGCCTCTTCACGTTTAAAATAACCACTCGTTACATTCGGCCCCTTCACAACAATTTCCCCGGCCGTTCCTACACTAACTTCCCTTCCATCTTGCTCAATACGAATATGACAAGGAAATAACGGTTTTCCAGCTGAACCAACTTTCGTTAACATATAATCAGCGGCCAACGTACAAATTTGCGAAGACGTCTCCGTCATACCATACGTTTGATACACTGGAATCCCTTTTGTAACGCACGTTTCTAAAAGCGGTCTTGGAGCTGGCCCTCCGCCAAGCAATACGCAGCGAAGAGATGTCGGATACGTATCTTCTTGCAGCCGTTCTAACAAGTCCGTCAGCATTTTAGATACAACGGAAATCATCGTTACGCCTCTCGTTTGCAGCGCTTCATGAATAAAATCCGGATCATACTTCGGAACAAGTAACACCCTCATACCGTACATCATATTTTTCATTAACAGTGATAACCCACCCACATGAAAAAGCGGTAAACATGCTAGCCAGCAATCATCATCACGAAGCCCTAAATTTAGCGAAGAACCAACTGCACTCCACCAATGATTCCCGTACGTAATCATCACGCCTTTTGGTTTTCCTGTCGTACCTGACGTATAAATAATCGTCATCGTCTCTTCTAACGCAAACTCACTTTGCACAGTTGCTTTTTCTTTCGGCAATTCTACAAGATCTGTAAATAAGTATACAGGCACCTCTGCTCCCTCAAACTCTTCATCTGTAAGCAAACAAGACACCTCTGCGTCCTCCATTTGCCAAAGTAGCTCTTCTCTTGAAAGACGTGTATTCAGCAACACAGCGACTGCCCCTACATAAGAAAGAGCATGAATCGCGATCACCATCTCCATACTATTTTTCATCAGAACAGCCACTTTTGTCCCCTTTTTCACTTGCAAATAAGCAAGATGTTCACACATTGAAAGAACCTCTTCATGAAGTTGTAAAAACGTATACGTACGATCCTTCATTTCAATTGCGGTGCGATCCGGCGTTAAAAAAGCACGTTGCATAAGCCAATTCGGCATTGTTTCCATATCATGTTCTCCTTTCAAAGAATAGAAAGCTAACATATAGCTCTAATCCTTTTCCTTTACGTATAACTAGCGTTACTTTCATATTATCTATCTCTTACTCCTATAGCAAATACTAGCTCTTTGCCTAATTGTGTTCCATTCTTCTGAAGCATATTTATCATTCATAAAACATCTATATTCTTTACATGATGATTACATTAAGCCCACCTGCAAATAACAATATTTACCACAAAAACAAAATGAATAAAATTTCATTTTTCTATACAATTTTATTTTTCACTAAACAACCGTAATGTAAATTTTCGGAAAAATGACAATTTTTTAATCAAAAACATCTATTCTTTTTCTACAATAGCATTTATAATAAAATATGTAATTTTACATATACATATTTTTCTATTTGCTTGTAAAGATACACTTTTATGTACCAACAGTTCTCTTTATAAACAAATACACAAAGTTTAACTTTATTCAAAAGGATGCAACTTATAATGCTATTTTAATTATTATTAACAACTGCATCTTAAATTTTCGCAAAAATGACAATTATTTAGTCAAAAAATATCTATCCTTTTTCTACAATAGCATTTATAATAAAATATGTAATTCTGCATATACATATTTTCCTATTTACTTGTAAAGTTTTACTTTTATGTACAAACAGTTCTCTGTATAAATAAATACACAAAGTTTAACTTTATTCAAGAAGATGCAACTTATCATACTAGTTTAATTTTTATCAAATACTTGCATCTTAAATTTTCAAAAAAATGACAAAATTAACCCGAAATATCTATTCTTTTTTTTTGTAATATCATTTACAATAGGGTTAAATTATTACAAATTTTCAAATTATTAAATCTTTTTCATAAAACTTTGATAAATGGTGGTGGATGAAGAAATGAAACAAAAAATGTTAGCAAAATGGATCTCTATGTTAAGTGTGCTTATTATATTGTTAGGAGTTTCTGTTCCACAAGCAAAAGCTGAAGTTGTACATAAAGAAAAATATCAAATAAAGTGGAGTTATAGTAAATCAAAAAATCGAGAAATTATAGCGGGAATGCTTAAAGGAGCATCAGGGAGTATCCAATATTGTTTATCACTAAACCTACCTTCTCCTAATGGACAGGATTTACCTGAAATGGGGAGAGCAACCGACGCGGTATATCGTGTACTACTAAACGGATATCCACAAAAAAGTCCAGCCGAATTAGGTGTATCTACACCAGAAGAAGCATATTACGCAACACAATTAGCGGTATGGATTACTCTTGGACAATTACAAATAGATGAATTAGTACCACAAAATCAACAGGTACATACTCTTATGCAACAGTTAGTCGAAAAATCTAAGAATGGGAAAGAATCCCAAGACGTATTTTTCAATGTAACTTCTCCTGATTCACAAAACGTAAAACAAAATGGAGACTATTTAGAAACAGATTTATATACAATTCAAACAAATGCTGTTTCTGGAACATATACAATTGAAGGTGAAAATGCACCTGCAGGAATTCAACTCTTAAATGAAAACGGGGAAAAGAAAACTACATTTTCTATTAATGAAAAATTCAAGATTTTGATTCCTAAAAATACAGCTAGCGGAGACTTTAAGTTCAAAATAAAATCAACACTAACAAATTTACAGGCAATTACTCTTGATGGAAAACGACGTATCCAAAATACAGCTACATTATTAGAAAGAAGTAAAGAAGAAATAAGTACAGAATTAGTAGTAAAATGGGAAACACTAGGATCTTTAAAAGTTATGAAATTCGACGAAAATAAACAACCTTTACAAGGTGCTGTATTTGAAGTGTCCAATGAAAAAGGTGATATCAAAACAAATATTACCTCTGATCATACAGGCGTTGCGGAATTACATCAACTTCCTATCGGTACTTACAACGTAAAAGAAATTCAAGCTCCAGAAGGATATGTACTAGATCCTACAGTTAAAAAAGTTGATGTACAAACAAATGAAAGCGTTTTATTAGGGGTGGAAAATAAACAAATGCAAGGTGAACTAGAAATCTCAAAAGTGGACTTTGCAGATCACAATAAGAAGCTTTCAAATGCTGAATTTACTATATACAATAAACAAGGTAATGAAGTTTCTAAAGGTAAAACAGATGTAAACGGTGTTATCACATTCAAACTACCTTACGGAACATATACATATAAAGAAACATTAGCTCCAGAAGGATACATACTCAGTAACGATACTTTCTCTTTTGAAATAAAAGAAGATGGGCAAATTATTAAACATACAGTGGAAAATAAAGAGACACCAGTACCTGAGACACAAAAAGAAGAGCTAGGATCTTTAAAAATTATGAAATTTGATGAAAATAAACTGCCTTTACAAGGTGCTGTGTTTGAAGTGTCCAATGAAAAAGGTGATATCAAAACAAATATTACCTCTGATCATACAGGCGTTGCTGAATTACATCAACTTCCTATCGGCACTTACAGCGTAAAAGAAATTCAAGCTCCAGAGGGATATGTACTAGATCCTACAGTTAAAAAGGTTAACGTACAAGTGAATGAAAGCGCTTTATTAGAAGTGGAAAATAAAAAGAAACCAGTACCTGAAGTACCAAAAGAAATGCTAGGATCTTTAAAAATTATGAAGTTCGATGAAAATAAACAACCTTTACAAGGTGCTGTGTTTGAAGTGTCCAATGAAAAAGGTGATATCAAAACAAATATTATCTCTGATCATACAGGCGTTGCTGAATTACATCAACTTCCTATCGGCACTTACAGCGTAAAAGAAATTCAAGCTCCAGAGGGATATGTACTAGATCCTACAGTTAAAAAAGTGAATGTAAAAACAAATGAAAGCGCTTTATTAGAAGTGGAAAATAAACAGATGCAAGGTGAACTAGAAATCTCAAAAGTGGACTTTGCAGATCACGATAAGATGCTTTCAAATGCTGAATTTACTATATACAATAAACAAGGTAATGAAGTCGCTAAAGGTAAAACAGATGCAAACGGTGTTATCGCATTCAAACTACCTTATGGAACATATACATATAAAGAAACATTAGCTCCAGAAGGATACATACTTAGCGAAAATACTGTCTCTTTTGAAATAAATGAAGATGGGCAAATTGTTAAACATATAGTGGAAAATCAGAAGAAACCAATATCCGAAGTACCAGATCCATCAGAAACTTTGGAATACGAAATTACAGTAGACCCACAGCTTGTAGCGAAAACTGTGAGTACAATACAATCAGAAACTCTAGTTAAGAAAATTACAGCAGACCCACAGCCTGTAGCGAAAACTGTAAGTACAATAAAACAAAAGCAAGCAAAAACTCTGGTTAAGAAAATTACAGCAGACCCACAGCATATAGAGAAAACTGTGAGTAAGAACACAAAATCTCTACCATCTACTGGATCAAAGTTCCCATTCTTACCTCTTTTAGGAATTGGACTTATCATTGCTGGAGGTTACACATTAAAAATGAGATAATAAATATATTTTTTTTAACAAAGTGAGAAAAGCACCTTATTTAAGGTGCTTTTTCTGAATCTTTCGAAAATATTAAGCCGAATTTTATGGAACTTCGCTACATTACTTAAATACTTCTATTTTTGGACAGTAAGACCTCCACTGATAGAAGTTCACTTTATTGGTATCCATCATAACTTCAAAATGTTCCAATTAAAACGAATACTAGTGCTCAACCATTTGTAATTCCCATATAAATAATTGAAGCACACTATGTATAGAGGTGAAATTATGAATCCTTCTTCATTTTACTCGATTGTGATTATAGTTGCTGCGTTAGTCTTATGGCGCAGAACTAGGGCCATGTATCGTCCGATTAAAGGAAACGGAATCCGTCTTCTCATACCCATATTATTTCTACTATTACCTAGTATTCCCATAATCCTGAATCCAAATGTACATGCTGCTGCCTGGTGGTGGATTTGTGCAGCTATCTTGGGGGGCCTTTTGTCAATTCCACTTATTTGGACCACTAACTATGAACTCCGATCCGATCAGCATATTTATGCTGTAAGAAACAAGAGCTTTATCATCACCTTTCTCATCGTATTTATTATCCGATTTTTACTTCGTGATTATTTAAAATGGCTAGGTCCAGAAACAGAAGCAGCATTATTTATAACTGTAGCGCTGGGATATATTTTACCTTGGAGGATTATTTCTTTCATCAAATTTCGTCAACTATACAAAAGTCGAATCCGAACTAACGACAACATTGACCTCTGATCACACTGGTCATGTGAACGGAAAGTTCCTTCGGTTCTTCTGAAGGGACTTTTAAAGATTTTGTGATGCATTGGTTTTATGTTAACAAAAGGTGCTTTCATATACTGAAAACACCTTTTTAATCTACAACTATTTTTTAATAGTCTAATACTTTTATCTATAGTCAAAAACACTTTTTTAACAAAATACTAGGGTCATCTTCACGACATTTCCCTATTTCAGAAAATTACAAAAACTTACAAAAAAACCACCTATTCTCTTTTTCGAACAACAAGTACAATAAAAGTATAAGATTTTCTATCCATAAAATTTGATAAATGGTGGTGGAGAATGAAATGAAACAAAAAATGTTAGCAAAATGGGTTTGCATGTTCAGTGTGCTTATTATGTTGCTAGGAGTTTCTGTTCCACAAGTCAAGGCCGAAGTTATTCATCGGGAAAACTATCAAATGAATTGGAGTTATAGTAAATCAACAGGCAAAGAAGTTAAAGCGGCATTATTCAAAACTGGATCAGGAAATGTCGCCTATTGTTTAATACTAGGCTTACGTACCCCTAACGGTGAGGATTTACCAGAAATGGGGAACGCAAGTGATCCAGTATATCGTATACTCTTACACGGATATCCACAAAAAAGTCTTGCCGAATTAGGTGTATCTACCATCGCAGAAGCACATTATGCCACCCAATTAGCGATATGGATTGCTATGGGACAATTACAAGTAGATGATCTAGTACCCCAAAATCAAAACGTACATACTCTTATGAAACAATTAGTCGAAAAATCTAAAGATGAGTCAGAAACACAAAAGATTGTTTTTAATGTAACCCCCGCTGATTCCCAAACCGCAAAACAACATGGAGACTATTTAGAAACAGGTCTATATACCATTCAAACAAACGCAATTTCTGGAACATATACAGTTCAAACTGAAAATGCACCTCAAGGAACCCAAATCTTAAATGAAAAGGGGCAACAGAAAACTACATTTTCTATCAATGAAAAATTTAAAATTTTGATTCCTAAAAATACACCTAGTGGAGCTTTCAAATTCAAATTAAAATCAACATTAACGAATTTACAAGCAATTGCCTTTGATGGAGGAAAAATTGTTCAAAATATAGGCGTATTACTACAAAGAAATAGCGAAAACATGAGTACAGATTTAGTCGTAAATTGGGAAACACTAGGATCTTTACAAATTATGAAATTAGGAGAAAAGAAACAACCTTTAAAAGGTGCTGTATTTGAAGTTTCAAGTGAAAAAAGTGATATCAAAAAAAATATCACTACAAATGAGCAAGGCATCGCTGAATTGCATCAACTTCCGATTGGAACTTACATCGTAAAAGAAATTCAAGCGCCTGATGGCTATATATTAGATAATACAGCTAAAAAAATTGAAATAAAAACAGGTGAAACTGCTTTATTAGAAGTTAGAAATGAAAATATACAAGGACAACTAGAAGTATCAAAAGTCGACAGTGCAGATAACAATAAGAAACTTCCAAATGCTGAGTTCACGATCTATGATATACAAGGAAAAGAAGTGGCAAAAGGGAAAACCGATAAAAACGGTACTGCCACATTTAAACTTCCTTATGGCAAATATACCTACAAAGAAACTTTAGCTCCTGATGGCTATGTTATTAACAATGAAACCTTCTCTTTTGAAATTAAAGAAGATGGGCAAATTATTAAACATACCGTGAAGAATCAGAAAAAGCAAACATCAGGAACACCAGGGACACCAAATCAACCACAAACTCCAAATAATGAAATTTCAACAAATACGCAACAATTTATAGATAAACCTATAAGTAAGAATAGAAGGTACCTCCCATCTACCGGAATGCAATTTCCGTCCTTACTTCTTTTTGGAATCGGATTTATTATTGCAGGAGGTTATCTGTTAAAAATGAGACAAAAAGTGTAATAGAAACTATGATACTATATAAAAAACAAAAGAAGATCATCAACGATATAGTAGTTGATGATCTTCTTTTCTCTTTCAATGGACTTTTTTAATGCCCTCAGATTTATCCCGCTATTCGTGGGCAGTAAGACCCACACTGATGGAAGTTTCACTTTATTAAGATGCTTTTAATCAAACTTTATTTCAAAGCAACAGTTTTATTTTTCGTATAGCCTTCATTATTAAGCAACTTTATTACCTCTACACATATTACTCGTTATAGTCGTACTTAGGATTTACTTCAATTTTCCCCTTGTATTTAATGACTTCGAATATGTCTCCCATTTCTGCTTTCTTAAACGTTCTGTCTCCTACGTATATCTCTTCCAGTTTTCCGTCTACCATGATTCTAAGACAGTTTTTCCTAAAGATTGTATCTTGGTATATTGTTTTATTTATCATGACCGCTTGTTTATGTTCACCGTTTCTAAGTAGTTGTCGGTCTATTAGCCCTTGACCTACAGTGGGAACAATGATTAAAAGAATGAATAACATTATGTATATATGTTTCTTGCTTTTCTTTTTGGTTTTTCTTTGCATACTCTCCACTGATATATTTTTCTTCTTCTTTTTCTTTTCCCTCTTTTTATACAACTTTAGCCTTTCCTGTCTTCTTTTTTCATGCTCTTCCCATGTAATATTGAATGATGGGAATTTGAATCGACAATATGCCAATAAGACAAATTCTGCCGATTCAATAGCAAATATATATAATATTATTGTTTGTATAACATAAAACTCCATGTTATCAAATGCATAATTAATGTTTATAAAAATTAATACAAGTAGAACCACTACATAGATTATCATGCCAGTCCATAAATATGATGTCGCTTTAGTAAAAAACGAGACAGCCCCTCCTTCCAACTTATATCCTCCATGTTTTGCCCGTTTAAAAACATCAATTGTTTCTACAATGTGAATACATATTGCCCCCAATAGTATTAAACCAATATAACCCAGTGTCTTATTGTTATATGGAAAATCAAATATTCCTCCAACCACCATAACCATAAATGGTAAGGTTGCTATCTGAAAAGAATAAAATAACATCACGATGGCTTGGAGTTTCTGTAATTTAAAAGCAACCTTCGGAGACATGTATAGCATTAAAAAAACGAATTCCAAAACGTATAAATTTAGCTCAGTTAGTAGAACTTTCTTCTCAAAAGGGCTTAAAAAAATCTTATCACCACTCAGCAAAAAACCTAAAAACACAATAAACATCGGTATAGAAGTATATATAAAAACCCCCAAAAAAAAGATTTGTACATTATCAGGACGAAATCGATTTCTATTTGCTATTTCGAAAAAATCTAAATCCTCTTCCTTCATTTTTAACATCCATTTACTACCTACTTTCTAATTTTGAGTGTTATTAATTTAATTTTAAAGTACAGTTAAAGCATATAAATCCATTTTATTTTTTCAACATATAAGTAGCTGCTGTGCAGAACAAAATATAAACTACACTTACCTACCTTTTCGAAACAATTATAACAAATACAACTATTATTAATTTTCTAAATCTGATAAACAAGAAAATAGATACTCACATGAGTACCTATTTTTGTGGCTATTTACCTTACATATAAAAAATTGTTCAACTTTCTTATCATCCTATTTACTAGGAAGTTGCGCCAGACGATCCTTATAATTTTTAGATAATAAAATGTTTAGAAGGCCTATCATATTATTTGTCTCTTGTCGCGCCTCCTCATATGCTTGGGAAAAGGCTGTTTTATTCTCTTTAGGGTTCTCTATGTTTGCTAACTTACTCCAACTTTTTTTCAGTTTGTCATTCTTTTGAAATAGCCCTTGGTCTACTTCACCTTGGGCGACAGGAGCCATATAATCAAACTCTCCACCTTTTCGAAGGTATGTAAGTGCCTCTGTAATCTCAGCGGTATTTGAGAAATCTCCCTTTCTCGCAGGAGTTTCCAGCACACGAAATACAGGAAGTGATGCATATACTACTTTTACAAGTGCTCTTTCTAAATTTGTTATTTCATCCCATGATTTATATTGAAAAGAAGAATCTTGTTGCACGGTTATAAATGCATATCCTTCTTTCACCAAATTTGATGATAAATTTTCAAGTGGTTCTTCTGTACGAATGTTAATAACCAAATCACCATAATTAGA